>Ga0210384_10003618_pt1 | contig 17793 bp, 12 predicted proteins | sample IncBWH2MmetaG_FD_160574 | JGI IMG/M metagenome (GOLD analysis project Ga0210384, IMG submission 160574) | Forest soil microbial communities from Barre Woods Harvard Forest LTER site, Petersham, Massachusetts, United States - Inc-BW-H-2-M | ecosystem: Environmental > Terrestrial > Soil >...
AGACGGGGACGAACGTGGCGGGGAAGACGACGAGCCCCACCCCGACCGGGACCAGAACGAACGGGAGCTGATCGAGGAGGACGGCCCGGGCTCCGCTCTCGAGACCCAGCCGGCGCTTCACGAACGAGCCCAGGGCGTCACCTACGAGCGGGCCGGCGCATAGGAGAACGGCGACCGGGATCGCGTCGACGACCGTCGGTCCGAACGTCGGGACGAGCTGGAGGTTGGGGGGGGCGATCAGGATGAGCCACGCCTGAAGCAAGGCGAACGGCATCGCGAAGAACGTGCCGAAAAGGAATCCCGACCACGTCTTCGACGCCCCCAGCACGCGTCGTCCATCCCTCTTCCAGATCCGGCCGAAGTCCATCGGAGGTCCTCGTCCCCGGGGGAGGGTCGCGGAGGCGTTCGCGATGAACGTGCTCGTCAGGGTCCAGAGGACGGCCGCGAGCGGGATCAGGGGGGTGTAGTCGACCACGGCGGCTCGCGATCCCTACTCGTCCAGGACGAAACGCCGGATCGTCTCGGCGATCCCCAAGAGCAACCCGGGGTCGACGCTCTCCTCGGCTTCGTGAATGTGGGCGGTGCGGTCCATGCTACCGAACACCAGCGCGGGAAGGGGGGTGCCGGAGGGGGTCCGGCGCGTCGACAGACTGCTGGCGTCGGTCCCCCCGTACTCCCCATAGATCCCCCCGCCGCCGGCCACGGTCCGCAACAGACGCTCAAGGCGGGCGAGGTTCGGGTCGGTAATGGGGAGGGCGTAGCCGCCGCGGGCCCGTCCTTCGGGCACGACGAGTCGGGCGTCGGGGTGGTGCTCCTTCGCCCATCCCCGCATCGCCGTGAGCACCTCGTCGGTCCCCTCGGTCAGCGACGCCTCCGGGATCAGGCGCAGGTCGACGGCGAACGTCGCGTTCACCGGGGAGGGGGCGGCGATCCAGTTCTGCCCGAGCGCGTGCCGAAGGAGCTCCAGGGCCGCGGGGACCGGATTGTGGCCGCGGTGCGGGTAGCCCCCGTGAGCGCTCTGACCGACCAGCTGGAAGGCGAGCGCGCCGTCCGGGATCGACAACGAAGAGCTCGCGTCGAGCGTCGATCGGAACGGGGGCCGCACCGCGCTACCGAGCTCGTTCCCGAGCCTTTCGAGCGAGCTACGGGGGCCGTCGAACACCAAGGTGACCGCCTCGGCGATCTGGTTCGCGGCGTCGGACTCGGCGTGGACGCGGACGAGCGAGGCGTCGCCTCCGGCGGGACCCGGCCGGTCGACATCGAACTGGGTCACCGTGGCGCGGCCGGTGAGGACCGGCTCCGGAGCGCCGTGGTCCGGCCAATCCGGGGACGGGTAGCGGGAGCGGTGCTGCCGTACGCGGTCGTGCAGCCGGACCAGTGCCTCGCCATAATCGAGCGCGGCCCGCAGATCGACCGGGCGCGCGAACGACGCGTCGAGGAAGACGACGCCGCACGAGCCGGCGGTCGCGTGCTCGCTGCCGTCCGGGATGAGCGCCACGTCCCCTCGAAGGAATCTCCCCGCGTCGCCCTCGGGCATCGCGTCATCGTGCGCCTTCAGGGACTCGACGCCCCCTGCGCCTCCGGTCTCCTCGTCGCAGCACAGGATCAGGCGGACGTTGTGGGGCGGGGGAGGTCCCTCGGCGAGATGCTTCATTGCGAGGAGCGAGGCGACGACCCCGCTCCCGAGGTCATCGTTCGCCCCGCGCCCGTACCATCGGCCGTCGTCGCGTTGGGTGAGCGTGTGCGGCGGGCTCCTCCACCGGCCCCGCTGCTCGACGGGGACCGGGACGACGTCGTAGTGGGCAAGGATCAGCACCGTCGACGGCGCGCCGACGTCGAGGTCGACGATCACGTTCGGAGCGGGGATCCCGGGGTGCGGCACCGTCGAGGGCGCGGAGACCGACGGATCGTAGACCTGGGTCGACAGTCCGAACCGACGTGCCGTTCGGACCAGCTGGTCCGCGGCCCTCAGGTAGTTCGGCTTCTCGTAGCGGCCCCTCGGGGGATCCTCCAGGTTCGTCGGGGCGATCGAGACCAGGGAGGCGAGCAGATCGCGCGCCGTCGTCCAGTCGGTGCTCGGCGTCACCGCGGTCGAGGGGCGGACGGTTCCCATTCGACCTCTACTGCAGCGCGGCCAGGACGACCGTCGAGCTCGCGACCAGGAGGAGGAAGGTCGTCAGGAACGCGTTGGCGAACACCGACAGCGTGTCCCCGAGCGAGGTCAAAAGCCGAGCGGTGTATCCGGGTCCGAGCACCGATACCCCCGGCACGTCGGCCGACCCGGAGGCGGTCTCGACCGGCGTCAGATCCGCGAGCGCGTCGGCGACGAGCGCCCGCACATCGGTGGCGAGCGAATCGATCGGGTACCGCTCCCCGACCGGATTGAGCCCCCCATCGACCTCGTGGACCACGTGGTTGTCGGTGGTCATCACCTCGGCGTCGTCGACGAGCCCCCGGAGGCGATCGAGGATCGTTTGACGAAGGCCCACGAGCAGGTTGTTGCCGTCGATCAGCACCAGCGCCGACGTTCGGGCGCCCACCCGGGAGGCGAGGACCCGGATCCCCTGGGGTCCGATGCCGTGTTCACCGGTGCTGTAGCCCGTGCGCGCGGCGACCCCGATCTCCGCCGGTCCCGGAACGGCGTTCCGGAGCGCTTCCGTCACGGCCGAGCGCGCGTCGCCCATCAACCGCGAGGCGATCGGGGTCCCATAGGCGACGTCGCCCTGGTCCTCGACGTAGGAGTTGTGGGCGTCGATGAGGGCCACGTGAGGCCCCCCCTGGGCCTCGAACTCCCGGACCAGCCGGTCGGCCACGGCGTAGGCGATGTCGTCGGTCGGCGCCGGGGCCTGGGAGACGAGAACGAGCACCGTACCCCCCAGGAGTTGGGCCCTCGCGAGGCTCCCTTCGTGGGGCCGGACAAGCGGGCTCACCTCGGTCGATCGGTCCGCCCGGAGTCCGGCAAAGACGTCGCGGGCCCCGGCCGCGACCCGTTCGACCTCGCGGGAGGTAGGCAGGTCGAGATCATGGTCGCACGGGGTGTGCGGGACGAACACCGCCCCCGCCTCGGGACCCAGGGCCTGCGTCAGTTTCCGCGGGAGATCGCTCGCTCCGAGGGCGGCGAACGGCCCGGGATGGACCGTCGGCATCACGACGGTCGCCTTCGTCGCCCCGTTCGCTCGGAACGCGAGCAGCGTCACGCGGAGATCCGCGGGGATCGCATGTCGGGCAAAGAACGATTCCAGGGCCTCGGTCGCCGCCGGATCTCGGGCGTTGATGTGGTCGAGGATCGGCCGGATGAGGGACATCCCCGAGACCCCGAACTCGCGACGGATCGGACGCTCCGTCGTCCGGATCAGGAGCGCGCAGCACAGGAACGCGAGGACGAGGAACAGGGCGGCGGCGACGGCGTCGCCGGCCCCGGGGGAGGTCAGTACGAACACCCCGAGGACCGCCAGGACGGGTTGGATCGCCGAGGCGGGAAGCGACCTCGCATGGTGGGCATTCGACACGCCGTACAGGCTCATGTGCCGGAACCAGAGGACGGGACCCTGGGCCCAGAGGAGCACGAGCGGCACCGGGAGCGCCGCGATCGGGCCGAGAAACGTGAACCCCCGCCAGATCACCAGGAGCGGCACCGCCACGATCGTCGCGGTGAGTGCCAACAGCAAGCTGCGCCGCAACGCCAGCCGCCCGCCGAGCGACGCGGCAACGGGCCCGGTGAGGAATCCCGCGGCCACGGACGGCAGTAGAAAGACCCCGATCCAGAGCTCGGCGAGCCACGTGAGGGACTCTCCGGGTCGCCAGACCAACACCGCGAGGGCCGCATCGACGACGACGAGCGTGAGGAGCGTGACCGGGGGCGACGGCGCGCGCAGCATCACCCGGGAGACGTTGGCGGTGCGGCGAGGGGGGATCGAAGGGCCCGGGGGCGCATGTTCAGCCGCCACGCGACGCCCTCACCTCGCGCAAGATCCCTCGGAACGCCTCTCCTAGGCCCTCCTCCTCGGTGACGGTACCGGTCACGAGGACCTGGGCACCCGCATCGAGAAGCACCCGGGCCTCGGCCCCCGACCGGATCCCCCCTCCGACGATCAGGGGGATCTTAAGAACCGAGCGAACGGCCCGCACCATCTCGGCCGGGACGGGCGCGGGAGCGCCGGAGCCGGCTTCGAGGTAGACCAGGCGCATTCCCAGGAACTCGGCCGCCAGCGCGTATCCCTGGGCGAGGGCGAGATCATCCCGCGGTACGACATCCACTTCGCCGACCTCCCCCACCCGCATCCCCGGGGCGATCACGAGGTAGCCGAGCGGGATCGGTTCGAGGCCCATTTTCCGCACGATCGGGGCGGCGCGAGCGTGGGCCCGGATCACGAGATCGAGGTTACGCGAATTCAGGAGACTCATGAACAGTACCGCCTCCGCCTCAGGGGTCAACGAGGAGGGTCCCTCGGGAAAGATGATCGTCGGGACCGCGACGACCCGGCGGATCGCCTGGGCCGCCTCTCCCATCACGGCCGGCGAGATGCCGGTGGAACCCCCGAGCAGGATCGCGTCGGAGCCGAGCCCCACGGCGCCCTCCGCGATCGACGCGGCGCGGGACCCGGGAGACTTGTCCGGGTCGATGAGGGTGAGGTGGATCGGGCCGTGGCTCAGGCGCTCGTTGAGATAACCCAGGACGCGGCCGTCGCCCGAGGGACCCCTCATCGGAACGCCGCCACGAGGAACGCGAGGAGCGCCATGGTCATCGCCCCCTTGCTCAGCGTCTGCTCGAGATGGAGCTTCCGCGGGAGCCACACGACCGACACGAGGAACACCGCATCGGCGGCGGCGACCAGCGCGAGGTAGATAATCCCCACGGCGCTGCCGATGGCAAGGAAGGAGACGAGGGGGATCGGGCTGAACCCGATCGCGACGGCGACCGCCCCGCGCGCGGTGGCCCCGGCGACCCCCATCCCCCGGGTCCGTGGAAGCGTCCGACGGTCGACGTCCCCTTCGGCGTCCTCCATGTCCTTGATCACCTCGCGGCTCAGGGTCGCGAAGAAGGCCATGAGGGCGAATGGGAGCAGCACGCCGGCGTTGCCTGCCGCGGCCCCCCCGTAGAGGAACACCCCCGCGGTCAGGGCGGCTACCTGGGCGTTCCCGACCAGCCCTTCCGCCTTGAATCGGAACTCGTAGAGCAACAGCACCCCCACGGCCCCGGCCCAGATCACGCCCACCAGCGGAGCGCCCGGAAGCAGGGGGAGTACGAGGAGGAAGGAGAACGCGAGCAGGCCGATGGCGAGGCCGCGCGCGGTCCGGGGCGTTACCGCCCCGGTCACGATCGGACGGTCCGGGTGGTTCGTCCGGTCGGACCGCTCGTCGCCGAGGTCGTTCAGCACGTTGCCCCCGGCGGTGACGCATGCCGTGGACCCCGCCGCCAGGATCGCGAACAGCCAGAAGCCCGTTCCCAGCGAGAGGCCCGAGCCGCGGGCGACCAACGCCCCGACGACCGTCCCGAGGAACGATACCGTGACGTTCCCCGGCCGCACCAGGCGGAGGAGCGGGTGCACGGTCGCCGATGGCGGCGCCCGGTCCTTAACGGTTCGCCCCGGGTTCCCTCGCCGCGGCGATGCCTCACGCCCGACGGCGCGGGCGCGGTCGACTGGCCGCCGGAACCGGCGTTGCTCGCCGGGGACCCCTATATAAGCGACCGACGGTCGGTGAGGCCGTGGCAAAGCTGGCCCCCCGGCTTCCGGGCATGAGCTCGTTCTCCCTCGCCAACGGGCTCCGGGTGATCCTCGTCCCGCAGCCGACCAGCCCGACCGCGAGCGTCTGGGTCTGGTACCGGGTCGGATCGAAGAACGAGTGGCCCGGCGTCACCGGGGCCTCCCACTGGGTCGAGCACATGCTGTTCCAGGGATCCCCGAAGTACGGGAAGGGCGCGATCGACCGCGCCGTGATCCGGGTCGGTGGGGTGCTCAACGCGTTCACCGACACCGACTTCACCGCCTACTTCACGACGGTCCCCCGCGACCATCTGGCCGTCCCGCTGGACATTGAGTCCGACCGGATGACCCGGGCGCTCATCGCTCCCGAGGAGGTGGAACGGGAACGCACCGTCATCGACTCGGAGCGTGAGGGGAACGAGAACTGGCCGGAGTTCCGCGCCGACCAGGAGCTGCACGCCCTCGGGTTCCGCCGTCACCCGTACCGCTGGGACCCCCTCGGCTACGCGGAGGACATTCGTTCGCTGACGCCCGCCGACCTCGGCTCGTACTACCACCGGTTCTACGGTACCCGCAACGCCACGCTGGTCGTGGTCGGGGGCTTCGCCGCCGACGAGTGGCGACCGAGGATCACCGAGGCGTTCGAGGGGCTCCCGGCCGGGGGCGACGACCCCCGGGTCACGATCGTGGAGCCCCCTCCGACCGGGGAGCGCCGGGGGTACCTGCACGGACCGGGGACCACGCCGTTCGTCGAGATCGGCTGGCGTTCCCCGGCCCTCTCGGACCCATCCACCCCCGCGGCGATCCTTCTCGACGTTCTCCTGGGGGGCGAGACCCGGATGTTCGCCGTGGGATCGTGGGGGCGTTCCGGGGAACATCCGTCGGCTCGCCTGTATCGGAGGTTGGTCGACCCGGGACTGGCGGTCCGAGCCACGAGCGAGTGGCGTCCGCGGGTGCACCCGGGGCTCTTCACGATCTTCGCCCAGGCCGCGCGTGGGGTTTCCGCCACCCGCCTGGAGAAGGCGATCCTCGACGAGGTGGATCGCCTGGCCGAGCGCGGCCCCACCCGCGTCGAGCTCCGGGAGGCGAAGGGGAAGGTCGAACGGGGGGCGGCCCTGGCGTACGAGGGCGCGACGCGAACGGCGTTCCGCGTCGGATACTTCGCCGTCCTGGATTCTCCCGAACTGGAACAGCGACTGCTGAGGCAGCTCATGGCGACCCCGGTCGCCAGGTGGTCAAGGTCGCCCGGCAGCTGTTCGCTCCGGAACGCCGCGTCGTGGTCCACTATACACCGGACGCGGAGGTCGCCCGTGGGTGATCGTACCGACCCGTTGCTGATCGAGGGGACCACCCGCCCCGACGGTTTGGAGGTGGTGCGCCACGCGCCGCCGCCCGGCACCGCAAGCTTCTCGGCGACGTACGTCGGCCCGGCCGGGTTCGCGTTCGACCCCGATGGTCGCGAAGGTCTCGCCTCGATCACAAGTCAGCTCCTGACGAGCGGGGCCGGGCGCTGGGACCGGATCGCCTTGGCCCGGGAGCTGGACCGGTTGGGAGCGTCGCTCACCACCCGGTCCGCCCCGGAGTCGAGCGAGGTCACGGTCTGGGGGCCGGTCTCGACCTCCCGTCGGCTGATGGAACTGCTCTCGGCGGCGGTGCTGCGCCCGAGATTCAGCCCCCGCGACCTGGAACGGGTCCGTCGGCAGCTGTTCGAGCGGCAGTTGCAGGAGGAGACCCAGCCGGACAGCCGGGCGGAGCGCGAGTTGTTCCATACGGTGTTCGCCGCCGGCCATCCGTACCGCCTCTCGGGCATCGGCACGCGCCCCTCGGTCCGCCGGGTGACCCGGACCGACGTAGTCCGATTCCATCGCGATCATTTCACCTCGGGAGGCGGTCTGATCGTCGTGACCGGGCCGGGGAGCCTCGAGGCGATCTGCCGGGAGGTCCGACGCACGTTCGCGACGTTCGGCCGCGAAGCCGCGCCGACCCCTCCGGTGCTGAGCCAGCCCCTCCCCCCGCCCAAGCGACCCGTCGTGATCGCGATGGAGGGTCGCAGCCAGGTCGAAGTGTTGGTCGGGGGACCGTCGATCGCTCGCGCCGACGAGCGCTACGCGGCGGCGTTCCTGGCGAACGAGGTGTTGGGGGGCCGTTCGATGCTCAACCGTCTCTTCCAGCGCGTCCGGGAAGCCAACGGCCTCGCCTACCACGCCTCGAGCGAGATCGAATCGATGCGCTGGGGCGGTCTCTGGACCGCCCAGGCCGGCACCGGGCCGAAACGGGTCGCTCGGGTCATCCAGATGGTCGAAGAGGAGATCGACCGGGTCTCGACGGAACTGATCAAATCCGCCGAGCTCGACGAGATCCGCGAGAGCGCGATCGGCCAGATCCCGCTGATGATCGAGACGACGGCCGGGGCCCACGAGCTCGCGCTCGACCTCGCCTATCACGGATTGCCGCCCGATTTCTACCGCCGCTGGCCGGCGATGCTCCGTGCCCTGACCCCGTCCGACGTGCGGCGCGGCGCGCAGGCCGGACTCGACCGACATCGGAGCGCCACGGTGGTGGCCGGCCCCACGAAGTGAGCTCGGCGACCCCTGCCGTGCCACGCACCCATACGCATAAATATGGCGCCCTATCTGGTCCGCACCATGCCGGGACTTCGCCGGGGCGACGCAATGCAGCGCAAGAACATCACGATCACTCCCGAGGAGAACGCGTTCCTCGACCGACACCCGGAGATCAACCAGAGCGCGTTGTTCCGCCAGATCATCGAGAGCATGATGCTCGCCGAGAGGGCCCCCCACATGGCCTCGGTTCAGAACATGCGCCTCGGCAAGGCCGTCTACCGAAGCGGGGCGATCATGTTCCAGAAGGCGGACCGCAAGCGCTCCCGGGCCGACGAATAGGCCGGCTCACCTCCGCGGCGCGTCGCCATCCTTCAGCCGCGGTCCCATCGAGGACCAATCCGCTTCCGAATAGTCCGCCACTCGGGCCGGCAGGATCCCTTCGGCGGCGGGCGTGAGTTCCCAGGCACGACGAGCGATCGCCGGGGCGATCCCCTCGATCGAGTGGCGGGAAAGGATGTGTCCGACCGCCCACCGACGTTCGAGCACGAGCTGAGAGAAGTGAGGGGCGTAATGGCCGCCCCCGATCGCGAGCGCGATCCGGTCCGCCGGATCCTCGGAGAGCGTCGGCAGGGTGGCGGCGAGCAGGTCGAGCGCCGCGGGGGGAGGGGCCTGCCGACTTCCATATCCGATCTCCATGAAGAATCCCGGAACCTCGAGGGCGGGGCCATGGTGCGTCGCCTCGCACGTTGCCGGCATCCCGAGAGAACGTCCGCCTTCGGCGAGCTTTCGCAACGCGTCCGCCATCAGCCGCGGGGAGGCGGGGGTGAGGGTCGCCGGATAACCTCCGACCTCGGCCGTCGGTCCGACATTGCCCAACGGGTGGACGGTGAGGCATTCGGTGCCGCTCGTGCTCCGGTGGATCGAGGGGAAGACGAAGGTGGGCCTCGCCGTTCGGACCGAATCCGGCAATCGAGCGTCGAGCCCGTTGTCGCGGATGTGCGGTCCCGGGCGCCGCCACAGCCACACGTCGGGGGAGATGGCGCGCAAAGCGGCCCCGTCCACGTGGACGCCGGTGGGCGGGGGGGTTCCCCAGCGTTCGGCCACGCCCTGGGCCACGGGATCCGATGCCGCCACGACGATGATGTAGCGAATTCCGATCAAACTCCCCATGGATCACCGACGTCGCGCCGCCTCAGCCCGGCAAGGCATGTCCTGCGACCTCGTGGAGGGGTGTACGCCGGGTCCCGATCGGTGCGTTCCCGGGGCCCCGGGCCCCGGATCGCGGGCGCCAAACTCTCCTCCGAGACCCACGGAAGCGGCCCTATCTATGGTCACCGCGCCTCCGCCGCGTAAGCCATCGAACCCACCTACCGGAGCGGGAACAGGCCGCCCATCCTCCGGAACCAGGCCGGCTCCCCGATCGCATGGAGACCGTACCGAACCTATGCGTCGGTCGGCTCGGCCGTCGGGCCGCCGGCCACCAACCGGATGGGGATGCTCCCGGCGGGATTTCCACCGGACGGGGCGGTTCCCGCCCGGGCTTTGAACCCGCGTCAGAGGCTCGAGAGGCCTCTATCCTTGACCACTAGACTACGGGAGCGCCCACGGCGGTTAGCGGCCTTCCTCTTTGAGCCTTTCCCCGGAAGGCGTGGTCGCGACGGCGCGGCACCGTCTCAAGGCACGCAACCGGCGCTCGTGTAGTCGTCGCCGTTGAACTCGGCGTATCCAAAGTCCTCGTAGAGGTCGGTCTCGGTCACCGTGACCAGGTTCACCGGATCGTAGAACACCACCGCCCCGGTGGACGGGTCGTACGACAGGATCACCGAAGGTCCGAGCGCTCGGTGGAGGGAGGCGAGGGTCGAGGAACCGATCGTCGCGTTGTCCTTTTGGCAGACGGACGCCGTGACGCCGCTCCCGCCGGCGCCGGGGGCTCCGTTCCCCCCCGGCGACGTGACTAGGATCGGAGACCGGGTCGACAGCGGACTGTAGGTGATCGCCGCGATCCACGCCACGAACAAGAGGACGACGAACCCCACCGCTGCCCGACGCGGGAGCGGCCACGGCTCGGTCGACGACCGACCGGGACTGGCTCGGGACGCCCGCCGTCCCCGCCTCCACGAGCCGGGGGCTCGCTCCGGAGACTTTCGCCGACGGAGGACGACCGCGACCGTGTTCCCGGCGAACAGCGACACCAGGACGGCTAGGGTCGGTAGGATGATCGGGAGCAGGGCCGAACCCGCCGCGACGACGACGGCGTGGAGGGGCTGGGACCGCGTAGCCGACGGGGCGGTGCGAGGTTCGGTGACCATGAACAGGGCGAAGAACAGCACCGCGGGATCGAGGGTCGCGAGAAAGAGCACCTTGGGGACCAGCGCCCCGCCCGCGATCTGCGCGACGAGCACGCGCTGCAGGACCGCCAAGAACGCATAGGCGACGAGAAACACCGCCGGCAATCTCCACGACCTCCAGTTCCACAGCAGGAGCACGAGCCCGACACTCACGACGAGCGTCTCGCTGATCGCCCCCCACCACGCCGGCGCGAAGCCGAAGAGGACGGCCCCGATGACCACTCCGGCGGCCGCCGGATTCAACCAGGGGCGTCCGCGGTAACGCAAGGTGTGTTTCACGGTGATGGCCGCGATCGTGGCGGCCACCGCCCCGGCGAGCGGGACCGCGGGCGGAAAGATCAGCGCGAGGAACAGACCCGTGGCTACCGCGGAATCCGGCGCCCGGAGCTTTTCGAACCGCAGTCGCTGGAAGATCAGGTCGACGACGACGGCGGTCGTCGGTAGCGCGAGGACACTGGCCACTCCTAACCCGTTTCCGAGGAAGTTGAGCCCGTACAGGGCCAGTACGACGAGGCAGATCCAGAGAACCCGCACTCCGGGCAGCGCGACGCGGGACCGTCGGACCGCTCGGATCAGCGACTCGCGCATGGCACCTCCTCCGGATCCCGGTGCTCCGGTCCGCTGGCTCGGGAGACTCGATTCCCCGGAATCCCGGTCCGTCACGTTCGTGCCAACGGCTCAGTGACCATATACTCGCTGCCATCGCGAGTCGAATGTAGAACACTCCGGGGCCGGGCGAGGGGGTCGGAACGGATCGACGCTCGTCCCTCTCGGTGGCAAGGTATGCGGCCGGCGCCGGGCCAAAGCCGCCAAATACGTTCCTCCGCTCCTCGAGGCGTGACCCCCCCCGTCAAGGCCCGAAGCGGCCACATCCTGCTCGATGGCAAGCGCTCGTACAAGGACCTCGTCAAGGTCTATCCCGACATCCATCGCAAGCTCGTCGAAGTGAACAAGCCGTTCACCAAAGAGACGGAACCGATGCTCCCGGAGGTCCTGCTGGAGGAGAACATGCGCGATCTGCGGGCCGATCGAAAGCCCGCCGGTTACAACCGCCCGGACGCCTTCGCCATGCGGTTGATCTTCCCGATCCACGAGGAGCGTCGGACCGAATTCTATTTCTCCAAACCGGCCCGTTGCCAGGAGGTCGTCCAGATCACGGAACAGATCTCCGCACTGCTCAAGCGTCGAGGGGTCCGGCACAGCGTCGAGTACGACCGGCTCCAGCTCGGGGCTCCCCGGGGCGTGCCGGGACTGCCGCCGATGGGCAGCGGCAGCGCGTCCGGCCTTCCGTAACGACGCGGCCTACGGCGGCGGGTCGGGCCGTCGGAACGGCCAGAGGCTGGCCGCCGGTTCCTGGCCCTTGAGCTGGCCCTGGAGCATGACGAGCGCCTCTCGGGCTTTCTCCAGCGCCATCGCGTAGTCGGTCGTGCGAAGGCGGATCGACTCGTCGAGCGCAGCTCGGGCCGGCGAGACGTCGAGGTGGCGCTCGTGCGCGCGGACCATGGCGGCGTCGATCAGGTAGTGGATGTTCATCAGCTCGCGGTGCATCGATTTGCGCCGGTTGAGCTCCTCTTCCGCCGCCAGGAGCGCTTTCGCCGCCTCGATCTCCTCGCCGGCCCCCCGGCGCTCCTGGACGAGCGCGAGGGATTGCGGGACGCCTCCCACCGCGACGTGCAGCCCCTCCTGGGCGAAAGTGAGCTCGGTTTGCACCTCCCGAAGCCGCTCGCCGACGCGCTGCTTCACGAGCCCGGAGAGCTGGCGGTCCGCCCGCTCGACGAGCTCGGGGACGGACGAGAGTCGTTCCCCCTCGAGGGCGAGCTTCGCCTCGCTGAACAGCTCCATCACGGGGGTCGTGTCGAGACCGAGTTTCTCCCCGACCCAAACGTGGTCCTTGAGCTCCGAGACGCGGCGGCCCAACGACTGGCGCCAGCGTTCGTTGAGCCGTCGCGATTCCTCCTCGATCGCCGCGAGCGCTCCGGAGTACCGTCGCCGGGACGCCTCGGCGGCGATGCGTTCCGCCGCCTGGCGACGGAACTCCGCCTCCTGCGGAGCGGGCTCCCCCTCATCGTGGTGGGATTTGGTCAGCGTTTGCAGCCGACCCTCGACGAGGGCGTCCAACGCCCGGTAGGCGGCATCCCGCACCGAGGCGAGGGTGTCGCCGGCGCGCTTCCATTCCCGGGCGCGTAGCGCCGCCTCGGCCTCCTCGAACGGTTGGACAAGCCGGGCCAACGCCTCCCCGACGTGGGCCTCGCCCGCGGTCTCCAGGAGCTGGCGGACCTCCGCGAGAAGGCCGGAGTATTGCTTGTCGATGGCCCAGAGCGCCTTTTCGGCGATCTCGCGCGCCTTAGGACCGGCTTCGGTGTATTCGCCGGAGTCCGCGAGCCGACGAGCCGCGTCGAGGGCCGAGACGACCTCGCCGATATCGGCGCCGAGCTCCATCGCCTCCTTCACCTGCCGGTCGGCGGCGTCGAGGGCCTCGCGAGCGCGTCGGTGCTGTTCCCGAGCCACGGCGATCAGGTCGGCCGCCGCGATCGCGTGCTCGAGCACCTGGGAGTATTCGTGACGATGGAAGGCGTTGCGGGCCCGGGTGACCTCGGCCTCCGCCGCCGTGACCTTGATCCCGTGCTGAACGGCGTTGCCGAGCTTTCCTTCGACGTTCTCCAGCGACCCCTTGGCGATCCGCAGCTGGAGCTCGACCCGTTCGAACTCCCGTTCGCTGCGGGCCGCCAGCTGGAGGGCCTCGAACGGGTGGCCGTCGTTGAGCGCGGACCGTGCCTGGGTGAGGAGGTTGTCCGCGAGGGTGGTGTCGCTCCCCTGCTGCCGGGCGTCGGCGATCTGCGCCTGGAAACCGGCGAGCGTCTTGGAGACCTGCTGGTACGTCGCCTGGGTGAGCTCCCGCTCCAGCGACGAGGCGAGCTCGATCGCCTTCGCGTAGGATCGCTCCCCGAGGAGGGTCTCGACCTTCTCCATCGTCGCCCGCGGCCCGTGGGCGTCGACCCGGACGAGCTCCGCCTCGTTGAGCGCTTCCCGGGCCCGTTTGGTCGCCTTCTCGGCGTGTTCCAGGAACCCCCGGGTCTCGATGAGCTGACCGCGAGCGTGCTCGATCCGCTCGGCGGCTCCGATGGGGACCTCCGTGGAGATCCGCCGGCGGGCGTCCCCGAGCGACTCGAGGACCTCAGGGGCCTCCACCCCGGCGCTCCGAGCGAGTTCGAGGTCCGCGGTGAGGAGCTTCAGATTCTCTTCGAGAACCGGGCGCAACCGCTGGACGATCTCCGAGAGCAGCCCGCGCGCGTGATGGAGCGCCGGAGCGATCGCCGTCTCGGCGAGCTCGGCGGTGACCTCCGCCGCCCGTCGCGTGAGCTCGTCGGTGGGCACCGACATCCGCCGGGCGTCCTCGAGCAACCGCTCCGAGTCGGCCAGGAGCCGGGTCGCCTCGGCGCGGTCCCGGGCCTCGGTCAGCTGGCCCGTGAGTTGGGCGAGGACCGCCCCGGCCTGGTCGAACTCGAGGGACTGGTACTTCTGCTTCGCCTCGGCGATCTTCTCCCGGAGCGCGTCGACCGGTAGGCCGAGTTCTTTCGTCGCCTGCCAGAGCTCCGTCGCGTCGGACAGCGCGTCGAGGACCGATTGGGCGCTCGACCGAAGCTTCTGAGCTCCCGTTTGGGTCTCGATCGCCAGTCGATAGGCGTCCGGGTAGTGCTGGACGCGGGCCGCCTCCTGGGCGGATTCGAGCGAGCCGCGCAGGGTTCCCGTATCGAGGCCCATCTTGCCCAGCTCGACCAGGGCGAGCTTCGCGTGCGAAACCGCGTCCTCGCTGAAGCAGCTGCTGCTGGTGGGCCCGGGTCCGGATCTCCTGGCTCGCTCGCGAGGCCTTGACGAAGTCGCCCATGTTGAAGATCTGCTGGACCTCGTCGATCTGACGCTGGATCTCGTCGCCCGCCCCTCCCATCGCCTCGAGGGCCCGCCGCTCCTCCTCGAGCTGCTCGACGAGCGACGAGGCCCGCTGGGCGAACACCGCCGAGAACTCCCGCTCCGCGCGCTTGAGCGCCTCCAACGAACCGGCGAGGTCCTCCTTGACGCGGAGGTTGACGTCGGCATCGGCCAACAGCCGCCGGACGGGGCGGATGAGCGCCTCGTCGGGGATCTCCGAGAATCCCTTCTCGATCTCCTCGACCCGTCGGGCGACGTACGGCCCGGCGGCGGTGCGAAGCCGGACCTCGAGCGAGGCGAGGAGCTCGCTCGAATCGGCGAGCTGGCCTTCCTCGAGGAACTTGCGAGCATGGAGGACCTCGTCCGCGACCCCGTCCGGCAGGAAACCGCGCTCCTTCGCCTGGTTCGCGATCCGGTCGAGCGCGATCTGCTGGAGCGAGAAGTGCGTGAACGCCTCGCGACCGAGCGAGTGCACCGTTTCCTGGAGGAGCTTGCGCGCCGGCTCGAGCTCGATGCGGTCGAGCATCTGGGTGGCCCGCCGAAGCTGGTCTTCGAACGGAGCGGTCGGGAACTTCGCCGATGTGAGCCTCTCGAGGAGCGACTGCAGGGACTCGGCCTCCTCGCGGGCGGTGTCGAGGTCCTCGGTGAGCTGGCTGACCCGATCGACCGCCTCCTGACTCGCGGCGAGGGCCTCGCTGTAGATCTTGAGCCGGAGCGCCTCCCGGGCCCGGTTCATCGCCGCGAACACCTCGGAGGGGTCGCGCCCGAGTCGACGTGCCTCCACCAGGCGCGGCCGCACTTCGTCGAGCAGGCTCGCCACGACGGCCACGACCGGCTCCTCGGTGATCTGGCGGGCCCGGTTCAGGAGACCGGGGAGCTCCGCCGGTCCGGCCGTGCCGACCGGGGCAAGGACCTCCTCGATCTGGACGAGGCTCGACGTGGGGTCGATCCCCTGCTCGCTCAAGGACGTGAGCGTCGCCCGGAGCGACTCGATCGTCGCCTGGACCCGGTCGCGGAGGAGGTCGGCGATCTTCGCGTTCTCGATCTCGATGGCGGGGACGGTGTGGTTCCAACGGGTCGGGACCGACTCGGCGTCGGCCTGCAGCGCCGCCTCGAGGTCCCCGGAAGGGACCGACAGGTCGCGGGCCGCCGCCACCAGAGCGGCCCCCGCGACCCGGCTTGCCTCGCGACGGGACTTGGCGAGGGGGAGCTCGTTCGCGACGACGTCGTTGAGCCGCGCCACGGCCTCGGCGAACCCGCCCGAGTGGATCGAATCGAGGACCGCCCGAAATCGGGCGTCGAGTTGTGCCGGTCGCTCGCCCGTCTCCCCTGACCATTGCGCCACGGCCATGGCTTCGCCGCGCAGCCGCGTGGTGAGCTCGCCCTCGGCGTGGCGGATCCCCTCGTGGAGACGGGTGACCGGTTCCAGCGCGTCGGTCCACGGCCCCTCGACGATCGGCCGCTGGGCGGCCTCGAGAAGCGGTCTGAGGTCGTTCGGGAGGGACGCCCCGAATTGCGCGAGGCGGTCGCCCCGTTCGGCGATCTCCGCCCGGCGTCGGAAGAATGCGGCGGAACCGGAGGACGACAGCTGGTCGAGGAACGCCCTCGCCTGCGCTTCGAGAGACTCCCAGTCCGACCGGCGGGCCAGGTCCCGGAATCCGGCCTCCTTCTCCTTCCACTCCGGCACGGGGATGTCGAGCGCGGCCATCCAGCGGACGCGTTCCTCCGCCTCGTGGAGGGCTTGCTCGGCGGTCGCGCGCCGTTTCTTGAGAAGTTCGGCCTTCTCCTGGAGGATCTTGGTGAGCCTCGAGGACGGCAGGGTGCCCATGCCGCCCGACCCGGTCATGGCCCTAGCCTCCTAAGGGGAACCGGACCCATCGGCTGACAGGAGCGGTTCGTGGGAAAAGATGCGAGGCCCCGATATAAAGCGTGGGCCCTCGGCGGGCGAGGAAGCGGGCGTCCGCCTCAGGTGCGGGTGATTCGGCGCCGGCCCATCGCGTCGAGGTACTGGATGTCCGTGCCGGGCGAGAGCGACCCCTTCAGCTCGGCGTCGAGGGGGAGGGCGAACGTCTCGTACGTCTCGAGGTCCATCAGTTGGACCTCGGCATCGGTCATGGAGAGGACCTGGGCCTGGCGCTTCCCGATGAGGGGGACTTGGACCTTGTGCTTCACCGGGAACACGACCGACCGCTTCGAGCCGTCGAACAGGCCGACGGCGTCGATGCGCGCCTTCGCCTCTCCATGCTTCCCGGGTTTGGACATCTGGATGGAGAGGATCCGGCACGGCTCCTCCTCGATGATCATGTAACGGCCCTCCTTCAGCTCGCGGACCTCCTGCTGCGTCCACGCCATCGGGGTGTTCCTCGGGTCGATGGCACGCGGGCCCCCGAATAAAGTTTGCCCCGGAAGCGGCGCTCCCTCCTCGAGGTGGCGCCGGACCGCGGCCGGGCCGGCCCGCCCTGAACCGAGGGTTTATGCCGCCAACGTCTCATCGAAGGATGGCGGGCGCCTCGCCACGGACTTGACCATCCTATGCAAGCGCTGGCCGAACGGTTCGATCCCGCCGCGGTGGAGTCCCAGAGTCGGGCGTTCTGGGCGGGACGCTCGGCGCTCTCCCCAGATTCGAGGCTCGGGCCGCGTACCGGGGCGACCACTCACCTGTTCATCGGAACCTTGTTCCCATCCGACGACCCGTTCGCCCTGTGGCATCGGGAGGTGCTGGCGGACGTCACGGCGCGATCTCTCGCCCTCGCCGGGCACCGCAGTTGGTCGAGCGTCCAGATCGTCGCCGGCCAACGCCATCACGTGCCGGAGCTGCTGAAAGCCCTGGCCGACGACGGGATCCATCTGACGGGAGACCACGCGTCGGCGTCGGACCCGGCCGCGCTCCGCTCGGCGGTCCAGCGGATGGTCGACTCGCTGGCGACCGGGGGGGTTCTCGTCTCCCGGGAGTCCGCCGCGATGTGCTGCCCGCGATGTCTCGTTTCCCGCACCCCGGAGGCGATCGTCTACCAAGAGGACGAGGGGCCGGTCTTCCTCATCCGGTTCCCGCTCCGCGACTCTGCGACGAAGGCGAACCTCTTGGTCTGGACGGATCATGTTTGGAAGCTCCTCGGCACGACGGCGGTCGCCGTCTCTCCGTCGGCGACGTACGTGACGGGCCGATACCGGCGCCGGGAGTTCGAGGAGACGATCGTCCTCGCCAAGGACGCCGTTCCCCGTCTGGAGAGCTGGTTGCCCGGCGGGGTG
>Ga0210384_10003620_pt1 | contig 17775 bp, 12 predicted proteins | sample IncBWH2MmetaG_FD_160574 | JGI IMG/M metagenome (GOLD analysis project Ga0210384, IMG submission 160574) | Forest soil microbial communities from Barre Woods Harvard Forest LTER site, Petersham, Massachusetts, United States - Inc-BW-H-2-M | ecosystem: Environmental > Terrestrial > Soil >...
AGCCGAGCCGGTGAACGAACCGCCGGGCCAGCTGCCCGAGGGGGCCTGGGACCCGTTGGCGGTGGCGTCGGCCTTGTACGCCGCGGGTTGGTCGACGGCGACGTATGCGACCGCGCCGATCCCCATCAGGAGGGCGACGATCAAGAGGATGAGGGGGAGCCAGCGCATCATGCCGGTGAGGCGACTGGAGAAGAACGTCATCGCGGCCCCGATGAGACCCAGGATGCCGCCGACGATGAGCAGGTCGAACAGGGCAGAATACAGATTCCCTTCGTTGGTCTGATTGGTCGAGCTGTACGAGTGCCCGCCGGTCGGGACGAACGAGCAGGAGTTACCGGAACAGGTCGTGTAGTAGGAGCTCCCGGGGTTCAGGTTCTCGTAGATCGTCGCCGAGTTGGCGCCAAAACTCTCGCTGATCGAGAATTGGTACCACCCCAGTCCCACCGACGCCAAGATCAGGATGGCGCCGAGTATCCCCAAGATTGCCGCGAACATTCCCCACTTCTTGCTGCCTGTGCTCATCAGTCGGCCTCTCGAACACCCTCGCATCCTGAGGATAAAGACCGATGGTCGCACACGTCCGAGGGGTACCGGGGGGGCGGACCGGCCTCGGGGGGTCCCCGGGGGACCCCCGGAGGGGGGAGGGGCCCACCCGGAGGTTCCGGGACTCCCCCAACGAAGGCCCAACCCCCGCCGCCCCGCTACGTCATCGGGGAGGTTCCCCGGCGGCGGCGCGGTCGAGATACCACCGAAGCGGACCCTGGGGGCGGACGCGGGCCGCGGGCCAGGGGGCGGGGTCGGGGCCGTGTTCGAACAGGATGCGGCGGACCACCCTGGACTTGTCCGCTCCCGTGACCAGGAACGCGACCTCCCGGGCCGCGTCGATCGCCGGCAGGGTGAGGGTGATCCGGGCGACGCGCGGGTCCCGGGAAGCCGCCGGCACCGCCCGGACCCAGCGGGTCCGCTCCTCGAGGGCCGGGGAGCCCGGGAAGAGCGAAGCGGTGTGGCCATCCGGCCCGATCCCGAGAAGGAGAAGGTCGAACGTCTTCGACTCTCCCGGGGGGGCCTTCCCGAAGAACCGGTGGAGCTCGCGCTCGTACTCGTCGGCGGCGTGCTCCGGGAGGTCGGCCTCGCCGCGGATCCGGTGGATACGCGCTGCGTCGGCTTGGAACACGGGGGCCATCCGACGTCGCGCCGCACCGAAGTTGCTGCGCGGGTCGTCCGGAGCCACGGCCCGCTCGTCGACCCAGAACAGGTCGGTCTTCGTCCAGGGGAGCTTCGGGTAGTACGAGTCGCCGAGGAGGTCGAACAACGGTTCCGGGGTGGCCCCTCCCGAGATCGCGAGGGCGAACCGGCCCGAACGGGCCACGGCCTCCTCGGCCGCCTTCACGATCCGGTTGGCCAGCGCCCGAACGACCCCGGACGGGTCGGGGAACACCTCGACGTGGAGCGTCAGCCCTCGCTCCACTGGTGCCCCCCGGGGGCGACCAACCCCTCGGACTCCACCGGACCCCAGCTGCCCGCGGAGTACCGGCTCAGCGGGATCGTTCCCGCCAACAGCGGCGCGACGATCCGCCACGACTCCTCGACCTCGTCGGCGCGGACGAACAGCGTCTGGTCGCCGCGCATCACGTCGAGGATGAGGGTCTGGTAGGCGTCCGCCAGCGGACCGAACGCCTCGGAGTACTGGAAGTGCATCCGGTGGGTTTCGAGCTCGATCTCGTGGCCGGGCTTCTTCACCTCGATGGCGAGCTCGAACCCCTCGTCCGGCTGGACCAGGATCCGCAGCGAGTTGGCGGTGATCTCCCCCGAAGAGGACGCCGGGAAGAACCAGACCGGGGGCGATCGGAAGTGGACGTGGATGAACGTCGTCTTCGTGGCGAGGCGTTTCCCGGTCCGGAGAAAGAACGGGACGCCCTGCCACCGCCAGCTGTTGACCTTCAGGCGGAGCGCGACGAACGTCTCCGTGGCGGACGAGGGGTCGACGCCGGGTTCCTGACGGTACCCGGGCACGGCGGCCCCTCCGACCTCGCCCGCGTCATACTGCCCGAAGACGGCGTCCGACGCGGCGATCGGTTCCAGCGACCGCAGGACCTTCACCTTTTCGTTGCGGATCTGGTCGGCCTCGTACTGGGCGGGGACCTCCATCGCCGTCAGCGTGAGGATCTGCATCAGGTGGTTCTGGACCATGTCCCGGAGCGCCCCCGCGGTCTCGTAGTACCCCGCCCGATGCTCGACCCCCAGGTCCTCGGCGACGGTGATCTCGACACACGCCACGCGGTCGCGGTTCCACGCCGATTCGAACAGCATGTTCGCGAACCGGAAGACCAGGAGGTTCTGGACCGTCTCCTTGCCGAGGTAATGGTCGATCCGATAGACCTGGGTCTCGGCGAAATACCGGTGGATCAGCGCGTTGAGTGCCTGAGCCGAGGCGAGGTCGCGGCCGAACGGTTTCTCGACAACGAGGCGCGTCCAGCCGCGGCTACGGTGGACCGCGGCGTTCCCCAGCCCTTCGATCGTCGCGGGGAACGCCGAGGCCGGTAGGGCCAGGTAGAGGATCCGGTTCCCCGGGAGTCCGCTCGCCGTCTCGACCCGATCGAGCTCGGCGGCGACCCGACGGTAATCGTCCGGAGTGCCGTCGCCGAGGCCGACGTGTCGTACGGTCCGCGCGGTCCAGTCGATCACCTCGGGCGAGGGGGATCCCCCGACCGGCGCGAGGCTGGCGGCGCATTGGGACTGGAACCCTGCGTTGTCCAGCGGCTTTCTGGAGACCCCAACGAGGACGAACGGCGCCTTTCCCGACGCGGCGACGGCGTACAGGGCCGGCAATAGCTTACGCTGCATGAGGTCGCCCGTCGCCCCGAAGACCACGAGCAAGTGGGGGGAGAGCTCCGGGCCGGCCACGTTCACGGCTCCGGCTTCACGGCGTGCCCGCCGAACTCCTGGCGCATCGCCGCCAGCAGCTTCTCGACGAGCGGGTCGGCCTCGCGCGATCGTATCCTCCGCTCGAGGGCGAGGGCGATCACGGGGGCGGAGACGTTGAGGTCGATCGACTCGAACACCGTCCATCGGCCCTCCCCCGAATCCGAAACGAACGGCGCGATGTGCGCCAGTTCGTCCGGGTGGTGCAGCGCGTCCGCCGTCAGGTCCAGGAGCCAGGACCGGACGACGCTTCCCCTCCTCCAGATATCGGCGACCTGCGCGAGGTCGAGGCGGAAGTCGGACTTGGCGGCGAGGATGGCGAACCCCTCGGCGTACGCCTCCATGAGGCCGTACTCGATGCCGTTGTGGACCATCTTGACGTAGTGGCCGCTTCCGGCCGGTCCGACCCGGCCCCAGCCGGCGTCCGGGGCGGGGGCGAGGGTCTTCAGGGCCGGGGTCAGGAGCGCGACGTCGGCCTCGCTGCCCCCGACCATCATCGAGTAGCCTTCCTTGAGCCCCCAGATCCCGCCACTCGTCCCGACGTCGACGAAATGGACGCCCTTCTCGGCCGCCCGACCCGAGTGGCGCAGCGTGTCCTTGTAGTACGAGTTCCCCCCATCGACCAGCAGGTCCCCCGGCGACAGGAGAGCCAGCAGGCCCTTGATCATCTCCTCGGTGGGGGGACCGGCCGGGATCATGAGCCAGACGACGCGCGGAGGCCGCAGCGAACCGACGAGCTCGGCGAGCGATCCCGAGCTCGTCACCCCCTGAGCGACCGCCTCCTGGACCTGTTCCGGACGCCGCGCGTAGCCGACCACCCGATGCCCCCCCTGCACAAGCCGGATCGCCATGTTGCCGCCCATCCGACCCAGGCCCACCATTCCGAGCTCCATCCGATCCCTTCCGAAGTTGGTCACTCCACCACGCCGAGCGACCCGAGGTCGCGCTGCAGCTGGGGGAGATCGCGATAGTGGAGGGCGGTCATGCCGAACGACGCCGCGGCGGCGACGTTTTCGGGCCGGTCGTCGATGAAGATGATCGCCTCGGGGGGTTTGTGAAGGATGGAGCAGACCTGCGCGAAGATCTCGGGGTCGGGCTTACGACGCCCCAGGTAGCCGGAGGTGAAGAACGCGGAGAACGAGCGCCGAAGGCCGAACCGCTCGATCCGGTGCTCGTTGAGCTCGATCGACTCGTTGTTCAACGTGACCATCCGGAAGCGACCGGTCTTCGCGAGGCGGGAGGCGAACTCCAGGGTATCGGTATGCGCCGTCGAGCAGGCGAAGATGTGCTCGCGGATCTCGGATCGGCCGAAGGAACGCGGTTCGTAGAAGACGGTGAAGTCCAGGTACTCGTCCATCGTCATCTGCCCGCGCTCGAAGGCTTCCTGGACCGCGATGTGCCTTGCCTCGACCGCCGCCGCGTCGAATCCGAACAGGACGGACGCCTCGGAGCGGTGGACCACATCCCATCCGTTCGATAGGAGAACCCCTCCGACATCCCAGGCGAGCACGGGGGGGTCACCCATGGACCGCCTCTCCGACCCGGTCCACGGCATCGACGCCACCCGAGCCGAGGTCGACCGTCAGCAGGGGACGCCCCCGCTGACGGAGCGCCGTCGCGTCGCCCGCGGCCTGCGCCCGGATGATGCGACCGAACGTGACGTCCATCCCGGGGACCGGGACGATCGGCAACGAGTCGTCGACGAGCTGAAGGAAGGCCCCGGTCGGAGGGCCACCCTTGTGAAGCTGACCCGTGGAGTGCAGGAAGCGGGGCCCGTACCCGAGGGTGGTCGTGCTCCCGAGGTGGCGACGGATCTTCCCGCGGAGCCGTTGGAGCGCCTCCGTCATCGCCATCCCCGGGGGCAGATACGCCTGGATCGCCGCGTACCCACCCGGCGGGGCGCTCGACATCCACTTCGAGACCGCGTCGGCGAGGCCGCCCGGATCGTCGGCGCGGACCGCCGCATCCGGAGCGGCCCCGCTCGGAGACGGGGGGGCCTTCAGGGCCGCCCGAGCGAGGTCCTTGGCGAGTTCGACGTCGGGTTGGTCGAACGGGTCGATACCGACCACCGCGCCCGCGGCGGCGATCGCCATCTCCCACCGGAAGAACTCCGCCCCCAGATCGAGACGGTCGCCGAGCTCGATTTCGATCATCGGGGCCCCCGCCGCGGTAAGTGAAGCCAATCCCCGCTCGAGGGTCGGGTTCGACTCGCCGCGGACCGTCAGACTGACGATGAGCCGATCGCGTCGCCCCATCGGATCGAACGGGTCGACCTCGTCCGCGACGGGAACGATCCCCTTTCCGATCTTGCCGGTGCTCTCGGCGACCAACTGCTCTCCCCACGAGGGGAACGAGGCCAGGGAGCTCGAGGTGACGAACACGAGCTTGTCGGCTCCGGCGAGGGCGGCCTCGCCGACCGCCGCCGCCAGGACGAGAGCCGGGTGGCCTTCGGCCGCGACGTCCGGGCCGCAACCGGCGGCCATCGCCCTCGCCCGGTCGAGAAGGGCCGGGAGATCGACCCCGATGAGCGCTGCCGGCAGCAGCCCAAAGACCGTGAGGGCGCTATAGCGACCCCCGACGTCCGGGGGAGCTCGACAGATCCAGCGGAACCCCCGAGCGGTGGCGAGGCGGTCGAGCGCCGTATCGGGGTCGGTCACCGCGACGAACTGGTGCCCGGGGTTCACTCCGGTCCGCGCGACCTCCTCCCAGAAATAGGCGAGAAAAGCGTTCGGCTCGAGGGTCGTCCCCGACTTGCTCGATACCACGAACAGCGTCCGCCGGAGATCGAGCGACCCCGCTAGCGTTGGGACCGCCAGGGGGTGGGTGCTGTCGAGGACGTGCAAACGGGGGTACCCGGCGCGGGTTCCGAACGTCGCGGCGTAGACCTGGGGAGCGAGGCTCGAGCCGCCCATTCCCAGGACCGCGACGTCGGTGACTCCATCGCCGCGGACCTCGTCGGCGAACTTGGTCAGGTCCGCGATCAGACGCGCATCGCCCGTCGGGAGGCTCATCCATCCGAGGCGCGAGGCGACGTCCGCCGCCGGGGCGGCGGGCCAGAAGGTCGGATCCTTCTCCCAGATCCGCGTCGGGGCGTCGCCATCGGTCCATCCGCCGAGGCGGCGATCGACCGCCTCCGCGAGAGGCCCCAACGAAAGTCGGGGGGGTCGGACGCTGGCGGGCGAGGAGGATCCGCTCATCCGAGGGTCCCTCAGGCGGGGCGGATCACCGATCGGGCCGCTGCGACGACCCGCTCCACGGTGAAGCCGAGACGGGCCATCACCACATCGCCGGCCCCCGAAGCTCCGAAACGGTCGATCCCGACGACGGTTCCCTGGGCGCCGGTGTACCGATACCATCCGCCCGTGCTCCCGGCTTCGACGACGACTCGGGGGACGCCGGGTGGGAGGACCGCGTCGCGGTACTCCGGCGGTTGGAGATCGAACATCTCGCACGAAGGGAGCGAGACGACGCGCGTCGAGATCCCCTCGGCCTTCAAGGCGGTCTGAGCGCCGAGGCACAGCTGGACCTCCGAGCCGGTGCCGATCAGGACCGCCGATATCGGCGAGGCCGCCTCGGGGGAGAGGACGTATCCCCCGCGTTCGACCCCGGCGCGGACCCGGCCGGGCTCTCCGGGAAGCATCGGCAGCTTCTGCCGCGTGAACACCAGGGCGGTCGGGCCGGTCCGACGGAGCGCCACGCTCCACGCCGCGGCCGTCTCGTTCGCATCCGCGGGACGCAGGACGGTCAACCCGGGGATCGATCGGAGGCCGGCGAGCTGCTCGATCGGCTCGTGGGTCGGACCGTCCTCTCCGACCCCGATGCTGTCGTGGGTGAACACGAACACCGGGGCGATCTGCATGAGGGCCGCGAGCCGGATCGCCGGCCGAGCGTAGTCGGAGAAGATCAGGAACGTCGAGCCGAACGGCCGGACGCCGCCGTGCAGGAACATTCCGTTCATCATCGCGGACATGGCGTGCTCTCGAACACCGAAATGCAGGTTGCGGCCGGAGCTCGCCCCGTACGAGAAGTCCCCTAGGCCCACCAGGGTCGTCTTCGTGGACGGCGAGAGATCCGCGGCGCCACCGACCAGCGTCGGGACCTTCTGCGCCAGCGCGTTGAGCGTCGTCGCTCCCGCGTCTCGAGTCGCCATCGACCCGCCCGCGGGGAACGTCGGCAGCGACGACGCCCAATCGGCCGGGAGCTCCCCGTTGAGGCTCGCGTCCAGTTCGGCCGCTAGCTCCGGGAACTGGGCTCGGTAGGCGGCATGGAGGCGGGCCCAATCCGCTTCCCACCCGGCGCCGCGCTCGATCGCCTGGCGGAAATGATCGCGGGCCTCCTCCGGGACGAGGAACGGCGGTTCGAGCGGCCATCCGAGCTTCGCCTTCGTCGCTCGGGTCCCCTCCGGTCCGAGGGGCTCGCCGTGAGCCTCCCGGGTGTCCTGCCGGGGCGAGCCATATCCGATGTGGGTGCGCACACTGATGAACTGGGGCCGGTCGGGGTGCGAGCGAGCGGTCCGGATGGCGGCGTCGATCGCGCCGAGATCGTTCCCGTCCTCGACGCGTTGCACGCCCCAACCGTAGGAGGTGAAGCGGGCTAGGACGTCCTCGGTGAACGAGAAGCTGGTCGGTCCCTCGAGTGAGATGTGGTTGTTGTCGTAGAGGAGCAATAGCTTCCCGACGCGCATGGAACCGGCGAACGAGGCGGCCTCGGAGGTGATCCCCTCCATGAGGTCCCCGTCGGAGACGAGGGCGTAGGTCCAGTGGTCGATGAGGTCGAATCCGGGGCGGTTGTAGCGCGAGGCGAGGTAGTGCTCGGCGATCGCCATCCCGACGGCGTTGGCGAATCCCTGGCCGAGCGGCCCGGTCGTCGATTCCACCCCGGGAGTGTGGCCGTACTCCGGGTGGCCGGGCGTCCGGCTCCCGAACTGGCGGAACTGGCGGAGGTCGTCGAGGGTGAGGTCGTAGCCGGTCAAGTGGAGCAGCGAGTAGAGCAGCGCCGAGCCGTGGCCGGCGGAGAGGACGAACCGGTCGCGGTTCGCCCATTTGGGGTTCTTCGGCGAATGGCGGAGGTACCGATCCCAGAGGACCATCGCCATCGGGGCGGCGCCGAGGGGGAGGCCCGGGTGGCCGGATTTCGCGGCTTCGACCATGTCGACGGAGAGGAATCGGATCGTGTCGACCAGCTGCCGGTCGTCGACGCTCATCCTGGTCCCCCCCGGCCGGACGCGTGGGCGGCCATCGCCGCCGCCCCGACGACGCCCGCGTCGTTCCCCAGGCCGGCACGCTCGAATCGGAGCTCGCCCATGGCGGCTTCGAGCGCGTGGGTGCGGACGTGACGCTCCGCCGGCTCGATCAGGAACGGGGCGCGCTCGACGATCCCGCCTCCGAGGATCAGACGACGGGGGTTGAACGCGTTCACGACCCCCACGAGGCCGCTCCCCAGATAAGCGGCGGTCTCGTCGAACAGCCGCTTCGACATCGCGTCCCCCGCCTCGAAGCCGGCGACGACCGTCGCCGCGGTGATCGCCTCGAGCGTGCCGGCGGCATCGACCATCCATCGCCCGTCGGAAGGGGAGGAGCGGGCGGCCTCCTGGGCGCGGGCGGCGATCGCCCAGCCGCCGACGTACGCCTCGAAGCATCCCAGATTTCGGCAGGTGCAGGCACGCCCTCCGGTCACGATCGTCATGTGGCCGAGCTCCCCACCCGTGTGGGACGCGCCTTCGAGGAGGGTTCCCGCGACGACCGCGCCTCCCCCGATCCCCGTGCCGATGAACAGGCAGACCAGGTCGCTCTCCCCACGGCCCGCGCCGAACTTCCACTCCCCGAAGGTCGCCGCGCGGACGTCGTTCGTGACCGTCACGGGGAGTCCGACAGCCGCCGACAATCGGGCCCCGAGGGCCACGTTACGCCAGCGCAGGTTCGGAGCGAAGACGACGCCCCCGCTCCCGTCGACCTGGGCCGCGACCCCGACCCCGACCGCCGTCGCCCGCCGGCCCTCGGCCGCGATCGACTCCCGCAGGGTCGCGATGAGATCGGCGATGACCGGCTCCGGACCCCGGGACGCCTCCGTCGGGCGCCGCCGTGAGCCGAGGATCCGGCCGTCCGGTGAGACGGCGGCGATCTCGATCTTCGTCCCCCCGAGGTCGACCCCGAGGGTCGGCGCTCCTGCGGCCCCTCCGTCCAACGATGATGCCCGCCCCTGACGGCGGGGCCCACGCACCCCGGCTAGATGTACGCGTCGCCTCGACGAACGCCCCGAGGTCAACCGGCGGCGACTCGGAAGTCGCGCCCTTCCCAAGTCTCCCGCGCGGTCCAGTAGAAGGTGAACACGTACGCCGACCTCGCGTTCCCGAGCGGGACGAGGTCGAGGAACTCCACGCCGAGCGCCGTCGGGTGGCTGTCGTCGTCGTGCGTCGTCCTCCAACCATCGTCGGACCAGTGCAATCGGAACGGCTCGGAGGCGAGGAGTCGCAGCCCGGCGGCGCGGGCCACGGTCTTCGGCTGGCGGTTGAGCTTCCAGATCTCCCGGGGCGCTCGGTGCGGATGCGGGTGGAGGTACCGCCGAGCGACCTCGGGTATCCGATCGAAGATCGCGGCGTCCTTCACCGAACGCAGGAGTTTGATGTACTCCGCATGCGCCCACATCAGGGGCATCGCGGCGCCGGTGGCCCGGCCGGGGTGGAGATGGTCGCCGGGCCGGTCCGGTCCGTCCCACACCTGTTCGGGGATCATCCCGGTGCGGGAGGCGAACCGCTCGAGCGTCTCCAGGAGGGGCGCGACGTCGCGGCCGGCGGCCAGCTCGAAGTGACCCCGCTCGCCTACCAGCAGCGGCCAGGCCCGGCCGACCCCCCAACTCGCGAAGGGACCGCCGTCATCCCGCTGGCCGTAGCCGTCGTGGTTGTAGCGACGCCAGCACGGCCCGAGCGGGGTCTCGACCTTCAGGACGGCGTCGACGACGGCGACGGAGTCGACGATCAGGGGATCGTCGGGGGCCCGGATCCCGTATCGAACGAGCTCGAGGAAGCCGGCGTCGACGATCTCCTTGGATGGGAACCGGTCGGGGGCGCCGGGGCGCTGGTTCGCCAAGGTGATCGTCCCGTGGTTCGGGTCCTCGTCCGGCGAGGGGTCGTGGATGTCGACCGGGTGGACCCGGATGAAATGGCGCCGGATCCCCGGCACCAGGGTCCCCTCCGTGGTGACCGTCCACCGTTCGACGTGCGACTCGAGGAAATCCGCGTACGACTCGAGGAGATCGGCGGTCTGCGGGTCGTCGCGCTGGCGGGCGAACTGAGCGGCGCCGACGAGGGCGGTGATGACCGCCGCGAGCGTCGACGGGGAGTAACCGGCGGCCTCCTCCCAACGCTCCTGCTCCGTCGCCGGTCCATGGACGAGGAGGAAGCGCGCGGCGGCGAGCACCATCGGGTACGGGTCGAACGCCCCGAGGGCGCGGGCGCGGTGGAGCTTCCAGGCGAGGAGGATCGGGAACGCCACCTCGTCGAGCTGGACGCCGGCCCAGTACGGCTCCGCATCGAGCCAGAAGTTCTGCGGGAACCCTCCATCCGACCGCTGGCTCGCGGCGAGGTAGATGAGGGTGCGCAACGGGGTCTCGAGGTCGCCCGCCGCGAGGAGGCCGGTGGCGATCTGGACGAGATCGCGGGTCCACACCAGGTGGTAGCCGCCCCGCGCTTCGTCGCTCTTCGAGTACCCCCACGGGATCGACAGCGACGCGATGATCGCACCGGGGAACGTCTTGTCCTCGTGGGCGAGGAGGACGCTGAAGCTGGTGTGGTAGAGGTCCCTCCGCGCGGCCGGCTCCTCGGCGAGCGGCAGCATCGCGCGGCTCGGCCGGTCCCACTGCTCGAGGTAGCGGGTGCGGAGATGGGGGAACGGCGTCGCGAGGGCTTGCATCAGCGACGTCACGGCGCTCTGCATCCCCCGACCGAAGGCCAGCCCGACCGTGAACTCGTGTTCGCCGAGGACCTCGAGCTCGGCGGTGAGCGCGAGGTTCCCGTTGAGGGCCCGGTCGAACTCCCAGGTCATGGCGAGGTGTTCCTTCACGTCGGTCCATCCGTCGCTCGCGCCGACGTAGCCGACGCTGAGGTGCGGCAGCGGGACCGAGGCGCCGAGCGCCAGCCAGGTACCGTTCCGCTCGGCGACGAGGACGTCGCGGTCGGCGAGCCGCAGCACGTGACCGTTGTTCCCCCAACCGCCGAGGTCGAGGTGGGGCGAGAGCAGGGCGTAGACCGAAAGGTCCTCGGCCGACGGGTGGAAGCGCCGTACCCGCGCCCGTTCGAGGAGCACGGGGAGATGCGGGTGGGAGATCACCTCCTTCTCGATCGCGTAGCGCCCCTGCGGGTCCGAGGTCGTCACCCGGTAACCGAGCGCGTGATCGTTGATCCGCTCCATCGCGTAGCGAAGGTGCCGCCGCTCCTCGTGGAAGAAGCTGCGGCCGTCGGTGACGAGGAACTGGAGGTCGCGGGTCTGTGGGTGGTCGATGAGCGGATAGTAGACCTCAGTGACGATCCCCCGCCACATCGTGAACCACAGCTTGCTGTCGGCGGAGTAGGCGGTCCCGACCCCCTCCTTGTTCCCGTGGGCCCATCGGGGCGAGATCCCGGGTCCCCCGAACGCCTCCCGGTCCCCGCGGAACTTCACCGGACCCTCCACCCCGATTGATGCCGGTGCTCGGGTGCCTACGCCTCGCGGCTCGTTAACCTATGCCGGTCGCCCGAGCTCACTCGTCGCCCGACGGGCTCCCCGCCGGCTCGAGGTACTTGTGGACCACGTCCACGAACGTCGAGTGCGACCACGTCAACGGGGTGGCGCTCCGCGGCTCTCCCGACTCGCTGTCGATCTGCTCGGGTAGGAGTCGCGTCGGCGTCGCATGCTTCGCGGCCCACTCGATCAGCTCGCGGCAGCGGTCCCGCTCCCCGAGCTTGAGGCGGGACTCGGCGAGCCAGAGCGTGCAGATGATCCACGGGTTCTCCTTGCCGTAGTAGGTGTCGCCCTCGTAACGGGCGAGACCCCCGACCTTCGGGCTCCACAGGCGCTTCTCGATATCGTCTACGACCACCTTCGCCCGCGGATCGTCCCAGGGGACGAGACCCAGTTTGATCGCCGGGAGGACCGAGGCGTCGAGCCGGTCGTCCCGCGGGCCGAGGGAGCGCGCGAACCGCTGCTTGTCCGGATCCCAGAACTGTCGCAGCGCCGCCTCGTGCATCGCCCGGCTCGCCTCTCGCCACGTCCTCGGGTCCTTCCCCAACTCTTCGGCGATCCGGGCGGCGCGCTCGAGCGCGTGGACGACGGTCTGGGTCGAGTAGGCGTGCACCGAGCTCCGCTCCTCCCAGAGGTCGAAGCTCGCGGCGGCGAGCCCGGTCTCCGGGTCGCGGAAGCCGACCAGGAAGTTCGCCGCCCCCTTCACCATCGGCCACAGGTCGATCAGTACGTCCGGGTCCGCCCCGTGCTTGAAGTGGTGCCAGACCGCGGCGACGACCGTCGCCGTCTGGTCGACCTGCAGGAACGGCGGCGGATGCCACGTCGATCCGATCGCCCCATCCGGGAAATGGCGGTGCAGGAACGAGCCGTTGGGGCTCTGGCATTTGAGGGCGAACTCGAGGAACCGCTGGGCGTTTTCGTACAGGCCCGCTTCGTCCATCGCCTTGCTGACGTAGCCGCCGTCGCGCCACCAGCAGTAGTTGTACGTGTCCCCGCCGACGGCGAGCGAGCCGGTGTCGGGCGAGGCGATGATCGCTCCGTTGGATCCGGTGGCGAGCCGCATCATCAGGATGCTCGAGTGGTAGACCTGGCGGGCCTGTTCGCTGAACCCTTCGGGGAGCTTCGGCAGCCGGCGGGAGACCCACGTCTTCCAGAACGCCTGGGCCTCGCGCTCGAACCGCGCCGCCCCTCCCGCGCGGACGTAGTCGCGGATCTGGTGGATCGCCTCGTTCGAACGACCGACGGCGAGGCAGAGCCGGATCTCGGTGTCGGCATCGGGGCCCGCCATCACATCCCACTCGAGGGCGCTGTCGGCGGCGCCGTGGGCGATCGTACGGCCCTCGAGCAGACCGTCCTCGGCGTCGACGTACGTCCCCTGGAGTCCCTTGAGCGTGTGCTCGCCGCAGACGGCCCGGGTGAACGTGGGCTCGCTGAAGAACTCGAAGTAGTAGCCGCGCTTGTAGTGGACGAGAGTCCGCGCCTCGGGGTCGACGTACGCCGTCTCCTGGTACATCGATTCCGCGATCTTGAGCGACTGGTACGAGAACAGTCTCAGCGCCCTCGCCGGGTCCGCCCTCAGGCGGATCGACCGGACGATCAGATCGTGGTTCGGATGAACGTGGTCCTGGACGGTGACCCGGATCCCGTGACCGGTCCACGTCGACTCCGGGAAGTTGGCCGCGCCCGACGGCTCATGCTGGCCCAGGAAGCCGTTACCGCCCCGCAGCCACGCGAAGCTCTTGCCGGCGACATCGTAGACGCCGAGCCGAAGCTCCCGGAGGTGCTGGAACTGGCCCGGGTACGGGTAGAACAGCCCGTTCCACTCCCCATCTTGGTTGACGGTGAGCAGGAGTCGGCCGTTGCCGGCCAGCTGGGTGATCATCGCCCGCTCCCGGGGGCGGCCGCCGTTTGAACCTTCACGCCGGGTCGCTCGGGGGGGTCGAAGACCGTGATGTCGCGTCAGCCCGGCGGGGGTATTTCTTCTAGATGTTGGAGCCGGGGCCCGCTAGAGTTCCGCGCTACGTCACGGCGGCCGGGGTGAGACGGCGGGCGACCCGCTGCCGAAGGTCCGTGAGCGCGTTCATGTAGTTCGCGTAGGCGTCGTACGGGCTCCCGTAGGAGCTGAAGTACTGGTGGACGCCCTGGTCGGCGCCGTGCCCGCTGACGTACATGTAGTAGAAGTGGTCGGAGGTGAGCAGCTTGCGCCACGTCGTGAGCAGCTCGGGATCACCGGCCCGGGTGACCAGGGTGCCGAGCTTCTTGGCGGCCTCGAAGGCGGAGCGCTGAAGGTCGTTCCCGAGCCAGGCCCCCAGGTCCCGCTGCTGGTCGGCCCAGCTGATCGTCACCGGGGCCGAGAGGGCGTCGACCGGCGGACCGTCGACCGCCTCGTCGACCGTCGCCCACGATAACTCGCGATGCGCGGCGACGGAACCCGGAAGCGCGCTCAGGAAATCGAGGATCCCCGTATCCGCCTTGTGGTGCTCGCCGAACGTCTCGAAGTCCATGAACAATCCGAGAAGCTCCCCGGGGCTCGACGCGAGCCAGTGGGCGTACTTCTCGCTCAGCAGCGGGTATTCGTTCCATCCCCTCGCGGAGAACCGGAACCCGACGTCGTCGCTCAACGGGTAGTTGCGAAGCAGCAACATCACCGTCGGGGCGCTCGCGGAACAGTACCGGTGGTTCGGCGAGCGTCCGCCCAGGATCCCCTCCCACCCTTCGGCGAGCATCCCGGCGAACCGCTCGGACTCGGCGAACCGGGCGAGGTCGTCGGAGTACGCGAGCTCGGTCATCCTCAGGACCTTCGGCTTGACCCCGAAACGGGTCCGAAGCATCCGACGATGGAGGTCGACCTCGTCGTGCAGCTCGGTCGGGGGGAGCAGGAACGCGAGGGAGTGGTAGTAGGTCTCCCCGACGAGCGAGACGCGGCCCGTGCGCACGAGGTCGCGGAGGAGTTCGAGGACGTCCGGCGCCGCCTGCTCCGCCTGCTCCACGAACGTCCCCGTGAGCGAGAGGCTGAACCGGAACTCCGGGAAGTGGTCGATCGACCGTCGCAACCGCGTGAGGGCCGGCCGGTAGCACCGTTCGGCGATGCCGGCGAAGATCGCGAGGTTCCGAGCCGTGTCGAAGTATGGTCGTCCCGAGCCCAGATCGACGTAGCGGAAACGCGCGAGACGCCAAGGCTGGTGCAGGTGGAGGTACAGGACGATCTTCAGGGCCGTCCTCCGGCCGCGTCCAAGAGTTCGACGTAGACCCCGAGCGTCTCGAGCGCCCGTTCCGGCCACCCGGCTCGAAGCGCCTCCCATCGACTCGCGTCGCCCATCAGCCGACGGAGCTCGGGGTACTGGAGGAGCTCCCCGATACGGCTGGCGAACTCGTCGATATCCCAGAAATCGACGGCGAACGTGTTCTCCGTGATCTCGGCGACCCCGCTCGTCTTCGAGACGATCGTCGGGACACCGGCGGCCATCGCCTCCAAGGCGGCGATCCCGAACGGCTCCACGACCGACGGGAGGACGAACACCGAGGCGCTCGCGAGCAGCAGGCTCCGCTCCTCCTCGGTGACCTTGCCGAGGAACAGGACCCGGTCGGAGATCCCCAGGTGCGCCGAGAGGGTGAGCAGCCGCGGCATCTCGGGCCCCTCGCCGGCGACCACGAACGTCGCGTCCGGGGCCAGTGGCGCGACCCGGGCCGCCGCCCTCAGGAACGTGTCGACCCCCTTCATCGCTGCCAGGCGGCCGAGGTACAGGACCACGACGCCGGCGTCGCGGAGCCGCTCCAGCCGGGGAGTGGGCCGGACGGCGTTGTAGACGACGCGCACTTTTCCCGCGGGAACTCCGTAGCGATCGACGACCTGCTGCTTCAGGTGACGGCTCACGGCGATCACCCGGGCGGCCCGGGTCAGGCCGAACGCCTCGTGCTCCCGGATCTCGGCTCCGGGGAACCCGAGGGTACGGTCGTACTCCGTCGAATGGATCGTCATCACGAGCGGTCGGCGGAGCCGCCGGGCGAGGCCCACACCTCCCCGGGTCCCGAACCAGTCGTGAACGTGGACGACGTCGACATCGGCGAGCGTCTCCAGCGAGCCGACCCAGTCGTTGTAGCTGTTCATCGACGTGTCCCAACCGGGCTCGGCCGGGCCGGAGGTCACCTGGTACGCGAACGGGATCGGCGGTTCTCCCTCGCTGCGTCGCCCCGGCCATCGGAACGTGACGCCGGCCGTCTCGGTGAACGGGCCGTGGAACGGGGTCAGGAACGTGATCCGGTGGCCCATCCGCCCGAGTTCGCGGCACAGCTCGTAGCAGTGGACCCCGAGGCCGCCGGTATGGTTCGGCGGGTATTCCCAGCCGACCATGACGATGTGGAGCTTCCGGACCGGCACCCGAGGGGGCGCGCCGGGGGCCTCGGCGGTCGGGCGTCGCCAGGTCAACGTGGAGGTCAGCGCGTCGAGCTCGGACCGATCCGGTCGAGCGGCACCCTCGTTGGCGGAGCTCGTCGCCTCTCGGCGACGGCCCACGGCGCGCCGGGTCTGCGGCTTCGGGCGCCCTTTCGTCGAGCGGCCCCGCGACGACCGCGGGCGGATCGAGCCGGTGGCGACGCGTCGCCCGGTCATCGTTGAACGGTCGAGGGGCAGGCTCCGACGATGCTTAACCGGACCGTCTCCAACTCGACCCGCTCCGCCGGAGCGGAGCCGGTGCGGGGTCTAAGTGTTTCGCCCGCGACCCGAGCCAACGGAGGCGAGTGCGGGGTAACCGTCAAATCGGAGCCGGGGAGTTCCCCGACCGACGCCGATGGGGGCCTCGACGACCGGTCGGCCGCGCATCCGCGCGGTGCTGTTCGACCTCGGGAACACGCTCGTCAACAATCGGGACTACGACGAGATGGAGCGGGTGGGCCGCGGCCTGGGGCTCCACACCGAGGCCGAGGCGTTCGCGCACACGTATCCCGAGGTCGAGGCGGAGTACGACGCGACCGGGGGGGCGATGGGGGAGCGCGACTTCTGGACCTCGGTCCTGGTGCGGGTGCACGGGGGGCCGGTCCCGGCCGAGAAGGTCAGGGCGTTCGTCGAGCGGATGGCCGCGTCCGTCACCCCCGCCCAGCGGTTCTCCGACACCCAGCGGTGCCTCGACGAGCTGAAGCGGCGCGGCCGGGCGCTCGGGGTCATCACCAACGGCCGGTCGGAGGCGCTGACGCGCCAGATCCTCGAGCGGACCGGTATCCTTCGCTACTTCCAGGTGATCGTGTCGGCCGGGACCGAGGGGATCGCGAAGCCCGCACCCGGGATCTTCCATCGGGCGCTGGCGCGGCTGCGGGTCTCCGCCTCCGAGGCCGTCTACGTCGGCGACCTGCCGAACGTCGATGCCCGCGCCGCGCGCGACGCCGGGTTGTTCGCCGTCTGGCTCCACCGCGACGGGACCGGGTTCGGGGACGACCCGCCGGAGATCACCTCGCTGACGGAACTTCCCGGGTTCATCCGCGCCCTCGAGCTGGGAACGTAGCGCGCGACCCCGCCGGTGGCCGCGCTCGTTAAATACAGTCGCCCTGTCCATTGCGGCACCGCCCGGTCGTCCCCTTCGGGGAACGGCCGACGGGGCGCCGCCACGGCGAGCCGGGGACCCATGATCCGAGCTCTTCCAGGGCGACGCCACAGGGCCCGATGGGGCGTGGAGCCCCGAGATCCCCTCCCTGGAGACGGGGAGTGACCTCTCGGGACTGACGGCGAGAGAGCTAGAATGTTTCGCTTAGCTCAAAGAAGGTAAGCAAGAGCATATTCCGCCAGTCCAAGTCGGTCACGACATCGTACAATAAGTAGCCCAGAAAGGATCGTGCAACAAATCCGGTTGATCCTGCCGGCGGGCACCGCTATTGGAGTTCGCTTAAGCCATGCGAGTCGAGAGGGGTAAGCCCTCGGCGCACTGCTCAGTAACACGCGGACAATCTGCCCTCGAGACGGGGATAATCCCGGGAAACTGGGGATAATACCCGATAGACGTGAGATGATGGAAGGCTCCCACGTCCAAATCCTGCGGGGCTCGAGGATGGGTCTGCGGCCTATCAGGTAGTAGGGGGTTTCACGGACCCCCTAGCCGTAGACGGGTACGGGCTTTGGGAGAAGTCGCCCGGAGATGGATTCTGAGACACG
>Ga0210384_10003621_pt1 | contig 17769 bp, 22 predicted proteins | sample IncBWH2MmetaG_FD_160574 | JGI IMG/M metagenome (GOLD analysis project Ga0210384, IMG submission 160574) | Forest soil microbial communities from Barre Woods Harvard Forest LTER site, Petersham, Massachusetts, United States - Inc-BW-H-2-M | ecosystem: Environmental > Terrestrial > Soil >...
GGTCAACTCGTGCCACGCGGATCTCGTTGAACCGGTACGAACAGCACAACCCGTTCGCGCCCGACACACACCACCCAGGAGCCACCGCATGAACCGCAACCTTCTCGTGACCGCCCTGATCGCGACCGCCGCCTTCGGCAGCAGCGTCGCCGCCTCGGCCCAGACCGCCGCCACCACCACCCAACGCGACGTCAACCAGGAACAACGCATCGAGAACGGCCTGCAGAACGGCACGATCACGACACGCGAGAACGCCGAGCTGCAGCGCGACGAGGCGCACGTCGACAAGCTGCAGGCCAAGGACCTGAAGAACGGCCCGATGACCGCGGCCGAGAAGACGCAGCTGACCGCCGCGCAGAACAAGGCCAGCCGAGACATCCACGAGGCCAGGACCAACGGCATCAACGGCAACCCGCTGTCGGCGTCGTCGCAACGCGCGCAGGCCGACACGCAGCGCGACATCAACCAGCAGCAACGCATCAACAACGGCGTTCGCGACGGCAGCCTCACCAACCATGAGGCGTCGAAGCTGGAGCGCGGCCAGTCGCACGTGGATGCGCGCGAAGCCCGCGCGGGCGCCAATGGCCACGTGAGCGCCGCGGAACAACGCCGCATCGCGCAGGCCCAGAACCGCCAGAGCGCGCGCATCCATCGCGAGCGCCACGACGCCCAGACCAAGGGCTGAGGAGCGTGATCCTGCGCGCAGTCGCAGGATCCAACGGACGAAAAAAGGGCCGCGAAAAAGCGGCCTCTGAAATTTCACCCCGGAACATCACCTCAGGAAGTACTTCGTGCTCCTGGCATCGTGAGATGTCCGGAGCACGATCGCATCCGACCCTGCCCTCCAGCGCGTCGGAAAGCGAATGTTCCGGCGCCATTGTTGTCGACCGTGCGCACCTCGTGATGCGGTGTTTTCCCTGTCGCGACGGTGCGCGCGCCCGGGTTCGGCCGCGCATTCCGTCATGCTGGCCGCCGGCCCGGCCGAACGCCTCGATCCCCTATCATCGGCGCTCGTCCACCCTGAAGCCGACCTGAATGCTCACGTTCCTGCGCCGCGAAGCGTCCCTCCTGGCGGCCGCCGCCGCCCTGTGCGCGGCCTGGCCGCTGGAGCACGCGATCGTGGCGGCCGGACAGGGCGTGTCGCTCGCCGCATCGATCGCGCTGATCGTCGCCATCCTGTTCGCCTCGGTGCGCGTGGCGCACCATGCGGAGACGCTGGCCGAGCGGTTGGGCGAGCCCTACGGCACGATGGTGCTCACGCTCAGCGCCGTGTTGGTGGAGGTGGTGATCCTGGCCATCATCATGAACGAGTCGCCCTCGCCCACGCTCGCGCGCGACACGATCTATGCGGCCGTCATGCTGGACATCAACGCGCTGCTGGGCCTGTCGGCGCTGCTGGGCGGCCTGCGCCACGGCGAGCAGCCGTACAACGTCGACTCGGGCAACACCTACATCGTGATGATCCTCACCGGCCTCGGCGTGGCCATGGTGCTGCCCGCCTTCGTGCCGGCCGCGCACTGGCAGGCGTATTCGCTGTTCACCATCATCGTGATGGTGCTGCTGTACGGCCTGTTCCTGCGCCTGCAGACCGGGCGCCACAGCTACTTCTTCAGCTACAGCTACGCGCAGAAGCCGCAGGCCGCGGCAACGCTCGCCGCGCACGCGGCTACCCCCGACGACGCGCATCCCAAAGGCAGCCTCGCGCCGCCGCTCGCGGGCATCGCCGCGGGCATCGTGCTGATCGGGCTGCTGTCGGAGGTGATGGCCAGGACGCTGGACACCGGCCTCGCCGGCACCGGCGCGCCGCCCATCCTCGCGCCGCTGGTGGTGGCGACGATCTCGGCGAGCCCGGAGATCCTCACCGCGCTGCGGGCCGCGCTGGGCAACCGCATGCAGCCGGTGGTCAACATCGCGCTGGGCGCGTCGCTGTCCACCGTCGTCCTCACGGTGCCCGTGATCGAGGCCCTGGCGCTGCTGACCCACCACCCGATCGCGATGGCGCTCACGCTGCCGCAGATGGTGATGACGCTGCTCACCCTGCTGGTGGCCACCATCAACATCCACGACGGCGAGACCAACGCCATCGAGGGCCTGACGCACTTCGTGCTGTTCGCGGCGTTCCTGATGCTGTCGGCGATCGGCGTCTGACCGCGCCGGGCAGCACGCGGGGCCCGCCGCCCTATGCCACGTGCTCGGGCCGCACGCCCACGCCGATGAACCACGCGGGAATGCGGCGCAGCAGCGGCACGCGGCTCACCAGCTTCAGGAAGGCCGGCATGCGCACCGGGCCCTGGGTGGCCAGCACCGGCGCGATCAACCGGTCCTGCAGCGTCAATTGCATGCGCTGCACCACGCGCACCGGCCACTCGCGGCGGCGCTGCACGCGTTGCAGCGCCGCGAGGTCGAGCGTGCCCTCGCGCAGCGGCCCGGCCAGCAGGCGCGCCGCCGCCACCGCGTCCTGCACGGCCAGGTTGATGCCCACGCCGCCGATGGGCGACATCGCGTGCGCGGCGTCGCCGATGCACAGCAGGCCGGGCCGGGCCCATTCGCGCAGCCGGTCGACCGTCACGGCCAGCAGCTTGACCTGGTCCCAGGCCGCCAGTTCCTTCACGCGCTCGCCGAGCCAGGGCGACAGCCCCAGGATCGAGGCGTGGAGCGCCTCCATGCCGTGCCCGCGCACGGCGTCGAACGAGCCCTTGGGGATCAGCAGCGCGCACTGCCAGTAGTCGCCGCGCGCGATCATCACCAGCATGCGGCCGACGTCGATCTGGCCGAACAGGTCGGGAGGGTCGTCGGGCCGGCGCGACACGCGCATCCACAGCACGTCCATCGGCGCCCCGAAGTCCTGCGGCTCGAAGCCGGCCTGCTGGCGGATCGTCGAGTGGCGACCGTCGGCGCCCACCACGAGCGCGGCGCGCACCTCCAGGTCGCCGTCGGGCGTCCGCGCGACCAGGCCCGTCACCCGGCCGTCGTCCTCCAGCAGCGTGTGCGCGCTGGCCTGCATCACCAGGTGGAAGGCCGGCAGCCTGCGCGCGTGGGTCGCGAGGAAATCGAGGAAGTCCCACTGCGGCATCATCATCAGGAACTTGCAATGCGTGGGGACGTGGCGGAAGTCGGCGATGTGCGCCTGCTCCTGGCCGACGCGCACGGACACGTCGCGCAGCTCGTCGTGGGGGCGGCGCAGGAACTCCTCCAGCAGGCCCAGCTCGTGCATCACGTCCAGCGTGGACGGGTGGATGGTGTCGCCGCGGAAATCGCGCAGGAAGTCGGCGTGCTTCTCCAGCACCACCACGTCGACGCCGGCGCGGGCCAGCAGGTAGCCCATCATCATCCCGGCCGGACCGCCCCCGGCGATCACGCAATCGGTTTTCATCCTGTTCACGGAACAAATCCTTCGCAAGGCACTCCCACCCGGACAGCGGGGACGGTCCGGCGCCGGCACGGATGGAACCCGATCCGCGGCAGACCAGCGATTGAAGGCGAATCGCAAGCCCGCCGCAAGACCCTATTTACATTTGTATAAATGTTGCTGTTAAGGTCGAGCTGTCATCCCCAACCGCCGCATCCCGGCCCGCCTTCCATGCAAAACGCTGCCCTCACCGCCGTCTTCGCCCGCATCGCCACCGCCGCCGCGCCCGCCGCCGCCGCGCTGGCCCTCGCCGCTTGCGCCAGCACGCCGGTCGCTCCTCCGCCCGCGCCGGCCCCGGTCGTCACGGCCACGCCGGCGCCCGTCGCCGCGCCCGCGCCGACCCCGGTCGCCCCGCCGCCGGTGACCACGCCGCTGCCGGCCTACCTCGACCCGAACAGCCCGGTCTCGCAGCAGCGCAGCGTGTACTTCCCGTTCGACAAGGACACCTTCAACGCCCCCGACAAGGCCGTCGTCGAACTGCAGGGCCGCTACCTGGCCCAGCATCCGGAGGTGCACGTCACCGTCGCCGGCAACACCGACGAGCGCGGCGGCAGCGAATACAACCTCGCGCTCGGCCAACGCCGCGCGCAGAGCGTCAAGAGCGCGCTGGGCCTGCTGGGTGTCCAGGACACGCAGGTCGAGGCCATCAGCTACGGCAAGGAAAAGCCCAAGGCCACGGGGCACGACGAGGCCGCGTGGCAGCAGAACCGTCGGGCGGATTTCGTCTATCCGATCAAGTGAGTGTGTGTCGACCGGCGTGTGGTGCGCCGGTCGTTTTCGGGAGCGCTGGGTTCATCTCAGCTTCGGACGCCTTCACGGGCGTCCGCTTTTTTGCGCGATGCGCTTCCTGTTCGCGCCCTCTGGCTACCCCGAACGTGTGATCTTGCGCGTCCGGGTCGCTGCTTATCATCCCGCCATGGTTCCCCGCAACAAACCCGCGCATGACACCGCCGACGACAGCGAAGAGATGGCCATCGTCGTGCTGCGCCAGTTTCGCCAGGTGTTCAACGCCGTCAAGTCGCACTTCCAGCAAGTGGAGAAGAGCGTGGGCATGGGGGGCGCGCAGGTCTGGGCGCTGAGCGTCGTGCGCGAACGGCCGGGCATCGGCGTGGGCGCGCTCGCCAAGGCCATGTCCATCCACCAGTCGACCGCCAGCAACCTGGTGCGCACGCTGATCGACCGCAACATGGTGATCGCCGTCAAGCAGGGTGCCGACCGCCGCGCGGTGCAGCTGAACCTGCTGCCCGCCGGCGCCAAGGTGCTCAAGAACGCGCCCGGCCCGTTCGCGGGCCTGCTGCCCGACGCGCTGAAGTCGCTGCCGCCCGACACGCTGGCGCGCCTGCGGGTCGACCTGGCGCAGCTGATCGTGGCGATCGCCGCCGACGAGGCCGGCGCGTCGATCCCGCTGTCCGACAACCTCTGATCAGATCAGTTCGGCGCTCAGCGACTCGATGGCGTCGTCTTCGAGCTCGGCGTCGATCTCGTTGTCGAAGGCCGACACGTCCTTCGCGCCGATCTTCGGGATCAGCGGGCGATCCAGCGGGCGGTAGACCTTGCGGCTCAGGCGATTCAGGCGTTCCGAGCGTTCGACGGCCTGGAGGATGGTCTCCGGATCGGTCATCATCACGAACGGGTTCGAGAGGGTCGAGGCTTGCATGGAACGGTACTCCTGGGTATTCGTCGGACGAAACGGTGAAAAGCCGCTTCATTCCATGGACTGGACTCTAGGGCCCGGCCCCTCGAATCTGTAGTCGGCCCGGCGCCACACCGCGTGTCGGCGAACTTCCTACAAAGGGGTCGGAATGGATGCCGCGCCCGCGGCCTCGCCGCAGGGAGACTCGCGCAGGGAACGCCCTTCTTTTCGATCGTTGGCGGACGCGCGCGCGACGTCAGGAATTCTTGATCGCCGCATCGCGGCGGGTATGCTCGCCGCACCATGACCCTCCTCACCACCCCCCGCCTGCGCCTGGAGCCGCTGTCCGACATCCACCTCGAGGAATTCAACGCGATGAATTCCGATCCGGAGGTGATGCGCTATCTCTCCGGCAAGCCCGAGACGCTGGACGAGTCGCGCGCGGTCATCGAGCGCGTGAAGGCGCGCTGGGCCGACATCGGCTACTCGTGGTGGGCGCTCGTCGAGCGCGAGACCGGCCGGCTGGTGGGCGCCGGCGCCGTGCAGAACCTGCGCCGCGAGGCCACGCTGTTGCCCGATCCCGCGTGCCCGCTGGAGATCGGCTGGCGCCTGCGCCGCGACCACTGGGGCCGCGGCTTCGCCAGCGAGGCCGCGTTCGCGATCGCCGGCCATGCGTTCGAGACGCTGCACGCCGACGAGCTGCTGGCGGTCTGCCATCCCGACAACAAGGCTTCCTGGACCGTCATGGAGCGGCTGGGCATGCAGCCGCAGGGCCCGCAGCACTGGTACGGCAAGGAGGTGACGACCTACCGGATCGATGCCGCGCAGTGGCGCGCCCTGGCCGCGACGCGCCGGGCCGCGGCCTCCTGATTCGGCGGCGGCGCGACTACTTCGCGGCCACGCCGGGCTTCAGGCGCGCCGCCAGCCGCTCGCGCCCGGCGCTCGCCGCGAACGCCGACGCGTCCATGCCCAGGTCGTTCTTCAGCGTGCGGTCGCCGCCCGCGGCCAGCAAGGCGTCCACCGCCTCCTCGTTGCCGTAGCGCGCCGCCATCATCAGCGGCGTGGAGCCGTTGGGCGAGCGCGCCTCCAGCACGGCGCCCTTCGAGAGCAGCAGCCTGACGATGGCCGCGCTGCCGCCGGTGGCCGCGTAGTGCAGCGGCGACCAGCCATCCTTCTGCACCGCGGCGCCGTGCGCGACCAACGCCGTGGCGGCATCGACCTCGGACTTGAGCGCGGCCATCATCAGCGGCGTCTCGCCGGCGTGGTTGCGGATGTCGATCTGGATGCCCTTGGCGTCCCACAACACCTTGGCCACCTTCAGCGACTCGCCCTGCAGCGCCAGGATCAGCGCCGGCTGGCCGTGCGTGTCGAGCTGGTTCGGATCGAGCCCGGCCGCGAGCATGCGCGAGACGGCGTCGGCGTTGTCGACGTTGACGGCGCGGAAGAAGTCGACGCTGTCGTAGGTGCCGGCGAAGGCGGTGCAGGCGGACAGCGCGGCGATCGCGATGGCGGCGGACAGGCGGAGGCGAAGGGACATGGCGTGGAGGTCTCGGTGGATGCGCGACGCAGCCGATGGGGCAGGCTCAGGCTGGCAAGAGGGCGTTCAGGCCCTCTCCGGGACTGTCACACGGAAAAGTTGCTCGAAGTTTAAGCGCGTCGCGTCGGCGACCGCCGTGGCGGAAACGCCCTTCAGCTCGGCGATCAGGTGCGCCACGTGCGGCACCCAGGCCGGCGTGTTGGTCTTGCCGCGGTGCGGCACCGGCGCCAGGTAGGGGCTGTCGGTCTCGATCAGGCAGCGATCCAGCGGCACGTAGCGCGCCACCTCGCGCAGCTCGGCCGCGGTCTTGAAGGTGAGGATGCCCGAGAACGAGATGTGGAAGCCGAGGTCGAGCGCCGCCCGCGCGACCTCCATCGACTCGGTGAAGCAATGGAACACGCCGCGCGCGGCCGGGCCCGGGCCCTCGTTGCCGGCGCGCAGCACGGCCAGCGTGTCGTCGCTGGCCTGGCGGGTGTGGATCACCAGCGGGAGATCGCGCTGGCGGCCGGCGCGGATGTGCACGCGGAAGCGCTCGCGCTGCCATTCCATGTCGGCGATGCTGCGGCCCTCGAGGCGGTAGTAGTCGAGGCCCGTCTCGCCGATGGCGATCACGCGCGGGCGGTCGGCGCGTTCGCACAGCCAGGCCAGGTCGGGCTCGCCCATGGCCTCGGTGTCGGGATGCACGCCCACGCTGGCCCACAGGTTGTCGTGGGCGGTGGCCAGCGCATGCACGGACTCGAACTCGTCCATGCTGGTGCAGATGCACAGCGCGCCGCCGACATCGGCCGCGCGCATGTCGGCGAGGATGGCGTCCAGGCGCTCGTTCAGCTCGGGGAATGCCAGGTGGCAGTGGGAGTCGATGTACATAACTCAACGACGTGGCGTCAGGTCTTGCTTCTGCGCGGCGTCGTCTGAAGTGTTGGTATCAGGTCTCGCCTTTTGCGCGGCGACGCGTTACCGATTGCCGGCGCCGCTGCGCGCAAAAGGCAAGACCTGACACCAAGATCGTTAGATTGTCTGGGTGGGCTTCGACGACGAGATGGAGGTGCCCAGCACTTCCTCGATGCGCAGCTTGAGCAGGCGCGTCTTCTCGTCCACCGGGAAGCGAACGCCGACGCCCTGCGTGCGGCCGCCCGGCGCGTTGGCCGGCGTCAGCCAGCCCACCTTGCCCGCCACCGGATAGCGCTGCGGGTCGCCCGGCAGCGTGAGCAGCAGGTAGATGTCGTCGCCCAGCGAGTAGTCGCGCGTGGTGGGCACGAACAGGCCGCCCTCGGCGAAGATGGGCATGTAGGCGGCGTAGAGCGCGCCCTTTTCGCGGAAGACGAGCTGGATGACGCTCGGCCGCGCCGAAGGCGGCGGCGGCGACGGCATCACTGAATTCGGTTCATCTGGCATCGTGGCGCTAGTGTAGCGACCTTGGCGCCGCACGGCCGCGCTGCAGCGACCGGTTACCCATGGCTTTTTCCGCGTTCGGACGCCTCTCCACGGCGAGCGTCCCTGGTGCGGCCTCGGGTTCACGCGGCCGCGATATCCTCGTCGACCTCCGCGGCACCGTGTCCGCCACCTCTACAGGAACAGTCCATGAGCGCACAGTTCGAGACCGACACCCGCCCCGCCGACGCGCCCGACCTGCGCCGGCGCGGCTTCGTCGCCGCCACGGTGGCCACCGGCGTGGCCACCGCCGCCCTGCCCGCGGCCGCCCTGCAGGCCGGCCCGGCGGTGACCGAGAAGAACGTCACCATCAACACGCCCGACGGCACCTGCGACGCGGCGTACTTCCACCCCGCCGCCGGCAGGCACCCCGCCGTGATCCTGTGGACGGACGCGTTCGGCCTGCGGCCGTCGATGCGCGACATGGGCCGCCGCCTGGCCGCCAGCGGCTACGCGGTGCTGGTGCCCAACCCGTTCTACCGCGTCGGCAAGGGCCCGTTCTACGAGACGGCCGCCAACGTCGACTTCAAGGACAAGGCCACCTTCGCCAAGATCGGCCCGCTGATGGGATCGATCGGCGCGCCCGGAGCCGCCGAGAAGGACGCCGTGGAGTTCGTCAAGTTCCTCGACGCGCAGCCCGAGGTGGACAAGGGCCGCAAGATCGGCACCCAGGGCTACTGCATGGGCGGCGCGCTGGTGCTGCGCACGGCCGCGACGGTGCCCGAGCGCATCGGCGCCGGCGCGTCTTTCCACGGCGGCGGCCTGGTCACCGACAAGCCCGACGCGCCCTACACGCTCGCCCCGAAGATCAAGGCGCAGCTGCTGATCGCCATCGCCGGCAGCGACGACGAGAAGCAGCCCGACGCCAAGGACACGCTGCGCAAGGCGTTCGCCGACGCGCACGTGAACGCCCGCGTGGAGGTGTTCGCCGAGCAGCACGGCTGGTGCGTGCCCGACATGCCGCAGGGCGACGGCAAGCCGATCTACAACCAGGCCGATGCCGAGCGCGCGTGGGGCGAGCTGCTGGCGCTGTACAAGACCGCGCTCTGAGCCCGGGCGCCCGCGGCCTCACGCCAACCCGGCGGCCGTGCGGAACTTGCGCATGAAGGCGAGGCGGATCGTGGGCGAGTGCTGCACCTGCTCCACCACCTCGTAGCCGTGGCTGAGGTAGAAGCGCACGTTGCCCACCATCACCATGTTGGTGGTCAGATCGAAGCGCTCGGCGGCCGGATGGGCCTCCTCGATCGCGCGCAGCAGGCGCGCGCCCAGGCCGCGGCCCTGCGCCTCGGGCGCCACCATCAGCACGCGGATCAGGCAGGCCGAGCCGGTAACGATGCCGCGCACGGAGCCCAGCAGGCGCCCGCCGTCCACCGCCTTCAGCACGGTGGCCATGCTGATGTGCTCGCGCAGGCCCTCGACGGTCTCCTGCAGCGGCGGGATCTCCCACATCTGGCTGGCGCGGGCCTCGGGCTCGAACGCGATCTTCTGCAGGGCGAGGATGGCCGGCGCATCGGCCAGTTCGGCGGGGGCGATCGTGAGGGTCTCGGGCAGGCTCATGGGGTCTGGAGTCGGGTCAGCAGGTCTTGCGTCGGATAGCCGTCGGCCGGCACGTTGATCGTGCGCTGGTACGCGCGCAACGCCTGGCGCGTGGCGGGCCCCATCTGGCCGTCGGCCGCGCCCGAGCCGAACCCACGGTCGTTCAGGGCGGACTGCATCGCCTTGAGCTGGTCGCGCGACAGCGGCGGCAGGTCCCTGGGCCAGGCGCCCTGCACGCCCGGGCCGCCGGCGATGCGCTGGGCCAGCAGGCTCACCGCCAGCGCGTAGCTGGTGGAGTTGTTGTAGCGCAGGATCACGCGGAAGTTCGGGCCCACCAGGAAGGCCGGGCCGCGCGCGCCGGCGGGCATCAGGATGGCGCCGTCGGGAAAGTCTGGCAGCGGCGTGCCGTCCAGCGCCTGCACCCCTTCGGCGGCCCACTGCGCGCTGGCCTGGCGCAGCGCGTCGTCGGCGCGGCCGGCGTCGAAGCCGTCGGGCAGCTTCACCTCGGCGCCCCAGGCCTGGCCCGTCTGCCAGCCCGAGCGGGCCAGGAAGTTGGCGGTGGACGCGGTGACGTCGGGCATGCTGCCCCAGATGTCGCGCCGGCCGTCGCCGTCGGCGTCCACCGCGTACGCCAGGAAGGCGCTCGGCAGGAACTGCGTCTGGCCCATCGCGCCGGCCCAGGAGCCGATCATGTGCGCGCGATCGATGTCGCCGCCCTGCAGGATCTTCAGCGCCGCCATCAGCTGCGTGCGCGCCCAGGCCTCGCGCCGCCCCTCGAAGCCCAGCGTGGCGAGCGCGTCGATGGTGGGGATGTCGCCGTAGTTGGCGCCGTAGTCGCTCTCCATGCCCCAGATCGCCACGATGGTGGCCTGCGGCACGCCATAGGCCGCCTCGGCCGCCGCCAGCGCCGCCTGCTGCTCGGCGAGCTTCTGCTGGCCGCGCAGCACGCGGCCGGGCGACACGATGGCGTCCACGTAGTCCCACACGGCGCGCGTGAACTCGGGTTGCTTGCGGTCGGCGTCCACCGCGCGCGCCACGTAGCGGGCGCCGTCGAAGGCCTGGTGCAGGGTGGCGTCGTCGACGCCGGCGGCGCGTGCCGAGTCCATGAAGCCCGCCACCCAGCGCTCGAAGCCCTGCTGCAGAGCGAGCTGGTCGGGCGACACGCCGGCGGCCTGGGCCGACTCGGCCGTGACGGGCGCCGGCTGCGGCGTGGTCGACGGCGGGCTGGCGCAGGCAGTCAGCGCCACGGCGGCCAGGGTGGCCACGTGGCGCCAGGGCCGGGACGGTCGCGCGGAGGATGGGGCGTGCATGCGTCGATTCTCGCCTTCAGGAAGCATCGCCTTGTGACCGCGGCGCGACGCTGGAAGTTTCATCGACGTGGCAGGTGTCGGGCGACATCGCATGCGCCAGCGAGCGAACCCGCTGGACGGCGCCGCTGCGGTCGTCGAACTCGGCCAGCAGCAGGTCCAGCGCGCCGGCGGCCCGGGCCGCCTCCACCGGCTGCCAGGGCGCGCCCAGCGCCGCCCACTGCGCGTCGCTCAACAGCATCTCCCCGGTGAGGAACAGCTGGCGGCCCGCGTCGCCGTTCTCGAACGACGCCGCCACGGCGAGTCCCGCGTCGGCCGGCCGGCACAGCCCGTGCGCCATCACCTGGTCGAACACGACGAGGTCGCCCGGCGCGAGCGCCACGCGCAGGCCCGCGTGCGGCTGCACGAACTCGACGTCGGCCACGTCGAGCGCCAGGATCCAGAACAGGCTGCGCGACCAGTGGCGCGCGACGTCGTTGTGGAAGCCCGCGCCGCGCGACGCGAGCCAGTCGACGCGCGTGGCCACGCTGCGCGCGTACGCCACCGGGTCGCCGCCGAGCACGCGCGTGACGCGCAGCGCGTCGGCGATCGCGCGCGCGAGGTCCAGGCCCGGCGGCAGCAGGGCCGCCAGCTCGTCCCACGTCGTCGCCGCGTAGTCCACCGAGAAGGCCTCTGCGATGTCGACCTTCGCGTAGCCCGCCCGCGAGAGGCGCGTGCGCGTGGCGGCATCGAGCAGGCCGGTGGCCACGACGTGCACGCGACCGTACGGCGCGCGGGCATCGAACGCATGGCACGGCTCGTCGCTGCGGACGGCGAACGTGCGGAACGGCGCCGGCGCCACGAAGGCGTCGGCGGCCAGGCTGCGGTGGGCCGGTGGCGGGAGCATCCCGCCATTGTGGGTGCAGGCGGCGGCCTACTTGAGCTTGAGCTCCTGCAGCTCCATGGTGCCCAGGAACTTGCGCATCACCTTGCGCTCGCCCGACTCGGCCGTCATCTTGCGGTTGTCCTTGGCCATGAAGGCCTCGTACCGCTTCTGCATCTCGAGTTGCTGGGCGTTGCTGACGTAGTCCTTGGCTTCCACCGCCAGGATCAGGTCCGGCTCGCCGGCGCGCGCGTTGTTCACCTGGAACACGTGGTACGAGACGACGTACCCCTCCTTCATGCCGAAGTCGTTGGACTTCTTGTACTCGCGGTCCAGGAAGTCCATGTAGCTCTCGAACTGGCCCGGCTCGATCTGCACGTTGGTGAACGTCCAGACGGTGCCCGGCGTGTAGCTGGACGACTGGGCCTGGGCCGACGTCCCGAGCAGCAGCAAGGCGGCGGCCGAAGCCAGCTTCAACGCGTTGACGAACTTCATGATGGGGATTCCTCCGTCACCAAGACGCGCTGGTGACTGCGCTGCACCGTGATGGGCGCGCGCCAGCTTGCGCCGCGCAGACGTTGCGCGACAGGGTGTTTCCCCTCGGCCGAGCGCCTGAACCGCGCCACCGGATCCACCGGCGCGGCGCCCTGCGTTACGCTAGGCGCATGGACACCGTCGTGCTGCACCTGGACATCCGCGGCGTCGTGCAAGGCGTCGGCTACCGCTGGAGCATGGCCCAGGCGGCGCGCCGCCTGGGCGTCGCGGGCTGGGTGCGCAATCGCCACGACGGCTCGGTGGAGGCCATGGTGGCCGGCCCGCAGGCCGCGCTCGACCAGATCGTGGCCTGGGCCCGGCGCGGCCCGGACGGCGCGGTCGTCAGCGACGTCGAGGTGCTGCCCGGCGAAGGCACGTTCGACACGTTCGAGCAGCGGCCCAGCGCATGACCTCGCGCCGCCCCGCCCCGCGCCTGCCCGGGATCGACCCCGGCCGCTGCACCGGCTGCGGCCGCTGCGTGGCCGCATGCGAGCCGCGGGTGCTGAGCCTGGTGACGGGAGCGGACTGGCGCAAGGGCGCCGTTCTGCACGACCGCGCCGGCTGCACGGGTTGCAGCCTCTGTGCCCTGCGCTGCCCGTTCGACGCGATCGAGATGCGTCGCCCAGCCTGGGACTAGCGTCCGCGCGGGCGCGCCCATACCGCCTTGGCCTCCGCCAGCAGGCTGTCGGTGATCAGCGGCGCGTTGAACGGGTGCTCGTCGTGGCGCGCGAGGCGGGCCAGCGACTGCGACCAGTCGGCCAGCCTGGGCCAGGCGGCCACCGGGGGCAGGCTGCCGGCCGGGAAGTAGCGCGGCGCCGAGCCGGCGGCCAGCGCCATCGCGTCGTGGCACAGCTTCTGCAGCACCTCGCGAAGACGCGGCACCGTGGCGCCGGCCGGTGGATCCCAGCGGCCGTCGGCGATGCGTCTGGGAAGCGCCAGCCAGGCGGCGGCATCGAAGCCGTCGGCGGCCAGGCGGCGCGCGGCCAGCGGATGGCCGCCGGCGGCCGCCAGCAGCACCGGCGCGTTGGCCACGCCCTGCCCTTCGAGCCACGTCAACGCCTGCTCCGGCGTGGGGCCGGCGAACAGGATGCGCTGGCAGCGGCTGCGCAGCGTGGGCAGCAGGCGCTCGGCGTCCTCGACCACCAGCAGCAGGCGCACGCCCCGCGGCGGCTCCTCCAGCGTCTTCAGCAGCGCGTTGGAGGCGACGAGGTTCATCGCGTCGGCCGGGAACAGCAGCAGCACCTTGGCGCGGCCGCGCGACGAGCTCTTCTGCGTCCAGCCGATGGCGTCGCGCACGGCCTCGATCCTGATCTCCTTGCTGGGCTTCTTCTTGGCCTTGCCTTCGCCGTCGCCGGCCTCGGGCGCGTCGCCGCCGCCCACGCTCCAGCCCAGTTCCACCTGGGTCAGCTCGGGCAGCAGCGCGCGGAAGTCGGGGTGGCTGTTGCTGGCCAGCAGGTGGCAGGCGGTGCAGCGGCCGCACGGCGCGTCGGCGCCCGCGGTCTCGCACAGCCAGGTGCGCGCCACGCGCAGCGCCAGCTCGAACACGCCCGCGCCGGGATGGCCCTGCACCAGCAGCGCGTGGCCGCGCTGGCGGGTGGCGATGTCGTGCGCGGGCTCGGCGAGCCAGGGCAGCGCGGCGTCGGCGTCAGGCGCGGCGGTCATCGCTCCCCTCGGGTTGCGCGAACCAGCCGCGCGACGCCAGCGCCGCGATGGCGTCCGCGCGCACGGCCTCGCGCGTCTGCGCGGCGTCGATGCGCGCGAAACGCGCGGGCGCGGCCTGCGCGCGCTGCGCGTAGCCGTCGCGGACGCGCGTGAAGAACGCCTCGTCCTCGCGCTCCAGCCGGTCGGCGCTACGCACCGCGGCGCGGCGGCGGGCGGCCTCCGCCGGGGCCACGTCGAACCACAGCGTCAGGTCGGGCTGGCGGCCTTCCTGCACCCACGCTTCCAGCTGCGACAGCACGGCGCCATCGAAGCCGCGGCCGGCGCCCTGGTAGGCGAAGGTGGCGTCGGTGAAGCGGTCGCACAGCACCATCGCGCCGCGCGCCAGCGCCGGCTCGATGACCGTGCGCAGGTGGTCGCGGCGCGCGGCGAACACCAGCAGCGCCTCGGTGAGCGCGTCCATGGGTTCGTGCAGGAACAGCTCGCGCAGGCGCTCGGCCAGCGGCGTGCCGCCGGGCTCGCGCGTGAGCACCACTTCCACGTCGCGGGCGCGCGCCCAGTCGGCCAGCGCCTCGATGTGCGAGGACTTGCCCGCGCCGTCGATGCCTTCGAAGCTGATGAAACGGCCGCTCACTTGTGGGGGCCTCGGATGTACTGGTTCACCGCCGCATTATGGGCGTTGAGCGTGTCGGAGAAGACGCTGGTGCCGTCGCCGCGCGAGACGAAGTACAGCGCCTTGATGGGCTCGGGCCGGACGGCGGCGCGCAGCGCGTCGCGGCCGGGCAGCGCGATGGGCGTGGGCGGCAGTCCCTGGCGGGTGTACGAGTTGAACGGCGTGTCGGTCTGCAGGTCGACCTTGTGCAGGCTGCCGTCGTAGGCGGCACCCAGGCCGTAGATGACGGTCGGGTCGGACTGCAGCGGCATGCCCAGGCGCAGCCGGTTGGAGAACACGGCGGCCACCTTGCCGCGGTCGGAGGCCGCGCCGGTCTCCTTCTCCACCACCGAGGCCAGCGTGAGCGCCTCGTCGGCGTTCTTCAGCGGCGTGTCGGCGGCGCGCAGCGCCCACGCGGCCTGCAGCTGGCGCTCCAGCGCCTCGTGGGCGCGCTTGAGCACCAGGATGTCCTGCACGCCGCGGCTGTAGACGTAGGTGTCGGGGAAGAAGCGCCCCTCCGCCTTCTCGTCGGGCGCGCCGATGGCGGCCATCAGCTGCGCGTCGGTCATGCCGGCCGTGACGGGCTTCAGGTTGGGCGCGGCGGCCAGCGCGGCGCGCATCTGCTTGATCGTCCAGCCGTCGATGATGTGCACCGACTCGAGTTCCTCGTCGCCGCGCACCATCTTGTCGAGCAGCGTGCGGGGCGTGTCGCCGCGCGCGACCAGGTAGCTGCCCGCGCGGATGCGCTTGGCGTCGCCCGACCAGCGGAACCATTCGTACAGCAGCCGCGGACTGTCCTCCACGCCCGCGTCGTGCCACAGGCGCACGATCTCGCGCACCGGCGTGCCGGGCTCGACGGAAACCTCGACCTCGTCATGCGCGAGCGTCAGCGGGTGCTGCAGCCACCAGAAGGCGGCGCCGCCGGCCGCCGCGGCGAGCACGACCAGCAACAGGAAAAGGCGATTCAACATGGAGGCAGAACCTTCGCGGTGGGAGGCCCTGTTGGCGCAAGGAATGGTGGGTCGCCATGATAATCGGCGCCATGAGCCCCCCCGACCTCGCCCTGAGCACCCCCGTCGCCGTTCGCCTCGCCGACTGGGGCGTCATCCGCGCCAAGGGCGACGACGCCGCCGCCTTCCTCAACGGCCAGCTGACGCAGGAGACGCTGAAGCTCGACGTGGGCCAGGCCCGCCTGGCCGGCTACTGCTCGCCCAAGGGCCGGCTGCTGGCCAGCTTCGTGATGTGGCGCGCGGCGCCCGACGAGATCCTGCTCGCCTGCAGCGCCGACCTCCTCGCGCCCACGCTCAAGCGCCTGTCCATGTTCGTGATGCGCGCCAGGTGCAAGCTCAGCGACGCCTCGGCCGAGATCGCGCTGTGGGGCGTCGCCCTGCCCGGCCTGCTGCACGACGACGCGGCGCGCCCCGTCCCCGCGGCGCCAGACGCCACCTCCGAGCTCGCCGGCGGCACCGCCATCCGGCTCGCCGACGCGGCCGGCGCCACGCGCCTGCTGTGGGCCGCGCCGGCCGCCGCCACGCCGCCGTGGGCGCCCGGCGCCAGCGCCGACGTGTGGAACTGGCTGGAGGTGCAGTCGGGCGTGCCGCGCATCGTGGCCAGCACCGTCGAGGCCTTCGTGCCGCAGATGGTCAATCTCGAGCTGGTGGGCGGCGTGAACTTCCAGAAGGGCTGCTATCCCGGCCAGGAGATCGTGGCGCGCAGCCAGTACCGCGGCACGCTCAAGCGCCGCATGGTGCTGGCCGAGGGCGCGTCGGCCGGCGCGGCCGGGGCCGAGGTGTTCGCCGCGGCCGACCCGGGCCAGCCCGCGGGCCAGATCGTGCTGTCGGCCAGCCTGCCGCACCCGGACGGCGGCGCGCGCCACGCGGCACTCATCGAGGTGAAGCGCGCGCTGGCCGAGGCCGGCGAGCTGCACCTGGGCGCGGCCGACGGGCCCGTGGTGCGGCTGCGCGAGCTGCCCTACGAGATCCCGGCCGAGCAGGCCTGAACAAGTACGCGAGTGTCGGCCGTGCAGCCGGGCCCGACCGTGACGGATCGCACACCTGGCATGCTCGTCTGCGTCTATTACCGCGTCGCCCGCGGCGATTCGCAGCGAGTCATTTCGGCTGTGCGTGAATTCCAGCGCACATTGCGGGAGAGCGGTCGCGCGGACGAGGTGGAAGTGCTCTTACGATGCGACCTGCCTTCACCCATCCCACCCGCTTCGCCGCCCGATGCACGCCTCGATTCCAGCCCTTCGCACGCCCCGGCCGACGACGCTGTCGCCGGCCCCGGCGCCGACGCGACCGTGATGGAAACCTACCGTCTTTCGCTGCCTGCCGGCACGCAAGCGGAGCCCGCGGTCCGCGACTTCCTGGCCATGCTGGAGACGGCCTCGTCGCCGCTCGCCGGCCTGCTGCGCGGCACCCGCCACGTCGAACTCTTCGCCCCATGTGTCTTGTAGCCCTCGCGATCGACGAGAACCGCCGCTTCCCCCTGGTGATCGCCACCAACCGCGACGAGTTCTTCGACCGTCCTGCCGCGCGCATGGGCTGGTGGACGCCGGCCGAAGGCGGCCCCGAGATCCTCGCCGGCCGTGACCTGCTGGCCGGCGGCACCTGGCTGGGCCTGACCGGTTCCGGCCGCCTGGCCCTCGTCACCAACGTGCGCCGCCCGGTGGAGCCCGACCTGGATGCCCCCAGCCGCGGCGGCATCGTGCCGCACTGGCTGCGCACCGAGCTGCGGCCCGACCAGTTCTGGATGCAGACCTCGCTGTCCGGCTACGCGCCCTTCAACCTGATCGCCGCCGACTTCCGCCGCGGCGACTGCTTCTGGGCCAGCAACGACCACGCGATCCCGCGCCGCATCGAACGCGGCATCTTCGGTCTCTCGAACGCCGCGCTCGACACGCCCTGGCCCAAGGTGACCAAGCTCAAGGCGCGCCTGGGCGAGGCGCTCAAGACCGCCGAGTCGGTGGACTCGCTGTCCTCGCAGCTGTTCACCGCCCTGGCCGACCGCGAGATGGCGCCCGACGACCAGTTGCCCAGCACCGGCATCGGCCGCGACCGCGAACGGCTGCTGAGCCCCGCGTTCATCCGCACGCCCGACGGCGGCTACGGCACGCGCTGCTCCACCATCATCATCACCGAGAAGAACAAGCGCCAGCTCGTGACGCACGTGTTCGAGCGCACCTTCACCGCAGGCCCCGGCCTGGCCCT
>Ga0210384_10003622_pt1 | contig 17768 bp, 19 predicted proteins | sample IncBWH2MmetaG_FD_160574 | JGI IMG/M metagenome (GOLD analysis project Ga0210384, IMG submission 160574) | Forest soil microbial communities from Barre Woods Harvard Forest LTER site, Petersham, Massachusetts, United States - Inc-BW-H-2-M | ecosystem: Environmental > Terrestrial > Soil >...
AAGCGATGGTGACGTCATGGGAGTCCTCGTTCATTGCTCAAGTGTGTGCTACGCCATCATACAGGCGTCCAGCAAACAAGATAGCCCTGAACGACTGGTTATTGCCTATCACGATGAGAATTGTTTGCGCGATCTCATAGCTGCTCCAAGCATCATCGGGCTCGGCTTCGCGTCGCGGGAGGAAGCAATAGCGAACCTTAAAAGCTTCGCATCAAACGCCGCTCCTTCGAAACAAAAGCCTCGAATCACCGCAATGTTTCACACGACTCATGCGAACATTGAATTGGCGGGTGGGCACGGCCTGGTGAAGCATCGCAGAATCCCGCAAGGCATTGTGCAATCCGCTCTTGCGGCGGTCATTGCCCTCTTCTACTCGAAGAACATCGTGTCCGTAATGATCCGTTTGGCGCTAGGAGCTTCTTTTTAGTTGTGGTGATCACCGATGCTTGGTTCACATCAGGAAGATTAGCGGCAAGCGCGAGGTCAGAGCCAAGAAGCTTGAATGACAAACCGGAAACAAATCACGAATCACTGTCGCAGGTAGCCTTCCTGGTATGGTCTGCACGACCCGCCGCTGTACAACCCCCAACATGCTCTCGAATATTCGACCAGAGGAGAACCGTAACCGGCAGCCGTCCCAGTCGGTGAGACAAATGCATAGCGTCCGGTGTACTCATCCCCGCCATATGCATATAAATCAAGATGCCTATTGCGATGGTAAACAACCCCTCCCATAATCCAGCCTTGGCGCAATGGAAGCATCGCCCCAGTTCTCGGATGCAAGGTGACGTCCGGCAGTCCGGAAGAGCCATAGCGTCCGATGCCTTTCCCAAGAAGGCCTTCCAGTGATAATTCCACTTTGTTGTTCACAAACGGCATGAGAGCACCAAAACCGACGCCATAGCCTTCCGTAATATTTGTATGGCCGCTCGTTGTTGCGGTTGATGCTATTCGATCACGAAAGATACGGCCCAAGGCTTTGATCTCGAAGTGTCCCCAACCCGGTTCAAAGGAAACTTTCGCCAAAAGGTTCGGGGCCAGCGTCGTGGCTTGACCATTGCTGTAGTTGGCTAGAAATGGGAGAAGGTTGACGCCGGTTGCAGCGTTGGGACTGGTGTTCAGTCCCATGACATTCGTAGGCACGAAAGCCGCCGAATATGTGGTCTCCGGATCCTCAACTGCAAAAGCTGCCCAAACCTTATTGCTAAAATTCCTGGTCACGCGAATTGCCTTCTCGCGAGTCCAAGTGAAACCAACGACGTAGTTGCCATCCTCGCCAATTGGTCTTAGTTCCGCCAGGTTTGCAATGCCTTGCCGGTTGGTAGTAAGAAGGGACCACATCTGACCGACGGTGAAGGTCCATCCTGCGGGCCTATCGAGCTGAACCCATAGTTGCCTCAGGCGTGGGGTCCAGGAACTGGATTCAAGGTAGTTGGCAGTCGGTGCCGCGCCCAGAAAATCAGTTTCGACATATCCTTTCAGCTTTGCGCTGCCTGTAGAGCCTTGGATCAATAGGGAAAGTTCTGAGTTGCGTACAGTTCCACGAAATTCGCTCAGATGGGCGTTCGACGACCCGTTGAGCGGAATCGTCGTGTAACTGTTCGCCATATCAGCATTTTCGTTGCGAGTACGGACCAGAATTGTTGATTCCAGAAAGCCGCCCGGGGTCAGCGTAATCCCTTTGTAGTAGAACGATGTCGGTACTTTGGAGGCTCTCACCTCGCCAAGTTGTGACTGAAGAGCCTCTGTGGGAGGAGTCTGGCTTTGGGGCAGGATTGGATCAGTACTGGAGTTCTTCTCTGCAGTCTGATTGGTCGTCTCCAAGTCCGCAATTCGATTTTGCATTTTGGCCATCTGCGAGCGCATCTCCTGGATTTGACGCTGCAAATCGGTGATCGTGGGATCCTGATTAGCGGTTTGCGCCACGCTTCCCGCAGTGGCCATTAACATCAAGATGCTGACTGAGATAACTCTCCGATTCACGATCCTCACCTTCATACTTACTTCGTCGGCACAACAATGACAAACTCCAATATCACTAGTGGAATCCGGCCCGATCGTACAAGGTAACATGGGCTGCACGATCCTCGCCAAGAGAGGTCAGTTGCTCAGATCTCAAGTCACCTCGTGATCCAAAGCATCGCTGGTACAGTAATGGCCAGAGCGAGTGTCGAGATCAAAAGCGTCGATGCAGCCTCAGATTGGGCTGACTTATACCGCGCTGCAAAGAGCACGACAACGGTAGCCAGCGGGAAGCTGCAGCAAATCAACGCCTCGCGTGAGAACGGACTTTGGACCAGTAGTAAGCGCAGCAGGATGAACAGCATCGCGGCTTGCACGGCGACACGAGCCAGAGAACCAGCAAGGACTCCAGTAGAAAGCCGAACTGGGTGTGCAGCGAGCACGAGCCCTACACTGAAAACCGCTACGCCGGAAGTGGCGGAGCCAATTAGCTCCAAACTGCTGCTGACGACAGACGAAACGTGAATCTTAGCGACCACAACGGCGATTCCCAAGAGCGGTCCCCAGAGCAGCGGTGATTTGAGTCCGGCTTTCAGTCCGGTGACGACCGGGTTCGATGTCGAAGTAGTAGTAGTCCCAGGAGCTCGGTTTCTCGCTGCGGCATCCATTTCCAGCAGCACAATCGCAAGGGGAACCGTGAGATTGATAGCCAAGGCTACAAGCCCTACAGCGCCGGCGCTGCTCGCACCCAATATTGGTTCGAGAACGGCGAGACCAAATACCGGCGTGGCGGATGTGGCCAGCATGAGGCTATAGATGATGGATGGGGCTCCGCGCAGCGACGCTACTTGTCTAAGTGCGATCCAGGCGATGACGAAGAGACCGACATGCGAAAGAATCAATGCCAGAACGAGGCGGCCTTGGCCCAACAGCAGGTCCCGAGGAATACCCGTCATGCTTACGAACAGTGATGCGGGCAAAGCAAAGGAGAGGGCCAGCTTGCTGAAACCGGCGGCTTGGTCTGCGTCAAAGGTATGGCGCTTGCCGGCCAGATAGCCAAGTGCAAGCACGAAAAATATTGGGAATAGCGCTCCCACGATGTTAGTGATGTTCATACGGCACCTTTTCTGGCATTTGCTTAAAATTCTTTATGACCTGCGCGAGGATGCGCTTTATGCCACCCACGTCGCTGGCTTGGATTTCCGGGCAGTCTGCGTGGCGTACTCCGGCTTGTAGACATGTTCACGAATAAACGAGACCATGTCGGCGGGACGCTTCACGCGGGCGAGCCCCGCATCAAAGACCAGCTTCGCCACCCGCGCTGCGGTCTGAATCTCGGTCTCAAGAATGTTTGACTGCAGCGGGTAAAGGAGCCCTTGCTTCAGTAAATCGGCGGGCACTTGATCCGCTACGGTCTGGCCGGCTTCGATGAACATCTCGTCTGTGACCCGCTTCGCCTGGGTGGCAAAGATCGCCATCCCAACCGCCGGGAATATGTAGAAGTTGTTCGCCTGTCCCGGTAGAAACGTCTGCCCGTCGTAGTGGACCGGTTCGAACTGCACTCCGGCCGCATAAATCGCTTTGCCCTTCGACCAGGTATAGGCTTGTTCTGGCGTGCACTCCGCATGCTCGGTCGGGTTGGAGAGAGCAAGGATCACAGGGCGGTCGTTAATCCTCGCCATACTTTCGACAACCTTCTGCGTGAACGCGCCGCCGATCGTGCTTACGCCGATGATCGTGGTGGGCTTGATGCTCTCGATAGCAGTGACGAAATCCCGCGTCGGGGCGTGCTTGTGTGCATACGGCTTCTGGAAGTCGACCAGGTCTTTGCGGGTGTCTTCCAGAAGGCCGTTGATGTCGAACATGTAGACTCGTGACTGCGCTTCCTTGAGCGTCAGGCCTTGTGCAACGAGCGCGGAGCAAAGCAGGTTGGCAAGGCCAATACCAGCCGAGCCCGCACCGAGGAACAGGTACTTTTCGTCCTTCAGCTTCGTGCCCTTGATCTTGGCCGCGTTGATCATCCCCGCCAGAGTGATCCCTGCTGTACCTTGCACGTCGTCGTTATAGACGCAATACTTGTCGCGGTAGCGCTGGAGCAAGTGCACGGCGTCCGTACCCGTCCAATCCTCAAAGTGAATGCAGCACTTCGGAAATACCTCCTGCACCGCCTCGACGAACTCGTCCACAAAAGAATAAAGATCCGCGGTTGCCGGGCGGGTCTTGCGCATGCCCAGGTACAAGGGATCGTGCAGATACTGCTCATTGTTAGTGCCCGCATCGAGGTACATAGGGAGCAGGCATTGCGGCGGCACACCGGCGCAGGCTGTGTAGAGCTGCAGCTTGCCGATGGGGATGCCGGCGCCGTTTGCGCCCAGATCTCCGAGGCCGAGGATGCGGCCGCCATCCGTGACGCAGATGAATCGCACATCCTTCTGCGGCCAGTTTTTCAAAATTTCCTTGACCTTGCCGCGGCGTGTCATCGAGAGATACATGCCGCGTGGTTGCCGGTAAATATGGCCGAACTTGAGGCAGGCTTCGCCGATGGTCGGGTCGTAGACGATCGGCAGAAAGCGAGCCGGGTCGGACATTACAGTCCGATAGAACAGTGTTTCGTTGTGATCTAACAAATTGAGGAGGTAGATGTAGCGATCGAGGTCCGTGTTTTTGTGGCCGAGTTGCATCATCACCCGGATTAACTGCAGGTCTTCGGTCTCGGTCACATCGGGTACCATGCCGACAATTCCGAGGGCCTGCTTTTCGGCCTCGGTAAAGGCTGTTGACTTGTTGAGGAATGGATCGTGAAGCAATTCAATTCCGCGCTTATCGGTTGGCATGTGTTTTCTCCTTCGTCTTCGAAATCTTGGGTCGTATTGGCGGAAACTACGATTGTTCCTTCAGCTGGCTTTTGCCACGTATGGGTGGACCATCTTCGCCGGATCTACGACGCGGTCGAACTCATCTTCCGTGACAAATCCCAGCTTCAGTGCGGCCTGTTTGAGCGTGAGGTCGTTGTCTAGCGCGTAATGCGCAATCTTCGACGATTTGTCGTAGCCAATGACGGGCGAGAGGGCCGTCACCAGCATCAGTGAGCGGTCCACGTATTCCTTGATCTTCTTCAGATTCGGCTTCGTGCCTTCGATCAGGAATTTCCGGAAGTTGGTGCATCCGTCGGTCATGATCGTGATGGAGTGAGTCACGTTGAAGATGATGAGTGGCTTGTACACGTTCATCTCCAAATAGCCGCCTGCGCCGCCAAAGCCGACCGCAACGTCGTTGGCCATCACCTGCACTGCGATCATGGTCAGAGCTTCGGCCTGAGTTGGGTTCACTTTGCCAGGCATGATCGATGATCCTGGCTCATTTGCCGGAATCACCAATTCGGCGAAGCCTGCGCGCGGCCCGCAGGACATCAGTCGAATGTCATTGGCAATTTTGTAGAGCGACACTGCGAGAGTGCGAAGAGTGCCGGAGAGTTGTACCAGAGCATCATGGGCGCCCTGGACCGTGAATTTGTTCGGTGCGCTGACGAAGGGAAGGCTTGTAAGCTTCGCAATTTCGGCAGCGGCCGCATCCCCGAATCCGGGAGCTGCATTGATGCCGGTGCCTACCGCGGTTCCGCCAAGCGCGAGGCGATACACACCCTGGAGTGCATCCTCGATACGCTCGAGATTGTCGCTAAGCATGCCGGAGTAACCCGACCATTCCTCGCCGAGGGTGATCGGTGTGGCGTCCTGCATGTGCGTTCGGCCGATCTTCACTACGTCCTTCCACTCTTCAACCTTCGCAGCGATTGCGTCGCGCAGCGTCTTCACCGCCGGTATGAGTCGTTCTTTTACATTTACTGCTGCCGCAATGTTCATCGCGGTGGGGAAAGAATCGTTTGAAGATTGCGACATGTTCACGTGGTCGTTAGGATGAACAGGCATCTTGCTGCCAAGAGGCGTGCCTGCGAGCTGGCAGCAGCGGTTGGAAATTACTTCATTCACGTTCATGTTGAATTGCGTACCGCTGCCGGTCATCCACACGTGCAAGGGAAACATGTCTTGGTGCTGGCCGGCGAGGATTTCGTCACACACTTGAACGATCAGCCTGTGGCGCTGGTCGTCGAGCCGCCCGCCTGTGTGGTTTGCATTCGCGGCGGCTTGCTTCAGAGTTGCGTACGCCGCAATCATCTCGCGCGGGATCAGATCCTTCCCAATGTTGAAATGTTCGAGTGATCGTTGCGTTTGCGCTCCCCACAGCTTGGTGCTCGGCACATCGACTTCGCCAAGGCCATCTGTCTCTTTGCGAATACCCATGACCATTACGTCGCTGATTGCAGCCATTGCTTTTACTCCCTCTCAAATTTGTTTTGTTCGGTCCATGTCGTTGCTCTTGTAATTCGTGGTTGGTGGACGCCTGCCATCAAGCAGGCGTCATCGACGAGGTTTCACGCTGCGTCTGGCACGAACTGGGTATTCACGCCTTCTTTGAAGATGACGTAAGCGCGTTTCCATGGTTCGTCGTTGATCAAGCGCCACTTGTGGCCTGAACCGGTGTGGTCCTCTGCCACAAGCACGTCACCCGGACGGAGGGTAAACGTCTCGCCGCCGACCGTCGCAAATTCGAGCACGCCCGCCAACGTAATGACGTACTGAGGAGTTGGGTCATTGTGCCAGTCAAAAGTGGAATGTGCGGGCGTCTCTTTGAACTCGACCGACCTCGCATCCACCAACTTGGCGCCATTCACAGTTCCACGTACTACGTGTGAGTTCCCATCAGGCCCCGTGTACAACCGATAAGCGCGAATCATTTTCAGTCTCCTTGTTATTGATATCGTTGATTTTCAATATGGCTGCTGTTTCGGTCCGCACGCTTTCGGTCAAGGCGGGATTGTCGATCAGAGACTGCCCGTAGGAAGGAATCATCTCCTTCAACTTGTCCGCCCATCCTGCATTCGTCAGTTTGTCCCGGAAGCAGCGCTCGATCACCTGAAGCATGATCCAGACTGCGGTTGAGGCACCCGGCGAGGCACCTAGCATCGCAACAATGGATCCATCCGACGCGGTAATGAGCTCGGTGCCAAATTCCAGGATGCCACCGTGGACTGGGTCCTTCTTGATGATCTGCACGCGCTGTCCGGCTACCTCCACTTTCCAATCTTGCTCGTTTGCATTCGGATAGAACTCGCGGAGCGCAGCGAAGCGCTGTTCAGAGGACTCCAGAACCTGGCCGACTAGATACTCTTCAAGTGCCAGACTGCTCTTCCCGACTGCCAATAAAGGGAGGATGTTTTCAGGATCGATAGAGCTGAACAGATCCAGATAGGAGCCGTGTTTCAGAAACTTCGTCGAGAAGCCTGCATAGGGCCCGAAAAGCACAGAAACTTTGCCTTCGATGTGCCGTGTGTCGAGGTGCGGCACGGACATCGGCGGTGATCCCACCGAAGCTTTGCCGTAGACCTTCGCATTGTGACGAGAAGAGACTTCCGGGTTATCGCAGCGCAGCCAAATTCCGCTTACTGGAAATCCTCCATAGCCCCGCCCTTCCGGAATCCCCGATTTTTGCAAGAGAGGCAGGGACCCGCCGCCGGCGCCGATAAAAACAAACTTGGCCTGGATGTACCGGTGCTCGCCAGTCTTCTCGTCCCTGATCTTCACATTCCAGGCATCCTCATGCCAGTCTGCGTCGCCCTGCAGATCTTGCACCCGGCTGAAGTAATGAATGGAAAATCGATCCCTCCCCCGCAGTGAATCAAGCAGGTTTTTTGTGAGCGCTCCGTAGTCCACATCCGTACCGGTCACCATGCGCGTGGCTGCGACCACGTCATAAGGGTCACGCCCTTCCATAACCAGGGGAATCCATTCTTTGATCTGCTTTTTGTCGTCCGAATACTCCATCCCGTAATAAAGGGGATGGCTCGTAAGCGCCGCAAAACGCTTCCTCAGAAAATTCCGGTTATCGACCCCGCGCACGAAACTCATGTGAGGTACAGGATGGATGAACGACTGAGGGTCCTTTATGGCTCCCTTCGTAACCAGGTAGGCCCACAACTGACGGGAGAGGTCAAACTCGGTGTTGACCTCGAGAGCCTTGGAAATGTCGATACTGCCGTCGGCTCTCTCCGGGGTGTAATTCAGTTCGCAAAGCGCAGCGTGACCAGTACCAGCGTTGTTCCACGCATTTGAGCTTTCCTGCGCCTCGCTGCCCAGGACTTCATGAATTTCTATTTTCGGCTTCGGATCAAGCTCTTTCAAGATTACCGCGAGTGTAGCGCTCATGATGCCTGCACCGACGAGAACGACATCCGGGTTAGATGGGTTAGGTGTTGTACTGTTGCTGGAGCGCGTCATTACAGAGTCTCCTTGGATGTTGTTATTTATCGATGGATGTTCAATGTCCTCACGGCTTGCATTCCTTGGAAATGGTGCTAATCGAGTTCACAATGATCGTTGTTGAGGGGGCCGACCTCGCGGCGTCGGAAGTGTCGCTAAGAGTAGGAGACTTGGTTCCCGTGACCTTCACCTCCTGTCCGAGGTAATGCCCCAGCTTGATCTTGTTAACCGAGTGCAGTACATAACTGTTGCCCGGATCAAACTGCATAAGCACGTAATCACCGCTCGACCGGCCGACGCATCCTTGTACAGTGACCTGCTCTTTTTTATCGTTCGGCGACCGATCTGGATTCGCCTGCGCCATCAGCGAGCCGCCCATTAACAACAGGAACATTATGGTTGTGCGTTTCATCAGAGTCTCCTTTGTGCGTTCTACTCAGGGTTTCACCCTGCTGTGATTTATGAATGCAAGCGGCGGGCCATTCGAACTTTCGGTGCGAACCTCTCGAACGGTTAACGGCTTTCCATTACTCCAGTGGGAGAGAAATCCTGTCGAAATGCTGCGGTTGGGTCAGATGATGTCGCCGCGACGCCCTGGCAGACTTCGTCCCTGCTGGCCATTCGAGCAACTCGTCTTTTGTGCTGAATACCCACTGCGACTGGCTGTTACATAGCACTGTGACTAAAGCACTCGCTTTGCCAAATAAACCGCAGACGGTCTACTTCGTGGGAATACAGGAAAAAGGGCAGTTATTACGATGTTAATGCGGACAAATGTTTTCTCTCATCTGATGTCATCTTGCGGCGTTAGTGTCGCAGTTTAGACAGACGACGCCCCACCGCCTTTTCACCTTTTCACAACACGTCTACTGCAATTGACAACGGGCCGAGCGCGTGGCGAGATCTTCTTAGACGTCGGCATGGGTTTGCACATCCGCTGGTTAGATAAGCGGTCTGCGTCTGCGTACCCACACTGGTTCGCTCTCATCGTGCATCGGCATCAAGCACAGAGCTTATTTTGTCCATGCGCCATCAGGAGACAGGTCTTCCAATTCCGATTGTTCGCTCCACTTCCGTTTGGAAGTTGATTTGCTACGACCAACACTGTCATCTCGAGGTAAGAGTCGATGGTGAGGTTATGGGAGCGCTCGTTCATTGCGCAAATGTGTGCTACGCGATCATTCAGGCGTCCAGCATAAAGGATCACCCTGAAAGATTGGTCGTTGCCTATCCAGATGAGAATTGCCTGCGCGATCTGATCGCCGCGCCGAGCATCGTCGGGCTCGGCTTCACGTCGCGTGAGGAAGCGATGGCGAACCTAATCGGCGGCATACCGAGCCCCACTGCTTCGAAACGGATGCGCAGCGCCAGACCTAAGTTTTATGAGGTTCAACAGCACAACGACTCAGCGGCCGGGCGCGCCCCCGAGAAGGATCGAGGAATCTCGATCCGCATTTTGCGATGTGCTTTTTCGACCGCTATTGTTCTTTTCTATTCGAAAAACCTGTTCAGCGTAATCCTCCGCACAGCATTGGGTTTTTCTTCCTAATTACACGAGATAACGATCGTTAGAGGTTGCGAATCGAAATGCTTTTTGATGAACGGCCTATGGAAAACGAGCAGGTGGACCAGGAAGAAGTCTGGTCAGCGATTCGGTACCTTGGTCCCGACGAACGAGATAAGGATAGAGAAGCAAAAGCTGCCACGATAATCGCTGTATTAGCTCTCCTGCTTATGATGTGCGCTGTTTGGGTTGTGCTTTGGCTGCGAGTACAAGGACTGTGATTCGGCGACTCAAATATTGAAGTGGGCTTTCGTGTCGATATGTGTCCAGAAGTTCGGCGCTCGCAACGAGACGCGGCTTCAGCACGTAGTTGGCAAAAGCAGATGCGGCAGCAAGGAGAAGAACTGAGGGGCTCGCGGCTACACAAACTCTTTCGCGATAATTGGGCCGCGCGCTCGTAATCCGCAAGTACTCACTTCTAGCGGACGCTTTCCCCAGTAGGCCGGCGGTAGCTCAATGACCTCTACTAATAGCCCTACCGTGTTCATCGTCGATGATGACACCCGGAATGCGTAGAGCGATGCATGCCTATCGAAGACGGTAGGTGTGATTCCGAGTCGTTGGGGGATCTTCCCCGAACTCTGCTCTCGAGGATACAGCCTCGCGTTGTCGAGCATGACCGCCACCGCCGGGAAGTACGAGGTCATGTTCTTCGAGCTTCGGGTTGTGGGGCGGCTGGGATGAACCAATCCGTTGTATGTTGCTCATGTGCTTTTCCCCTTAAATGAACGGGCGCTTCATGCCGATTTTCTCTTCTCGGTGACCGCTTCACCCTGAGCCTTCATAGACTTGACGAGGTCGGCGGCCGATGCTCCTTCGAGCGACAGTCCGTAGCCGACTTCTCGCACGATGCGTTCTTTCAATGGTTGAATGAAATGTACGCGTGTGTTGCGGCGCGTCACCTCTGGAGCCTTCAAGTACAGCTCGGCCAATTCTCGCGCTCGACTGAGCGCTCTACCATTGGGGACAACCTCGGCAACCACCCCCCATTCGTGGGCAGTATGCGCCGACAGCGGCTGCGGGTTTAGTAGGAACGCCTCCGCTCGCCCTGCTCCAGCGCGATAGCTCCAGGTGGTAAAGATTCCATCGCCAGGCGCAACGCCCGCGGAGAAGTGGGCCACATCCTGGAATGTCGCACCCTCCCCCGCCACAATCACACTGGCAAGTAGCGCGTAATCTGAATGCACATGGGCGCGTCCCTCGATCGCCGCAATGACCGGCACACGTATGTTGGCGATGTTTTCCAGAGCCTGAATGCCCTCGTCGTGAACCTGGCTCCAGACGCCGGGATCGGCGACGTCGCCGAAAGATGACCAGGCGACATCAGTAATGAACTCCCCACCTGCGCCGGTGATAATCACAATCTTGTTTGCTCGATCTTGCGCAATTCGGTAGAAGGCATCGACAAACTCAGTGTGAGCTTGCGCGCTCATAATGAACGGCCCGCCGTTGCTGTGAAATTCAGCAACCAGCACACCTTTGTCGTCTTTTGTCAGTTTCAGGCTGCGGTACTGCGAGAAATAAGCTGGTTGACTCGTTTGCATAGTGAATTCTCCAGTCGAATTAAGTCACTTCAATCAACAACAGGTCAGATAGTGAGCTAGTTTTGCAACATCGCGCGGTCAGATCTCAAGGGTGCCGCGCCAAAATTGACAGAGAATTTTTTGCACCAGATAGAAACCGTCCGGTACTTCGACAAGTCCAGATCAGATCCTAATGCGTAGTTCTGGTCACCGACATTTCCCTTGATCGGTCCCAGATCAACGAAGTCAGCGCGCTTCACCGTCGCATTGTCTTTTGCATCGTCAGCGGCGACGAGGTATACGTGAACATCAGGGCCGTTCGAGGTCCTGAATTTCGTGAAGCGGAGAATGCGATCTCCGTCCCCAAGGCGGTAGATGGTTGCCGTACCCGTGGTGGGGTGAACCACTCCGTAGAACGTGCCTGAATCAATGACTTGTGGGGATGAACCGCCTTGGGCCGCCGGAAAACCTTCGTCTACCCGGTGATTGACGACAAGCCGCTCTGGCCGGAACGCGTACCAGGCGGCGAACAGTGCGATGGCGAGCACGGGAAGGGCGAGTTTCCATTTGTACATTTTCATATCTCCTTAGAAATAAGAATCTTGGACTTGCGGTGCTCGATGTCGGTGGTGGAATATGCAGCGCTTGTCATTGTCGTGATGCAGCTTTGCGCAGTAGCGACCGACGCACCGGTGAGCCCACAAAAAAGCTCGGTACCAGCCTCGAATGACTGACGATTCGAGCGCATCTGCTCCGGTGTGAGAGCACGAGAATAACCAAACCAAGTGCCGGATGCTGAATGCTGGTTATTACGTAATTTGTGCGTCAGTCTCGGAGTGAGAGATCAGCCGCATGTAGGGGGCCATCGGCCTCCGTGTCGATATAGAAACGCCGAGACTTCTTTACGACAGGAGATGTCCACCCGACTCTGGTTTGGATGCTTGCGTTAATCATCCTGCTGATCCTGATTGCCTGACGGGGTGCACTCCCTGAATTTGCGATTGGATCGGTTCGTGCAACGAACCAGAATTAGATGCCACCAACAAAAGAATTTTACTTACAACGGTTTTTATTCTTGCTTACCCAAAGTGGGCAGCCTTTACATTCTGTGACGACATTGATTGGAAGCTCGATTGCTGTTTGTTTCGACGGTTCGGAACGCAGCATCAAACTACGTCAGTCGCTGAGTAGGAGATCCTATGGCTATCATCTCGCGAGGTTTTGCCGGTCGACGCAGCACAGCAGATGCAAAACTCCCACCCGGTCAATACCTTACTACTGATTTCCCCGTCTTGTCGGCAGGACCAACTCCACACATACCCCTCGATCGCTGGGAATTTACCATCGACGACGGCAGTAATGTTTTGAAGCGATGGAATTGGAAGTCGTTCTGCGAGTTGCCCACCGAGACCATCACGGTTGATATCCATTGCGTAACGCGATGGTCGAAACTCGGTACATCGTGGGAAGGGGTTTCGCTTGATGTCCTGCTTGCAGATGTAAAAACAGATCTGACCTATGCAATGTTCCGTTCGTACGGGGACTACACGACCAACCTCCCTTTGAAAGATATTACAAACAAGCAGGCCTGGATCGCGTTCAAATACGACGGTGCCGATCTTGAGCCAGAACACGGCGGCCCCGCGCGACTTCTCGTCCCTCATCTTTATTTCTGGAAAAGCGCCAAGTGGGTGAAGGGCTTGACGCTGATGTCACACGACAAGCCGGGCTTCTGGGAAAACCTCGGCTATCACATTTATGGGGACCCATGGCTGGAACAGCGGTACTCCGACCAATGACGTGGCGTAGCGCTAGGGTTGTCGAGCTGCGTGATGAAACAGCGACCGCGCGGACGATCGCACTGGCAGTTCGCGATTGGCCGGGTCACATCGCCGGTCAGCACGTTGATGTGCGTTTGACAGCTCCAGACGGATACTCTGCGGTCCGGTCCTACTCAATTGCGTCGGGTCCGAACTCGGACGGGCGCATCGAAATTACCGTCGAGCGACTGGCGAACGGCGAAGTCTCACCCTACCTGACGAAGGAACTCATGGTCGGCGATGATCTGGAATTGAGAGGCCCGATCGGCGGCTGGTTCGTGTGGCGCCGAGACCAAACGGAGCCGATCCAGCTGGTGGCAGGTGGCTCGGGCATCGTTCCCCTCATGGCCATGATTCGCTCGCGTGCTTGGGCCGGCAGCTCCGCTCCATTTCGATTGTTGTACTCCGTAAGGGAGCCGGGAGCAGTTTTTTACCGGGATGAACTACGGGCGTTATCAGATCAGGACCATTCTGTGATTGTCACCTACGCGTACACGCGAGTTACTCCGAAAGATTCGCCGCGCCCGCCCGGCCGTATCGACGCAACCCTAATCGCGACCGGTACGTGGCCCTCGAACCTTGGCGCCACCAGCTACGTCTGCGGGCCGACATCATTCGTTGAAAATGCGACCGACCTCCTGATCGCCGCCGGCCACGGTCGCGAAAACATCAGGACAGAGCGCTTCGGCGCCACAGGAGAACGGAAATGAATGCATCTATGAACTATCTTGATGGTAATGCTGCCGCGGGTGAATTGAGCAGGATATTCGCGGTGGATATCACGAGCGCAGAAGGACAGTGTGCCAATTGCGGCGCAAAAAGGCGATTTGCCGAGGCGCATTTGTATTCACATTGTCCGGGCCTTGTCGCGCGGTGTGCGCTTTGCGGGCATGTACTGTTACGACTTGTGAACGTTCGCCAACGCGTATTACTCGATCTTAGCGGTATCACGCACTTAACCTTCGAGACAGCATGGGAATAAAAACTGAGCGGCTACATGTGTCGCTATTTGTCTGCTTTGGCAAATGGACGGGCTTGTCTAATGAGAGTGCTTCCGCCAGTCATCGTTCTTCTGATCCTTGCACTGATCGCTTTCGGGGGTCCGGTTTCGAGAAAGCAGACGGCCCAGGTGTCCCTGGGGTCCCATGAGTATAGCTATGCCGAACGTTTTCGCGCGTCAGAAGGTGGAAAGACGCTGGCACGAGCTTGCGGAAACTGCCACTCGAACCAGACGAATTTGCCCTGGTATGGCCATGTAGTGCCGCTCTCGTGGTGGATCAAGAAGCATGTCCGCGAAGGCAGGCAAGCATTGAACTTTTCAGAGTGGACGACGTACTCAGCGCGCCGCCGGTTCGATGAACTGGAGTCGATCTGCGGAGTCGTTTCGAGCGGCAGAATGCCGCCGCCATCGTATAGGGTTCTCCATCCTGAATCGCGACTGGAAACCCAGGATAAGAAACTGATATGTGCCTGGGCAGCCAATGAGACCGAGCACGAGCAGTAGCCATTCGCCGAACAAATTCGAATCTCGCCCACTATTGATACTTCCCGTCATCGCTCACTACGCTGCGTTCTTCGTTAACCCACCCTGCTCAATGATGAAGTTTGCGATCGGTTCAACACCTTCGCCACTCTTCAAATTCGAGAAAACGAAAGGCCGCTTCCCGCGCATTCTGAGCGTATCCGCTTCCATAATGCCGAGGTTTGCCCCTACAAGCGGAGCCAGGTCAATCTTGTTAATAATGAGAAGATCGGAGCGCGTAATCCCCGGACCGCCTTTACGCGGGATCTTTTCACCTTCCGCAACGTCGATTACGTAAATCGTCAGGTCCGCCAGTTCGGGGCTGAAAGTTGCTGCCAAATTATCTCCGCCCGATTCCACAAAGCACAACTCTGCATATGGGAATTTCTTGTTCATCTCTTCGATCGCGGCGAGGTTCATAGAAGCATCTTCTCGAATTGCAGTGTGAGGACAGCCCCCCGTTTCGACTCCCATAATGCGCTCGGCCGGCAGTGCCTGCGCACGGGTAAGGATGAGCTGATCCTCTTTTGTGTAGATGTCATTCGTAATCACGTAAATGTCGTATGTGTCGCGGAGGCGCTTGCAGAGCGCTTCGACGAGCGCCGTTTTGCCGGACCCGACAGGGCCGCCGATCCCCACGCGCAGGGGATGGTTCTGGGAATCTGAACTGGAAATATTAGTCATGACCGAAACAACCTCGTGTATTGGGTTTCATGAGAGGCGGAAGCAAGGTCGACCATGAAAGCGGCCGATCCCAGGTCGTGGATCGTGGCCTGTTCAGCTTGTGCGCTTGCAGTCAGCACCGCCGCCTCAAGCCCTGCGATGGCAATCTGGCCATCCGTTTGACCAAGAGGGATCAGCCGAACGCCGGCGGTTACCAAGTTGGCTAGATAGCTTTGAAGGAATGCGGGTGCTGCCAGGCCATACGGAATCCGCTGCTGAGCCGTGCGAACTCCAAGAACGACCGATAGAGCAGGGGGAATGCCACGTTCCGAGAGTAATTCTGAAAGACTCTCTATGAGGTGATCGGGCCACACCCGGCGCAGGGTCGCCAGGCAGGCTGTCGCCTGCTGTGATGACTCAAGCGCAAACTCCGATGTCCCCCGAAAGGCGGCTGCGAGTTCCGCAACTTTTATTAGCTTTTCGCAATCATCCTCTGTCGCGCAGCGCCAGGCCTCCATGAAGAAAATTGCTTCGTTTCGTCCCGAGCCGAAGCAAAGATCTGCTTCCAGCCAACCAACAAGACTCTTGCGATCATGAATGTCTCCCGCCTCTACCGCCCACTCGATAGCGTGAGAATAACTATAGGAGCCTGTAGGGAATGCAGGCGAAAGCCAACTCTGCTGCCTCAAGAGCGACAACGGCGAAAAACGGCAGTGTTGATCACTCATCATCATGCGGTCCGTGATGATGCTTGTGATGGTGGCCGAGACCGTAAGCGCCGCCTTCGGGCTGGAAAGCGGCCTCGACCGTTTGAAGATCTGCTCCGAAGCCGCGGAGCATGTCTTCGATCACGTGGTCGGGCCGAATCCGAAGAACGTGGTCTCGAATCTCCGTCGGCAAATGCCGATTGCCCAAGTGCCAGGCAAGGCGCATCAGCTGTAAAGGATCTTCATGTCTGATCTCTACAAGATCCTCGGGAGCGGCCTGAACCTTTAGCCACCTCCCATCGTCCAGTCGCAGTCCATCTCCATCAGCCATGGCAATCGCTTGCGGAAGATCGAGGAGAATATCGTCTCCCTGATCTGCAGTCAGGCGAAAGCGGCGGCGGTGGCGCGCATCAAAGTCGAGAGTAAGAGAGCCTGCTGCCTTTTCTTGCGGCCATTGCCCTGCAGGGAGATGAATGGAAGCACGATGCATAGTCATATCAGTACATGAAATAGCGCTGAGCCATCGCTAAAACTTTGGCAGGCTCGCAGGTAAGAAGGCGGCCATCGGCTCGCACTTCGTAGGTTTCGGGGTTTACTTCCATGCGAGGCGTGGCATTATTCAAGATCATCGAACGCTTGCCGATCTTGCGCGTGTTGGATACGGGAAGAAGTTTTTTTGCCAGCCCGAGCGTCTGCCTTTTGTCGATTAGCGCCTGGCTGACAAATGTAACCGAGCTTTCCGTCATGGCACGGCCGAACGCACCGAACATGCGCCGGTAGTATTCGGGTTGCGGTGAAGGGATGGAGGCGTTGGGATCTCCCATGATGGCTGCCGCAATCATGCCGCTTTTCAGCACCATGTCAGGCTTCACCCCGAAAAAGGCCGGATCCCATATAGAGATATCAGCAAGCTTTCCGACTTCAATCGAGCCGACATAAGCGGAGATGCCCTGAGCTACCGCGGGATTAATCGTGTATTTGGAGACATAGCGCCGGGCTCTGAAATTATCGTTCTCGCCCTTCTCCTCGGCCAGCCGCCCAAATTGTTTCTTCATTTTGTCAGCAGTCTGCCAGGTACGAATGATCACTTCGCCAACGCGCCCCATTGCCTGACTGTCTGACGACATGATCGACAAGGCGCCAAGATCATGCAAAATATCCTCCGCCGCGATGGTTTCCTTGCGAATCCGGCTCTCGGCGAAGGCAACATCTTCAGAAACTCGCGGATCGAGGTGATGGGTGACCATCACCATATCGAGGGCCTCATCAAGTGTATTTGCAGTGTATGGTCGCGTTGGAGTCGTAGAAGATGGAATGACGTTTGGTTCGCCACAGACCTTGATAATGTCGGGGGCGTGGCCGCCACCGGCTCCTTCGGTGTGAAAGGTGTGAATCGTTCTTCCCTTGAAGGCGGCGATTGTATTCTCGACAAAGCCGCTTTCGTTCAGCGTGTCCGTGTGGATAAGAACCTGGACATCCATGTCATCCGCGACAGAGAGGCAGCAATCGATGGCGGCCGGGGTCGTACCCCAGTCTTCATGAAGCTTGAAGCCGCATGCACCGGCCTCGATTTGCTCAATGAGGCCCGCTGGCGAGCTTGCGTTTCCTTTGCCGAAAAAGCCGAGGTTGATGGGAAAGCCATCGGCTGCCTGCAGCATCTTCTGAATGTGCCACGGACCTGGAGTACAGGTCG
>Ga0210384_10003623_pt1 | contig 17763 bp, 18 predicted proteins | sample IncBWH2MmetaG_FD_160574 | JGI IMG/M metagenome (GOLD analysis project Ga0210384, IMG submission 160574) | Forest soil microbial communities from Barre Woods Harvard Forest LTER site, Petersham, Massachusetts, United States - Inc-BW-H-2-M | ecosystem: Environmental > Terrestrial > Soil >...
TTGGTCGCGTCACGGGCTCCTCCCTCGGCTCGGAATGGGTAACCGTGACTTCCGATGTACGACCTTGCCCTCGGTAACCGAAATTTTGAGGTGATGCGCATTCTTGACCACTCCGGTGCGCAAGACTAAGCTCCGGGCAACTGTCTGACCGGCTCCGGCCCGACTCGCTGGGGAGCGACAGAATGCAGTGTCCTCGGTGCCAGGTCTCGAACGAGGCTGGACGTAAGTTTTGCTCGGCCTGCGGGCAGCGGCTAGCGATCGGTTGTCCCGAGTGCGGCTTCCTCAATAATCCCGGCGACCAGTTCTGCGGTGGCTGCGGCAAGCCGCAGCGGCAGCCGGCACTCGCCGGGCCGGCGGCTCCCCCTGCAGACCGCGCCATAGGCCATGTGCCCGAGGCCGAGCGTCGCCAGCTCACCGTCATGTTCTGCGACCTGGTGGGGGCGACCGCCCTCTCCGGACGCCTGGACCCTGAGGAGCTCCGAGACCTGGTGCGAGCCTACCAACAGGCCTGCGGCGAGGTAGTCCAGAGGTTCGAGGGCCACATCGCCCAGTATCTCGGCGACGGACTCCTTGTCTACTTTGGCTATCCGCGGGCCCACGAGGACGATGCCCAGCGGGCGGTGCGGGCGGCGCTGGGGGTTGTCGACGCGTTGGAGGGGCTGAATGTTCGTCTCCGACGGGACCGCGACGCCCGCCTCGCGGTTCGCGTGGGCATTCACACCGGGCTCGTCGTCGTAGGCGAGATCGGGGCCGGCGCCAGGCACGAGCACCTGGCCCTTGGAGAGACACCAAACCTCGCCGCACGGCTTCAGACCATCGCCGAGTCCGACACCGTGGTGATCAGCTCCGCCACACACCGGCTGATTGAGCAGTGGTTCGTCTGCCGTGATCTTGGTCTCCACTCGGCTAAAGGCGTCTCGACGGCGCTCCGGGTGTACCGCGTCGTCAACGAACGGGATGCCCCGAGCAGCTTCGAGGCAGTGAGCGCAAGGCTCACGGCACTCGTAGGCCGCGCGCAAGAGGTCGGGCTGCTGCTGGACCGTTGGGAGCAGGTGAAGGACGGGTTAGGTCAGGTGGTGCTGGTGAGCGGTGAGGCGGGCATCGGGAAGTCCCGGCTGCTGCGGGAGTTGAGAGCGCGGGTGGCGACTGAACCACATACCCGGTGGGAGTGCCGCTGCTCGCCCTACCACCAGGAGAGTAGTCTCTATCCTGTCATCGATCTCTTCCAGCGGGCCCTCGAGTTTGCTCGTGACGAGGGTCCCGAGGACAAGGTCCGCAAGATCGAAGATGGACTGAGGCGGTACGGTCTTGCCGATCCTGAGACCGTTTTGCTCTGGGCGTCGCTTCTGTCTGTACCACTTCCCGATGGCTACCCGCCACTGAATCTCACGCCTCAGCGACAGAAGCAAAGGACGCTGGAGGCGGTGTTGCGGTTGCTCGTCGGCCTCGCGGTCAAGCAGCCCGTGCTCGTCCTCATGGAGGATCTGCACTGGGTCGATCCGTCTACGCTCGAGCTGCTCACCCTCCTGGTGGAGCAGGTGCCGACGATCCGCGTCCTGATGCTGCTCACGTTTCGCCCCGACTTCCGTCCTCCGTGGGCGCCGCGTGCGCACCTCACGTATCTCACGCTCAACCGGCTGACCCGGCGGCAGACCGAGCAGATGGTCGGACGCGCCACGGGCGGCAAGGGCTTGCCGGTCGAGGTCGTGCAGGAGGTTGCGGCCAAGACCGATGGAGTGCCATTGTTCGTCGAAGAGCTGACCAAGATGGTCCTTGAATCGGGGCTGTTGCAAGAGCAGGGCGACCGCTACGAGCTGACCGGCCCACTGCCGCCGCTGGCGATCCCCGCGACGCTGCAGGACTCGCTGATGGCCCGGCTCGATCGGCTGGCGACCGTCAGGGACGTGGCGCAGCTCGCCGCGACGCTCGGCCGGTCCTTTTCATACGAGCTGCTGCACGCCGTGTCGTCCGTGGACGAAGCCACGTTGCAACGGGCCGTGGGACACCTGGTCGAGGCCGAGCTCGTCTACCAGCGCGGCGTCCCGCCGGGTGCAAGCTATATCTTCAAGCACGCTCTCATCCAGGAGGCCGCCTACCAGTCGCTCCTGAAGACCCGGCGCCAGCAGCTCCACCAGCGAATCGCAGCCATCCTGGCCGCGCAGTTTCCAGAAACGGCCGAAACGCAGCCTGAATTGCTGGCCCACCACTATACGGAGGCCGGTCTCGGCGCGCACGCGATCGAGCATTGGCGGCGAGCCGGCGAGCGGGCCATCGAGCGATCGGCGTATCTCGAGGCGATCGCCCACCTCAGGAGGGGCCTCGACGTGCTGAAGAGCCTCCCGGACTCTCCAGGGCGCACCGAGCAAGAGCTCGTCCTCTTGGCGACGCTGGGCGAGCCGCTGTGGGCTACCAAGGGGTCGGCCGCTCCCGAGGTCGGGCATCTCTACACCCGGGCCCGAGAGCTGTGCCGGCAGGTGGGGGAGAGCCCACAGCTCCCGGCCATTCTGCGACGGCTGGGGGCCTTCCACTTAGTGCGCGGAGAGTTACAGGCGGGACTTGAACTACATGAGCTGCTCCTCGGCTTTGCTCAGCGCGCACAAGATCCGGGCCTCCTTGCCCACGCCTACTTCATCGTGGGAGATGACCTATTGTGGTTTGGCAGGCTGGTTTCCGCCCGAGGCCACCTCGAGCAAAGCCTTGCCCTGTACAAGCCCGAACGAGACCGCGCCCACGCCCTTCTGCGCCACGGGTGTGACAATGGCGTGGCGTGCCTCTCGTTCTTGTCTCGCGTTCTCTGGCACCTCGGGTACCCCGACCAGGCCCTGAAGTGCAGCGACCAATCCCTCACCGTCGCCGCCGATGTGGCTCACCCGGTCAGCCAGGTGTGGGCGCTGAGCTGGGCGGCCGCGCTCCATCAACTCCGCCGTGAGGTGGCGCGGGTGCGAACACTGTCCGAGGCGGACGTGACCCTGGCCACGGAGCAAATCCTTCCGTTCTTTGGCGCGCACGGGATGGTCCTAAGGGGTTGGGCGCTTGTCGCACAGGGGCACCCGGAGGAGGGCCACGTGCAGCTCCGCGAGGGCCTGGCCGCCTATCGGGCCACCGGAGCGGAGCTCGAGCGGTCGCATTGGCTTGGCTTGCTCGCCGAGGCGAGCGCTCACATCGGTCAGCCGGAGGAAGGGCTGCGCGTGGTGAGCGAGGCGCTCACGGAAGTCGAGCAAACCGGGATCCGATACTACGAAGCCGAGCTGCACCGACTCAGGGGGGAACTGCTGCTGACCCTCGGGGTCGCTGACGGGCGCGAGGCGGAGGCGTGCTTCCGGCGAGCTATCGACATCGCGTCACAGCAGCAGGCGAAGTCCTTCGAACTGCGGGCGACGATGAGTCTGAGTCGGCTATGGCAGCGGCACCGCAGGCAGGGTCCAGCCCGCCAGCTACTGGCAGAAATCTACGGCTGGTTCACAGAGGGCTACGACACGGCGGACCTCGTGGACGCGAAGACCCTGCTTGATGAACTTTCGGCCAGCTGATCTCCCTCGCTGGTGTACGCCGACAGAGACATGCCGTTCTGTTTGGAGAAGTGGCGGGAGCAATGAAGGAGCTGAGTTGGATCCAGTGGACGTTGACGCGTGAGGCGAGTGGTAGCAGGAGGGGCACTATGGAACCACAGGCGATTCTTACCGATGCGATCCGCAAGACGAGCGAGGCCTACGGTGAAGCGCTCGCCGCCACCATGAAGGCGATCGCGGACCTGCCTCGGGAAGGCGGTCAGCTCCATCGCCAGACGGTGGAGCAATGGTTGGGCATGGCGCGCGCCAACAAGGACAACTTTGTGGCTGCCGTCAACCAAGGCTTCGATATCTGGGAGCGCGAATGTCGGCGGCTCATAGGGGCTCCGCATCAGTCGGGCGCTCTGCCCCCCGGGGCTAACCCCATGGAGGTCTGGCTCGAGAACTGGCAACGCGCCGTTGCGGCCATGACGGCGGGGAGCGTTCCAGGGGAGCCCTATCGGGAGCTTGTCCGTCGGCAGAGAGAGTTGGTTCAGCAAGCATTGCTAGATGGGGTCGGTGCTTGGCGGCGCCTCTGGCAGCCCGCTGGGGGCCGACAACCCTAGGCAGGCTTGACAAGGCTCGGCCATCGGAGTAGGTGAAACTCACCTCTGCGTCATCCGCTTTCCGCTCCTGCAATGGAAAGGAGCTCGCCATGAGCGCTCGGGTCAGTCGCCGCCAATTCGTCCACACCTCCTCGATCGGTGCCGGTGTTGGTCTCGCGTGGCTGACTGGAGGTCGGGCTCCTGCATTCGCGCAGAAACGCGAGCTGACGATGCTCGCCTGGAACCACTTCGTGCCGGCTTCGGACGAGAATCTGCGCCAGCAGGCGGACGAGTTCAGCAGACAGGCCGGGGTGACCATGCGCGTCGACACCATTACCGCTCTCCAGCTTCCGGCTAAGTGGGCGGCAGAGGCACAGACCCACTCGGGGCACGACATCGTCCACATTGGTGGGGCCGCTCCGTTCCTCTACGAAAAGAGCCTCGTGGACGTGGGAGACCTCGTCGACGAGCTCGGCAAGAAATACGGCGGCTGGTATCCGTTCTCCAAGGAATCGGCGTTCACGGATGGCGGCTGGCGCGGGGTTCCCTGGTTCTGGATCTCGTTTCCGGCCACGTACAACATGACCCACTTCAAGAAGGCCGGGCTTGAAACGCCGAAGACGTGGGCGGAGCTCCTCCATCACGGCAAGATCCTCAAGAACCAGGGCAATCCGGTTGGAATCGCCATCAGCCACTGCCCTGACGCCAACTCGACGTTCTGGTCCGTGCTCTGGTCCTACGGCGGCAAGGCGCTCGAGGCCGATGGCAAGACGCCGGCCATCAACTCGGACAAGACGGCCCAGGTGATCGAGTGGTACAAAGAGCTCTACAAGGATGCGATGGAGCCTGAAGTCCTCTCCTGGGACGATGCGTCGAACAACCGCTGCCTTCTGGCAGGGAAGTGTTCCTGGATCCACAATCCGATCAGCCCGTACAACCTGGCTCTGGCGCAGAAGATGCCAATCGCCGACGAGATCAATCACCACAACAGCCCCGCTGGACCGGCAGGGACCTACTCGGCGCCGCCGATCCAGACGCTCGGGATCTGGACTTTCTCGAAGAACGTCCAACTCGCGAAGGACTTCCTCCGGTTCCACTTCAAGAAGGAGAACTACGACAAGTGGATCGTGGCGTCGAACGCCTTCAACCACCCGCCACTGCGGGACTTGGCGGACCATCCCATCTGGGCCAGAAACCCGAAGTTCGCGATGCTTCCGAAGGAAGCGGAGTTCGCGCATGCACGCGGCTGGCCAGCCAAGCCCAACGCGGGGGTCTCGCTGATCGACATCAACTACATGATGCCGGACATGGTGGCGAAGGCGGTGAACGGCATGCCGACCAAGCGCGCCATGGAGTGGGCGCAAGATCAGGTCGTGCTCGCGGTGAAGGGCCAGGCCAAGGCGAGCGGATAGGAAGTCTCGCGCGCGCGAGTGGTGGGAGCAGGAGCACCTTCTGCTCACCTCGAGGAGCTCACTGTGCGTCGTTCGTCAAGATCCTCAGGGGCAAAAGCCGGACCTTCCCATCGAACCCCACCAAATTCGAACTGCTCATCAACCTCAAGACTGCCAAGCCCTCGGGCTGACGTTCCCGCCATCGCTCCTGATCAACACGATGTGACCGAGCTTGCGGGCCTGAATCATACTTTCCCTCCTGGCGCCAAGGCGCTCGCCCTGCTTTCCCGCTATACTATGCCTCCGACCGTATGGAACTCAGTCGTCAAATCTAGCGATCTGCCCGACGGAGTCTGACCGGAGTGCACTCGCGGCGAGGAGGCCGCGCGCCAAGCTCCCCAGAAATGCGCATCGGTTCACGAGAGCTCCCGCTAGGCCGTGTGTAGTTGGAAGGAAGGGGCGGCTAGCGGGGTCGACCTTACACCAAGAGGCCGGCGGTTGCGGACTACGATTTGTTCCGCGGATTCCAGCTGCGCTCTTCGACGAGATTGTCCCGCTACTTGACCTTGAGCCACTTCAGGGAGCGCTCGCCGACGTTAGGGTGACCCTGGATCCTCGGCCCCGCGGCGCCGGCCGGGGTGCCGAACTACGGTAGTCACCGTCTGTGACCGTGTCCGTCAGCGGTCCTAGTTCCCTCTAGCTGCAAGCCCTTGAATGTGCGAGGGCTCCTCCGTGGCCTCCCTCTTGCTCTCCAAGGCCCTTCGAGGAGGAACTGGCCCATGCTCCGACTCGCCGCCGTGGTCTTCTCGGGGTGGGTGCTGCTCAGTGGCTGCGCAGGTCCCACCTACAGCTACACCAAGCCGGGTTCCAGTGAGATGGACTGGAAGCAGGATAGCTACGCCTGCGCGCAAGACCCTCGCACGTCTGGTGGTGGCACGGGACTGGTAGGCGCGGCCACCGATGCCAAGCGGCTCTACAAGACGTGCATGGAAGCGCGTGGCTGGACGGCCGAAGCGCCCCGATGACCCGCCGTTCGCCACGCTTTCTGCTCACCCTTGCACGTCCGAGGAGGAAGCCGCCCATGATACAACTCAAAGTCGTCCTAATCTTCGGCGTGGGAGTGCTCGGCGGATTGATCATGCTCGGCGTGGGATGGGATGCCGGGCGGCAGGCTCGGCGTGAGTGTGAGGCGATTGCTCGTGAGCTACAAGCTACGGGTGAGGGTCAATACGACGTGAAGCGTTGCTTAGCCGCGCGCCTGCTCAATGGAGGCGCTTAAGCGACGCCTCGTCGTCGCCCTTCTTGTCCCCGGCTTGGGTGTTGCACGCCTTCCTTTCACACCACGCCTCCCACGATATGGAACTCAATCGTCAAATCTGCGATCTGCGCGACGGAGTCTGTCATTGATGCGCTCCTCTGTGCCTCAGCCGCGAGAGAGAAGCGCAGCAAAAGCGACGAGCAAGAGTATTTAGAGCGTTTCCTCAAACCTGGCCGCTTTCGCAGATAACGCGTTGCGCTCGCGACCCCGGCGAAGGGCCAACGATCGGTCTAAGTCGCAATCCACGCACTGTGATGCCGACAGCGAGGCGAGTGTCAATTAGCCGCAGGATGGGTTGCCTCCACGCGTGCTGTGGTCTTGGCGAGCGGCACTCTTATGACATCCTGCCGCAGCAAATACACAGAAACACCAAGCAGAACCAGATCCTTCATTAGGAACGCAACTCTCTCGGTCATAGCAGGGAACCCGCCGGCGGAAGCGGCCCAACCGTCAGGCATGAACGGAATGATTGTCGAAGTCGAGATCATTGAGAAACATAAGCCGAGAGCCCCGAGAATCCCCAACTGTTTGTTCCAGAATCCAGCGAGCAACAATGCCCCGAATAGCCATTCCGAGACGCCAAGAAAGTAGGTTGCTCCGCGAATGCCGAAGACGGGGTACAGCCAGAAGATGAGGGGGCCATGACTGATATAGGGGATCAGCGCCTGCGCCTCATAATCGAACCATTTCTGATATCCAAAAAATAGGCAAATGATGACCATCAATGCACGAAGCAAATGGTAGTCAAGGTCCTTCCTGAGGATACCCAGCCTAATCAAACTTCGAATGATGAAATTCATAATGCCCCCTATCGGGCTGACGATGACAGCGTCGCCCGTCTGTGCCCCTATGGCGTTTCGTCACTGCAATCTGCCTAAGTTTAGATCTCAATCGCGATATCCTTCCCCGTAACCCTGACCGGGTAGCTCTTGACGCCGGTCGCGGCAGGCGGCCCCAAGACCCCTCCCGTCCGCACGTCGAACTCGGCGCCGTGCCAAGGGCACGTCACCGTCGTTCCCTCCAGCTCCCCTTCAGACAGGGGGCCGCCTCGGTGCGTGCACGTGTCGCTTACGGCAAAGATCTCGCCCTGTACGACCCCCTGCGCCACGACGACGGTGCCGTTCGGCGCGGCCCACGCCAGAGGAGGGACCGCGCCCGCGAGCGTCAGAACGGCGAGAAGGCGAAGCCAGAACATAGGCACCTCCTGTCAGGGCGGAAAGCCTTGCGCTTGACGAGTTGCACCCGCACGTGGCACGAGCACCACGTAGCATTCGCCACGCGGAGAGCGTCGATGCTCTCCGTTGACCAGCCTGAGCAGTACCGCCGGCTCGATTCGTGGGAGCTCAGCAGCCTCATTACGAATGCCCTCCTGTCGCTCGCGTCTTGCGTGGGTTGAGGCCGAGGATGGCCACGAGCGAAACCCCCTTCATGTCAGACCAACTCGCGCGCCTCCGCCTCCGCCTGCTCCAGCCAGAACGGCATGTCCATCTCGCGGTACAGTGTGGTCGCGATGATGAGGTGCTCGTGCGCCTGCTCGCGTTGGCCGGTGCGCCGGTAGAGTTTGCCGAGGCCAAGATGGCAATGGGCAATGAGAGGGCGTGTCTTGTGCTCGGCGGCCCATGCCAGCACCTTGCCGTAGTAGGTCGCCCCCGTCTCGGGATCGAATCGGCTGGGATGCGTCGCAATCTTGGCAAGCAGCCAGAGTGCGTTCACGTGAGCCACGAAGACGCGGGGCTGAGCGTCGAGCGCTTCCTGAGCGAATTGCTGAGCTTCCGTCACCCGACCCAACCGCAGCGAGGCCTCCCCGAGTCTCCACAGATCCGCTGCAAGCCGAGGGGTGGACCGCTCCCATTCTCCTCTCCGGCGACGCTCGAAGAGGTGCTCGCTCTCCTGGAGGTGGCTCATTGCGGCCGCCGTCTCGTCAAGCTCCGCAAGGACCCGTGCGTAGTCCGCAAGTTTAGCATCCAGGTCGATCACCACGTTGCCCTGTCGCGCTAACGCAATACAGTGCTCGAGAAGCGTCCGGGCTTTTGCCCAATTGCCCCTCTGGCGATGCGGCAAGCTTCCTCCCCAATAGGCCCACGTTGCGGTCGCCGGATGATTGATCGAGTCCGCGATGGCGATGGCTTCCTCGGCTGCTTCGCTCGCCTCAGCGAATCGGCCGAGGGATGCAAGGCTGCCAACGAGCCAGTAGCGATCATTGACAGAAACAGGTTGACCGCCGCCGAAACGCTCATAACGTGCCTCGGGCGGTAACGCCGCGAGATTGGCGCGCACCAGGTCGATCACGCGCTCATACTCGCCACGGAAAAAGTATTGCTGTTGGACATAACCCGTAGCCAAGAGGCGAAGCTCGAGGTCGCCGAGGGCCTCTGCAAGGGATAGTGCGCGCGTTCCCGAGACAAGTGCCTCATCCATTTCTCCGAGTTGGGTGTGCAAGTTTGTCATCAACGCGCAGACACGCCCGCGGCGGCGGTCATCGTTCAACCGCTCGGCCATCCCTTCCGCCTGGCGCAGGCCTTCGACCACCTTCGGTATATCGCCCAGGTGCATCAGTATCGGTCTGAGCTCGATCCGAAGATCGAAAGCCTGCTCCAGGGTGGACCGGCTTTCCGGCAGGGTTTCCAGAACGCCCAACGCCTGCTCCAGCCACATCCGGGCGTCCGGGAGCGCCGATCGGGCGGCCGCCTTGAGGCCGGCCTGCCGGAGATAGTGCATCGCCTTCTCTCGCAGCTCCCCTCGGAGGGCGTGATGGGCGAGCCGCTCGATCCGCTCGTCAGGGCGATCCCGGTGGAGCATCTCGAGCGCGTCGACAATCCGCGCGTGAAGCGCACAACGACGCTCCTGCAGCAGGCCGCTGTAGGTGACCTCGTGGGTGAGCGCGTGCTTGAAGGAATACTCGAGATCTGGAAACAGCCTGGTCTCGTAGAGGAACTCGGCGGCCTGCAGGTGGTCGAGCCCGCGCCGGAGCGCGTCGTCCGGCAGCTCGGCGATCGCCTGGAGCAGCGCGAGCGGCACGTCCTTGCCCACGACGGAGGCGACCTGAAGGAGGCGCTTGTCCTCCGGGGCTAGTCGGTCGATGCGCGCCGCCAGGATCACCTGGACAGTGGCCGGAACCTGGATCGTCGGGACGGCTTGCGTCAGCCGATACCGGCCGCGCTCGCCCACCAGCGCGCCCGTCTCCACCAGGGTCTGGACGGTCTCCTCCAGGAAGAACGGGTTCCCGCGCCTGACGAGGAGCTGTTTGAGCGGTCCCAGCCCCGGATCGTCGCCCAGGAGCGCCTCCAGTAGCTCCCCGGCGCTCGCCGCCGGCAGCACATCCAGCCGCATCTGGCTGTAGTACGTTCTGCTGCCCCAGGTGTGTTGGTACCCGGGACGAAAGTTCACGAGCAGCAACAGGCGCGTCGAGCCGAGGCTCTCGACCAGGGCGTCCAGCAGCGCCTGCGTCTCACTGTCGATCCAGTGGAGGTCCTCGAAGATGACCAGGAGCGGCTGCTCGCGCGCTTCCCGCAGCAGCAAGCCCTTGACGGCATCGAGGGTGCGCTGGCGGCGCTGGCCGGGGTCGAGCGTCTGCCACCCGATGTCGTCGACGGGCACATCGAGCAAGGCCAGCAACGCCGGGAGCGTCGGCTTCAGGGATTCGTCCAGGGTGAGCAGCTTGCCCGTCACCTTCTCGCGGATCTCGCGCAGGTCGTCCCGGTCCTGGATCTTGAAATAGCCCTTGAGCAGGTCGATCACCGGCAGGTAGCTGGTTGCCTTGCCGTATGAGACCGAGGCGCTCTCGAGAACCAGCCAACCCTGCAAGCGATGCGAGTGGGTGAACTCGTAGACGACGCGCGACTTGCCCACGCCCGCCTCACCGACGATCGCCGCTACCTGCCCGCGGCCGCCGCCCGCGAACCGCTGGGCGCGGCGGAGTTGCTCCATTTCGACGTCCCGGCCGACGAAGCGCGTCAGCCCGCGCCGGGTGGCCGCTTGTAGGCGTGTCCGCGCCGGGCCTGCGCCCGTGACCTCGTAGACCTCCACGGCGTCGGCGAGGCCCTTCACCGGCACGGGGCCGAGCGACTTCACCTCGACGTAGCCCTCGGCCAGCGCCAGCGTCTCGGGCGTGATCACGATCGCGCCGGGATCGGCGATCTGCTCCATCCGCGCCGCGAGATGCGTCGTCTGGCCGACGGCCGTGTAGTCCATGTGGAGATCGCTGCCGATGGCGCGCACCACGACCTCCCCGGAGTTCAGGCCGACGCGGATCTTGACCACGGCCGCGTGCGAACGTCGCACGTCTTCCGCGTACTTCTTCACGCTCTCTTGCATCCTGAGCGCCGCACAGCACGCGCGCACCGCGTGATCCTCGTGGGCGAGGGGCGCCCCGAAGAGGGCCATGATGCCGTCGCCCATGACCTGGTTGACGGTGCCCTCATAGCGGTGGACGGCCTCCATCATGTGCTCGAGGACCGGGTCCAGGAGCTTGCGCGCCTCCTCCGGGTCCCGGTCGGCGAGTAGCTCCATCGAGCCCTTGAGGTCGGCGAACAACACCGTGACCATCTTGCGCTCGCCTTCTAGGGCGGCCTTCGAGGTGAGGATCTTCTCGGCCAGATGCTTGGGGGTGTAGGACTGGGGAGTGTCGTACTTCGCAGTCCCTTCCGTCGGTGCGAGCCCTGTCCCGCACTCTCCGCAGAACTTTTGGGCCGGAGGGTTTGACGCCCCGCATGATGGACAAACGAGTGCCAGCCGGGCTCCGCACTCGCCACAGAACTTCTGGGCCGCCGGATTCTCGTGCTGGCACCGGGAACACTGCATGCGGCGCCCTCCCAGCAGGTCGGAGCCGGGAACGCTCGGACAGGTGGCGAGAGCTTAGTTGGCTGGCTGGGCCCGGTCAAGGAGTGCTCAAACCGCCTCGGGGCGTACCAGCGCGGTGCTGTGGTTCGGAGTCACGCTCGAGTGATCTGGTGCAGTGAAGTTGGCGAGCCGGACTGTCACCAAATTGTCACCATCGGGAGCGGATTCAGGCCTCTTTCAGCCCTCCCCAGCGGACCTGCTCGAAGAAAAGATGCCCAGTAAGTTCGGTACTTACTGGGCATCCTCTGCGCCGTCGGCAGGTCTGAAAATCCTGGTGTCCTTCTAAGTGCAGTGGTCCGGTCGTCGAGCAGCCTGCCAACAGACGCTCAAGGTGGTGCCTGCTCTGGTGACTTCAAGCTCCCACCACAGCCCAGAGGTTTGGGCTGATTTGTGAGGTGAAACTCGCAGAGGTTGACGCGAGGATAGGCCCCCTGATGCGAAGCATGCCCCTTCAGGGGTGTTCTGAAATCTGTGATGAACATGACGGCGGCACGGGGAGTGCCTGATTTCTCCTGCCGTCGTCAACGGCTCTTAATCGGCGGGTCCAAGGTTCGGGGCAGGGGATCGCCCCGACTTTCTTTTTGTAGTCCGGAGGTCGGCCTCAAGTAGCCTCTGATACTCCTCCAATTCGCGTCTTGTCCGCGTGAGCAATTCGTGTACGCGTTCCTCGTAGCGCCTTTGGTAAGCCTTGGGCAGATGGGCCACTATCGGCGCCTTGTGTTGCAGGAAACCGACAAAATCGGCAGCTACCTTATAGAACCTGTCTCCAGGCGACCCGATCCGAGGTGGCCGATCCTGTGCCTCGAGGAGCGATGACATGGTGACTCCGCCAAGCTTTGCAATCTCTTCTAGAACGCGCATGCGAGGAATCCTTCCTGCTTCATAGCGGGCAACTGAAACTTTCGTTACTCCAAGTCTCTGGGCGAATTGAGCTTGCGTTAGCTTCATCTGTTGTCTGATCTGACGTATTCGTCCGCCGACATCCGAGGCTCGCATGTGCGGCCCCGATGATCCCGAAAAGAGAGAGGCTTCACCAGTCCTATCTTGATGATATCAAAAAAAGATACCTATCGCTTGACAAGATATCCGTAAAGGTGTACATAGTGCTGACGTGGACAGAAATAACTCCCTGGGAGGCACCGAATGAGCAGCCTCAAGCGCTGGCGACGGGTAGGGCAGGGGCAGTTTCACAAGTGGGAGCGGGCCGGAGAGGAATTTGAAGGCACCTGGCGGGGGGCTCATGACGGGCGTTATGGGCCCCTCGGCAGTCTCGAGACGTCGGAGGGTTTGATCACGTTTCCCCTGCCCGCCGCGCTGCTCGATCGACTCCAGCGGGTAGGCGAGGGCACGGAGGTGCTAATTCAATACACGGGCCTGCAAACCTCAAAGGCCGGTCGCTCCTTCAAGGGGTTCGAGGTCTACGTGGCCGGCGACGCGGCGCTGGCAGAGCCCGTGCAGCCCGCCGGGTTGTCGCCGCAAGCGGAGTCGCTAGTGTCTGACGGTGACCCCAAGGAGGTGTGAGATGGCCGCGCCTGTGACGACCGCACCGCCACGCACCGATCGAGCCCGCTTCTACACCATCGAAGGGCAACGCTGGCCGTCGGTGACCACGATCCTGGACATCATTTCCAAACCGGCCCTCGGGCCCTGGTACGCCAAGGAGGAGCGGCGGTACTTCGAGGCGGCGATGCTGGAGGTCTTGAGCAAGCCCGGTGCCCGCGATCCGGAGTACGTGCTCACGGCGGTCGCTGAGGCGGTCAGCGGGGTCAAAGCGGCGGACCGCGCTAAGCAGCAAGCGGCCACCATCGGGACTGCGATGCACGCGGGGATCGAGTGGGCCTTGCGCATCCAGTTGGGAGAAGACGCCGGCCTCGAGCCCCGTCTGCCGGATGCCGCAGCCTGGGCGGTGGAGAGCTGGAAAGATTGGGCGAAGAGCGTGACCCTGGAACCGCTGGCCATCGAGCGTACGGTCTATTGTGAGGTCTGCGGCTACGCCGGCACCCTCGATCTCTACGCGCGCGTCCGCGGCGTCCTCACGGTGCTCGATTGGAAGAGTGGCAAGGCGATCTACCCGGAGGCCTTTCTCCAGAACATCGCCTATCGACACGCGGCCACACGCCGAGGGATGCCCTCCGCGCAGGGGCTGATTGTCCGGTTGCCCAAATATCAAGATGACCCCGCCTGGGAGGCGATGCAGGTGCCCGAAGCTCTCACGGTGGAGGATTTTCGGGCGGCGCTGCGCCTTTGGCGCTGGCAGCGGCGTATGGCGGGCCAGCCTGAAGGCGACCGGCCGCCGGGCCGTTCCGGAAACCATCCGAGCGAAACGATCGGTGCCCCACGGTGCTCCAGTCGGATCGGCTAGCCCCGACCGTACCGGCATCCCACATGGCACACACGCCTGACCCAAACGAGGCCATCCAGCGCTTCCTGGGCCAATGGTCGCCCTTGACGCGGGCGGAAGCCCTGCACCTGGCACTTCAGAGTCTGCGCGATCGAGTGGAACCGGACCGGGTGCTGGCCTGCGAGCTCGCCTGGGAGGTCCACGCCAAGGGCTACTGGAGCCAGGTCCGAAATGCCGATGGGACCACGTACCCCACCGAGGAGGACTATTTCCGGCACATGCTGGGGCTCGCCTCGTGGCGAACCGCGTATAAGCGCCTCGCGATCGGGCGGATGTTGACACGCTTCGAGGAGCCGGAGCGCTCGCTGCTGCGCTCGAGCCTCGCCGCCGTGGGTCTGGCCAAGGCCACGGTGGTGGCGCCCGCGATCGAGCGGTTCGAGGAGTGGCGGACTTGGCTTCAGTGCGCCAGCGAGCTGTCGACAGTGCTGCTGCAGGCGAAGGTCTCGGAGGCGCTCGATGCCCTCCCGCGGGGTCGAGAGCCGGCCCCGCCCGGTGAGCGCTTCCGGCGAGACGTGCTGAGCGCCATGCCGGACATCGAGGCGATGGAGCTGGTCGAACGCTTCTTCCACCTCGGCAAGCGCGTCGTGGGCTCGCCGAACCCGATCGCGATCTTCCTGGCGGGCTGCCGCGAGTGTCTCCCCGAGTGGGAGCGGCAGGCCGCCAAGCCGCGGGGATCTGCCGCGGCGTCAACTTCGTCCGTTTGCCCACATGGGCAAAATTCGGCCTGACCCCCATGCGGCGCTCCCGCATCCTTCGTACACGCGTCCGGGTCGGTCAGGCCTCGCGGCGGCGCATCCGAACAGGTGGCCCACTCGCCCTCGGCCGCCAGTCGGCGGACCTCGAGGCGTGCCGTGAGATCCGCGCGCAGGTTCTCGCCCGAGCCCAGTGGCGCTGCCAGGCCTGCCAGGTCCGCACCCGCCTCGAGGTGCACCACGTCGTCAAGCGCGCCCAGGGCGGCTCCGACTTCGACCTCGACCGTCTGGTGGCGCTCTGTCCCGCGTGCCACAGCCAAACGGATGCTCCCTACGTGCGGGGCCGGCTGGTGATCACGCCATTGGGACAGGGCCAGTTCACATTCATGGTGGTCAGAGGGAGCGACAAGTGGGCGATGCGCGGCTAGGCGAACCCCGCCGCTGGGGCGTGGTCTGGATCCACCATGAGGCCGAAGAACTGCGGGTGCATCATCGGGCGACCATCCCGGCCGCCGACGCGCGGGCCGTGGTGGTGGCCCTGCTGGCCTCGGGACGGGTCCCGCCGCTGCAGGCCACCCTCTTCGACATCGACTGCGTAACTGGGCGGCCCATCTTGCACCGGTTTTGGGGCACGGCCTACCGACGCGACGACACCGTCTACCTGATCCTCTTCATCAATGAGCGCTGTCTCGTGTTGGCCCTGTCGGGCTGAGCGCTCGCGCGCGCCTGTGCGAACGGACGCAATCGCCGCCACCACGACCGAACCAATGGAGGGGGGCCATGACAAATCGAGAGGTCGAGGCCATTTCGGACTTTCTGCGACACTTCGGGAGCTTCGGCTGCCGGCAGATCTCTGTCCGACGGACCGAGCCCAAGCCACGAACCCCGGAGGACGTGGGCCGCGTCGTTCTGGCGAGCCTGGCCGCCTGGCGGGCGGAAGGGCTTGAGGCCGAGCGGTTGTACAAAGTCGCCACGATCGCGATTCACTTCGAGGCCTACAAGCTGCCCGGGCCCATCTGTATGCCCGCGTGCTGCCGGCCGTGGGGCGAGGTAGACTCCGCATGCCCGCCAGGGCCTGGCCGCCCGCTGACCGGCGCACAGCTCCAACAGGCGCTGCTCCGCGCGGTTCCGATTGGGCCCCCGCTGGCGCCCGACGCCCCGTTTCCCGACGACCTGGATGAGGACTTGAAGCGCACGGGCTTGGCTCCGTAGTACGCAGAGGGAGTTGTGACGGTCAATGGGGTTGACCAATCGTCCGGCCCGCGACCAAGGCAGGGCCATGCCTGAGGAGGCGAGGATGAACGAGCGAACGCCGGAGTTCACGCATCAAGTACTGCAGCCCGCCATGCACGAGAAGCTCCTGCTCCGCGCCGCGGAGCTGGTCGCCATGGGGTGGACGTGCGGGACGGCCACCCGGGACGCCAGCGGGCAGAAGGTCCGGTCGACGGCGCCGCAGGCCACCGCATGGTGCGTCGTCGGGGCGGTGGATCGGGCGTTGTACGAGCTGCTCAACGTCGACGTCTACGCCTTGCTGGGCCTCGAGGTCGACGCCTACGACACGGCGCCGTGGCCCTCGGAGGTCCAGCGCGCGCTTCGGCGGCCGCTCCAACGCGTGCTGGGCCGCCGCGACCTGGCGCACTGGAATGACCACGTGTGCCCCGGCCCCCCCGCGGCTGAGCAGCTGCTCCGGGATGCTGCCGCGACGGCGGCCCGGTCGTGAGACTGCTCACGACCATGTGTGACCCCTAGCAGTGGGATCCGGCGCTGGTCGCGCGCGACGTGGCGCGCGGTTATTTCACGACGCCGACGATCCCCCAGCCCTCGACGGCCGCGCCACCGCGGAGCTCCGCCGCCGCGGAACGGCATCGCAATCTAGAATCCCACCTCCCCGGCAAATCCGTGAAACTTCTTCATCACTTGGCCGTGATGGTCCGGCGGCGTAGCGGCGCCCTGTAACCCGCAATCCGCTATAGCGGGGTTGAATTCCCTCTCAAGGGCCGGTCGTGGCGAATGAGCCGATGAGCCGTAAGGCCCGATCAACGGAGACAGATTGAGCGGGCAGGCGGCGGGTTCTTGGAGGTGCTGAATTCCCTCTCGAGGGCCGGCCGTGTCGAATGAGCCGTATGAGGAAGGAGAGGAGCGATGAACGCCGCCGACGGGCTGAGCAGGCGCCCAGCCCCCCGGATTTGGTCGGGCACATCTAACTAGGTTCGCACCGTCCAGCCGGGTGGACGGCGCGAAGCCGCAACAGGAGGACGCACAAATGGACGAGCAGTCGTTCCAAGACGAAGCGCCACACGCACAGGATTCCGAGCTGGATTCGGAAAAGCCGAGGCCGATCAGCGAGAAGAAGCTGGAGGCCAACCGCCGCAACGCCCAGAAGTCCACGGGCCCGGTGTCCGAGGAGGGCAAAAAGATTAGTTCGATGAACGCGCTCAAGCACGGGCTCTTGGCCCGTGACATGGTGGTAACGCGCGGGCCATACAAAGAGGACGAGATGGAGCTTTTGGAGCTGCTCGAATCCGAATGGGAGCGCTGGAACCCGGTGGGACGTGCAGAGGAACTGGAGGTAGAGAAGATCGCGCACTGCTACTGGCGCACGATGCGGGCGGTCCGATACGAGACGTCGACCATCAGAAGCGAGCCGCTGGGGTTCGCGACCGTCATGAAGGCCGTCTCCAGCGGCACTTCGAGGATGCGCTACAGTACGGCCATGTGATGAGGCTCGAGGGGAGTGCGCGGGGCCTTGCCCATATCATCGACGCACTGGAGCAGGTGAAGCAGGAGCTCGCCGCCGGTAGGCAGCCGGTGGAACTCCTCACTTGGCTGGTTGGGATCTACCCGGACGACTTCACGCCGGATCCCGCTCCGGCGGTGACCGAGGGCACGGCCCCGGTCGCTCACGTGACGCCGCAGTACGTGCGGCAGGCAATGGCCGCGATCGAAAAGCAGCTCGGACGGCTGCGCCCGTTGCGGAAGGAGGTAGCCCAAGCCGAGAAGGCGCAGTTCGAACTGCAGATCGGCCCGCT
>Ga0210384_10003626_pt1 | contig 17759 bp, 14 predicted proteins | sample IncBWH2MmetaG_FD_160574 | JGI IMG/M metagenome (GOLD analysis project Ga0210384, IMG submission 160574) | Forest soil microbial communities from Barre Woods Harvard Forest LTER site, Petersham, Massachusetts, United States - Inc-BW-H-2-M | ecosystem: Environmental > Terrestrial > Soil >...
CTGCCAGTTGAAGAGGAAGGCCGCCGCCGCCATCAGCGCCGCCTGAGCAGGGGTCATGTCCCGAAGGAGGAAGGCGAACCCCACGCACCCGATGTGGATCGCCTTGCGGGCGAGCTCGCCTCGAGAGAGGGCCACGCTCAGGCGACCCCTTGCGCCCGCAGCCAGTCCACCGTCCGCCTCAAGCCTTCGCGGAGGGGCGTGGGCCGGTAGCCGAGCTCGCGCTCCGCCTTTGCGCTCGAGTAGGCCCAGTGCTCACGGAACACGTTCACGACCTCGTGGGTCAGAAGCGGCGGGTGGCCCGTCAGCTCCGCCCACAGCACGAGCCCGTGCCCGAGCAGGGAGGCCACGCCGTAGGGGATATGGCGGCGCGGGGGGGGCACGCCCGCCACCTCCTGGAGGAGGGCGAAGAAGCCGTTCAGGGAGACGTTCTCCCCCCCCAGGAAGTAGCGCTCGCCCCGGCCCCCGCGCTCGAGGGCGAGGGCGTGCCCCTCGGCCACGTCTTCCACGAAGGCGTAGGACCAGAGGCGGTCTCCGGGACCGATGAGGCCGGGGAACCGTCCCCGGAGGTGATCGGCGACCATCTTCACCACCAGGTTTCCATCCGTCATCTCCCCCGGGCCGTAGACCACCCCCGGGTAGAGCATGACCACGTCCTCCCCCCCCGCCGCCGCCTCCCGCGCCAAGCCGTCGGCCCGGGCCTTCGTCCGCTCGTAGGCGTTCCGGAAAACCCCGCCGGGATGGACCCGGGTCTCGTCCGCGGGAAGGGGCCCCGCCGGGCCCACGGCAATGAAGGAGGAGGTGTAGACGAGGCGCGCCCCCGCCTCCCGGGCCGCGCCCAGGGCGTTGGTGAGGCCACCCACGTTCACGGCCTCGAAGCGCGCGGGGTCCGGCACCCAGCTCTTGACGAGGGCGGCCAGATGCACGAGCGCCCCGCACCCCGCGGCCGCGCGCCGCAGCGAATCCCCGTCCGTCACGTCGCCGCGGACCGTCTCCGCCCCGGCGGGCAGGCCCTCGAGGTTGCTGCCCCCGCGGGCCAGGACGCGAAGGGCGTGGCCGTGGGCGGCCAGGCGCCGGGCCACGTTCTTGCCCAGGAAACCGGTGCCCCCGGTGAGGAGGATCTTCACCGCCCGCCCAAGGGAGCCCGGATTTCCGACCCCAAGCGCTCCCGCCAGTCCTGGAGGAGGTCGCGCAAGGTCTGCTCCAGGGGCAGGTGCGGCTCCCAGCCCGTGGCCTCGCGAAGCCGCCGCGGATCCCCCACCTGGGCGGGCACGTCCGCGGGGCGGAGGCGCTCGACGTCCACCGCCACCTCCACCTTCGTCCCCGCGGCCGCGACCAGGGCGTCCACGAGCTCCCGGATGCGCCGGCCCTTTCCGCTGCAGACGTTGTAGACTCCGCCCGCCTCGCCCCGCTCGAGCAGGGCCCAATAGGCGCGCACCACGTCCCGGACGTCCGTGTAGTCCCGCACCGCCTCCAGGTTGCCGGTGTGAAGCACGGGCGGGCGTCGCCCCGCCTCGATCTCCACGATCTGCCGCGCGAAGGAGCTTTCGGCGAAGGTCTCCCCCCGCCCGGGGCCGGTGTGGGGGAAGGTGCGGGTGCGCACGATCCTCATCCCGCCCGCGGGGCCGTACTGCAGGGCGAGGAAGCCCTGGGCCACCTTGCTCACCGCGTATGGGGAGCGCGGCCTTAGGGGCGCCTCCTCGCGGACGGGCAGCTCGCTGTCCGCCACCGTCCCGTACTCCTCCGCGCTCCCCACCACCAGCACCGCCGGCCGCAGGCCGCGCCCCCGCACCGCGTCCAGCAGGTGAACGAGGCCGAGCACGTTGGTGCGCAGCGTCCCTCCGGGGTCCAGCCAGGACTGGTGCACGCTCGACTGCCCGGCCAGGTGGACGATGCGGTCGGGGTGTACGGTGTCCAGGGCCGCCTCCACCGAGGAGGGGTCGTTGAGGTCGGCCTCCACGATGCGGAGGCCGGCCAGGGCGGGGGGGGCGCTCCCGTGGGGACGCACGAGCCCGAAGACCTCGACCCCCGGCTGCTCCTCCCGGAGGAAGCGCACGAGGTGCCCGCCCACGAAGCCGGCCACGCCGGTGACGAGGAGCTTCAACGGTAACCCGCCAGACCCGCCCGCTGCGCCGCCACGTCGTTGCCGTTGAAGTTCCCGATGGAGCCCACGTTGGCGAGTTCGATGCGGACCCGGAACTGGCTCTCGTCGCGCGAGTTGTAGTTGTATTTGAGGTACTCGACCACGAAGCCGCAGCATTGGACTTCGTAGCGCACGCGGCCCAGAAGCTGCACGAAGAGCTTGTTGACGAGGTCGTAGTTGGCGGAGGCGTCGAGCCCGATGCGGGCCACCGGCTCCAGGTGGAACCCCCCCCGCAGCCAGTCCGCGGCCACCACCCGGTTGGCGGGGTTCTCCGCGAGCCGCACGGAGCGGGACCAGCCGGCCTGGATGTTCCCCCAGCTCCCGGCGACGGAACTCGTGAGCCCGATCGTCCGAAGCTGCTTGAAGTTCACGTCGTATTCCATGTTGAAGTCCCCCGAGAGCTCGGGGGTGGGTCGAACGCGGATGCGGGAGAGCAGGGGGGAGAGGTGCTCGGGCTGGAAGCCGGGCCCGAAGGAGGAGGAGGAGTAGTTGGGGTCGAAGTTGCTCACGGCGTTCTTGCCGTCGGCGATCTGCACGTAGTAGGTCTGGGCGAGCCGCCAGGAGAGGAACTCGTAGGACACCGGCTTGCCGGAGGGGCCAGCGCGCTTGGTCAGGAAACGCTGGACGAGGGCGTAGGTGAGCTCGTCGGTGCCCAGGAGGTAGTCGTTGCCATCGAACTTGGGGATGCTGTCGAAGTTATCCACCCGGGTCCGGTAGGTCCAGGTGATTTCCGGTCCGATGACGTGCTTGAAGCGTCCGGGGTCGTCGGCCTCGCCGAAGACACGCGAGAAGGTCGGCCCGCGCAGGTCCACCGTGCCCTCGAAGAAGGGCCGGTCCAGGCCGGGGCCGGTGATGCTGGTCTGGGCGCCCCCCGTGGCGCTCCCCGTGGCCGCGGCGAGGCTGGCGGAGTATTGGGTGAAGCGGAAGCGGGCGGTGGGCGTGACCTGGAGAAAGCTCAAGGAGAGGGGACGGGAGACCTCGGGGGCGATGTCGTAGCGGAAGTAACTGTCCACCGTCTGGTCGTTGCCGTAGCCCAGCCCATCCGCCCGGGCTTCGTAGCCGAATATGAAACCGCTGTGGCCGATCTGCTGGGGCAAGCGGCGCAGGCTGATCCCGGGCAGGTGGCGGTTCACCACCCCGGTGTCGCCGAAGAAGGTGTCGGTGGTGTCGGCGGAGAGCAGGAACACGGTGGACCCGAAGTTCCGCTGCAGGGTGAAGGCGCGGTGCGTGCTGCGGGAGGTGGCCAGGTTGAAGTTGTCCTGGAACTGCTCCTGGAACAGCTGGTTGCTGTAGAGCTGCAGGGCCAGGGTGGCCCGGAAGTTCCAAGGAAGCATCTGCAGCGCGTTCCAGTCTAGGTTGTAGTCCCATTGCGGGTTGCCCGAATGCCGGAAGAAGTAGGAATGGAAGGTGCCCCGGGAGGGGGAGTCCTCCAGGTAGCGGAACTCGTGGCCGAGGCCGTATCCGTCGGCCGAGTAGTTGTCGTAATAGAGGGTCTGGTCGGCGCTGCGGCCCATGGCCCAGAAGAAGCCCTCCCCCTCGTTGAAGCCGCGGAGGGTGGAGTAGCCGAAGTGGGGGAGGAGGAAGCCGGTCGAGCGCTGGTCGTGGCGGATGGGATAGAGGAGGATGGGCAGGTAGAAGGCGGGCACCGACTTCACCTTAAAGAGCACGTTGCTGGCCACGATCTTGTCGTTCACCTCGATGCGGGCGGAGGAGGCGGAGAACAGCCAGCGCGGGTTCGGCTGGGAGCAGGAGGTGAACTTCCCGTTTTCTACGCGGTAGGTCTTGGCGTCCAGGCGCTCGATCTTCCGGCCCTCCACGAACACCCCCGGCTCGATGAAGCCGATGGCGTTCTCGAACGTCCCCTCCCCGGACTCCAAGTCCATCTCCAGCCGGTCGCCGGCCAGGCGCTCCTCGCCCCGCATGAAGACCACGTTCTGCTCGGCCACGACGCGCCGGGCCTTGGTGCCGTCCTCGTTCTCCGTCTCGTAGAGATCGAGGCGGTCGGCTTGGATGCGGGCGTCGCTGGTGCGGAGGTCGACCAGGCCCCGGGCTTGGTAGTGTCCCTTCGCGACCTCTTCCTGGCTGTCCGCGCGCAGGCGGACCTCGCCGGGGGGGAGGCCTTCGCCGGGCTCCGGCGGCGGCGGCTTGGGCTTGGCCTTCTTGGGGGCAGGCCCGATTTGCGGATCGGTGGGGGTGGGCTCGGCGGCGACCGCGCAAACGAGGGGGACCAGCCAGGCGACCAGGGCGGGGATGATGAAGAGGGATCGCACGGGTCGAAGCCAGGGTACCACGGAGGCCGCGAACGCCGTGACTTCAGATGGCGGCCATTCCCATGACGTGGAAGCCCCCGTCCACGTGGATGACCTCCCCCGTGATGCCGCGCGAAAGGCGGGAGACCAGAAAGAGGGCGGCGTCCCCCACCTCCTCCTGCTCGGTGTTGCGGCGGAGGGGGGCGTGGGTGCGGTGGTACTCGAGCATCTTGGAGATGCCGTGGACACCGGAAGCGGCCAGGGTCTTGATGGGGCCGGCGGAGAGGGCGTTGACGCGGATGCCACGGGGGCCCAGGTCGGCGGCGAGGTAGCGGACGGACATATCGAGGGCGGCCTTCGCCACCCCCATCACGTTGTAGTGGGGCACCACCCGCTCCCCCCCCAGGTAAGTGAGGGTCACGATGCTCCCCCGCCCCTCCGGCATGAGGGGCGCGGTGTGGCGGGCGAGCGCGGTCAGAGAGTAAGCCGAGATGTCCTGGGCCATCCGGTAACCCTCGCGGGAGGTGTTCAGGAACTCCCCGTCCAGCTCTTCGCGCAGGGCGTAGGCCACCGCGTGGACCACGAAGTCCAGGGAACCGAACTCCTTCTTCACGGAGGCGGCCAGGGCCTGCAGGTCCTCGTCCCGGCTCACGTCGCAGGGGAGGATCAAGGGATCCTTGAGCTCCGCGGCCAGCTCGCGCACGTTTTCTTCCAGCCTCTCCCCCTGATAGGTGACGGCCAGCCGTGCCCCCTCGCGCGCCACGGCGCGGGCGATGCCCCAGGCGATGGAGCGCTTGTTGGCGATGCCGAGGACGAGGCCCTTCTCTCCTTCCAGAAGCATGGTTCCTCCGAAAGCAGCGACTATACACCGGCGGCCGTGGGCTCGGGACGGTGGCCGGCTAGCATGCCGGAGACCCGGCGGCGCGTCCCGAGTGAATTGTAAGCAGGAGCGGGGGGCGGCTCAGGCCGGCTGCAAGTCCTCCACGGTGTGGCCTCGCAGGGACAGGATCCGCTCCACCACGTCGCCCACGACGTTGTTGGGGGTCGAGGCCCCCGCGGTCAGGCCCACCGTCAACGCCCCCGCCGGCAGCCAGGAGGGGCTGATGGCATCATGCTTCGAGCCCACCGGCCGATGGTGGATGCCGTCCTCCTGCAGGCCTTCGGGCCCGCTGATGTGGTAGGTGGGCAGCCGCTCCGCGCAGATCTTGGCCAGGGCCTGGGTGTTGCTGCTGTTGTAGCCCCCGATCACGACCATGAGATCGAGGCCCCCCGCCCCCAGCATCCGGAGGACGGCGTCCTGGCGGTCCTGGGTGGCGGAGCAGATGGTGTCGAAGGCCCGGAAGCGGACCGCGAGTTCGGCCTCGCCGTAGCGGTCGCGCATGGCCACGCGCAGCATCTCCTGTATGTCCAGGCTCTCGCTCATGAGCATGGTGGTCTGGTTGGCGAGGCCGATCCGGGCGAGGTCGCGGTCGGGATCGAAGCCCGGGCTGGCCGCGTGCCGGAACCGCGCCAGCATCTCCTCTTGCCCTTGCTCTCCCCGGATGAAGGCGCACACCGCCCCCGCCTCCTCGCGGTCCCGCACGCAGAGGTACTGCCCGCCGGGATGGGTGAGGGCCTGGGAGGCGGTGGCCTTGGTCTCTTCGTGGTAGTGCTTGCCGTGGATGACGGCCGTGAAGCCGTCCCGGGCGTACTGGTGGACGTTCTTCCAGACGTTGAGCACGCTGCCGCAGGTGGTGTCCACGAGCACGCAGCCCCGGGCCCGCAAGAGCTCCATTTCCGCCACCGTGACCCCGAAGGCGGGAAGCAGCACGACATCCTCCGCCCGGACCTCCGCGTAGCGGGTGAGGGCGTCCTCCTTCTCGGGGAGTATGCGGATGCCCAGGCGCTCGATGCGGAGGTTCACGTCCGGGTTGTGGATGATCTCGCCGGAGAGGAAGATCCGCCGCTCCGGGAACTTCTCCCGCGTCTCGTAGGCGTATTCCACCGCGCGGTCCACGCCGTAGCAGAACCCGAACTCCCGGGCCAGCCGGAGCACGAGGTCGCCGGCCCGGGCCGCGTGGTCGAGCTGCTTCAGCCGCTCCACGACCCGGCTGTGGTAGTTCTGGGCCAGGACCGGCCCCACCACCGCCTTCAGGTTGAAGCCCTTCTGGAAGTAGGTCTGGCTCATCAACCTACAGCATAACCCAGGCCGGGGCCCGGCAGTGAATCTAGCGGACGTACTCCCGCAGCCCGTCCTCCAGCCGGCGGAAGGCGAAGCCGAAATACTCCGTGGCCGGACGGGGGTCGAAGTCGACCTCCTGGAGGATGAAGTCGATGGCGGTGGGAGAAAGCATGGGCTCGGGAAGCAGGGCCATCGGCCGCACGAGGATCTTCATGAGGGCGGCGGGATGATGGAGCAGCGGCCGGCGCCGGCCGAGGACCTTCTGCACGGTGCGTATGATCTCGTCCATGCTGAGGCGCTCGGGTCCGCCCAGCTCCAGGGCCGTGTCCTTCGCATCCTCCCGCCGGACCGCATCCGCCACGCAGCGGGCCACATCCTTGACGGAGATGGGGCGCACGGTCGTCTTGCCATCCCCGATCACGGGCACCATGGGCAAGTAGCGGCAGAAGAACAAGAACCGGTTCATGCTGCGGTCGCCGGGCCCGTAGATCCAGGAAGGACGGAGCAGGGCGTACTCCATCCCCGTCTCCTTGATCGCCGCCTCCGCCATGTCCTTGGCCCGGAACCAGGGCTGGGGCCGGCCCTGCCCCGCCCCCGCTCCCGAGAGGTAGACGAAGCGGCGCACGCCCAAGTTCTTGGCCACCGTGGCCGCCACCCGTGTGCCCTTCCCGTCCACCTCCAGGTAGGTGCGTCCGCGGGCGGGGTCCTCCACGGGATGGTTGGGGAACTGGATGGCATGAACCACGACCTCGGCCCCCGTGAAGGCCCGGCCCAGGGAAAGCGGGTCCCCGGCGAAGGCCTGCACCATAGCGACCCGGCCGCCCCAGCGGTCGCCGCGCTCGGGGTCCCGGCTTGTCACCACGATCTCGTCGCCCGGCGTCTCCCGCAGTCGGTCCACCACCTCCCCGCCGATGAAACCGGTGCCCCCCGTGACCACAATGCGCATGGGTGCCTCCCTCAGCTGTTCCCGCGACTTATACGTCGGACCGCCCCCCGTTTCCACCCGCCACGGCGGCGTCACGGAGCGGGAGTATCCTTGATCTCGGATGCGGCGGGTCCTAATCGTTGAAGACGATCCCGACATCGTGGAGTTGCTGGCCCACTACCTGAAGGGCGACGGCTGGACGGTGGATTCCACGGACGACGGCAAGCGGGCCCTGGAGCGGATCCGAGCCGAGAGCTATCAGCTGCTCGTCCTCGACCTCCAGCTCCCGGGCTGGGACGGTCTCTCCCTCTGCGTCGAGGTCCGGCGTGATAAGCGCACGCGGGGCATTCCGGTGGTCATGCTCACGGCCCGGGGGGACGAGGCGGACCGCATCGTGGGCTTGGAGATGGGGGCCGACGACTACGTGGTGAAGCCCTTCAGCCCAAAGGAGGTGCTGGCGCGGGTGCGCGCTCTATTCCGGCGCCTGGAGCGGATGGACGAAGCGGAGGCGCCCCTCACTCTCGGTGCCCTCGAGGTGGACCGTCCGCGCCACACCGTGCGCTGGGAGGGTCGTCCCGTCCACCTCACGGCCAAGGAGTTCGCCCTCCTCGTCGCCCTTCTGGAGGCTCGCGGCCGGGTCCTCTCCCGTCAGGCCTTGCTGGAGAACGTGTGGGGCTACTCCTACGCGGAGGGGACTCGCACGGTGGACGTGCACGTGCGGCGCCTGCGCGAGAAGATCCCCGCTCTCGCCCCCTCGATCGTGACCGTCAAGTCGCTCGGCTATCGCCTGGCCACGGAGGCGGAGGGATGAAGACCCTCCGCGGGCGCATGGTGGTGACCGCGCTGACGGCCTCCAGCGCTGCTCTGCTCGTCGTGCTCCTCCTGGCCGGGCCCGGCTTAAGGCGGCGGGCTTTGGACCAGGCCCGGGACAGCCTGCTCACGGAAGCGCGCCTCATGGCGCGGGTGGTCGAGGACGGCCTGGCCCGCGGAGCCCCCCCTGAGGAGCTGGACCCCCTGGTGGACCAGGCGGCACGCGAGGTCCGGGCCAGGGTCACGATCGTGGCTCTGGACGGACGGGTTGTCGCGGACACCGCGGTTTCCGGTCCTGAGTTGCTCGCGCTCGAGAACCACAAGCACCGCCCCGAGGTCCAGGCCGCCCTGGCCACGGGAGTGGGCCTATCCATGCGCCACAGCGCGACCGTGGACCGAGACCTGCTTTACGCCGCGGTGCCGGTCTACCACGAAGGAAGGGTGGTCGGCGTGTCGCGGGTGGCCCTTTCCTTGGAGGCGGTCGACGACCAAGTAGGAGCCCTCCAGCGGGCGGTGGGCCTGGCCCTCCTCATGGCGTTTGGCATAACCACCATCCTGTCCTTCGCCCTTTCTTCCTCCTTGGCCGGTCCCCTCCAGGAAGTCATGGACGCCGCCCGCCGGTTCGCGGCCGGCGATCTCTCCGCCCGCACGCGGGTGCGCCGTCACGACGAACTGGGCGAGCTGGCCCACATCCTCAATCGCTCCGCGGACCAACTCCAGGATCGCCTCTCTGAGATCGCCCGCGATCAGGCCCGACAGGAGGCCATCCTTTCCGCGATGGAGGACGGGGTGCTGGTGGTAGACCATCGGGGCACCGTGATCCTGGCTAATAACGCGCTCCGCCGGGGCCTGGAGCTGCGCGAGCCCGTGGGCCGGCACTACGTGGAGGTGGTGCGGCAGCGGGAGGTGGGCGAGGTCCTGGAAGGAGTGCTGCGCACGGGTGCCCGCCGGGCGGTGGAGGTAGAGTTCCGCCACCCCCGACGCGTGTACGCGATGACCGGGGTCCCTTTCCCGGGAGCGGAAGGGGCGCCCCACGGCGCCGTCCTCACCTTCCACGACGCCACCGAGCGCCGGCGTTTGGATCAGGTGCGCCGCGACTTCGTGGCCAACGCCTCCCACGAGCTGCGCACGCCCCTGACCTCCATCCGCGGTTTCGTGGAGGCGCTGGAAGACGGGGCGGCCCTGGACCCGCCTACCTCCCAGCGCTTCTTGGGCAAGATCCGGACCCACGCCGACCGGATGGCCGCCCTCGTCGAGGACCTGCTCGAGCTCTCCCGGCTGGAGTCCGGGGAACGGCCCCCGCGCTGGGAGGAAGTGGCGCCCGCGGAAGTGGTGGAGGACGTGGTTGCCTCGTTCGCGAGTTTGGCCAGTCGCAAGGAGCTCGCGCTCCGGCGCGTCGACCATTCCGCCCCCGCCATCGTGACCGATGCCGATCGCCTCCGGCGCATCCTCGAGAACCTGGTGGAGAACGCGGTCAAGTACACGCCCGAGGGCGGGCAAGTCGATGTCACGAGCGCGCCCGGCCCCGACGGAAGCGCGGTTCTGGAGGTCTGCGATGACGGCCCCGGTATCGCGGCTGAGCATCTGCCCCGGATCTTCGAGCGCTTCTACCGGGTTGACAAAGCCCGCAGCCGCGAGTTGGGGGGGACCGGCCTCGGCCTTGCCATCGTAAAGCACCTCGCGGAGGGCATGGGAGCCACGGTCAGGGTGGAGAGCGCACCCGGCAAGGGCGCGCGCTTCACGGTCACGGTACCGTCCGGAGAGGAGCACACGGGGGCCTGAGCCCGACGCTTCGGGAACCCCTGCGCGCCCATCGCCACTCCCCCGTGGTAGCATCCGGCCGCGTTTTCCCGATCGTTACCTTAGTTCGCGCCGCTCTTCGGGGCCGGGAGGGGCTGTACCATGAAAGCCGACCAGGTGATCCGCTGGTTCATGCCCAAGGAGGAACGCTTCCACGAGCTCCTCTCCAAGGACACTCAGACCCTGCTGCGGGCGGCCCGTCTTTTCTCGGAGATCTCTCACGCGGCCAGCCTGGAGCAGCGCCGGGTCAAGACCGTCCAGCTCAAGGCGCTAGAGCACGAAGGCGACCAGACGACTCGCCAGATTTTTGAGGCCTTGAACTCCACGTTCATCACGCCCCTCGATCGCGAGGACATTCGCTCCCTGGCCAAAAACCTTGACGACATACTCGACTACTTGGAGAGCGTGGCCCAATACCTCGTGCTGTTCGAGCTCGAGGAGTCCCCGGAGGCCCTTCGCCAGTTCGCGGACATCATCGTGGGGATGACGGTGGAGATCGACCGTGCCACGAGCATGGTCTGGGACCTGAACAACGAACGACAAATCCATGAATCCATAGTGCGCATCTCGGAGCTTGAAAACCAGGGCGACGCCCTCTACGGGACGGTGATCGCCGACCTCTTTAGGACGGGCGGCTGGGACTCCATTCGGATCTTGAAGTGGAAGGAGGTCTACGACGGGCTGGAGGAGGCCTGCGACGCCTGCAAGGACTACACCCACGTCCTCGGCAACGTCGTCATCAAGAGCACCTGAGCCAAGACTCGTCTCATGCTTCCCGGAACCTGGCTTCTCGTCTTCATCATCTTGGTCGCCCTCGCCTTCGACTTCCTCAACGGCTTCCACGACGCTGCCAACTCCATCGCTACCGTGGTCTCGACCCGGGTCCTCTCCCCCCAGCGGGCTGTGCTGTGGGCAGCCTTCTTCAACTTCGTCGCCGCTTTCGTGCTCGGAACGGGGGTGGCCAAGACCATGGGCAAGGGCATGATCGACTTGAGCGTCGTCACCGAGGAGGTGATCCTGGCCGGCCTTCTGGGGGCCATCGTCTGGAACCTCATCACCTGGTACTACGGCATTCCCGTCTCGTCGTCTCACGCACTCATCGGCGGCTACGCGGGCGCGGCGGTGGCCAAGGCCGGATTCCTCGCCATCTTGCCGGGGGGCTGGACGAAGACGCTGATGTTCATCATCCTCGCGCCGTTCATCGGCATGTTCCTGGCCTTTGTCTTGATGGTCTCGATGACCTGGAGCTTCCGGCGCTGGCGTCCCTTCCAGTTGGACCAGCTCTTTCGCCGGTTGCAGCTCGTTTCCGCGGGCCTCTACAGCCTCGGCCACGGGGGCAACGACGCCCAGAAGACCATGGGGATCGTCACGGGCCTGCTCGTGACCGCGGGGCGGCTGAAGACCTTCGAGGTCCCCTTGTGGGTCGTGCTCATCTCTCACGCCGCGATTGCCTTGGGGACGATGTTCGGGGGTTGGCGGATCGTGAAGACGATGGGGACCAGGATCACGAAACTCCAGCCGTTCGGAGGATTCTGCGCCGAGGCCTCGGGGGCCCTTACCCTCATGGGGGCCACGCTCAGCGGCATCCCGGTCTCCACGACCCACACCATCACCGGCGCCATCATCGGCGTTGGCGCCACCCGCCGGCTCTCGGCCGTGAAGTGGGGCGTCGCCCAGCGCATTGTTTGGGCCTGGGTCCTCACAATTCCCCTTTCCGCGGCCATATCCGCGCTCTCCTACCGCGCTCTTCTTCTGTTCTGGTAGCCCCGCCGGCCAAGTGGGTTTATTCTGGGGCAAATGGACTTCATGCAGTTCTACCTGGGCTGCCTGGCCCACGCCTCCTACTTGATCGGGTCGGAGGGCGAGGCGGCGGTGGTGGACCCGCGGCGGGACGTGGACGAGTACCTCGCGGAGGCGCGGGCGCGGCGGCTCGCCATCCGCTACGTGATCGAGACCCACCTGCACGCGGACTTCGTGAGCGGGCACCGCGAGCTGGCCGAGCGGACGGGGGCCGAGATCGTCTTCGGCGCCCGCGCGGGCGCTGCCCTTCCCCACCGTGGGGTCCGGGAGGGCGACGAGCTCCGGATCGGCACCCTGGTCCTGCGCTTCCTGGAGACGCCCGGGCACACCCCGGAGAGCATCTGCATCCTGGTGACGGACACCGAAGTCGCTCCCGAGCCGCGGATGGTCCTCACCGGGGACACTCTTTTCATCGGCGACGTGGGCCGCCCCGACCTGGTGGGGGCCAAGGGCTTCGCTCCCGAGACCATGGCGGGGATGCTGTACGACTCGCTGCACGAGAAGCTCCTGAAGCTGCCCGACGCGGTCGAGGTCTATCCCGCCCACGGCGCGGGCTCGCTTTGCGGCCGCAACATGTCGAGCGAGACCTCGTCCACCATCGGCCATGAGCGGCGCACGAACTACGCCCTCAAACCGATGTCGAGGGGCGACTTCGTCAAGATGATGACCGCGGACCTCCCGGAGGCCCCGCCCTATTTCCCCCTGGACGTGGCTCTGAACCGGCAGGGCGCGGCGCCCCTCCGCGACCATCCCCTGCCCCCGGCCCTGGCTCCGGAGATGGCGGTCCGGCTCGGCGAGCGGGGGGCTACCTTCCTTGACGTCCGGCCCGCCCCCGCCTTTGGTGCCGGGCACCTCCCCGCCTCCGTCAACATCGGCCTCTCCGGCCAGTTTGCCTCCTGGGCGGGGACGCTCCTGCCCGCCGGGCAATCCCTCGTGATCGTGGGCGAGGACGAGGCAGGGGTTCAGGAGGCCGTCACGCGCCTGGCCCGGGTGGGGCTCGAGAACGTGGCGGGCTACCTCCAAGGCGGGGTGGCCGCCTGGGCCCGCGCGGGATGGCCGACGGGGAGGTTGCCCCAGATTACGGTCGACGAGCTGCGGGCACGGATCCGCGAGGGGCACGCGGGCCTGCAGGTGGTGGACGTGCGGCGGCCCGGGGAGTATGCGGCGGGCCATGTCCCCGGCGCTCTCAACCGGCCGCTCGACCGGCTCGAGCGAGAAATGGGCACGCTAGATCGGGTCCGGCCCACGGCCGTGATCTGCGCCGGCGGCTACCGCTCGAGCGCCGCCACCAGCCTCCTGCGCCGGGGGGCCTTCCCCGACCTCAGCAATGTTGCGGGCGGGACCAGCGCATGGATCGCCGCCGGCTACGAGGTCGAAACACAAGCGGCGGGGCCCAAGACCGCAACCTGAAGACGGGACAGAGTGCGCACACCCGAGGTCTTCAATCCCAGCGACGAATTCGGGGTTCAGATCCCGGGAACTGAGGTCGCAGCCTCCAGAGAGCGTACCCACCAACACCGGTAGGCCCTCGCGCCCCAGGGGTCCTTTGCGCCAGGGCCGCGAGCAATAGCCGCCCTCCCTCGCCGAGCTGGGCGCGCGTTATCGCGACACACGCTTAGGAGGGGGCGGAGCAAGTTCAGGCCCGAGAACTTCGGTACTTGGGGAGGCCTTCCCGTCCCTCCGGGAAGCCCTGGCCGGCCTCAATCCGCCCCAGCCAAGATCGGATTTCGTCGCGCAGCTCCTTGAGCTCGAGGCCGCAATACTGGTCTCCGTACTTCTCCAGACGCTTTAGGCCACGTCGGAGCAGGGTCAGGGCGCCGCCCCGGTTCCCGTTGCCCAGGTGGTAGAAACCTACCGCCACTTGGATGAGGCCCTGGAAGAAATCGCGGGAGGGACCGCGGATCCCCATCCACAGGTCCTCCAGGGTGTCGTGGCACTCGAAGAAATAGCCGTCGTTGAACTCCGCGATCCCCTTCTCCAGACTGAGACGCTCCTCCTCGCTGAGCCGCGGTTCCGGAGGGCCGTCCTCCACGCTAGGGCTTGCCACCGGGCGTGACCAAGGGCTCCAGGGTCACGCCCGAGACCACCCGGGCTCGCTCCAGGGTCCGTTGGGCCTCGCGATAGAGCTGGATCTGGGCCCGGAAGGGCTCCTCCCCCTTGGCCGGCCGGCGCCGCTTGTAGTTGCCTTCCGACTGCAGCCGGCGGGCCTTCACGTTGTCCTGGAACATCGCCTCCAGGGCGGAGAGCACCTTCTGCCGCGCCTCCGGGGACTCCACCGGGAAGAGAAGCTCGACGCGCCGGTCCAGATTCCGGGGCATCCAGTCCGCGCTCGAGAGGTAGACCTCCTCGTCGCCGCCATTCCGGAAGTAGAAGATGCGGGCGTGCTCCAGGAAGCGGTCCACGATGGAGACCACCTCGATCGTCTCGCTCACGCCCTTGACGCCCGGCCGCAGGCAGCAGATGCCGCGGACGTTCAGGCGGATCCGCACCCCCGTCCGCGCCGCCTCGTAGAGGGCCCGGATGATGTCCTCATCCACGAGGGCGTTCATCTTGGCCGCGATCTCCCCCGCCTGGCCGGCCTCCGCCCGTTGCCGCTCCCTCTCGATCAGCTTCAGGATCCGCTCTCGGAGCTGGGTGGGGGCCATGGTCAGCTTCTTCATGTGGGGGGGGTCGGAGTAGCCGGTGATGGCGTTGAAAAAGGCGGACGCGTCCTCGCCGATCTCGCCGTCGGAGGTCATGAGCCCGAAGTCCGTGTAGAGGCGGGCCGTGCGGTCGTTGTAGTTCCCGGTGCCCAGGTGCACGTAGCGGCTGATCCCTCTCTGGCCGCGGCGCACGACCAGGCAGATCTTGGCGTGGGTCTTGTAGCCGCGAATCCCGTAGATCACGTGCGCCCCTGCCTCCTCCAGGCTCTTGGCCCAGCGGATGTTGGATTGCTCGTCGAAGCGTGCGGTCAGCTCCACCAAGACCGTGACCTGCTTGCCGTTCTCCGCCGCCCGGGCCAGGGCCCGCACCACCGGCGAGTCGCCGCTCGTGCGGTAGAGGGTCTGCTTGATGGCGAGCACGTCGGGATCCTCCGCCGCCCGCGTGACGAAGGAGATCACGGGGTCGAAGGACTCGTAGGGGTGGTGGAGAAGGAGGTCGCGCTCGTCGAGAAAGGCAAAGAGGTCCGGGGGGGCGGGCTCGAGGGCGGCCAGCGGCCTGAGCGGAGGGTCGCGCAGGTCCTCGAGGGCGGGCAGGTCCACGAGGGGGAAGAGGGCCCGAATGTCCAGGGGCCCCTTGACCCGATAGACATCCTGCGCGTCCAGGCCCAGGCGTTCGCCCAAGACGCCGAGGAGGGCCTCCCCCACCGCCGCTTCCACCTCCAGCCGCACGATCCCGCTCTGCCGCCGGTGGCGGAGCTCCTCCTCCACCACCAGGAGGAAGTCGCGCCCGCCCTCGTCGTCCAGGTCGAGCTCGGAGTCCCGCGCGATGCGGAAGACCGCGGACTCCTTGACCTGCTGGCCAGGAAAGAGGGCAGGGAGCTCGCCGCGGAGGATCTCTTCCAGGAGGAGGTAGGTAGTGCCGTCCCCTCCCGGCAGCCGCACCAGCCGCGGGAGGCGGGCCGGCACCTGGACCACGGCCAGCCGTGTGTGCTCCTCCCCCTCTGCGGGGGCGAGGAGCAGGGCCAGGTTCAGGCTCAGGCTGGCCAGCATGGGAAACGGGCGGGAGGAGTCGATGGCCAGGGGCGTGAGGGCGGGCAGCACCTCGTCGTGGAAGTAGCGAGCGATGGCGGCCCGGGACGCGGGCTCCAGGCCCTCGAGGGGCAGGATGCGGATCCCCCGCCCCCCCAGCCCGGGCAGGATCTCGCCCGTCAAGGCTTCGTAGAGCCGGTCCACCATGGCATGGGCGCGCTCCGAGATCTGTTGGAGCTGCTGGGAGGGGGTGAGCCCGGCCAGGTCCGCCCCCGTGTCCCCCTCCCTGACCGCGTTCTTGAGGGCGCCCACCCGCACCATGAAGAACTCGTCGAGGTTTCCGGCCACGATGGTCGCGAACTTCAGCCGTTCCAGGAGGGGGTTGCTGGGGTCGGTGGCCTCCTCCAGGACGCGGCCGTTGAACTCGAGCCAGGAGAGCTCCCGGTTCAGGAACAGCTCCGGCTCCCGCTTGCGCTCCTTGGGCGGGCCCTTCACGAGCGCACCGCCGCCTCGCGGAAGGTCAGCCGGCGGCCGAAGACCTCGGTCAGCTGGTCGGCCCGGGAGAGGGCGGCCAGGCGCTCCATGGTCAGGTCCCCCGCCCCCTCCACCTCCAGGACCCAGCCCCCGTTCTCGGGCAGCACGTGCACGTCCTTCACCTTCTGAAGGTGGTCGGCGTCCAAGGCGTTGGCCACGCGCAGGAGGGCGGCCAGCTTGTTCACGACCACGCGCGCGTCGCTGTCCAGGGCCATGTAGGGCAGGTGGGACCTCTGGGGCGCCGCCCGTCGGTGGTAGCGGGCCACGTTCGAGACCACTGCCATGTCGTCGCGGGAGAGCCCGAAGATCTCGGAGACGGACAGGAGGTACTGGGAGTGCTTGTGGTGGCCGCGCAGGTTTACGTAGATCCCGATGTCGTGCAGAAGCGCCGCCACCTTCAAGAGCAGCCGGTCCCGGCTGCCCAGGCCGTGCTCGGCCTTGAGCTCGTCAAAAAGGCGGGCGGCCAGGTGGGCCACGTTGTGGGCGTGGGGCGCGTCGTACCGATAGCGCTCTCCCAGGGCCGCCGCGCTGGCCAGGACCTGGCGGCTGAAGTCCTCGATGCCATGTCCCTCCTCCCCGCGCACCATGTCCAGGAGCAAGCCCGCCCGCAGGGAGGCGTCGGGGGCCAGGATCTGGTCGGCCTGCGTCTCCAGCAGCAGCTCGCGGCAGGCGAGGAGGGCGGGGACGAGCGTCTCCGCCTCCGCGAGAGGGAGCCGGTAGCGCTCCACGAGCTGGTCCACGTCGTCGGCCGCCACTTGGTCGCAGAAGGCCAGAAACGGCTCCTTGGGCAGAGCGGGCACCCCCGCCGCTGCGACCTCCTCCCCCAGGATCTGGGCGGCCGCGAAGCGCACGTCGCCTCCGGGGGCGATGAAATGGCGCGCCTCGCGCAGCGGCATCTCCCGCCGGATGTCCTCCACCACGTTGTGGATGTGCCGCCGGAGCAGCCTCATGCGCTGCTCGTGGCTCCCGTGCCAGGAGGCCAGGTTCTGGCGCATGCGAATCGAGCCCAGGGCGTAGGTGCCGGAATGGGTGGGTTCGCCCTTGGACAGGAAGGAGAGGTCCGCGCTGCCTCCTCCCACCGCCACCAGGAGGGCGTCTCCGCCCGTGAGGGCCTCATGGTCGCGAAGCCTCTCGCGCACGGCCAGGTACGAAAGGCGGTTCTCCTCCGAGCCGTCGATGACTTCCACGTCGATCCCCGTCCGTAGCCGCACCCGGTCCAGGAACGTCTCGCGGTTTTGGGCCTCGCGCACCGCGCTCGTGGCGACCGCGCGGTAGCGCACGACACCGTACGTGTCCATGATCCGTCGGAACCCCTCCAGGGCCTTGAGGGTCGCCTCCACCGTGGCCGCCCCCAGGCGGCCGTGGGTGAAGGTGTCCTTGCCGAGGAGGACGCCGCGCGAGGCCTCCTCCAGGACGCGCACGGGCTGGCCGGGGAGGGCTTCCGCCACCAGCAAGCGGATCGCGCTGGCTCCCATGTCCACCACCGCCAGCGGCCGCACGGGCTCCGGGGGGGCCGGGGCGGTGCTCTTGCGGCTTAGGGTCCTCTTCCGGGGCCCCGCCAATTCAGGCCTCCTCGTTCATAGGCATCGGGTTCACAGGATAGCGGCCGTGTCCAGCGCCGGAAGGGCGAAAGGCGCCCCCCATTGTACCCGCGACACCACCTCGCGTC
>Ga0210384_10003627_pt1 | contig 17758 bp, 19 predicted proteins | sample IncBWH2MmetaG_FD_160574 | JGI IMG/M metagenome (GOLD analysis project Ga0210384, IMG submission 160574) | Forest soil microbial communities from Barre Woods Harvard Forest LTER site, Petersham, Massachusetts, United States - Inc-BW-H-2-M | ecosystem: Environmental > Terrestrial > Soil >...
GCGCAGCGAGTTCCGGCGCGCGCCCCCGCCCCGAGGAGCACAGCGCAGTCGACCCGCAGGGGAGACCGCCACGATGCCAGCCCCGGCGGGACGCAGCCGCCGCTTGCCAGCGCGGTAGGTGCCCGAAACCCTGGACTCGCCACTCGCCACTCGCCGCTCGCCGCTCGCCGCGCCAAGCGCCTGCTCCCCGCAGCTCGGCGATGAACCTCAGTTCGGGGCCGATGCGGCCGTTTCTTCGGAGGACGCCGGCGTCCGGGGCAGTGTCGCGTCGCGCACGCGCCCTTCGAAAAGCGGCTTGCAGACCTCGCGCATCTGCTTGGCCCAGGCCGACGCGACCTCGTCGCTCTCGAAGTGCGCGGTGGGCAGGAACAGGGAGATCCCGCCATAGCTGAAGTCGGTGCGCTGCCGGTAGGTGAAGCGCACCACCGGGCCGGGGTTGCTCACCTTGGCGGCCAGCATCCAGGCCGCGACGGCCGGCGATCGCGTCGCAAGGGCCTGGACCAGATCGCGATGGCCGTAGACGCCGAGGCACTCCGGCAGGTTCGGGTTGCCGGACAGGTCGGCGCGCTCGATGCTGTCCTCGTCGGAACAACGGTTGTCGCCCTGGTGGTGGACCTTCGGAAAGTCCTCCAGCGGCAGCGACAGCGAGATCAATGCGTCGAGCCGGCCGGCATCCTCGCGGGCGATCCAGGCCTGGATGCCGGTGCCGGCCTGCTGCTTGCGGCCCAGGGTCTCGACGATATCGCGCGCCACCAGCACCCAGTGGCCCGGCGGCAGGCGCAGGCGCCGCTGCGCCACCTGCAGCACGCCGTCGCTCACGTCGGAGGGCAGGGCGGCCGTGGCGATGTCGGTGGCGCCGGCGCCGCAGGCCGCCAGGGCCAGCAGCAGGGCCGCGGCCATGGGCCGGGCGCCGGGGGCAAAGCACTTCATGGCGGCTCCGGTTGCTCGCGTGGGCCCGCCGTCGCGCGGGCCGCAGGAATCATAGCGCGGGCGAACCGGTGCGCGCGTCGCCGATTCGCGGCCGCGGCGCGCCGGTCGGGTCGATTTGAAGCAGACTAGCGGGATGGACAAGCACTACCTGCAGCCGCTGCTGGAGCCCGAGGTCATCGTCGTCTTCGCCGCGCGCCGCGCCGACCCGAACGACCAGACCGCGCAGGGCCGCGCGCTCACCGAGGCGATCCGGGCGCAGCGCTTCACCGGCCAGATCCGCTTCCTCGACATCGGCTTCACCGGCACGCTGGCCGAGCTGTCGAAGACCCGGGCCGACCTGGCCGTCATCGCGCTGCCGCCGCGCGACATCGCCGCGGCGCTGGAGGTGGCCGGACGCATGACCTGCCGCGCCGCGCTGGTGGTGTCCACCGGCGTCACGGCCGACCTGGCCGCGCAGCTGCGCAAGATCGCGCGCCGCGAGGGCGTGCTGCTGCTGGGTCCCAACAGCCTGGGCTTCCAGCGGCCCAGGCTCAACCTCAACGCGAGCGCCGCGGGCCCGCTGGCACGCGCGGGCTCGCTGGGCGTGGTGTGCCAGTCGGGCGCGCTCACCGCGGCCATGCTGGACTGGGCGCGCTCCAACGGCGTCGGCTTCTCGCTGATGGTTTCGGTCGGGCCGCACACCGACGTCGACATCGCGCAGGTGCTGGACTACCTGGCCAACGACCCGCAGACGCAGAGCATCATCGTCTACCTGGAAGGCATCGGCAGCGCGCGCCGCTTCATGAGCGCGCTGCGCTCGGCGGCCATCGCCAAGCCGGTGGTGGTGCTCAAGGCCGGCCGCAAGCAGGCCGGCAACGAGGCCGCGCAGACGCACAGCGCGGCCACCGTGGGCTCCGACGAGGTGTTCGACGCCGCGCTGCGCCGCGCCGGCGCCGTGCGCGTGCGCTCGTTCGTGGAGCTGTTCTCGGCCGCCAAGTGCCTGGCCTCGCGCTACCGCCCGGTGGGGCCGCGGCTGGCGCTGGTCACCAACGGCGGCGGCCCCGGCGTGCTGGCCGCCGACTGGATCAACGAGATCGGCCTGAAGCTGGGCAAGCTGTCGGCCCCGTCGGTCGCCGCGCTGAAGGCGATCCTGCCCGAGGTGGCGTCCGTCTCCGACCTCATCGACGTGTCGGAGGACGCGTCGCCCGAGCACTACGCCGCGGCCATCCGCGCCGCGGCGGCCGACAAGGACGTCGACGGCATCCTGGCCATGCACTCGCCCAAGGTCGGCGTCGACCCGGTGGCCGTGGCGAGGTCGGTCGCGGCGCTGCTGCCCACCACCTGGAAGCCGCTGCTCTCGTGCTGGATGGGCGACGCCACCGTGGGCGAGGCGCGGGTGCTGCTCAACGACGCGGGCATCGCCACCTTCCGCACGCCCGAGGCCGCCGTGGGCGCGTTCGGCAACATCAGCACCTTCTACCAGAACCAGCGCCTGCTGCAGCAGACGCCGCCGCCGCTGACCACGCTGGCCAAGCCGGACATCGAAGGCGCGCAGCTGCTCATCGAGAGCGTGCTGGCCGAGCGCCGCAAGGTGCTCACCGAGATGGAGTCGAAGACGCTGCTGTCGTCGTTCCACGTGCCGGTGACGCAGACCATCCTCGCGCGTTCGCCCACCGAGGCCATGATGATCGCCACGCAGCTGGGCTTCCCGGTGGCGCTGAAGATCGACTCGCCCGACATCTTGCACAAGTCCGACGTGCAGGGCGTGGCGCTCAACCTGATGAGCGGCACCGGCGTGCGCGAGGCCTACGTCGACATGATGGAGCGCGTGGCCGGCCTCGTGCCCAACGCGCGCATCAACGGCGTGACGGTGCAGAAGATGGCGCGTGCCCGCCGCGGCCGCGAGGTCTCGGTGGGCGTGGTCACCGACGACCCGTTCGGCCCGGTGATCGTGTTCGGCGCCGGCGGCGTGATGATCGAGCTGATCGCCGACCGCGCGATGGAGCTGCCGCCGCTCAACCAGTTCCTGGCGCGCCGCCTGGTGGAGCGCGCCCGCGTGGCCGAGACGCTGCTGGAATGGCGCGGCGCCAACGCTGTGGACATCGCCGCGCTGGAGCACGTGCTGCTGCGCGTCTCGGAGATGGTGTGCGCGCTGCCGCAGCTGCGCGAGATGGACCTCAACCCCATCATCGTCGACGAGCACGGCGCGGTGGCGGTGGACGCGCGCATCGTGGTCGACGGCGGCCCGCTGGCCCACGCCGGCTCCACGGGCCAGTTCGCGCACCTGGCGATCCTGCCGTACCCGTCGCGCTTCGAGCAGGTGCTCACGCTGCGCGGCGGCGGCACCTGCCACCTGCGCCCGATCCGGCCCGACGACGCGCAGATGCTGCAGGACCTGGTGCGCGGCCTGTCGCCCGAGAGCCGCTACTTCCGCTTCGTGTCGTCGTTCAACGAGCTGCCGGCCACGATGCTGTCGCGCTTCACGCTGATCGACTACGACCGCGAGATGGCGCTGGTGGCCGTGGTGCGCGATCGCACGGCGGCCGAGGACGGCTCGTTCGCCGAGATCGACCGCATCGTGGGCGTGTCGCGCTACGTGATCACGCCCGACCAGCAGGGCTGCGAGTTCTCGCTGGTGGTGGCCGAGGACATGAAGGGCAAGGGCCTGGGTTCGCGACTGATGGAAAGCATCATGGAGGCGGCGCGGGAGCGCGGCCTGTCCGAGATCGCCGGCCTCGTCCTGCGCAGCAACGCCGCGATGCTCAAGCTGATGCGCAACATGGGCTTCGAGGTGAAGCGCTTCGACGAGGATCCGGACTTCGTGAAGGTGACGCACGCGCTGTGAGCGCGGGCGTCATCCCGCGCGCAGGATGACGGCGTTCCGTGCTAGCGCAGCAAGCCCTTCGCCGCCTCGATCCGCAGCGCCAGGTCGACGCTCTCGTCGTTCATGACGCGCAGCAGGAAGGCGCGCGGGTCGTCTGCGCGTGCCGGTGCCGCGGTCGCGAGGGCGGGCGCGTCCCGCGCGGGCGTCCGCAGGCGCGCGAGCGCCTCCGCGAACGCCGCCGGCTTGATCGAATGCAGCCCGTGCAGCAGGGCCGCCTGGCCGTCCTCGCCGGGTTCGACGTCCAGCCAGGGTGTGTCGGCGAACACCGCCGCCAGGTCGGGCGCGACGAAGGCGGACCACCGGTCTTCGGCCAGCAGCGCCGGGACGCGCGCGCCGGGGTCGGGCAGCAGGCGCACGCGCGCCGGGGCGAGATCGGCCAGCCAGCGGCGGCGCAGCGCGTCGAGGAAGGCATGGGCCTGCGTGACCGTGACGGGCGCCTCCAGCGAGAACCACAGCTGCACGCCGTCGGTGCCCGACACCGCGATGGCGGGCGCGGGCAACTCCAGCTCCGCCTGCACGCCCTGCCAGACGGCGGACAGGCGATCCCAGCCCGTGGGCAGCACCGCCTCCAGCACGAGCGCGCGAACGCGGTCGGGCATGTCTGGCAGGGTCGCGGGTGCGGCCAGGTACAGGCGTTCCAGCTCGGTCTGAAGTCGGGTCATGGCGGGGCCTCGTCGGGGGTGCGCGACTCTAACCGAATCGCCGCCGCGCCGGCATTTAGGTCACGTCATGATATAAACCGGCGAACCCGGCAGTGGCGCCTCCAGCGGGTTGTTCACCTCCCGGTGGGCGACCGGCTTGGTCTAGTATGGAGGCGACCGCCGCGGCGCCTTCGCGCCGAGCACTCGAGAACGCCCATGGATCGCGATCTTTCACCTCCCGGAACCGGACTGCGCCGGCGCCAGTGGCTGCGCGGCGCCGCCGCCATGGCCGGCCTGTCCGCGTTGCCCCGGCTTGCGAACGCCTCGGCCGATCCGCTGCAGGTGGGCGGCCTGCCAGTCACCTGCAACCTCACGCTGCCGGTGGCCTGCACGGCGCGCGCGGCCGAGAACGCCGGCGCCGGCCCGAAGTTCGAGTTCGAGTACAGCAAGTACAACGGCTGGCCGGAGATCAAGGAATCGCTGATGACCGGCCGCATCCAGGCCGCCTACATGCTCGCGCCGCTGGTCATGGACCTGGCCGACAAGAAGATCCCGGTCAAGATCGTGTCGCTGGGCCACCGTTCGGGCGCGGTGATCATGGTGCGCACCGATTCGCCGTACCAGCAGTTCAGGCAGCTCGCCGGCAAGCGCATCGCGATCCCCAGCCGCTTCGCGGTCGACTTCCTGTTCCTGCGCAAGATGCTCGCGCGCGAAGGCATGACGCCCAAGGACATCGAGATCGTGGAGATGCCGCCGCCGGACATGCCCGCGGCGCTGTACGCCAGGGCCGTCGACGCCTACTGCACCGGCGAGCCCTTCGGCGCCGCGGCCCAGCGCGCCGGCTACGCGCGCGCGCTGCGCATGACGCGCGACGAATGGCGCAACTACATCTGCTGCGTGCTCACCGTGCGCGAGGAGCTGATCAGGGAGAACCGCCCTTTGGTGCAGGATCTCGTCAACCACGTGCAGGGCGCGGGCGTGTGGCTGGACCAGAAGCAGGACAACCGCAACAAGGCCGTGGCCATCGCGGCGGGGCGCAAGTTCTTCAACCAGGATCCCAACATCCTGCGCTTCGTGATGGAGAACCCCACCGACCGCGTGACCTACGGCGACCTGCGCATGATCCGCTCCGAGTTCGACGACCTGATGCGGCTGTCCATCGAGGCCGGCACCATCAAGCATCCGATCGCCTACGAGACCTACGTGGACGAGAGCTTCGTCAAGGCCGCGCGCGCCACCCCCATCGCGCTCTGAGCAACCCGTGAAACGCGTCCTTGCCCTGTTGCTCGCCATGCTCGCGGCCACCGCCGCCGGCGCGGCCGAGGCGCCCGCGTTGAAGGCCGGCGTCTTCACGCCGCCGCACCCCGCGCCCGAGTTCAGCCTCGCCGGCTCCGACGGCGCGCCGCTCACGCTGGCCCGCTTCCACGGCAAGGTGGTGGCGCTGGCGTTCGGCTACTCGCACTGCGCCGACGTCTGCCCGGTGACGCTGGCCACGCTGGCCCAGGCGCGCAGGCAGCTGGGCGCGCGGGCGGCCGGCTTCCAGGTGGTCTACATCACCGTCGACCCCGAGCGCGACGGCGCGGCGCAACTGAAGGCCTGGCTCACGGCGTTCGACCCGAGCTTCGTCGGCGGCACCGGCGGCGCGCAGGCGCTGGCCGCGGTCGACAAGCTGTACGGCATCTCCGTCAGGAAGATGGCATCGGCCAACGGCCCGCTGTTCGGCCATTCGTCGTCCGTCTACCTGATCGACGGCGAGGGCCGCCTGCGCGCGATGATGCCGTACGGCCACGTCGCCGAGGACTATGCGCACGACGTCCGACTGTTGATGCAGCAATGATCAGGCGAGCGATGCGTGTCGCGGTGGTGGCCGTGCCGCCGCTGCTGGCCGTGCTGGCATTGGCGGCATTCGCGCCCATCCGCGCCGCCTCGCGCGACGAGCCGTTCGAGATCCCCAAGGGCACCTGGGCGCGCCGCATGGCCGGCAACAAGGTGGAGATCCTGCCGCAGACCATCCGGCTCACGCTGGGCGTGCACGACGTGCTGTTGCTGCGCAACCTCGACGACGTGCCGCAGGTGTTCGGGCCCACGGTGATCATGCCGGGACAGAGCTTCCGCCTGCCGTTCGAGGTGGCGTCCACCTACGGCTTCGCGTGCACGGCGCACGCGAGCGGACAGATGAACGTGGTCGTGGATCCGAATCCGGAGCCCGGCTGGGAACGGCTGCGCTGGCGCGCGGCGCATTGGGCAGAGGAGTCGTGGTGGACGAAGGAGGCGCAATGATCGATCCGCGCGGGAGCGGCGCATGGTGAGCAACAAGCGGCTGGCCGGGCGGCTGGCGCGCCGGCTGGTGCTGATGGTGCCGCCGCTGCTCGTGATCGCCGCGCTGGTGGCGTTCTGGTGGTGGCTGGTCGTCAAGACCGAGAGCCCGATCTTTCCCACGCCCTGGCAGGTGGTCACCGGCGCGCTGGAGCTGGCGCGGGACGGGACCCTGTGGGAACACATCGGCGCCTCGCTGTTCCGCGTGGGCACCGGCTTCCTGCTGGCCATGGTGGTGGCGATCCCGCTGGGGCTGTGGATGGGCTGGGTGTCGGGCGCCTACGTCACGCTCAACCCGATCTTCCAGATGCTGCGGCCCATCTCGCCCATTGCCTGGATCCCGCTGGCCATCCTGTGGTTCGGCGTGGGCGACGTCTCGCCCATCTTCCTCATCTTCATCGCGTCGGTGTTCCCGATGATCGTGCAGACCACCTCGGGCGTGCACACCATCGAGCGGCGCTACCTGCGCGCGGCGGCCAACTTCGGCGTGTCGCGCGCGGTGCTGTTCCGCCGCGTCGTGATCCCCGCGGTGCTGCCGCAGATCATCGTGGGCATGCGCATCGGGCTGGGCGTGGCCTGGCTCGTGGTGGTGGCCGCCGAGATGATCGCGCTGCACTCGGGCCTGGGCTACATGATCATGGACTCGCGCAACGCCGGCAACCGCTACGACCTGGTCATCGCCGGCATGATCATCATCGGCCTGATCGGCCTGCTGCTCGATGGCGCGACGCGCCTGCTGGAGCGGCTCAAGACAGTGAGATGGCGCTATGTCCGCTAAGATCGCGATCACCGATGTCCGCAAGGGCTTCGACACCGATGCGGGGCGCCTGGCGGTCGTCGACGGGCTCACGCTGTCGGTGGCCGACGGCGAATTCGTCGCCATCGTCGGGCCGTCCGGCTGCGGCAAGTCCACCCTGATGAACATCATCTCCGGGTTCGAACGCCCGGACTCGGGCAGCGTGCTCATCGACGGCGCGACCCTGCGCGGACCCAGCCCCAAGGGCATCGTGATCTCGCAGCACGGCTCGGTGTTCCCGTGGCTGACGGTGCGCGAGAACCTGATGTTCGGCCTCAACGGCAAGGGCCACGGCGACAAGGCCGCGCTCGCCGACCACTACGCCGCCGTCGTCGGGCTCAAGGGCTTCGAGCAGAGCTATCCGCACGAGCTGTCGGGCGGCATGCTCAAGCGCGTGGAGATCGCCCGCGCGCTGGTCGTCAAGCCCGAGATCCTCTACATGGACGAGCCGTTCTCGGCGCTCGACGCGCTGATGAACCTGCACATGCGCACCGAGCTGCTGCGCATCCTCGAGGAGGAGCGCCACACCGTGCTGCTGATCACGCACGACGTGGAGGAGGCCATCTACATGGCCGACCGCATCATGGTGCTGTCGCCGCGTCCCGCCACGATCCAGGCGACGTTCCACGTGGACATGCCGCATCCGCGCAAGCTGGGCAGCCCGCGGGCGCAGCAGCTGCGCGAGGACATCCTCAAGGAGCTCGGGCTCTGAGACTCACGCGCCCAGCAGGTACGCGATCGCCGCCGTCACCGTGACGACCTGCGCCTGGTTGCACTGAGCCGGCGTGGCGGTGGGGCTGTCCGGGTAGACCTCGGTGGTGGTGACGAAGCGCGCGCCGGTCATGCCGCCGCACAGGCCCAGCTCGCGCTTGGCGTAGTGGATGACGCCGGGCTGCTCCAGCGGCGTGCCGATGATGCAGCCGTGCTCGTCGGCGTCGGCGATGTGGGTGACCTCGCGGACGGCCGCGACCAGCGCGCGCTGGAACTCGGGCGCCGGACGTTCCGTGTCGCCGACCAGGTAGAAGCCGTCGGGGATCGCGTGCCAGTCGAAGACCTTGCCGTCGCGCGCGGCCTTGGCCGGGCCGAACTCGCTGTTGTCGGTGTCGGTGGTCTCGTGCAGGTCCACGTGCAGGTCGACGCTCGGGGCGTTCGCGGCCACGCAGGCCATCGCCAGTGCCGACTCGGCGGCCGGGCTCCCGGCGCGGAACTGGCGGTTCGGGTCGAGGGCGTCCGGATTCCAGCGGTTGATCGTCTCGTAGGCCCACGGACTGAGGCAGGGCAGCACCAGCAGGTTGACCGATGCGGCGTGGCGATCGAACTCGGTGGCGACCCATTGCAGCGCGCCCTGCACGCCGCTGGTCTCGTAGCCGTGGACGCCGCCGGTCACCAGCACCGTGGGCCGCTCCGGGTTCCAGTCGCGGCTGCGCAGCGCATGCAGCGGGTAGCGCGGCAGGCCCAGGCGGGTGTAGTCGAGGACGCCGTACTGCAGCAGCTCGGCGCGCGCCGGCACGGCGGCCTTCAGCCGGGCGAGCACCTCGTCGGCATAGCTGCGGCGGATGGGCTGGCGGGCGAGCCAGGCGGCTTTCTCGGCGGCGCCCCAGGGCGTGCCGGGCGTGCCGATCGGGTAGGGAGAGGCAGGATTCACGGGATGTTCCGGGGAGGACGATCCGGAACGATACCGCGTGCCCGCCTGTCATTGCGCGCGCGGTCGCGGAATCCGTCCGGGACCAGGCATTCTTCGCGAGCACGGATCCTGACGGAAAATGGCGGATTGAGACCGTTTCCGAAAGCAGCTTCCAGATGGCCATCCAGTGGTTCCCGGGTCACATGCACACGACCCGCAAGGCGATCGCCGAGCGCCTGCCGGACATCGACGTCGTCATCGAGCTGCTCGATGCCCGCCTGCCGGGCTCCAGCGCGAACACGCTGCTGGCCGAGATGACGCGCGGCAAGCCCGCGCTGAAGGTGCTCAACAAGCAGGACCTGGCCGACCCCGACCTGACCGAGCAGTGGCTCGCGCACTACCGCGCGCAGCCGGGCACCAACGCGCTGGGCCTGGACGCGAGCGTGACCGCGCCCGCGCGCGCGCTGGTGTCCGCGTGCCGCGCGCTGGCGCCGCTGCGCGGAGGCATGGTCAAGCCGGTGCGGGTGATGATCTGCGGCATCCCCAACGTGGGCAAGTCCACGCTGGTGAACACGCTCAACGGCCAGCGCGCCGCCAAGACGGGCGACGAGCCGGGCATCACGAAGCTGGAGCAGAAGATCCTGCTCGCCAACGACTTCTACCTGTTCGACACGCCGGGCATGCTGTGGCCGCGCATCGTGATCGCGGAGAGCGGCTACAACCTCGCGGCCAGCGGCGCCATCGGCCGCAACGCGTACGACGAGGAGGAGGTGGCGATGGCGCTGCTGGCCCGCGTGCGCCATCGCTACGCCGACCGCATCGTGGCGCGCTACAGGACGGCCGACTTCTCCGCGATGACCGACGAGGGCCTGCTGGCCGAGGTGGGAAGCAAGGGCGGCGGGCTGCTGCCGGGGGGGCACGTGCACATGCAGAAGGCCGCGGAGATCGCGCTGAACGACTTCCGCAGCGGCGCCTGGGGGCGCGTCACGCTGGAGACGCCGGACGAATTCGCGGCGTGGTGGGCGGCCGGGATGGCCGCCGAGGAGGCGCGCCTCGCGAAGAAGGACGCGCGCAAGAAGGGCTGAGGCTCAGGCGGCCGGCGCGGCCGGGGCCGGCTTGAGGAACGCCTCCACGGTGCCCTTCAACTTGACCGTCAGCGGACGGCCCTTGCGATCCACCGTCTTGCCCACGGGCACGCGGATCCAGCCTTCGCTGATGCAGTACTCCTCGACGTCGAAGCGCTCCTTGCCGTTGAAGCGGATGCCCACGTCCTGCTCGAAGATCGCCGCCACGTGGTGCGGGCTGCGCGGGTCGACGGACAGGCGGTCGGGCAGCGCGGGGGTGGTGTTGGCTTCGGTCATGGTCGTCATTGTTCTGGAAGGAATCCGGCGATTTTACGTGCGCGGCCGGATCGCGAGTTCCGCGTAGCCTGTGGCGGCATCGGGCTCGCGGGAGAAGCGCACGTCGTCCAGCAGCGCCAGCAGGATCTCGGCCGTCGTGCGCACGATGCAGCCCGGCGCCACGTGGCCGCCGAGGACGCGGCCATCGGCATCGGCCAGGCTGGCATGCAGGTGCGAGCCGCCGCTGCCCAGCGTGCCGGCGAGGGTGAGGATCTCGAGGTCGCCGACGAGGCGGTGCGGCGCGGCGCGGCCGGCATAGCGCAGGCGCGCCTCGCGCAGGCTGCCGATGCCCGAGACGACGAACGCGGCCTCGGCGCCTGTGGCGGCGAGCGCGGCGTCCAGCGCGGCCCGCAGGTCGTCACCAGGCGAGAGTCGGAGCGGCAGCGTCTTCATGCATGCCAGCGTACCCGAAGGGTCTTTGACAAACAAATAACCATATGGTTATGATTTGGCCATGCACTCCGCCCCCGACGATGTCTTCAAGGCGCTGGCCGATCCCACGCGCCGCGCGCTGCTGGAACGCCTGCTGCGCGAAGGCGAGCTCAACGTGCGCGCGCTCACCGAGCAGTCGGGCGTGTCGCAGCCGGCCGTCTCCAAGCACCTGGGCGTGCTGCGGCAGGCCGGGCTGGTGCTGGAACGCCCGCAGGGCCGCGTCGTGCACTACCGCGCCGAGCCCAAGGGATTCGCGCCGCTGACGGACTGGATGCGTTTCTACGCCGTCTTCTGGGAGGAGCGCATGGATCGCCTCGAGAACTTGTTGAAAAGGATGGACCAATGACCACTGCAGACGCCACCACCACCCGCGCCGTCGTCGTCGAACGCCGCGTGCCCCATTCGCTGGACAAGGTCTGGCGCGCCCTCACGCAGGGCCCGCTGCTGGAGTCCTGGCTGATGGCCAACGATTTCCAGCCGGTGGTGGGCCACCGCTTCACCTTCCGCATGCCGCCCATGGAGGGCTGGAACGGCGTCACCGACTGCGAGGTGCTCAGCGTGGCGCCGCAACGCGAGCTGTCGTACACCTGGAACGCCTCCGGCGAGGAGGCCGCCACGGGCATCCGCACCGTCGTCACCTGGACGCTGGAGGCCGAGGCCGGCGGCGTGCTGGTGCGCATGGAGCAGTCGGGCTTCCGGCCGCAGGACAAGCGCAACGAGATGGGCGCGAAGTACGGCTGGGAACGCAACCTGGGCCAGCTCGAGGCGGTCGTGGCGGGGATGCAATGAGCGATCGGCGCGCCAACAAGTACCAGCCCGCGCTCGTGCTGCTGCACTGGACGCTGGCCTGGTTCATCCCGGCCTCGCTCGCGTTCGGCTTCCTGGTGTTGGCGAAGACGCCCAACACCGACCCGCGCAAGCTCGACATGCTGCAGTGGCACATGGGCCTGGGCATGGCGATCCTCGCCGCGATGGGGGTGCGCCTGGTCGTGCGCTGGCGCAGCGCGCGTCCCGCGCCCGCGGGCCTGGGCACGCCCGCGTCCGCGCGCGCGGCCGGGTGGGCGCACGTCGCCTTCTACGTGCTCGTGTTCGGCATGGCGATCACGGGCTACGCCACGGGCCTCCTCGCGCGGCTCAACGAGATCGTCTTCGCGCGCTCCGGCGCGCCGCTGCCGCCCACGTTCGACGCCTACCCGACGTTCCACGCGCACGGCTGGATCGCGATGCTGCTGGCGGTGCTGATCGCGCTGCACGCGGCGGGCGCGCTGTGGCACTGGCTGGGGCGCCACGACGGCGTCATGCGGCGCATGGGGCTGGGCGGACGGCGAGTCGACTAGCCTGAAATCATGGTCGCGGTGCAGGCCTCGAACAGGCGCTGCACCTCCGCGGGCGACTCGGGCATGCCGCGCTCCACCCACCAGGCCAGCAGCGCGCACAGGCTCGCGACGATCACGCGCGCGGCCACCGGCGGCGCGAGCGGTTCGCGCAGCGCGGCGCCGGCGCGCAGGCGCGCGTCCAGCAACTCGCCGGCGCGCTCCTCCAGCACGTCCTGCAGGATGCGCAGCGTGCGCGCGGCGGCCGTGCGGCCGGCCACGAGGCGGTACAGCAGCGGCACGTCGCGCACGTGCGCGAGCAGCGGCGTCGCGTCGAGCGCCGCGGCGTCGCGCGGGCCGGCGCGCAGCAGCGACGACACGTGCCTGAGCTGCGAGCGAAGCAGGTCGTCCTTGGACGTGTAGTGCTCGTAGAACGTGGCGCGGCCCACGTCGGCCTCGCGCACGATGTCGCTGACGCCGACCGCCTCGTAGCCGCGCTGCTTCAGCAGCTCGATGAACGCGGTGTCTATGCTGCGCCGCGTGCGCGCGACGCGCCGGTCGTCCACTTTCCGGACACCTGGGGCCGCCTGTCCGGAAACGGACGAAGGGGGCGTGTTGCGGGTGGATGCCGAGGTCATGGCTGCGGATGATAAGTGTCCGAACCAACTCCGCCTCCACCCATGTCGCTCGCCCGTTCCCGCGCCTTCGCCTCGGCCGCGCTGCCGCTGCTGCTGCCCGTCCTGCTCGTGCTCGTCTTCGTGATGCACCTGCGCAGCCTCCCGCAGTTCCTGGACTTCCGCCTGCACTACGTCCCCACGCCGCCCGACGTGACGGTGCACGCGCTCGCCGGGCGCAACCGGGGCGACGGCCTGATGCTGGACCCGCACCTCGTCGCCTATCTCGCGCTGCCCCTGCTGCTGGTCACCGGCCGGATGCTGCATCGCGTCGGCCGCGCGCGCCGTCCGCTGGCGAGCGCCGTCGCGTTCGGGATGACGGCCGTCGGCACCCTCTACCTCGGCGGACTGTTCGGCATGTGGACGGCGTTCTTCAGCGGCCTCGCGCACCTGGACCCGCGCGATGCCGATGGCGCCGTCGCCGCCTTCGCGGCCATGACCGCGCCGCGCGGCGCGTTCCTGCTCACGACGACGCTGGCCAAGCTGGCCTTCGCCGGCCTCGCGCTGCAGGGCCTCGCGCTGTGGGGGCGCGACACGCGCTCGCGCGCGGCGGCGCTGTTCCTGGCCGTCGGCAGCGCGCTGTTCCTCGTGTTCTGGGATCTCGACAACTGGATGCTCGTGGGCAGCCTGCTGCTGATGGCCGGCGTGGTTTCCGCCCGCCGTATCCCCGTGCCCAGCGCGTGAACCCAGGACGGTGACCGCCGTCAGAACTTGTAGCCGAAGCCGACGGTCAGCAGCGTGTCGGTGGACTTCAGGCCGGCCGGCACCTTGCTCGCGTAGCGCAGCGACAGCGCGGTGGCCAGCGTCCAGCCGCCGGCGATCGCGGTGGCCACGCTGGCGTCGAAGGTGGCCAGGTTGCCCAGCGCGTTGACGCCTGCATGGAACTCGGCGCGCTGCTTGAAGGTGGTGGTGTCGCTCAGCTTGTGCGTCGACTCCTCGCCGACGAGCCCGGTGGGGCCCTTGCCCGTCGTGCCGTCGACGAATCTCGCGCTCGACCAGCCGAGGCCGGCGAACAGGTCGAACGTGGTCGTCGCGCCGGCGATCACCTTGTAGCCGAGGCCGCTGTCGAGATCGAAGCGCGAGTCCAGGCCCGCGGCCTTGTTGGTCTCGCCGCTGCCTCCGCCGAAGACGAACCCCGCGTCGCTGAGGTTGTAGTCGTAGCGGCCGCCGGCCCGCACCTGGTCGGCGGCGGTGGTCTCGACGCCGTCCACCCTGTTGCGGCCATAGTTGACGTTGCCGAACACGCTGGTCTTGTCGGTGGCCGTCGCGCGCGTGGCGTCGGCGGCGCCGGTGAGCGTCTTCGAGCTCGTGTTGCCGGAGGCCAGCGCGCCGCCGATGGCGATGTCGCCGTGCCAGAGGCCATCGGGCGCGTCGGCGGCGTGCGCGCGGGGGGCGATGGACACGAGCGAGGCCAGCGCCAGCGCACGGGCGAAGGCGGTATTGAGCGGGGACAGGGGAGACTCCTTGCGGATGATGCGGGCCCGTTCGGCGAGGCCGGCACGCGCAACGGGCGGCGCCCCGTCGATCGCGGGGCGCCCGGGATTCATCGGGCCGGGCCTGCGCGGCCCGGGCTCACGGCCGCATCAACGATGGGCGTGGCGATGATGGTGATGGTGGTGATGATGGTGGTGGTGATGACGGGAGCGTGCCTCGGCGGACACGGCGAACAACGACAGCACGGCGGCGATGGCGATCAGCTTGGCGAAGGACATGGGGCTTCTTTCTTCTGGGATGGAGACGTCCGGATGAGCGTCGGACGGGCCGGCATCATGCCTCAAATCCGGGTGGCCCGGGACGATGGGAGATCGCGCCGGGGCCGCGCGAGGGGTGTCGACACGGATTGCGGCAAGCCCCATGCCGCCGGACGCCGTCGCACGGGCGGATGCGGCGTCGTCCGACACGCCGCCGGGCGGCCCGTTTGCCCTTGTCGGGCAAACCGCGAGGAATGCCGCCCATGCAAGCTCGTCCCCAGCCCCGTTTCCGCCTGCATGCGCTCGCGCTGGTCGCGTTGACGGTGCTCGCCGCCTGCTCCAAGGAGGCCACGCCCGTCGCGACCGCGCCCCTGCCGTCCGATCCCGCGGCCTCCGACGCGCCGGCCGCGCTGCCCTCGACGGCGGCCGGCCCGGCCGTCGCGCCCGCGGGGGCCGACACCGCGGGCACGCGCTACGCCGTGGCGCCCGCCACGGGGTATGCGCCGCCCTCGCCGTCCTATGCGAACGAGTCCACCGCCGCCGATGCGCCGGTCTACGCCGACGATCCGGCCTACGCCGACGACGGCCAGCAGCAGGTGGTGAGCGTCTACGTCGATCCGCCGCTGGAGCAGCCGGAGCCGGTGGCGGTGGACTGGGCGCCGCCGCCGATGCTGGTCGAGGAGGTGACGCCGCAGCCCTATTCCGACGCCGTGTGGACCGGCGGCTACTGGGCCTGGCAGGGCCGCTGGGTGTGGTGCGCTGGGCGCTGGTCGCGTCCGCCGCGCCCCGACTATCGCTGGCAGCAGCCGTACTACGAGCACCGCGGCGACAGGGTGGTCTACGTGCCGGCGTACTGGTCGCCGCCCGACCGCCACTTCATCGCGCCGGCCGTGGGCATCGCGATCGTGGCCGCCGTCATCGCGGTGGGCGTCCACGCGGGCCACCATGCCGACGGGCCGCAGGGCGTGTTCATCCCGCCGCCGCCGGGCTCGCGTCCGGGCATCATCATCCCGGCCCCGGTGGGCACGCCGCCGTCGGTGGTGATCGGCGCGCCGCCGGTGATCAACGCGGGCATGCGCGTGAACGGCAATGTGGAGAACAACAGCCACAACGTCACCAACGTCACGAACATCACCAACGTGCGCAACGTGACGATCGTCGCGCCGCCGACGGCCACGGCCGACGGGCGTGGCTTCCAGCAGGCCGTGGCGGCCGATCCGCGTCGGCCGCCGTCGGTGGCGCCTGGCGCGCGGCCCACCGCGCCGCAGCCCCGGTCCACGACCCCGGTCGCCGCCTGGCAGACGGGCCAGTCCGTGCCGACGCTGCCGGCGGCCCAGCCGGTGCGCGGCATCCCGCCGCGCGGCGACCGGCCCGGCGCGCCGCCGGCCGTCGATGCGCGTGCGCAGCAACAGCAGGTGCAGCGCGCCCAGCAGCAGGCCGAGCAGCAGCAGGCCGAGCAGCAGAGGGCCCAGCAGGACCAGGCCCGCGCCCAGCAGCAGGCGCAGGAACAGAAGGCCCAGCAGGAACAGGCCCGGCGCGCCCAGCAACAGGCGCAACAGGCGCAGCAGGAGCAGGCGCAGAAGGCGCAGCAACAGGCCCTGCAGCAACGCGCCCAGCAGGAGCAGCAGCAACAGCAGCGCGCGCTGCAGGAGCAGGAGCAGGCCGCCATGGCCAACGAGGCGCGGCAGGCCGAGGCGCGCGCCCAGGCCGACAAGGCCAGGGCCGAAGCCGGCAAGGCGAAGGAAGACGCCCGCAAGCCGCCGGAGCGCAAGCCCGACGACGCCGACCGAAAGTAGCGCGGCCGGCGCTCAGGTCACGCGGGCGTGCGCGCCGCGGCGGCGGCCAGCGCGCGCAGCAGCGTCGCGACGTCCTCGCCGGTGTGCGCGGCCGACAGCGCGATGCGCAGGCGCGCGGTGCCGGCGGCCACGGTCGGCGGCCGGATCGCCGGCACCCACAGGCCGGCCTCGGCCAGCTGGCCCATCACGCGCAAGGCCTCCTCGTTGGAGCCGATCACCAGCGCCTGGACGGCCGTGAGCGACGGCAGCAGCGACCAGTTCGTGCCCGCGATCGCCGCCGGCAGGCCGGCGCGGAACGCCGCGATGTTGTCGTGCAGCTGCCGCAGGCGCGCGGGCTCGTCGCGGATCACCCGCAGCGCGGCGCGGATGCTCTCGGCCAGCAGCGCGGGCGCGGCGGTGGCGAAGGTGTAGCTGCGCGTCTTCTGCAGCAGCCATTCGACCAGCGCGTCGCCACCGGCCACGAAGGCGCCCGAGACGCCCGCGGCCTTGCCCAGCGTGGCCATGTACAGCACGCGGCGGCTCGCCTGCGCGCCCGTGCGCGCGACGGCCGCCAGCGAGCCGCGGCCCTGCGGCCCGCACACGCCGAAGCCGTGCGCGTCGTCCAGCAGCAGCAGCGCGTCGTGGCGTTCGCACAGCGCGATCAGCGCGGGGATGTCGGCCACGTCGCCGTCCATGCTGAAGACCGCGTCGCTGATCACCAGCTTGCGGCGCGCGGGGCTGGCCTGCAGCAGCGCGTCCAGCTGCGCGAGGTCGGCGTGCGCGAAGCGGTGGATGTCGGCCTTGGACAGGCGCGCGCCGTCGATCAGGCAGGCGTGGTTGAGCGCATCGGAGAACAGCGCGTCGCCGGGGCCCACGAGCGCGGGCACGATGCTCGCGTTGGTCGCGTAGCCGGCGTAGAAGTACAGCGCGCGCTCCAGGCCGACGAATTCGGCCAGCTCGCGTTCGAGCGCGGCGTTGGCCTCGCTGTGGCCGCTCACCATCGGCGACGCGCCGCTGCCCACGCCGTAGGCTTGCGCGCCGGCGATGGCGGCCTCGCGCACGGCCGGGTGCTGCGACAGGCCCAGATAGTCGTTGCTGCAGAAGGCCAGCATGCGCCGGCCGTCCACCCACAGCGATGCGCCCTCGGTGGGCCGCACCGGGCGGCGCCGGCGCGTGAGGTGGGCGGCGTCCAGCGCGGCGAGGCGCTCGGGGATCTCGTCGAGCCAGGACGGGCCGCGGTCGGTGGGTTCAGGTGACATCGGGTAGTGTGAAGCGAGCGGCGTCCGAGCGCGGATCGGGGGTG
>Ga0210384_10003628_pt1 | contig 17755 bp, 19 predicted proteins | sample IncBWH2MmetaG_FD_160574 | JGI IMG/M metagenome (GOLD analysis project Ga0210384, IMG submission 160574) | Forest soil microbial communities from Barre Woods Harvard Forest LTER site, Petersham, Massachusetts, United States - Inc-BW-H-2-M | ecosystem: Environmental > Terrestrial > Soil >...
ATTGACGGAGTGACCTTCGCGGCCATTGAAGAGCAGGGCGTGGAAAGCTTCCTTGAGCAGATCCGGGACGAACTGACCCGGCGCACCTATAAGCCGATGCGAGTGCGGAAGCGGGAGATCCCAAAGGGCGCTTGCCAAAACCGCCAAGAACGTTTCAAGAAGAGAGAAGGTACTTCGTCTCTGGAGACAGCCACTCATTTCAAGCATTTCTCCTATGTCGAACGTTTTCTGCAAGGCTACTTGCATTGTTTTTGAAGGTGCACACGCGGAATCGATCTTTCGCATGACGTATTCAGCCGGATGACAGCGACAGTCAAGTGACTTCATGCACGAGTGGAAGGTAGTTAATGCCCGCGATGATTCCGAAACGCGCTAGCGGCAGTTCATTCCCGGGCTCAATGCTATTTTATTCGCCTTTTGTTCGTCCGAGACTTTACATTTGACAATGGTGACGTATATGTTACCATAAAACCGTGGTCGAGATCCTAGAATACCTAGATCAGGGTGGGAGAAGTCCCTTCGGCCACTGGTTCGATGCGCTTGACGCGAAGGCAGCCGCAAAGATCAATACCGCGAGAACTCGGCTAAGCTTGGGAAACTGGTCCAACGTGAAAGGAGTTGGCAGCGGCGTCTACGAGCGGGTCATCGACTTCGGGCCAGGTTACAGAATCTATTTTGGAAAAGATGGTGACAAGGTTGTGATCCTGCTGGCTGGAGGAACGAAGAAGGGTCAGCAGTCGGACATCGAGATCGCCATAGAAAGATGGCAGGACTACAAGCAGCGCAAGAAGTCAGAGGAGAAATGAACATGCCATTAACACGAACTTTCACGGAGACAATTAAAGCCCGCGCTGATCGTGATGCTGAATTTCGTAGAGAACTACTTATCGAGGGAGTGGAGACATTTCTATCCGGTGACACTGAAACGGGAAAGGCGATTTTGCGCGACTACATCAATGCCACCGTCGGTTTTGGTCCGTTAGGAAAGGCTCTGGACATTGATCCAAAGAGTCTCATGCGCATGCTCAGCCCATCGGGCAACCCGAACACAGAGAATTTTTTCGGGATTATAGGATATCTGCAGAAGGAAGAAGGCGTTCATCTCGAAGTGAGGGTTGCTGCTAACGCTTAGCGTTTGCGGTTCGCTCGATCTCGGCTGACATCAGTACTCTAGCCGCGAGAATCGCTACATTCCCGGAAATCGAAAGTAAACTCGCTCCGCTTGGGGAGCTCGCTGTGAAATCCCACGAAACGCACACTGTCTGTTCGACTGCACCGAAGCCTAGAGACAGGACTTTGCTAGGCCACAAGGCGTTGTCAGGTCAATGCGGCAGTTCTTCCGAACATGATGGAACTCCACTTCTCACGTTCCGGATCAACCATTTCGATCTGCCAATTCATTGTTGCCAAGATGAGGCGCTAATCGTTCTGATCCATTGGACAACCTGCCCCGAACGTCTCTATCCAGTTCTCATTTTTGCTGCTGCGCACTGACCGAGCCTCGTTGGCTCAGCCACAATAGGTTGACATGTTGTCGATTTATCTCCAGTGAACAACTAAGTTGATCACTGAAACGATCACTAAAGCCCACAAAAGCAATCTGATCGTTACCAACGATTGGTTTAGCACTCCGATCGCACCCATCACGTCAGGGCCGGTCTCCTCGTAGAAAAATAGCTGCGGCTCATCGGGTCGTAATGCCATCAATTGTCCAGTACGAGTCTCTGTGTAGAACTTTCGATACCAATAGCGTGTATCGGCTTCGTGCCAGTCGGCCTCATCCCCCCACGTCATATCCTTGTAGTCGTGGGTGTCGAAAATGGTCGGGTCAAAACCACTATAGAGGTCGTTAAAGAATGCCACTCGTTCACGCGTAATCTTATCGTTGGCCACTACAAAGAACGAATAGCACTCTTGTGGGTCTTGTCGGCAAGTATCATGGTCGAAGTAGTACCAGATTGCAGAGAAAGGATTGATTCCCTCGGAGTGCAGCGTAAGCGTCGTCCTCAAGACGTCGCGATTGAACAATGGGCCTTCGATCTTCAATGTTAGGGAGTCATCTAGAGTAACGAATCGGTCTTCCAGCACGCCACCCTCAAGTGATTCGGGACTTAGTGGTTTGTCTCTCAAAAGAGCGTACACATCTCCCACAGTCGTATGCTGATCTGCGTTCTGACCTTCTGATTTGCGTGTCAACTTAAGCGCGAAGCTCTTCTCCATATGAAACCAGTAGGGAACCGGCTCAAAACCTTCCCAGTGCAAATCAGGTTTAGACCAAATGTGGTGCTTCATAATTGTCGAAAATTGTACGCGAACGAAAACCTCTTGACGGAAACGACCAGAAATATCCCGTGGCCGAAAACCTCGAGATATGGTGCCGCGTTCGGGTTCTTCGCGCGATAATCGAGTATCAATTTCTTCTTCGTTACCTTGTAACTCTCGTGAATGATTTTCCTGACCTCTTCTAGGCTCTTGCCCTCTCGATCGATTACCGACTCTGTGATCAGCCTCAAATTGAAGGTCAGCTCAACTCCCATTTTGCTGTCCCCTTGCACCGATACGACGCCGGTCGTCGGATTCTTTTGGAAATGCATTACGGTCAGGTAATTTGCATCCTGAGTTATCGTTCCTGCAGATCGACGGACCTTCGTGTCGCGCGGCGAATGGGTAATCGCAACTAGGGGGACACGCCGTTGCAGTTTGACCATGATCGCGGCAACTGGCCCCATGTCCTTCTGCTGTGACCAGTCCGCGCCCCCTAATAATCCTTGCATCGTGGAGAGGACAACCCAATCGGGTTTCACATCGTCTATCAAAGCCAATAACTCCGTTTCGCATTCGACGAGAGTGAAGGGCCCGGTGCAGGCGAAAAAGAAACCGTACTTCTCAAGATCATCTCCTCGCTTCAATCCGAGTCCTTTCGCAAATCCGTGTATCCGTTTTTCAACGAGCCAACGTGGGTCTTCCGTTTCGATGAATAGCACCCGATTTACCTTCGGGGAGGCGAATTTCCCCCAGACAGTATGCCTGACAACACTTTCGATCGCTGCCGCCAACCAGTTAAGCGATTTCATCGCGTGCGGTTGTCCAGAACACAGAAGTCCGCTGTCCGCTGGTAAGAGTTCCTCGATCACCCATGGCGGTGGCTCAGGGGTGCGGCTCAGCACATCTTGCAGTGACGATGGGCGCCACGCTTCAGGGTACGTTGCTGAACCATCAGTACGACCAGTTGTTACGGCAGAAGGCGCTTCCGGCATGGGTCTGCTTCTCCAAAATGAAATCGGGACGGCAAAGGGGATAGGCTTCACCGTCCCTGGTTTCGACCGCGCGGGACCCATTACCGCACTGCCGAAGATCGTGAAATTGGTCTGTAGTTTTCATGGGCCGTTGAATATCCCCTGTTAATCAGTCGAAAGTCCTTGGACTGGCCTCGGGGACGGTTTCCTTGCCCTCAGAGATCAATCGCCGAATCTCACTTGGCTCAATCAGGATCCGCCGACCGATCCGAACGGGCTTGATCTTTCCTTGTCGGATATATGCCCTTACAGTCCAGGGACTCAATGCGAGCGTTTCCGCCGCCTGTTCAACCGATTTGAGCGACTCCATAACGGCTCCTTGATGCAAAATGTCTTGATCTAGTCAACTACCTTTGCTCATATCCGTGGGTAACGAGGTATATGCAAGTGCATAAGCTACCTAGCGCAGGGAAGGTCGTCCAATCCTACCTAGCCCTGCGGGCGGTGCACGCTGAAGTGCACACAGCACGAGCGGGAGACAAGTTCAGTCGAGTCGAGCGGCAGGTCGCCGAAGCGGGATATGTCGTCGAGGGTGCACTAGGCGGAAACGCCGTGCAGATTTTCCTTCACCCGGATCGAGTTATCGAAGACTTTGCCAACACATCGGGAAGTCCGGAGGGCATCCTTCGTTTCACGCGACGCTACGGTGTACTTAACAAGGAAGACGTGGATCTCCCGGCATTGATGCAAAGCAAGCACCTTACGGGTCATTCCTTCCTCATTGAATGTAACCAGTGGTTCAAATGTCAGGCTCTTTTTCGCGCGGAGTGGGAGAGAAAAGGAAAGTCCAACGATGAACTCGCAAGATTGGCTGCGGAGCAGATCAATCCCAAGTCTCTATTCGAACGCGGTATCCAGGCATTTGTTATGCCAAATAAGGACGGCGGGCTTCAAGTAGAGTTGCGACCCGACGACCTGCTGGGCGCTCTGTGGTTGGCTTTTGTCGGGCACTCAGGACGAACCCGCAAATGTGAAAACCCAACCTGCTTGGCCCCGTATTTTCTTGCGTCCCGACGCGATCAAAAGTTCTGCAACGAAAGATGCTCTCGTTTGGTGGCCAACAGGAAGTGGTGGGCCGAAAAAGGTGTGGATTGGCGAAAGGAAAATTTGAATAAGAAGAGGGGAGCCCAGAAATGATCTACAAGCGAGGGAAGCGATATTGGTATCGTTTCATGTGGGACGGCAAACTCGTGCGTGAGTCCACGAAGCAGGGGAACGACAAGGTTGCGCGGCAGATGGAAGCGGCTCACCGAACGTCGCTTGCCAAAGGCGAGGTAGGAATTCGAGAAAGGAAGAAAGCTCCCAGCTTCTGTGAGTTCGCAGAGAAACAATTCTTGCCATGGGCCGAAACCACATTCTCAGCGAAACGCAAGACGTGGCTCTACTACCGAAATGGAGTCCGACGTTTGAAGGGTTATTCTCAACTTTGCTCGTTGCCATTGGATGATGCGAAGCTAGGCGAAAAGGTGTCCGGGTACATTGCGCACCGTCAGGCTAAGGGCTTACAGGTCGCCAGCGTCAATCGGGAATTGCAAGTGCTTCGAAGACTGCTCCATTTAGCTGTGGAGTGGGGATTCGTAGATCAAGTTCCCAAGATAAGAATGCTAAGCGGTGAGCAGCATAGGGAATTTGTTCTGTCACAGGAAGAGGAAGCCAAGTATCTCGCGGCTTCATCGGAACCGTTGGCCTCCGTCGCAACGGTCCTTTCGGACACGGGAATGCGACCTGAGGAGTGCTACAGGCTTCGGTGGGAATACATCATTTGGGTTAACGGTCGCCACGGTTCGCTACTTGTGACTCACGGGAAAACGGCTGCTGCGCGTCGTTCACTCCCAATGACGCCACGGGTCAGGGCGCTATTAGAAACACGCTGGAAGACCCAGGAAAAGCCCACAGAAGGCTACGTATGGCCCGCCCCGAGCAAGAGTGGTCACATCGAGCCTTCCAGCCTTAAAAAGCAGCACGCAAAGGCTCTGAAGGTCTCAAAGGTTCGGCGATTCGTTCTGTACAGCCTTCGCCACACCTTTCTGACCCGCCTCGGAGCCTCCGGTTGCAACGTTTGGACCCTTGCTCGAATTGCTGGTCACTGCTCAATCGCTATTTCCGCCCGATACGTTCACCCCTCGGAAGATGCGGTGCTCACCGCCATGTCGAGGCTGCCTGGGCACAATTCTGGGCACAGCGAGAAAACGCAGCAAGAACTGCGGTCATCGGAGGGACTGCAAGCAACTCAGAATGAAGGAGAAAATGGTGCGCCCTGAGAGATTCGAACTCCCGACCTTCTGGTTCGTAGCCAGACGCTCTATCCAACTGAGCTAAGGGCGCGAAAACGAGTGGGATGCGACCTCAATATTATATCGGAAACTCGCGACACTGAGAATCGTCGATGGTGCTTACGAGCGAAACTTTCGATCGCGAGCCGCAGAAACGCCTTGAAAAAGATCTTTCGTGGTTTCGAGAGCGTGCAATGTGGTTTCAGCAACGCGCAATCAGGAACGGATGCTTGACTTCTCTTCGGCGGGGTTCTTGGAGAATACGATTTCGAAGACGAGCAGAGTTGCTCCGATCACGATCGCGCTGTCGGCCACATTGAACGCGGGCCACTGGTAGCGGCCGATGTAGAACAGCAGGAAGTCTGTGACGTGGCCGGCGGCCAAACGATCCCACAAATTCCCGACCGCTCCGCCGAGAATCAACGACAAACCGATTCCAGTGGACGACATCGAGTGACTATTCTTCCAAAGAAGCGTGCCGACTATAAGGAGCGCTACCACCGAGAAGAGAACCAACATCCCGATCTTCCACTCCGAGGGCGAATCGGCGAAAAGGCCGAACGCGGCACCGCGATTTTCCAGATGCGTGATGCGGAAAAAGCCCGGGATGATCTGGATACCATCGTGGAGTGGAATTCTCCGCTCGATCGCAAGCTTGGTTAGCCGATCGAGAATCACAATTCCGAGCGAAATCAAGAAATGGTATATGCGCATGTCTGGTTAGACGTTCAATTCCGACCTTACTTCTTGCTCTTTTCAAGCTCCTGCAGGACGGCGCTGCAGCGTTCGCAAATCGTAGGATAGCTTGGGTCTTCGCCGACGTGGATTGAGTAATTCCAGCAGCGTTCGCACTTCTTTCCGTCGGCTTTGCTGACCTGAACGGACACGGATCCGGTGCCATTGCCCGAGGGCTTTTCCTCCAGTGTCACCTGCGAGACGATGAACAGATACCGCAGCTCGTCGCGGTAGCGAGAGAGCAGGGAATAGAGCGGACCTGTGGCTGTAAGCTTCACCCGGGCTTCGAGGCCCTTCCCGATCTGCTTTGCGTTGCGAGCCTCTTCGAGTGCCTTCAGAACCTGCTCGCGAACTGCCAGCAGAGTAGCCCAATCTTCCATCTGTTTGGGATCGTCCGCCACCCCCGGTCCGAGAATCTCGTCGCGCGAAGGGAACAGCGCCGTGTGCACGCTCTGCGGACGGCCCGACACCGCCGGCAAATATCCCCAGACTTCCTCGCAGGTGAAGCTCATGATCGGCGCCAGCAGACGAACCAGCGCTTCGAGGATTCTCCAGGTGGCGGTCTGCGCCGCACGCCGGCCGGGCGAATCGGGCGCGGAGATGTAGAGCCGATCTTTAAGAATGTCGAAATAAACCGCACTGAGGTCGACCGCGCAGAAGTTCAGCACACGCTGGTAGATTTTGTGAAACGCAAATTCGTCGTACCAGCGAATGACGTCGGCCGACATTGCGGCCGTCTGGCGCAAAATGTATTGGTCGAGCGGTTCCAGCTTTTCAAACGGGACGGCATCGCGGGCGGGATCGAAATCATAGAGATTTCCCAGCCCGTACTTGAACAGGCTATTGCGGATGGTCCGGTAATTTTCGGCGATGCTTTGCATCAACCGCTCGGAACCGACGACGTCTTCGCGGAAATCGACCGACGCTACCCAGAGGCGAACGATCTCGCCGCCCATGCGATTGGCAATGTCTACTGGATCCACGTCGTTGCCGCGCGACTTCGACATCGCCTGTCCGTTCTCGTCGAGAGTCCAACCTACGGTTGCGACGTGACGGTATGGAGCGTTGCCCTGAACGCCGATCGTGCACAGCAAAGAAGAGTGGAACCAGCCGCGGTGCTGGTCGCCGCCTTCGAGGTAGAGATCGGATGTCGGGCCATATTCGCTAGGCTCGGCGGCGCGCAGCGCGAGATAGCTTGAGCCGGACTCGAACCAGACATCCAGAATATCCATCTCTTTTTTGAATTTCGTTCCGCCGCAGTGAGTGCATTTGGCGCCAGTTGGAACCAGCGCGTCCGCAGCAGGCGTATACCAGGCATCGGCGCCAGATTCCGCGAACAATGTTCCGACCGCTCTATTGACTTCGTGATTGAGCAGGGGCTTGCCGCATTTTTCGCAAAGGAATACCGCGATGGGCACTCCCCAAATGCGTTGACGCGAGATGCACCAGTCGGGACGGGTTGCGATCATGTTCGAGATGCGGCCCTCGCCCCATGCTGGATCCCACTTCACCTTCTTGATTTCTTCCAATGCTCTTGTGCGCAGCGTCCCGCCAGGCATCGGAGTTTCCATCGAGATGAACCACTGCTCGGTGGCGCGAAAGATGATCGGGTTGTGACAGCGCCAGCAGTGCGGGTATGAGTGCTCGAGTTTTTCAGTGTGCAGCAGGACACCGCGAGTTTTCAGAAGCTCTACGATGGGCGCGTTGGCCTCGAATACTTTTTTGCCGTCGTATTCCGGCAATCCTTCGCGAATGAAGCCGGCTTCGTCAACGCGACTCGTCGCATCGAGGTCGTACTTCAATCCGGTCAGAAAGTCTTCCGCACCATGCGAGGGCGCGGTGTGTACGACACCGGTGCCAGTATCCATCGTGACGTAGTCGGCAAGGACGCCGAGGACATCGCGATCCAGGAAAGGATGCCGGAAGTTCACGCGTTCCAGCTTGCGGCCGGGGAAGCGGGCGATTTCCTTCGCTTCAGTGAGGCCGCACTTCTCGATCACAGCGTTGCCCAGCTTGGCCGCGACGATGTAGACTTCGCCGCCACTCTCGAGGGCGACGTATTCCTCATCGGGATGAAATGCGACCGCCATTGATGCGGGAAGGGTCCAGGGCGTCGTGGTCCAGATGATGGTGAAGACTTTCTTGCCTTTGAGGGCAGGGTCGATCGATCCGGGATCATCCTTCATCCCATACTTCACCCACACGGTTGTGCTGGTGTGATCCTCGTACTCGACCTCAGCTTCGGCCAGGGCTGTCTGGTCGTGGATGCACCAGTAAACGGAGCGCAGTCCCTTGTAGACAAATCCCTTCTCGAGGAACTCATAAAACGCATGGAGAACGACCGATTCGTACTCGGGCGTCATGGTCGAGTACGGGTCGTCCCAGCGACCGAACACTCCGATGCGCTTAAATTGTTCGCGCTGCAGGTTGAGAAACTTCTCCGCGTACTTGCGGCATTCCAGGCGCACGTCCGAGGGATTCATCTGCAGCTTCTTTTTACCGAGCTGCTGATCGACCTTGATCTCGATCGGCAGGCCATGGCAATCCCATCCCGGAACGTAAGGTGCGTCAAATCCGGCCATATTCTTCGATTTGACGATGAAATCCTTGAGGCACTTGTTCAGCGCGTGGCCCAGGTGCAAGGCGCCGTTGGCGTAAGGCGGACCGTCGTGCAAGACATATTTGTGACCGCGGTTTCGGGCATCCTTCCTTGCCTCCCGGATAAGGTCATAGACACCCATCTGCTCCCAGCGGGCGAGCATTTTGGGCTCGTTCTGAGGCAAGTTTGCCTTCATGGGGAAGTCGGTCTTGGGCAAATTGAGGGTGTTCTTCAGTTCGAAGGGCACTCTTGTGTTGTTCTCCTAAATGGTTGATTTTTATTATAGGGAGCAGGGGGGGACTCGTCCACGGATGCGAGCATTCCATGGCAATCGCTCGGTCTGTGAAATTTGGAAATGTACTGTCGAAAAGTCGTAGAAAAAGTGTACAATTTTCGTCGGAAGTATTTTTCGCAGCATCTAACTGTCTGAATCGACGAGCTTACCCAAGGGAACGAATCGTGCACTTGGATCGTCGTCAGACAGGCAACTCCGCGCGGGGCGCACTCATCAGCTTAGAAGCATACGTTTATTCATAGCTCGACGTCCGGCAAGCAGGCGTGAGCTGGTTTCGGTTATGGTACCTTCAGAATTCAATCAGAACGCGCAAGAGCAAGAGCCCCAGCTAGATTTGCTTCTACCGGCGGGCACACTTGATGTGCCGCTGTGGAAGTCTTTGTTTGCGAGTATCGACGCGGCCCTGTTCCCGAAGAAACTCCCACCTCTGGTTCTCACTTCCAAACCAATTCAGGGCGGCGAACTGTGGGGCGAGCACCTTACGCGGCCCTGGTGGCGTTCGGTCTTTGAGAATCTGCGTGACGTGTTCTTCCCGAAAAAGCTGCCTCCTCTGCAGCTGACTTCGAGGCCCGTGGAAGGGCAGAATGCGCTTGACGACGAACTGGCGTTGCCGTGGTACCGGTCGCTTGCGGCCAGCCTGAACGATGCGCTTTTCCCGAAGAAGCTGCCTCCTCTCGTCCTGACTTCGAAGCCGGCCGCCGTTAGAGAGATTTGGGGCTTCTACAACTACAAGAAGGACGGCGCGCTCGCATCGACTGGCGTTCACATCGTGCTGGTTGCACTTCTCATCGGCGGGACGATGTTTGCGCGCAGGGCCGTAACAGCACCTGCGAAGCAAGGACCGGTCATGCCCCTTCTTGCTGATAATGACATCCCAGCTTTACCGCCTTCGAAGACTCAGGTTGGTGGAGGAGGTGGCGGCGGCGACCGCGACAAGTTGGCCGCTTCCAAGGGGCGGCTGCCGAAGTTCGCGATGGAGCAGTTCACGCCGCCGATGGTTGTGGTGCGCAACGAAGCTCCCAAGCTCCCGATGGAGCCTACGGTTGTTGTTCCCCCGCAGATCAAGCTGGCGATGAACAATATGCCCAACCTGGGCGATCCTTCAGCGGCTGCGATTCCGAACGGCCCGCTTTCGAACGGAACTGGCTCCGGCGGCGGTATCGGATCGGGCTCTGGTGGCGGTGTCGGATCGGGTGAAGGTCCTGGCGTCGGCCCGGGCCGTGGCGGCGGCATCGGCGGCGGCGTGTTTCGCGTGGGCGGCGGCGTCTCGGCGCCTAAGGCGATCTTCTCGCCCGACCCCGAATATTCCGAGGAAGCGCGCAAAGCAAAGTATCAGGGAACCTGCGTTCTCGGTCTGATTGTTGGCCCGGACGGACGGCCGCGTGACATTCACGTGCTGCGCAGCCTCGGCCTCGGATTGGACGAGAAAGCCATGGAAGCCGTGAAGAACTGGCGCTTCGATCCGGCCGTGAAAGACGGGAAGGCGGTCGCGGTGCAGATCAGCGTGGAAGTGGATTTCCGGCTGTACTAGGCCTCAACTCAAATTAGAAATGAACCGGCCGCACTGCGCGGCCGTTTTCGTTTGCAGCTGTTTTTCTGGGCCTGAAGATGCTCGGTCGTGTCAGGTTTATTCCTTCAGATCCACGTGTTCCACGCTCTCGACGGGATGTCCGAGGAAGCGCGGACCGAGGCGTCGAAACTTCTCCACGGAATCGGTGGCGAAGAAGCGGAGGCCCGTGGCAGTTGGGCTGGCAGAAGGAACAGGCGTCGGTCTTGTGTGGTCCCGAAGTTGGCGCGCGACGACACTCGCAGTCGAATGTGCGGAGTCGACGATGGCCACGTGATCCGGCGCGGCTTTTCGCAACACCGGCTTGATGAGCGGATAGTGCGTGCACCCGAGTACGAGGACGTCCGCATCACGAAAACCGTCGGCAAAGGCTTCGTTCAGATAAATCCGGGCGACTTCCTGCGTGACGGGATGTTCGACCCATCCTTCTTCAACCAAGGGAACGAGTAGCGGGCAAGCTTTTTCTTTGACTTCCACGCCATGCGCTTCGAGAGCTTTTTTGTAGGCATGGCTGGCAACGGTCGCCTCTGTTCCGACAACAATGACGCGCCGATTCTTGCTGGCGGCGGAAGCCTGGTCGGCACCTGGCTCGACCACCCCAATGACAGGCACGTGGGCAGCGTTGGTGATGCGGTCCAGCGCGAGGGCAGTCGCGGTATTGCAGGCAATGACGAGCAGGTTGGCGCCCCGGTTCTCGAGAAAGTGCGAGGCCTCGACGGCGTACTTCGCGACCGTCTCGACCGATTTGGACCCGTACGGCAGGCGCGCTGTGTCGCCGAAATAGTGGTAATCGGCGTCCGGATATTGCGCGATTAGTTCTTTGAGTACTGTGAGACCGCCGAAACCGGAGTCGAAGACGCCGATCGACGGCCTACGTTTCGATGAGGTCATGGTCGAAATTCATCATAAAGGAAAAGAGTGCGAGGCTTGGAAGTGGAGCACTGGACATTCGCAGTTAGTAAGGGAACAGGCTCCTGTCATCCGCTATCGTGCGACTTTGGCTTCCGCGTTGTCGGACGCGATCGCCGATCCTTCGCTTCGCACCTTGCCCTGACAACACGGTCCCGGGGGAATCGGGGCTCCGTGTGGGCAAGTCTTGGGATGTCCCAGGAACGCGCAGATTTTGTCGGTAGCGCCGGGCGAGAGAATGTGCTCGAACTTGCAGGCCTGCTGCTCGATTTCGGTCTCGCTGTCCATGGCGAGACTGTCGGTAAACAAGCGTTCGGCTAGGCGATGGCGACGGATGATGCTGCCGGCTTTGTTGCGACCGCGAGGCGTCAGGGACACGACCGCGCTACCGTCGCGGTTGAATATACCCTCGGGGCGCATGGCATCATGGCAGGGGTTTACGAACGGCTTGTGATGGTGTGACTCGGGTGGATGAGGAGATGTCGTCACCAGGCCAAGCTCCGTCATTTTCTCCACGGCGATGCTGACAGGCAAGGCGCCGTGCGTGTCCATCCGGCCGACTTCTGCTAATTCGCCATGCTCCTCCATCACCCATAGTTCTTCCAGAATCTCGTCGAACTGCTCCTCGTCCGCCATGGCGAAGACTTCCTGCGCGGCGATCTTTCCATGGTGAAGTTCGATGCGGCGGTCGGCCAGGCGGGCGACGACCGGGTCGTGTGTGACCATGACAATCGTGCGGTCTTGCCGATGAAAATCGCGCAAGAGTTCCAAGACGATTTCTTCGTTTTTCGCGTCGAGATTGCCGGTGGGTTCGTCCGCGAGAATGATCTTGGGATCGTTGATCAGGGCCCGCGCAATGCAGACCCGCTGCTGTTCGCCGCCCGATAGCTGTGATGGAATGTGATGAGGACGGTCCTTCAATCCGACGCGCTCCAGCGCCTCGAGGGCTTCGTTCTCGTCGGTCATGCTGTGGAAGTATTGCGCCAGCATGACGTTTTCAAGCGCGGTGAGGTAGGGAATCAGGTGAAACTGTTGGAAGACGAAGCCGATCTTCTCGGCACGGACACGCGTCAACTCGTTTGCCGGAATGTTCGCGACGTTCTGGCCGTCCAGCCAGATCTCGCCGGTCGAGGGTCGGTCCAGGCACCCTATCAAATTTACAAGCGTCGACTTGCCGGACCCGGAAGGCCCCATGATCGAGACCCACTCGCCGAAATCAACGGTCAGGGTGAAGTCGTCGAGAGCACGGATCATGCCGCCCTTGGCTTCCGCGCGAGCGGGATACAGGCGGCTGACGTTCTTGAGCTTGATCACCTTACTCTCCCTTCAAGATGATAGCGGGCTGGACGCGCCGCAACAATGACATGGGCACAATTGCGGACAGTAAAGCCACCGCGATGCTGCCCGCCAGAACGTACGGCAGCACGCTCAGGCGAGGCACGACGGACGCGTTGAAGTTCACGCGCCCGATCCAGGCCGCGATGCCAATGCCAATGACAAAGCCCAGAATCGCCCCCACAGCGCCGAGGGCGGCGGCCTCGGCTGCAAAGAATCCGCCAACCATGCGCTCAGACGCGCCTAGAGCTTTCATGATGGCAAAGTCGCGGCGGCGGTCGAAAACCCAACCTGTGAGCGTCGCCAAGACGCAGAGCGCAGCGGTCAGAATGATCAGAACCGCGGCGGCGTACAGCGTGGCGCGCGTCTTGCCCAGAACATGGGCTTCCCCTTCGACGATCTGACGGATGGGGTGCACGTCGGCGGTTGGAACGGCTTGTGCCATCTGGGTGATCAGGCCGTTAACTTCGTCCGTGGATCCGTTGGCCGCGACTTCGATGGTGGAGGGCTGAACGCCGGTCCAGGCAAAGAAATCCGGCATGGCGACGTAGACGCGGCTGTCCTCGGCGGAGCCTGTCTGAAGGGTCCCGGCGGGCGTGAGATGCAGGGTGTGCCCTTGAAACGTGAGATCAAACGGCTGGTTATCGGCGGAGACGACCGGCAGAGCGCGCATCCCTACTAGCGCCAGTTGTGGCCCATTTGGCCAGCCGCTCACCGACCACCAGCGATCGAGTTTCTCCACCCGCGCAAAATCAGTTCCCGCGACCACCACGGACTGTCCACTTGCGGTGCGGGCAACAACGTAAGCAAAAGGCACGGCCATGCCGCGCCCAGCTAACACCGCTTCAATCTTGCTAAGCGCGTCGGGGGGCAGGGAAGTCCCTTCTTTGCCGACAACGACAACGTTGGCGCCGTAGCTGCGAAATTCCTTCCGCAGCTTCGCCTGTACGTCGACATAGAGATTCATCATGGCCGTCGCCACGGCCGCGGCGACCACCATTGCGAGCAATGCTGATGCGGCTCGGCCACGGCGCATCACTGCCGCGCGCATCAACATCCGCAGGAACATCGAGATGTGAGCAGAGCCTTGCCGGCGCACGGCCGGACCGTTCGCTCTTGGAAGATCGCTCACGCATCCCCCCGCAAGGCAAAGACTGGATCGAACTGTACCGCGCGTCGAATGGCGGCGGCGCTTCCGGCAAACGTCACGATGACGGCGATGGCCAGGATGACGGGAAACAGCACGGGCTGGATGGTGATCTGAGAGTCGAAGATCGAGCGGCCGATGCGGTGGGCCAAAAAGGATCCCGCGAAGAACCCGGTTACGCCGCCGAACAACGCTAACAACGCGCTTTCGGCGAAGAACAAGGCTGCGACCGCAAAGTTTCCGGCGCCCAGGGCTTTCATTAGTCCGACTTCGCGACGCCGCTCGAAGATGGCAGTTGCCATTGCAGCGGAAACCGCTAACGCAGACGCGAACAGCGCAGCCAACGTGACCAGCAGCATCAGGCCTTTGATGCGCGACAGAACTGTACCTTCATTCTGAGCAACCTGCCGGATCTGCTCGGCGTGAGAATGCGGGATCGCCTCCTGCAACTGGTAGGCGATCGATTCAACATACGGTGAGCAGTACCAGCGATCGAATAGCTCCCCCTTCATCGTCTTCGGATCGCGGCGGGCCAGCGCATCTTCAGGCTTGGTCAGAGCGCTGACATAAATACGGCGCACAGCGCCGGCTTTCCCGAGCGCCTGTTGCGCGACTTGGAGGGGAGCGACAACCTGGTCATCTTCGGGGCCGCCGGTTGAGACGATTCCAGCTACGCGATGCGGCTGCCCTGAGATTTCAATAGAGCCGCCCGACTGGATCCCGAGTTTAGTCGCGAGGTGCTCACCCAATAGCACATCGCCCGAGTTATCTGCAGGCCATTCGCCTTGTACCTTCCACCAGGGATGGGTGGTGCGAACTCCCGTCGTGAATTCGTCCTTACCGAACGTAAGCTGTTTTGCGAAGTAGGTGCCCACCAAAGTCACGTCTTTGGATGTGCCGCCGCTTTCCAGGGAGACATTCACGGGCAACGTTGGCGAGAAGCCGAGAATGTTGTGCCGCCAGAATGTCCCTTTGATCTTGGGAAGGTCCGCTTCGTTCAGAAAACTGCCATCGCTGGGAGGCTTCAGGTTGACACCACCGATTTCCACATCAAGAGTGTCTTCCTGCGGCGTGACGAGAAGGTTGGCGCCGTACGACCTGAGCTCGCGGTTGATCTTGTCGCCGATATCGGTGGCCACGGCGATCATCGCGGTGGCGACCGCGACTCCCAGAGTGATAGCAATGCCTGCCAGCAGTTTGCGTCTCTTCTGCCGCCGAAAGGATTCGTAGAGGAGCCGCGCGAACATGATCTATTTTTCGAAGACGTGAGTGTGCGCCGCGACGTCAGCTTCGCGAATGATGATCGCGTCGGCGGTGGCCTCCGCCTGAAGAGGAATCGGATTGCAGCCGCCCGCCATACCCACCGATTGCGGGTTGATCGGCGCTGCGCAGTTCTTGCAGACCACTCCGGTCGTTCCTTTGTAGAAGCCAACCGAGCCGCAGATCTCGCAGGCATCGAGGACAGTGGCGATCTTACCGTCAGGCTTCTGATAGAGCCAGAAGCGGACGTCTACGCCATTTTCCTTGGCTTGGTAGAAGTGAATGTCGCCGTCCTGAACCTGGTTCAGGGGAATCGACACCTGGCCGTTGGTGAACGTGACCTCGGTGGCTTTCTGCGGAGCGCTGAGCGTCTTGGCGTAAATGAATTCCGCTGTCACCAGCATGATGAACAGGAACGAGCTCACATAGACGGAGCCCATCCAGAGCCGCTCGCGACGGGCACTCCATACGGCCTTGCGCCGGGCGGCAGGGGTAGCGGCTTCAGTGACGGGCTGACGCGACTTCACTTCGAAGAGCACCATCAGGGCGGCGAGGGCGAAGATTGTGATGAAAAAGAAAACGTCGTTGCGAACGATCGGGCCGATGAGCGCCATCTCCTGCTTCGACGAGGGAAGTACGCCGTTCTCGGAAAGCTCGTGCAGGCCGGAGATGATGAGTTGCGCGGCCACGAACCACAGGATCACCGTGGTGACCTTAAAGAACTTTTGCAGGTTGATGCGGACGCTTCCCTTGACGAACATCACGCCGAAACCGATGGCGGCCATCACACCGAGCAACGTCCCAATGAAGCTCATGAGCTCTGTGGAGTTCAGCGTCACCGCGGAGAGGATGAGGACGGTCTCCGCTCCTTCGCGCATCACCATCAGGAACACAAACAAGAAGACACCCAGACGCGAACCTTTGCCGGCCAGGACGCCCAGCTTGTTCTCGATTTCTCCCTTCATCTTCTTGCCGGTGCGCATCATGAAGATGATCATGGTGATCACGAAGAACGCCGCGGCCAGCATGACCCAGCCTTCGACGATGTCTTCATTCAGGTTGAAACGGGAGATGAGAATGGCAACGCCGATACTGCCAATGACTGCGGCTCCGAGGGCAGCGAAGACGGACCGGCGAAGATCATTGCGGCCGATCTTGGCCAGGTAGGCGAGCGTGATACCGACGATCAGGGCCGCCTCAACCCCTTCGCGCAGCGTGATGATAAAGGCCTGCAACATCTCAGGAATGGGTCCTTATGATTTTGAAAATGAATTTCAATTTCAACTTTATAAGGATAGCGTCCCCCGCCGGACCCCGTCAACGCATGAGATCACCCGCGCCGGTGATCCGCATCACAGGACGTGCTGCCCCGGAAGCTGTCACATCCGGCGAAGAAACCGTTGCGCAGCTTCAAGCTGTGGGAACAGCTTCTCTTCGGCGCGAAACTCGGCCGAATGCACGCATCGGCGGGAGCCGTTGAGCCTGACCGGATGACGCAGGTGCAGCATCTCGTGGTAGACGATGTACTCGATCGCATAACGGGGAACCGCAGGGTGGTCGAAGATCCGGCTGACTACGATCGCGTTGTGGGCGGGGTCATAGTGACCGAGCAGATTGCGTGCGCGCCCCTTGCTCCAACTCATTCGAGGCCTGGCCATCAAGCCGCCGAAGTGACGAAGATTCAGTTCTTCAAAGACCAGATCCAGATCGTACGCCCGCCCTTTGGCGGATCCGATCTGCTTGCGCCCGCGAGCTTGGCGGACCAGGTGAGCCTTGCTGCGGATGTCGTGACTGTGAACGTAGCGGCGATACCGCGCCGCCTGCGTCCGCTCGATGGGTTTGCGGTATATCTTGGCCAGAAGAATGTGGGCGATCGCGCGTAAGACTGGCTCGGGCGCGCCTTCCAACAGGTCCGAGAGGCGTACAAGCAGCCTGCCCTCCCGAAGGCGGATCGTGTTGTTGATGTTTGCGAAGGCAAAGAATTCAATGACAAAAGGCGGCGGGCTAGTTCCAGGACGCAGTTCCCGAAAACATGCTTCGAAGATTGTGAGGATACCGTCTCTCACCGTGATCGTAGGTTAGCACGCGGATTTGCGGCTTCGTGGCGAGAACCTCAGCAACATCACTTACCTTTTTTCTTGGCGTGTTTCCAGGCCTCCTGTTCGTCGGTAAGCAGCTTGCGGTGATCTTCGGCGCCGGAATCAACCGACTCGATCGCGTCCGATAGCACGAACTGGTACTCCTCGGCTTCTTTCGGGGTGCTGCGGGAGTCGTCCTTGAGCGCGCGCAGCTTGGCTTGGAATTCCGTGTCCCCTTCGATCACCCACTTCAAGGCTTTT
>Ga0210384_10003629_pt1 | contig 17753 bp, 13 predicted proteins | sample IncBWH2MmetaG_FD_160574 | JGI IMG/M metagenome (GOLD analysis project Ga0210384, IMG submission 160574) | Forest soil microbial communities from Barre Woods Harvard Forest LTER site, Petersham, Massachusetts, United States - Inc-BW-H-2-M | ecosystem: Environmental > Terrestrial > Soil >...
GGTCGATCTTGCCGGTGGCGGGGTCGATCACGACGTACTTCTGGGTGGCGCCCATGCCGCGCTCCTCCTTGTCGCGCTCAATTATAGGCCGAGCCGCGGCTCAGGGCAGGCAGAAGCGAATCGTCGTCCCGGGAAGGGGGGTGTGCCAGCGCGCCCCGCTCGGCAGCGCGCTGGTCAGGCGCATCGAGAAGCTCAAGGTGTCCAGGAAGGGCAGCGGCGGTGGCGGGCGCCGCTTGCTGAAGAAGTTCTCCCAGTGGGCCAGCACCACGTGACGCGGCTTCAGTGCGGCCATCAGCTCTTCCGGGTATCGTGGCACCTCGTCGAACGAGGCGACGCACAGGAGGGCCACGTCGACCGGGTGGGAGTCGATCATCTCCATCGGAGGGGGGAAGCCGAGCGGGGGAGTGCTGGCCGCGTCCTGGTAGTGGAAACGCAAGAGGGGCGAGCCGTCCTCGCCCAGCACGTCGATCAGGAACGCGAGCGTCTGGCCCCCTTTCCAGCCGTAGGCGGTGTTCGGCAGCGAGGTCAGGTCCTGGTCGATGGCTCCGCCGAATGCCCTCACCCCGAGGAATTGAGGTGCGTGTTCCGAGCGCAGAGCCATCACCCGCATCCCACCCCCGGCGAGAGGCTTCCACTGGCCGGGCGCTCGCCAGTCGCCCGCTTCGGGTTCGAGCGAGCGCACCCGGGAACGGAGCGCGGGGCGCGCGTTGACGATATGGACCGCCGTGTCGTTGCCGTACAGGGTCGCCTGCGGCGCGGAGGTCTCCGCCACGTAGATGGTGTCCATCAAGTGATCGTAGTGGGCGTGTCCGACGAGGATGGCGGTGACGTCCCCGACGGGAGGCAGGAGATCGGCGATACGCGTGGGGTCGGCGGAAATCGGGAAGCCGAGGAGAGACCGCAGGAGCCCGGGGTTCGAGAAGAACGGTCCGGTCATGATGGCCCGATTGATCTTACGCGCGTCGTCGCGGTGCCGGATCAGGAACCCGCCGGCCCCGAGGTAGGTCACGTCCACGACCACGGTCGGCTCCCCGGAGCAGCCCACGTCGCGCTGCTTGCTGAACGGCTCCAGATACTGAACCGGGCCGTAGCAGCCCGCGAGGAGACAGAGGACTGCGAGGCCGAGCGCGAGGAGCCGCGAGCCGGGTCCCCTCCTTCGCCTCGAGCCGGGATCGGCAGCGTGCCGGTTCCGCGCGTCGATCATGCGGCCTCGGGGCACGACGCTAGTCCATGCGCGGATCGGCGTCAAGGCGGCGTGGGGCAGTTGTGAATCCCGCCGCGGTGGGCCGCCGGGCCTGGCGTTGTCGGAGGCGATCGAGTAGGGTTGCGGCGATGTGGTGGACGGGTCCGCGCATCATCATGGTGTTGCTCATCACCTGGATCTCCGCCGGCTGCGGCGGTTCACGCGCGTGTCCGGCCTGCCAGGTCATCGCGCCCGTCGCCCTCCCGTCCCCGGTCAACTTCGCGGAGCTAGGCAAAAGGCTGACGGTTGCCTTTGGCCCGCGGACGGATCGAACCACCGAGCAGCGCACCATGCTGATGCTCTCGGGTGGGGGCGGCTTCGGAGCCTGGGGCGCGGCCGTGCTCAACGGCTGGGCTCTGGCCGGCAACCGGCCATCGTTCGACGTGGTGACCGGTGTCAGTACCGGAGCGATACTCGGAACGTTCGCGCTCCTAGGAGGCCCGGCCGACGACGAGATCTTGCGTGTCCTTTATACCAAGACCACTCCCGCCGACGTCTACCGGACGCGCCCCCTACTCTGGGCCCTGCTGTTCTCGTCCGGGCTGCGCAATACCGCCCCGTTCCGGGAGCTCATCGGCAGGCACGTGACCGACGCGGTCATCGATCGGGTCGCGGCCGAGGGACGCAAGGGCCGCCTGTTCGTCGTCGCCACCGTGGACGCCGACGTCGGCATCCTGCAACTCTGGGACATGACCGAGGTCGCGATGTCGCCGAGCCCGGGCCGCTACGACCGCTATCGGACTCTTCTGCTCGCGGCCACCGCGTATCCGGTGCTCTTCCCTCCCGTGCAGATCGAAGGGGTATTGCACTTCGACGGGGGTACCCGTGAACAGATCTTCGCCCATGTCGTCGGCCTCGCGGTCCAGCAGGCATACGTGAACGTGATCCCCAAGCCCTTACCCCCTCCGGTGGCGTACCTGATCGTCAACGGCTCCCTGGTTGTCTCGCGACAATGCGTATCCGAGCGGATCCCGGCGCTCGGGCTGCGGGCGATCGAGATCGCGCTTACCCAGGGCTTGATCGGCAACCTCTACAAGATTGGAACGGTTCTGGACTCGACCTGGCAGCTTCGCCTTTCGATGATACCTAGCGACTTCCCGATCGACCCCGGCAAGGACAGCTTCGATACCGGTCAGGCGAACCGGATTTATCAGAAGGGGCTCGAATGGGCGAAGACCCTCCCGTGGGTGGACCGCAAGAACTTCCCCGAGGGGACCGAGAAGTCTCCGCTAGGGTGTGAGGTCCGCTCGAGCGACTAGTCGCGATCGGCCGATCGCGACCCGCGGCCGGCGAGGGATCTCACGCACTGCCCACACAAGGCCGACCGCGGAGAGCAGCCGGATGCACTGATACACGATGTCCAGCTCCCACCAGCGCAACCCGCAGCGCGCCGAGCCGGGGAACCGGTGGTGGTTGTTGTGCCAGCCCTCGCCCAGGAGCAGGACGCCAAGAACGGGATGATTGGTGGAGTGGTCGGGCGTCGGAAAACGCCGCGGCCCGAACCGGTGGCAGACGTAGTTGACGGCCGAGATGCCGTGCACGCCCAGCAGGCAAAGCGGTAGGCAGTAGGCGACGGCCAGGACGGTGTAGCCCGCGACCAGCCAGACGAGCCCGACCGCGGCCAGGCCGGGCACGAGCGACCATCGGTGCAGCCACACCAGCTCCGGATACCGTCGCAGATCGGCGGTGGCCCCACCCAGTTCCCGCTCGCGGAAATCGTCGGCGAGTAGATGCCCGATCCACGCGGCCCACACTCCGTGGTGCGGACCGACCAGGTCGCGCTCGGTGTCGGCCCAGCGATGGTGGTGACGATGACGACCGGCGAAGCCGATCGGATCGGCGAAGTACGCGGCCGCCAGCACGCCCAGGAGCAGCTGGAAGGCTCGGCTGGTCCGGAAAGCGCGATGGGCGAAGTAGCGATGGAGCCCTCCACCGAGCGCGAAGGCGACGAGGAGGTACCCGACGACGAACGCGATCCCGTGGCGCCAGGTGAGCGGTCGCCACGGCAAGGCGAGGATCGGCACGTGGAGCAGGCCGATGCCGAGTCCGCGGAGGAGCTTCATGCTCGGTGATCTCCTTCCGTGCCTCTTGTGGCTATTGTCGCGGTGCACTATGATACGGCCTCTCGTGACGACCTCGCCCGTAAGCCTCGCATAGGAGGAGATGCGTGGACAACAGCCGCGGGCTCGAAGTGACGTGTCCGATGTGCGGCGCGGTGACCCCCGGCGCACACATGTTCTGCGGAAGCTGCGGCAGCCCGCTGCGAGGGGTGTGCCACCATTGCGGCTCAGCGAACCCGGAGTCGTTCCGCTTCTGCGGCAGTTGCGGGGCAAGTCTGGTCGAGCCCTCCGAGCTCTCGCCGGAGCCGCGCGACCGCGCCGAGTACCGACAGCTCACGGTCATGTTCTGTGACCTCGAGGATTCCACCGCGCTCGCCGAGCGTCTCGGCCCCGAGATCTATCGAGAGGTGATCCACGAGTATCACGCCGCGTGCTCGGACGTGATCCGTCGATTCAGCGGCCACGTCGCCCAGTACCTCGGCGACGGTCTGCTCGTCTATTTCGGCTACCCTCAGGCGCACGAGGACGACGCCCAGCGGGCCGTGCACAGCGCGACGGGAATCGTCCGCAGCGCCCAGAGCGTCAACGAGCGGCTGCTGCGCGAACGGGACGTTCGCCTCTCGGTCCGGATCGGGATCCACACCGGGCCGGTGGTGGCGGGAGCCGTCGGCGCGGGCGGCCGGCGGGAGCGGCTGGCGGTCGGGCAGACCCCGAACATCGCCTCGCGCCTGCAGATGCTCGCCGCGCCCGGCACCGTCCTCATCAGCGGCGCGACCGAGGCCCTGGTGCGCGGGTTCTTCATCTGCGAGCCGCTCGGACCGCACGCGCTCCGCGGCGTTTCCCAGCTTCACGAGGTATTCCAGGTCCAGCGGGATACCGGCGCCCGGAGCCGCTTCGATGTCGCGATGGCGACCGGGCTGACCCCGCCGGTGAACCGACACGAGGAGCTGGCGATCCTCGGAGCGGTGTTCGACCGGGTGGCCCAAGGGGCGGGGGAGGCGGTGTGGATCGTGGGCGATGCGGGGATCGGCAAGTCGCGCCTGCTCCAGATGTTCCACGAGCATACGACCGGGCCGACGCCCTTCTGGCTCCTGTGTCGGTGCGGCGACTACTCGCAGCACAGCGCGCTCCACCCGATCATCGGGCTCTTCGAGCGGCTCTTTGGCTTCGAGAGCGACGAGCCATCGGACGAGCGTCTCGGAAAGCTGGAGGCAGCCCTCCGCGGCCACGGGCCGCTCGACTCGGACGCGGCGGTCATCCTGGCCGCGCTGTTCTCGCTCGCCCCGCCCGCGGCCACGGCTCCGCTGGACCTCGCGCCGGAGCGGCAACGCGAGCGTACGTTCGAGATCCTCATCGGTATCCTGGCCCGGATCGCCGAGCGCCAGCCACTCATCTTGTGTGTCGAGGACCTGCACTGGGCCGACCCGTCGACCGTCGACTTCCTCTCGCGCGTCCGGGCGCACGCGAGGACCGCGCGGATCATGATGATCCTGACCTGCCGGCCGACATTCTCCCCGGCCGGGAGCGTCGAGGCCGGCGGGACGCACATCCGCCTGGACCGGCTGGGCGACGAGCACGTCAGGACGATGGTCGAGCACATCGCAGGAAAACAACTTCCGGACGAGGTGCACCCTTACATTGCGGAGAAGACCGACGGAGTGCCGATCTTCGTCGAGGAGCTGACGCGGGCGGTATTGGAGGCGGGGTGGCTCGTCGAGACCGAGGACGGATACGCCGCCCGGCACCCCCTGCAAAGCATCACGATCCCGGCGACGCTCCAGGACTTGCTCCTGGCGCGCCTGGACCGTCTCGGACGCGCCAAGGACCTCGCCCTCCTCGCGTCCGTGCTGGGTCGCGAGTTCACGTACGCGATGATCCATTCGGTCTTTCCGGGGGACGAGGCTGCCCTCGCCCGCGACCTGGATCACCTGGTGAGCGATGGCCTCCTCTACCGGGCGGGCGAAGTATCCACCGCTCGCTACATGTTCAAACACGTCATGATCCAGGAGGCGGCGTACGGGTTGCTGCTCAAGAGCACGCGCCAGCAGTACCACCGCCGGGTGGCCGAGACGCTGGCCCAGCGGGTGTCGGCCACCGCGGAGACGCGACCCGAACTGCTCGCACATCACTTCACCGAGGCCGGGATGGCGGAGGTCGCGGTAGCCTACTGGCTGAACGCGGGCCAGCGGGCGGTCGAGCGCTCGGCCAACGTGGAGGCCTCCGCGCACGCCCGCCAAGGTCTCGCGCTGCTCGAGCAGATTCTACCCTCGCCAGCCCGCGACGGCCTCGAGCTGGGGCTCCAGAGCGTGCTCGGATCGGCGACGATCGCGTTGCGCGGATACGGTGCGGCGCCGGTGGAGAAGGCGTTCGCGCGCGCCGTCGACCTGTGCCGGCGCCTGGGGGATGGCGGGCAACGCACGCGCGCCGAGTTCGGTCTCTGGACCTACTACGTGGTGCGCGGGCACTATCAGCGGGCCGTCGAGCTGGCCGACGACCTGCTCGCGGTCGCCCGCCGCACGCCGGGGCCCGGCACGCTCATGCAGGCCTATTACTGCAGTGGCTTCTCGCGCTTCCAGGTGGGCGAGCTCGCGGCGGCGCACGCCGCGTTCGGTGAGGGCGCCGCTGCGGCGGGTGAGGGCGACGATCCCTCGTTCGCGTTGCCGACCGGTGACGACGTGCGGATCCATCTGCTGGCATTCTACGGCCTTGCCCTGTGGCACGTCGGCGAGCCGGCGGCCGCGCGGGCCAAGTGCCAGGAGGCGCTGGCGCTCGCCCGTCGTCTCCGGCACCCGTACGGGATCGCTTTTGCCGCCAACGTCGACGCGTTCCTGAGCATCTACCTGCGCGACGCGGTGGGCGCGCGGGCGGCGGCGGCGGAGACGGTCGCGGTCGCCTCGGAGAAGGGGTATCGATACTTCATCCTCCTCGGGACCTTCGTCGACGGGTGGGCACGGACCCAGAGCGGCGACATGGTGGGCGGACTCGCAACCATGGACCGCTGCATCAAGGGCCTCAAGGCATCGGGCGCCCGGATGGCGGAGACCTTCATGGGCCTCCAACTCGCCGAGGCCCTGCTCGAGGACGGGCAGGCGGATCAGGCGCGGGACCGGCTTCGCGAAGCTCAGGAGACGGTGCTTGCGACCGGCGAGCGCCTCTTCGAGCCCGAGGTGCACCGCGTGCTGGGCGAGTGCGAGGCCGGGACGGACGCCGGGCGGGCGGACCGCTGCTTCCGGGCCGCGCTGGAGCAGGCCCGGGCGCACGGCGATCGGGCCCTCGAGCTGCGGGCGGCCACCAGCCTGGCGAATCTGTGGACGAGTGATGCCGCGCGCCATGCCGAGATCCGCGCGCTCCTCGGAGGAGCGACAGCCGGGTTCGGGTCTGCCGATAGCTCGGCAGACCTGCGGACCGCCCGACGGATCCTGGCCGGGCTGGGCTGAGACGCGCGTGCCGCCGACTCGACGGCGCGTACTCATCGTCAATACGTACTTTCCGGAGGTGCGCGAGGCCATTCGGGTGCCCCAGATCCCGAACGCGCTGGCACCGGTGCTCCTGGCCGGGATGCTGTCGCCGAGTCGGTGCGATATTCGCCTCTACAACGAGGTGTCGGACGGCTTCCTCGAGGTGTTTGCGCGAGACCTCCTCTCCTGGCCGGACCTGGTGGTGTTCACCGGGCTCACCGCGGCGTTCGATCGCATGCTGCACCTGTCCGCATACTTCCGGACCCTGAATCCGAGCGTGATCACGGTGGCGGGCGGCGTCGTCATCCGGGCGCTTCCGGCCTACGCGCGCGCCTTTTTCGACTACATCTGCACGGGGGACGCCGAGCAGCTCGGCGACGTCGTGCGCGAGGCGCTCGGGCCCGAGTACGTCGCGGAGTCGCCGTTCCCCCGGTACGACCTCGCCAGCTGGATGGGGCGACGCATCGGCTACGCGGAATCGAGCCGGAACTGCAACTTCCGGTGCACCTTCTGCAGCCTGACCTCGACCGGTCTGGGCTACGAGCCGGTGAGCATCGATGAGCTCCGACGCCAGCTGCTCGCCATGGGACGTCGCGACATCATCTGCTTCCAGGACAATCAGTTCTACGGGTTCGACCGCCGGTTCTTCCTCGAGCGCATGGCGCTGCTCCGAGAGCTGCGTGCCGCGGGGCACTTCCGCTACTGGCACGCGTTCGTCAGTGACACGTTCCTGTGGAACGACGAGATCCTGACCGCGGCCCGCGAGTCGGGCTGCTTCTCGATCTTTGTCGGCGTCGAGTCATTCGACGAGCCGTGGCTGCGGAGCGTGAACAAGCTGCAGAACATCCGGTACGATCGCCTGTCTCTGATCCGCAAGTGCATGGACGCGGGAATCCTCTTCAACTATGGACTCGTCTTCGACCCGACCGAGCGGTCGCTCGCGCAGATGCACGGAGAGCTCGCTTCGATCTGCGACAATCCCGCAATCCCGGCCCCGAACTTCATCTTCGGCGCGGTACCGTTCCCGGGGACACCCTTCTTCCGCGACCGCTACCAACGAGGGTTGCTGCTGCCGGGCACACGCGTGCGGGACCTCGAGGGGTCCACCCTGGCCATGAGACCTCTCGATCCGGTGGAGGACGTGGCGAGCTTCCTCGCAACCGCCAAGTATCTCCGCGGGTACCGCCGCCGTCACCTCCAGCGGCAGCTGCGCTTCATCTGGGGCCACCGGCGGGCCCTGAGCCTGGAGCAGCTATTCATATCGAGCGTAGCGTTCCTCAGCATCCTGACCCCCGGCCCGGTGTGGCAGCCGGCGGGGATCCTTCGCCCGCGTCGCCCCCGTACGCACGTGAGCACGACGGACCGGCTCGATCCGGTGTACACACCCACGATGCGAGTGGGCTCGGCCTTCGCGGGTCATTTCCGACCCACGATGGTGACCGACGCGATGGGCGACCTGAATCCCGCGCTGGCCGAGGATCTGCTGGCGGTCCGGTACGAGCACGCTCCGTGACCGAGCCGACGGGGTCACGCGCGGCCTGGACGCGCGGGGTCTTGCTGGTGTTGGCGCTACACGTCGTCCCCCTCGTGGGCGTCGCGCGCGGGGCGAACGGACGGGACTGGCTGGCGTGCGTGATCCTGTATCTGGCGTTCGCGGTCGGGGGCGGGATGGGCCTGCACCGCTACTTTGCTCATCGCGCCTTTCGCACCAGCCGGGAGTTTCAGTTCGCGTTGGCCCTGCTGGGCTCGACCGCATTCGGGGAGCCGATCGGGTTCGCGGGCAAGCACCGGCTCCACCACCGCTACTCCGACACCGCCGCGGACGTCCACGCGCCCCGCCAGGGGTTTTGGTACTGCTGGTTCGGCAGCCTCTTCGAGCGGCCGGAACGGGCCGAGGACATAGACCGAATGACGGCGGACCTGCGCCGATACCCGGAGTTGGTGTGGCTCCACCGCTGGTGGTACGTTCCGACCCTGACCCTCGGCGCGCTGACCTGGTGGCTCGGCGGGTTTGCCATGTTCGCGGTGGGCTTCGTGCTAAGCCGGGCGCTCATCCTGCACGCGGTTTCGGCGGTGAACTACTTCTGCCATCTCAGCGGCCGGCAGCCGTTCGCGACCCGGGATCGGTCGACCAACAATTTCCTGATCGCGTTCCTCACCTTCGGCGAGGGCTGGCACAACAACCATCATCGCTTTCCGCGCGCGGCACGGGCCGGGGTGCGCTGGTGGGAGCTCGACCCGATCTACTACGCGATCCGGCTCTGCGCCGCGATCGGCGTGGTGTGGGACGTGCAGGAGGTTCCTCCCGCCCGGCTCGCGGCCGGACGTCGAAGCAGCCTCCGGCGCGGCTGACGCCCTCGTCGGCGTGCTATCATCCGCGACAGGACACCACTCGCGGAGGCAGCCCTCATGACCACATCGCCGCCCGTCTCGTTCAGCCACTTCGGGATCTACGTGACCGACCTCGCGCGGATGGAGGACTTCTACACGCGCGTGCTCGGGCTCCTCGTGAGCGACCGCGGACAGGTGCGGGGCGGGTCGAATCTGGTCTTTCTCTCCCGCGACCCGGACGAGCACCACCAGATCGTGCTGGCCACCGGCCGGCCACCCGGGGTCGAGTTCAACGTGGTGAACCAGATGTCGTTCAAGGTGTCGGGCCTCGTCGACCTCAAGGCGATGCACGCGCGGGCGCGCGAGGAAGGCATCAAGCAGTTCCGCGTCGTGACCCACGGCAACGCATGGTCGGTCTACTTCGCCGATCCGGAGGGCAACCGGCTCGAGGTCTTCGTCGACACCCCTTGGCACACCCCGCAGCCGGTGGTCGAGCCCTTCGACATCGAGGCGCCGGTGGAGACCATCGAGCGGGAGACGGAGGCGCTCTGCCGCAACCGTCCCGGGTTCATGTCCCGCGCCGAGTGGCGGGCGGCGCAGGTGACGCGGATGGCCGGGGCGCGCTAGCCGCCCGCGATCGCCTCCGGAGCGCGTCGGCGGTGAGCTTCAGCGTCATCGGCAAGGACACCCCGAAGCGCGACGGGGCCGAGAAGGTCACCGGCCACACCCAGTTCCTCCACGACCTCACCCTGCCGCGCCTGGCCCACGGGGCCATTCTCCGCACTCGCCACCCGCACGCGCGCGTGCGGCGCATCGACACGCGCGCGGCCGAGGCGCTGCCCGGGGTGGTGGCGGTGATCACCGCCGACCGCGTGGAGCAGCACCCGTTCGGCTTCGCCAAGGACCACCTGCCGCTCAAGGGCGGCGCGGCGGACGGCGGCAAGGTGCGCTGCATCCGAGACGAGATCGCCGCGGTGGCCGCGCTGACCGAGGAGATCGCCCAGGAGGCGGTGCGGCTCATCCGGGTCGACTACGAGGAGCTGCCCGCGGTCTTCGACCCGGCGTCGGCGCTGCGGCCGGGCGCCCCGCTCGTGCACGAGGAGCGCGGCGGCAACCTGGTCAACCTCCGCTATCAGTTCGCCCACGGGGACGTGGAGTCGGCCTTCGCGCGGGCCCACGTGGTGGTCGAGGGCGAGTACCGGCTCAACTACGTCACCACCGCGTGCATGGGCACCATGGTGGCGATCGCGGCCTGGAGCCCGCCGGAGAGCCCCGACGCGGCGCTGACCATGTGGAGCACGACCCAGGTGCCGTTCCTCTATCAGCGCGATCTCGCCGAGGCGCTCGGCATCACCGGCGATCGGGTCCGCGTGATGCAGCCGCCGGTCGGCGGCAATTTCGGTCGCGGGCTCGATCTCTACCCGATCGACATCATCACCGCGCTGCTGGCCCGCCGTGCCGGGCGGCCGGTGAAGGTCGCTTTCGAGCGCATCGAGGAGTTCATCGCGAGCCCGACCCGCGAGCCCTGCGTGATCCACCTGCGGACCGCGGCGGATCGCGACGGCCGCCTGCTGGCCCGCGACGCGCGCGTGGTGATCGACAACGGCGCCTACGTCTCCTGGGGCTCGACCACGCCCTACGTGATGCTCTCGACGACGGCCGGGCTCTACCGCGTGCCCGCGGTGCGCTTCGACACGAGCATCGTCTACACGAACAATCCATACTCCGGGTCCATGCGGGGCTACGGCAACCTCGAGAGCACGTTCGCGATCGAGGCCCAGATGGACGACCTGGCCGAGCGGCTCGGCCTCGACCGCGTCGAGATCCGCCGCCGCAACGCCACGCGATCGGGCGACGTGAACCCGCAGGGCAACGTCATCACCTCCTGCGCCATGACCGAGTGCCTGGACGCGGTTGAACTCGAGATGATCCGAGCGGTGGGCGAGGCCCCGCCTCCCGGCTGGCGACGCGGGGTCGGTTACGCGGCCATGTTCCACGTGGGCGGCGGCGCGCGGGTCTATCGCTCCGACGGCTGCGGCGCCATCCTCAAGCTCGACGACTTCGGCAAGGTCTCGCTCCTCACCGGGGCCAGCGAGATCGGGCAGGGCTCGGAGACGGTGCTGGCGATGATCGTGGCCGAAGAGCTCGGCGTGCCGCTCGGTCGGGTCGAGGTGGTCAACAGCGATACGTCCATCAAGCCGTGGGACGTGGGGGTGCACGCGAGCCGCACCACGTTCATCGCGGGCAACGCGGCGCTCCAGGCGGCCCGCATCCTCAAGGGCAAGCTCCTCGCCCTGGCCGCCTCGGTGATGGACGAGCGCCCGGACGACCTCGAGCTGGCCGCCGGCCGCGTCCGGGTGAAGGGGCATCCGGAGCGGGGCATGGAGTACGACCGTGTGGTCCGGGCCGGCCACTTCCGCGAGGGCGGCCGCACGCTGGTGGCCGAGGCGTTCTATGACCCGCCCAACGAGATGCTGTCGAAGGACCTGCGCGGCAACGTCTCGGCCGCGTACGGCTTCGCGGCGCAGGCCGCGCTGGTGGAGGTGAGCCTGGCGACCGGGCAGGTGCGGGTACTGAAGGTGGCCTCCGCCCACGACGTGGGCCGCGCGCTCAACCCGCTGGCCGCCGAGGGGCAGATCCACGGCGGCATCCACATGGGTCTCGGGTACGCGCTCTCCGAGGAGCTGCGGATCGAGGAAGGCCGGGTGCTGAACCCGCAGTTCATGGAGTACGCGCTGCTGACCGCGGCCGACATGCCCGAGATCGTGATCCAGCTGATCGAGACCATCGATCAGGCCGGCCCCTTCGGGGCCAAGGGGCTCGGCGAGTCCGGCGTCATCCCGGTGGCCGCCGCGGTGGCCAACGCGGTGAAGGACGCGGTGGGCGTGCGGCTCACCGAGCTGCCGATGACGCCCGAGCGCGTGTTCCGCGCCCTGGCCGCGCGGCCCTCGTGATGGCGGCGGGGATGTGGGAGCCGGAGGCCGAGACGCGGCCGCGGGAGGAGCTCGAGCGGGAGACGGTCGAGGGGATGCGCCGCACGCTCGGCCACGCCCTGACCAACCCCGCGTGGCGCCGGCGCCTCGGCCGCGTGGAGCCCGGCGACATCCGCTCCGCCGCCGACTGGGCCCGCCTGCCGTTCCTCACCAAGGACGAGCTGCGCGACGCCTATCCGTTCGGCCTCGCGTGCGCCGAGCCCGAGCGCGTGCTGCGCGTCCACATGTCCTCCGGCACCACCGGCAATCCGGTCGTCAACCCGTTCACGCGGGCCGACGTCGAGCAGTGGGCCGCGGTGATGGCCCGCTGCTGCACGGTGGCGGGCGTCGGCGCGCGCGACGTGATCCAGATCACCCCGTCGTTCGGCCTCTTCACCGGCGGCTTCGGCTTCCACTACGGGGCCGAGCGGATCGGCGCGATGGTCGTGCCGATCGGCGCCGGGCGCACCTCGCTGCAGCTCCAGCTCATGCGCGACCTCGGGGCCACCGTGCTGGCCGGCATCTCGACCTATCCGCTGCGCATCCTCGAGGTCGCGCGCGAGGAGCGCTTCGACCTGGGGTCGCTGAAGCTCCGGGTGGCCATCCTGGGCTCCGAGATGTGGTCCGACGACCTGCGCCGGCTCATCGAGCGCGAGCTGTCATTGACCACGTTCGACATCATCGGGATGACCGAGACCGGCGGCCCGGGGCTCGGCATCGACTGCGCCGCGCGGGAGGGCATTCACGTCTGGGAGGACCACTACTTCTGCGAGGTGGTGGATCCCGCGACGGGCCGTCCTCGTGCGGCCGGCGAGGAGGGGGAGCTGGTGGTGAGCACGCTCACCCGCGAGGGGCTGCCGCTGATCCGCTACCGCACTCACGACCTCACCCGCGTGCTGAGCCGGGCGCCGTGCGCCTGCGGGCGCACCCACCTGCGCCTGGACCGGCTGCACGGGCGCACCGACGACATGGTGATCTTCCGCGGCGTGAACTTCTACCCGCGCCAGATCGAGTCACTGCTCCTCAAGCAGCCCGGCGTGGGCCACGAGTACCAGATCGTGCTCGATCGGGCGCCGGGCGGGAGCGACCGGCTGGCGCTGCTGGTGGAGGCCGGGGAGGGATTCGCGGAGGCGGGCCTGCCCCGGCTGCGGGGCGAGCTCCGGCAGTTCCTGAACCTGAGCCCGGAGATCACCGTGCTGAAGATCGGGGAGCTGCCGCGTCCGCCGGGGAAGGCGGTGCGGGTGGTGGATCGGCGTCAGGCCGGCGAGTAGCTGGGGAGGCCGGTGCGCGAGGCCGGGGCGAGCCGGACGTACTCCCGGTAGCTGATGAGCCGGATCCCCTCGCGCGTCGCTACCGCGCTCACCCGGGGATCGGTGAGGGATTCGAGCTCGATCCGCCGCTGCCAGTCGTAGACCGGGTCGAACCCGGCGTCACGATCGCCGGGATGACAGGCGAGCTCCGAGAAGCCGGAGGCGGTGTTCCGGAGGAGCGAGATCAGGTAGTCCGGGCTGATGTACCGCAGATCCGTCTTGCCCAGCTCCCACTGTCCGTAGAAGTTACCGACGTACGTGATCCCGGAGAATCCACGCAGAGGGATGCGACGGTTCCGGCACAGCTCGACGAAGAGCGGCGCGACCTCGGGTCGGAGATGCACGTGATGATGCGAGTCGATGTGCGTCGGATCCTGCCCGGTCAGGTCGACGAACAGATCGAGCTGCCGCTCGAGCTCCCGCCGCAGCGCTCGAAGGTCGGCGAGGTCGGGGACCCGGCGCCCCGCCGTGAAGCTCACGTGAAGGCCGAGGCCCAGCTGCGGATGCGCCCGGGCCGCCCGCACCGCCGAGCGCGCGGCCGGCATGTCGACCATGAGGCTCGCGCTGGTCACGATGCCCCGTTCGTGGGCCGCGATGATCCCCCGCGTCGTCCCGTCGTCCGCGCCGAGGTCGTCGGCGTTGACGATCAGATAGCGGCCGGGCGGGCTCTTCCGGGCGCAGCGCGGCGGCCGGGCGCTGGTGTGGCTCCTGCGACGCGGGGCTCGGGGGGTATGCAACGGTGGCTCCGCCCGGGTTCGTGGGCAAGCCAGGTGCCACCGTCGGAGGGACGCTCAAAGTAGCGACATTCAAGCACCCCGGGCCTCCCGGGCGCGCCGTGGCCGTGATCGCTCGTGAACAGTGTCACGCGCGGCGTGTTCGGGCTCCAGACAGCCGGCCGGGCCGGGAGGTGAGAGCCTGGGGCGCGCAACCGTTGGCTACCCGATTTCGTCCCGGCGGCGCGTGCACGTGTCGATGATCGCGTGCACGTACGCGCGCGTGAGGCGCCCGAGCGATTCCACGCGGCAGGCGTCGTAGCTCGGCGGCCAGCCCGCTTCCGGGTTCATGAGCCCGGGCAGGCCGAAGCGCGCAGTGGGGATGCCCGCGTTGCGCAGCACGTTGCCGTCGGTGGTGCCGCTCTGTGCCCGGACGAAGGCGTGCGGCCGCTCCTCCACCGCCTCCCAGGCGCGCAGGCAAGACTGGATGATCCAGCTCTGGGGGTCCGTCCGCGAGCCGGGCACCGATAGGGTCATCTCCCAGTCGAGGTCCATCTCGGGATGCGCACGGCGGAACGCGCCCATGAAGTCGTCGAACTCGCGCTTGACCGACAGCATGGTCTGGTGCGGATTGGTGCGCAGGTCGACGTAGACGTGGCAGATGCCGGGGATGAACTCGGGCTTGAAGGGCCAGCCGCCCTCGATGGCCCCGACCGCGGCCTGCGGGGCGAGCTGCCCGCGCGTGTGCCGGCGCGTGTACTCCGGGAACCACGCCTCCAGCGCCTCGACCAGGCGCGCAGCGTCGACGATGGGGTTGCGGCTCGGCTGGATGTGGCGCAGGCCGGAGTAGCAGAGGAGACCCTTCACGCGCACCGTGAACCAGCACTGGCCGGGCTCCTCCCACACCACGGTGTAGCCGGGCTTGGTGCTGATGGCGACGTCCGCTCGCACGCCGTGCGTCAGCATGTACTCGCAGCCGATGCCGAAGCCCTGGTAGGCGCGGCCGCGGAAGTCGCGGTGGACGCCCTCGGTCGGCCGCTTGTGGATGCCGCCCACCACGAGGGCGACGATGAGATCCCCCCGGAGCGGCACGCCTGCCCGGCGCACCGCATCCGCGGCCGCGATGGCGCAGGCGGCGCCGCCCTTCGGGTTCGAGATGCCGAGCCCGGTGATGAGCCCGTCGTGGAGCGTCGCGCGCGGTCGGAGATCGGGCCGGTCCGCGGGGCCGACCACCGGGTAGTCCTCGCGCGCGTCCCCGGTGAACGTGGTGTCGAGGTGGCCGTACAGCATCAGGTCCGGCCCGCTGCCGTCGCCCGGGACCCGAGCGATGCAGTTGCCGCGATGCTCCTCGATCTCCTGGTAGGTCGTGGCGAAGCCGCGGCCGCGCAGGTCCTCCTCGAGGTGCCGGGCGAGGGGGGCCTCGCCGCCGGTCGGGCTCGGGATGTCCACCATGCGCATTGCGAGTCTCAGCAGCCCCGCGTCGTCGACCTGGGCCAGCGCGCGATCGAGCCACCGCTGGTGCTCGGCGGATCGCGCCGCCTTCGAGACGGGAATGCTCGTCTCGTCCATCGAGATCCCGGCCGCCGAGAGCCCGCCCGCGTCGCTCATCGCGGCCCCGACCGGAGATCCGCCAGGGACTCGTCGCCCGCGTCCTCGATCGGGCCCAGGTCGCCGCGCGCGGGCATGCCGCGCGCGCTCAGCAGGAGCCGGCGCCACGCGATCACCTCCGCGTCGGTCCCGGAGAGCTTCTCCGCCGTGTCGTACCGCTGGGGCGCCATCACCCGGTAGTCCTGGTCCGAGAAGTTCGCGTTCATGGCCCAGTTCTGGAAGGTCACGAAGAACAGGCGGGCCGCGAGCCGGCCGAGGGCCGAGCGCCGCCGCACCGCGTGGTAGTAGACGACGCGGGTGATCTGCTCGTCGACCGGCACGCAGGCGCGCGTGTACATGTGGGTGCCGAAGTCAAAGCGGAACATGCTGGGCAGGTGGTGGCCGCCGGAGCGCACGCGCTTGCCGTCGATGAACGTGTGCATCCCCCACTCCTCGTCCGGATTGAACGGCCGGCGCGTGATCCGCCGGCTGAGGCGCCAGGGGAAGGCCCAGAGCCAGAGGCGGCGCCATTGGGTCTTCGGCCAGTGCCCGTCCACCGCCGGGTAGTACTCGCGGGCCGGGCGCGGCGCCTCGCCGTCCGGGATGTACCCGAGCGCGGCCCGGCCGTTCACGATGCGCGGGCGATAGCCGGCCGGACCGAACTGGAGGATCGGCTCCATGAGCTGGAGGAGGGCGTTGCGGTGCACGTACATCACGTGGGAGTCGAGCGCGTTCTCGAGCGCGACGCGCCAGTTCACCGGCCAGTAGCGGGTGGCGGTCATCACGATGGTCGCGCCGCCCTCGAAGAACTCGGGGGGCACGTCCTCCTCGATCGGCGCGGGTGCGCCGCGGCCCATCCAGACGAAGACCATGCCCTTGAGGGTCCGGGTCGGGAAGATCCGGCCGCGCACCTTGCCGGGAATGCGGCTGTCCGGACCCTCGGAGAGGACCGCGACGCACTCGCCCCGCGCGTCGAAGACCCAGCCGTGGTACGGGCAGGCGATGGTGCCCGGGTAGTGGCAGTCACCGCGCCGGAGCGAGCCGCCGCGGTGGGGGCAGACGTCGGCGATCGCGGCGACCGCGCCGTCCTTGTCGCGGAAGAAGGCGATCTCCTCGCCCATGATCTTGAGGCCGGCGGGCCGATGGCGAGGCACGGACGAGTCGGGCAGCGCCGGGTACCAGTACTCGGTCAGCCCCAGCGCGGGGATCAGCGATCGCATCTCGGTCGGGTTCATCTTGTCATTCCTCCTCCGTGGGCCTCCATGGGCCTCTGTGGGGGCCGCGTCACGCGCCCAGATAGGCCTCGCGCACGCGCTCGTGCTGCAGCAGGTCCGATGCCTTGCCCTCCAGCACCACGCGTCCCGTCTCGAGCACGTAGGCCCGGTGGGCGAGGCGGAGCGCCTCGGCCGCGTTCTGCTCGACCAGGAGGACGGTGACGCCCTCCCGGGCCAGCGACGCGATGATGTCGAAGATGCTCGCGACGACGACCGGGGCGAGGCCGAGCGACGGCTCGTCGAGGAGCAGCAGCCGCGGGCGCGCCATGAGGGCACGCCCGAGGGCCAGCATCTGCTGCTCGCCGCCCGAGAGCGAGCCCGCCTTCTGCTCGAGGCGGCGCGCCAGCACCGGGAAGCGCTCGGCGATCTGGTCGAGATCGGTCGCGACCCGCGCGTCGCGGCGGTGGTAGGCGCCGAGGCGCAGGTTCTCGCGCACGGTGAGCGAGGCGAGGATGCCGCGCCCCTCCGGCACGAGGACCACGCCGCGGCGGACGACCGCTTCCACCGCGAGACCCAGGAGCGAGGCTCCCGCGAAGGTGACAGAGCCTCGCTCCGGCCGCACCACGCCCATCACCGTCTTCATGAGCGTGCTCTTGCCCGCGCAGTTGGAGCCGACCAGCGCCACGATCTCGCCCTCGGCGACCGAGAGGCTCACCCCGTCGAGGGCGCGCACCGGGCCGTAGGCCGCCGACACGTCGCGGATCTCGAGCCAGCTCATGCGTCGCGCCCGAGGTAGGCCGCGATCACCCGCGGGTCCCGCCGCACCCGGTCCGGAGGCCCGCTCGCGATCACCCGGCCCGCGTCG
>Ga0210384_10003630_pt1 | contig 17753 bp, 10 predicted proteins | sample IncBWH2MmetaG_FD_160574 | JGI IMG/M metagenome (GOLD analysis project Ga0210384, IMG submission 160574) | Forest soil microbial communities from Barre Woods Harvard Forest LTER site, Petersham, Massachusetts, United States - Inc-BW-H-2-M | ecosystem: Environmental > Terrestrial > Soil >...
GATCAATGAGAACGCGAGCCCAAGTACGATTGCTGGAAGATGGCCGTCGACTTCATCTCCATGATGGCCCCATCGATCTGATCGTCGAAGCCTTCGGGGAAACGACTGAGGTCGACGCTGCCTACCGGGCCGCGGCCGAGCGCTTCGTCAACGTGCTCGATGAACTCTGCAGCGAGCTTGCATTTTTGCGACGAGCCACACGAACCGATGGCCCGCTGCCATCGAGGACTATCGCGAGGCGGATGGTGGCGGCAGTCATGCCCTACTGCGAACGGACTTTCATTACGCCAATGGCAGCTGTGGCAGGCGCAGTCGCGGAGGAAATTCTGGGGACTATGACAGCAGCGGGCAGGTTTTCGCGGGCTTACGTAAACGATGGCGGGGACATTGCGTTGCATCTCGCGCCCGGCGAGCATTTTGTTGTGGGCATGGTCGAGAGGCCAGATCGTCCGTCGCTCTTCGGAACCGCGACGCTGGATTCGGCGCAGCCGGTGCGAGGTATCGCAACCAGCGGTTGGCGCGGTCGCAGTTTCTCGCTGGGCATTGCTGACGCGGTTACAGTTCTGGCCGACCGTGCGGCGATGGCTGACGCGGCGGCAACTATCATCGCCAACGCGGTGGACTTGCCCGGCCATCCCAGTGTTGTCCGCTTGCCAGCTTGCCTTCTCGCGCCGGACAGCGACCTCGGCGACCGGTTTGTCACCCAGGGAGTTGGCGAACTTTCCTCCGCCGAGATCACCGCAGCACTCGACGCCGGGGCTGCCGTCGCCCACTCGCTTCTTGCCGACGGGCTCATATGCTCTGCGGCACTGCATCTGCGGGGCAACACTCGCGTCGTCGGTCGAGAGCAATTGTCATCTTTCGGCAGGCTGGAGAACTTGGAGTTGGGGTGGAGCAGCGCTCCAGCGCTGCATTAAAGATTGCTGTTGATGGCGGCTGCAGCCGCTGCGGTATTTACTCTGCATTTTTCCGCAGCCTGTTCAGTCATAAGAGGGGCTGAAGCCCTCAAACAGTTTGAGGTGCGTAATGCGGGGCCAAGGCTCTGCTCCGCGCAAATCAGGGTTGCTTCACGGGTCAGTGAAAATCGAAAGGGTCACAGGAGTCCGGTTCATGGAGGTTCAGGTTCGCAAGAAATTCACGGCGGTAGAAGAAATCTTTCACGAAGGCGGCCCGGTCTCGTCCACGCCCCTGCGGCGTGCAGCCGTGCTGGCGGTCGTCCGCAATCCTTTTGCCGGCCAGTATGTCAAAGAGATTGCAGGTTTCATGGACGACCTCAAACCGCTGGGCCTCGAAATGGCACGCTCCTTGGTCGCCGCACTGGGCGGAGATCCCAAAGTGGTTGAGGGTTACGGCAAAGGAGCCATCATCGGTTCAGCCGGCGAACTCGAGCATGGCGCCTTGTGGCACGTGCCCGGCGGTTACGCAATGCGCGAGATTCTGGGCAACGCGAAAGCCATCGTGGCATCTACCAAGAAGGTTGGAGGCCCTGGCACACGGCTCGATGTGCCCATCACGCACATCAACGCTTCCTATGTAAGGAGTCACTTCGATGCCATGGAAGTCGGGCTGGCCGATTCCCCGCGTGCCGACGAAATCCTGCTCGCTCTGGTGATGACTACAGGTCCGCGCGTTCATGCCCGCGTCGGTGGCCTCAAAGCCTCGGAGATCAAAGGAGAGGACGGGTTGCGCTGATGGCCGAAATAGTGAAAGCCAGAATCCGCAAGATTGCAACGTTCGTCGAAGAAACCCGTACCGAGATGGGACGGGCTGTCGATCCGCCGACTCGACGCGCCGCCGCCGTCGCCGTGATTGAGAATCCCTGTGCGGGAAAGTACGTTGAAGACTTGTCCGAACTGATGACGATCGGCGAGGAGTTGGGAGAGTTGCTCACGCTTCGCGCGGTCGCGGCCCTGGGTACTCCCGCACCCAGCGTCGAAAGCTACGGTAAGGCTGCTGCCGTTGGCGAAAATGGCGAGATTGAGCACGCGGCGGCGATTCTCCACCCCAAACTGGGCGCGCCGGTACGGAAAGTTCTTGGTAAAGGTGCTGCCCTCATACCATCCTCGAAGAAGCGCGGTGGATTGGGAGTCGTCCTCGATATCCCACTCGGCCACAAAGATGCGGCTTTCGTCCGAAGTCACTTCGATGGCATGGAAGTCAGAATCAACGACGCTCCTCGGGCCAATGAAATCATGGTTGCAGTCGCAGTGACCGATAGCGGCCGCCCGCTGCCGCGCGTAGGAGGTTTGACCAAGGGCGAGATCAAGGGCGAAGACGGCCTGCGGTAACCACCTCGAGCTACAGTCTGAGACTCCTGTGCTTCCTTGCCCGTGACCTCGTACCGCCGGCATCCTGCCCTCGGCTCGCCGAGCGAGACGCCCCCCGGACAGCCGTCAAGACGGAGGCGCTACGTTGCCCCGCGTAGAATACTTCTGGCTTTGGCCGCTGGGGTTACGAATGACTTTTCGCCGCTCTGCCACTTTCATTCTTACATTCCAATTTCTCTTCTCTGCATTCCTCGCGTCGCAGACGCACAGACTAAGAGCCGACCTGCTCGTCGCCGGCGGCACGGTCGTCACCATGGACGCCTCCCGCACCATGCTGGACGACGGCGCCGTGGCCGTGAAGGGTGACACCATCGTCGCCGTCGGCCCGCGCAGTGAACTGGAAGCCAGGTACGACGCCGCCCAGACCATCGCCGCCCAAGGCAAGCTCGTCCTGCCCGGCTTCATCAACGGCCACACCCACGTCCCTATGACCCTGTTTCGCGGCTTGCACGATGACGTGACCCTCAATGACTGGCTCTACAAATACATTTTCCCGGCCGAGGCGAAGAACGTGACCGAGGAGTTCGTCCGCTGGGGCACGCGTCTCGCGGCGGCGGAACAGATTCGCGGGGGTGTCACGACTTTCGCCGACATGTACTACTTTGAAGATGCGGTGGCTGAAGAAACCAAAGCCGCCGGCATGCGCGGAGTGTTGGGTGAAACCTTCATCGATTTTCCCGCGCCCGACAACAAGAGCGAAGCCGAAATGCTCGCCTATACCGAGAAGTTCTTGAGAAAGTGGCAGGGCGATCGGCTGATCCACGCCGCGGTAGCGCCGCATTCGATCTACACCTGTTCGCAGAAAACGCTTCAGGATTCAGCCGCCCTGGCGCGGAAATATCATGCGCCCATTCTGATCCACACGGCGGAGATGAAAAAAGAGTGGGAGGACAGCCGGAAACAAAACGGAATGTCGCCAGTGCAGTATCTGGACAAGATCGGACTGCTCGGCCCGGACGTCGTGTCCGCGCATTGTATTTTCGTGGACGAGGCCGACCGGAAGACGCTGGCGCAGAAGCAGGTGGGCTGCGTGCACAACCCCTCCAGCAACATGATGATTGCCAGCGGTGTTTCTCCCGTCGCCGAGATGCTTGCTGCTGGAATTCCTGTCGGGCTGGGCACCGACGGCCCAGCTGGCAGCAACAACGATCTGGACCTGATGGAAGAAATCGACCTCGCGGCAAAGCTCGCGAAGATCACGAAGATGGATCCCCTGGCTCTCAATGCGAAGGCAGTGGTAGAAATGGCCACCATCGACGGCGCCCGAGCGCTGCACATGGAGAAGGAGATTGGCTCACTCGAAGCGGGCAAGAAAGCTGACGTCATTCTGATCAGCCTGGACGAACCCAATGCCGTGCCCATGTACGACATTTACGCCCAAGTCGCATACGCGCTCAAGGGCAGCGATGTGGAGACTGTGCTGATTAGCGGCCGTATCGTGATGAGCAACCGCAAACTCCTCACGGTGAATGAAGAGGAAGCCATGGCTAAGGCGCGAGAGTATAAGAAAACCATCGCCGCATCGCTCGGCATGCAATGAGGGCCAGCAGCGCCGGCCTCCAGCTGGCCCGATGGGCGGGCGAGATGCCTGCCAGACAGCCGGCGGAACACCGGCGCTACACGATACCGATCAATCCGCTGACTTGTCGGCCAGGTCGCGATCGCCGCTGTGGCGAATAGCTACGGTCACCATGTCCCGTCCTGCCGACTTGGACTTATAAAGACACTGGTCCGCCGCTTTCACCAGTTCTTCAGACGTTTGTCCATGCTCAGGAAAGCAGGCCACACCGATGGACAGGGTAATCCTCCCCAGAGTGTGGTTCTTGTACTGTATTTCGAGTTTCTTTATCTCTTCGCGCAGCGCGTTGCCGCGTATGGCGGCATTCTCCGCTGACGATTCGGGCAGGATAATGGCGAACTCTTCTCCTCCGTACCGGCAAATCACGTCATCCACCCGGAAGAGTTTGCGGAACAGGTCTGCAATGGATCGCAAAACCAGATCACCGGCGTCATGACCGAAGGTATCGTTGAAGCGCTTGAAATGATCGAGGTCGATGAACAAAACCGATACCGGATGGTTCTTGCGGACAGCGCGCTGCATTTCCCTCTCGAGGGATTCTTCCATGAAACGACGATTGAAAAGCCCGGTCAATGGATCGCGGATGGACTGGTCACGAAGGGTTTCGCGAAGACGCAGGCTGGCCAGTGAAAGGGCGATTTGTCCGGACACCGTGGCCGCCAACCGCTGTTGAGAATCCTGCAGACTCTCGGAACTGGAATCGGTTTTTGTCTCTGCATTTCCCGCAAACTCGAGATGTAGAATGCCCAGCGTATCTCCCTGTCCAACCATAGGCACGCATAAGCATTTGTTGGTTGAACCCCCGGCCAGGTGCGAGCAGTTGATGCCCCCCGCCTGCTCGCTCCACTGCGGCTGGCCACGGCGCAGGCCCCAGCAAGTTTCAGGAGAGAACAGCGGCTCGGAAACGCTGGCGTTGCCCCAACACACGGCGGCCTCCAACAGGTTGCGCGACGACTTGAACAGATACAACGCTCCGGAAAGACCCTCTGGCAACAGTTTCTGCACTGATTGAGCCACCACCGCGCAGGCCTCCTGGGTTGTCCCGCAACACTCGAGCAGATCTCCCATCTCGCTCAACAAAGTCATCTGCTTGGTTCGTAGTTGCAACTCTGTGACCAGCTGATTCAGTACCTGCGCGTGTTGGCGCTCGGCCTCGGACGCTCTGATCTGCTCTGAGATGTCCTTGTAGATCATGTAGGAGCCTTGCACGCGGCCATTCACAACCAGGGGGACGGCATGCACTTCCAGATCCAGGATGTGTCCATCCTTACGACGCCGCCGAACCGTCGTGTGCAAGGTCTCTCCGGAAATGACTTTCTCAATTGAAAGAGTGGACTCGGCCTGGGCATCATCGGGTACGAATATGCAACCCAGATCACTGCCAGCAAGTTCTCGTTGAGCAAAGCGAAACAGCTGATCGAACGCGGCATTCGTCAATTCGACCCGGCCCTGCTGATCCAGCACGACGATTCCGAACGGGCTGTTCTCTATCAACGAATTCAGATGAACGGTCTGTTCCTGAAGATCGAGCGCGATCCGGTGTCGCTCACTCACCGCAGATCCTACAATCAATCCGACCCCGGAAATCACCAGCATAAGAAGGCCGATCTCGGAGGCGGCACCGGCCACGGCCGGAAAAACGTGCATCGCCACAACGATGCCGAAATTGAGCGCCAGCAATCCGCTGACAACCCGACGAATTCCCTGCCGCATGGCAATCCAGATGATAGGCACAAAGCTCAAATAAAATAGTTGGAGGGAACCCAGGCGAGGTCCAAACATGACCCAGAGAATCGCCACAATCGAGGCCGCCTGGCCGAGGGCTTCCGCTATGTCAGCGGCACCGACACGGATAACCTGGTTGCGGGCACGCTCGCTGTCCTGGTTCGCTTCGACTATCTTCTGCGACAGTTGCTTCCTGGCCCACGGGCATACGTGAACCAGGAGAAATGGGGCGACGCCCAGGAGCCCAATCCCATCACCCGCGAACCATATCCATGAGGCAGTCCAGAACTCGCTCCAGGCGATTGATTTGTCCGCAGCCAAACACGCCACGCCGATCACGGTCGCTACCACTGCCGCGCTCATGGTCACGAAAACGTAGCGCACGACATCCCGACGACGTCGCAGTCCCAAGTCAATTTGCAGCGGACCCCGCAGAATATAGGCAGCCGTGCAATAACAAGTGGCAACCCCGACAGCTCCGACCGTCTCACCGAACGATAAGGGAGATTGGTGATAGACCAGTGCGCCCGCCAGGGCGTCAGAGAAACAGACCAGCACAGCGTACCAGGGACTGATGCCCAGCAGGACGGCCAGAACGAGGCCTGTAGCCGGATACCATGCCACAGAACCAAGCTGAGAAATGAGAATGACTGAAGGCTGATTCAGTGCGAGATAGAGTAATACGAAGACGATGGAAAGAGTTGCGTGGCGAATGATCAGGCGACCGCTATGCATCAATCAAATACCAGTGCCAAACAGTCCGCACCAGGGTCGCCGGCTCTCGGCTACGTCACTGGCGGTTCGAACCGCTTATTCGCGCAGGCACCTCCCCTATGACATACAGTCTATGAGAGTCTTTCCAAGATTAGACTTCTCTGAAAGTCACCTTGGCGCACTTTCGTAACCAGGACGCGGGGTGACGTCGTGGAGTGCTTGCTAGCCCAGCATCATCTCTGGCGAGGTTGTTGCCGGAGGTGTGTTACGACTGCGCTGAGCGCTCACCATGCCGTCAACAATCACCATCCCGATACCCGGCAAGTCTCCGCGCTGAATGCTCTCCAGCACGGTCTTTCCTGCCGAATGCTGGGCTTTGTCGATCATCACGAAGGTAGCGTCGCGACCGGGCGCAACCAGTCCGCAGTCCAGCTTGCGAATCCTCGCCGTGTTGCCGGTGGCAAAACAGACTGCGATCTCCGCGGATATCTCGCCGAGCGACGCCAGAAGCGAAATCATGCGTAGAATGCCCAGCGGCTGCACCCCCGAACCGGCCGGCGAATCCGTGCCCAGGATCACCCGGTCAAGTTGCTTCAAGTCCTTTGCCGTGCGCAGCGTGAGCAAGGCAGCTCGCTCATTTCCATTGTGGACCACCTCTAACGCCCGTGAAGATTTCTCGCACAAAGTCACGATCTGATCATCGGGCAACGCCGTATGGCCGCCGTTGACGTGACCAATGACATCGGCGTCTGCCGCCAGCACGATGTCCTTGTCAATCAGACTGGAACCGGGAATCGAAGGTCCCCCGGTATGGATGGTGCTCTGAATCCCGAACTTACGTGCCCAGGCCACCATCTGGCGGGCCGTGGCTCCATCTTTCACGCCTCCCAGGCCGACCTCACCCAGCATGGTGACGCCGGCTGCGGCCAGGTCTTTGAAATCCTGCTCGACCATTCCGTGTTCGATCACCGGGGCACCGGCGTGGATCCTTACGCCGCCGGGTCGAAACGCCGAGAACGCCCGCTGGGCAAAAATCGCCATGGCCTTCAGTCCGACTACATCTTTGGGACGGCCGGGCGTGTGCACTTCGCCTGCGGAAATCATGGTCGTGACTCCGCCATGCAGGTAGCTGTCAATCCAGCCAATCTGGTTCTGGCGTGGCGTCCAATCTCCGGCGACCGGATGCACATGGCTGTCGATCAACCCCGGGGCCAGGGTGGTGCCTTTGGCATCGATGATCAGAGTCGCGCCGTCGGAATCGATATCTTTTTCCTTGCCCACCGCCGTGATCTTCCCGTCAACTGCCACCACGGTGTCGGCGCCGAGAATCGGCTGCTCCAGATCGCCGCTGAGCAGCAGACCGATATTCCGAATCAGAAGTCGCGCTGGGGTTTTCTTGGCGAGCTCATCGTGGGCCATCGGTCACACCTCGCTAGGCTGAGACATTTGACGGAATTCCGTTGTCCGCAAACAATGCTATAAGCTTGCTTGCATCACGGAGACCAGGCGGAACGCGTATGTTATCTCGCAATCTCGTTTTCTGGGAAGTGGACGTCCAGGCCGATTTCATGCTGCCGGGCGGCAAGCTGTATGTGCCCGGGGCCGAAAAATTGCTGCCCAACATTTGCCGGCTCACCGATGCCGCCCGGCAGGACCGCGTTTTTCTGGTCTCGCATGGCTGCTATCACCCCCAGGATGATCCCGAGTTCGCCATATTCCCCCCGCATTGTCTCAAAGGTACGCCTGGCGCTAGGTTGGTGCCGGAGGCGTTGACCGAGCGTGTCATTAGTGTCCCGAACGAAGCAACGTCCGCCCTGCCGGAAGATTTTTCGCACTACCAGCAGATTGTGCTGGAGAAGCAGACGCTCGACATTTTCAGGAGCACTCACGCCCACGAACTGGTAAAGCGACTGGGCCCGGATGTTGAATTTGTCGTGTTTGGCGTGGTCACGGAATTCTGTGTGGGTTTGGCGGCCAAGGGCCTGATCGATCGCGGTCGGCGCGTCTCTGTAGTTCGGGATGCAATCGAGACCCTCAATTCCGAGGATGGGAACCGGACCATTGCGGAACTTCAGGAGCTCGGGGCAACTTTCATCACCACAGAGCAGGCCCTTACACGGCTTAACACCGCAAAATGACAAGCCGCTGCTGTGCGGTCAACGGCTTTTCCAGGTGAGTTGCGGTTGACACTTGCGGTCGAATGGCAGTATCGTTTTGCGCACCAGACTTTAGGTCAAATCTGCATTCTCAATTGATCCGTTGTCCGTGACGACAACAACGCCAACTAAGCGCGAAGTTTTGTGAATAAGGGACACGAAAAGTCTTGAATGTAGACTTAGTGTCCGGGTATCGTCGCGTAATCAAGGACTTGGATTACATGGGGCAAGACCGCGTCCCGATCGCCACTCGATGAGGACCGCACGGGGGATTTTGATGCTCACTAAGAAAGCACTCCTGGTAGTTTTCTGTTCGCTGGTATTTCCCATCTGCCCGCTTCTGTACGGCCAGGCCACGGCAAGTTTTTCGGGCACGGTTACGGACAAAACCGGCTCCGTAGTTGCTGGAGCGAGCGTAAAGACGACTGCGCAAGGGACGGGTATTGTCCGCGAATCAAAGACGGACGATACCGGGCATTACCTCATCCCTTTGCTTTCCGTCGGGGACTACACCATCCGGGTGGATTTCCAGGGCTTTCAGAGCGCCGAGCAGAAGGACCTGCGTCTCCAGTTGGACGAGCATCGCGAAGTGAATTTCGCCCTCGCGCCCGCGTCGGTCACGTCTACCATCGAAGTCAGCGCGACTGAAGTGGCGGTGGAGACTACCAATCCCACGCTGGGACAGGTAATCACCGCACAGCAAGTCTCCGACCTTCCTTTGAACGGCCGCGACTTTGTGCAGTTGGCAACCCTGACGCCCGGCACCACGCAGGAGACCAATCCCAACAGCTTCTTTAACGGCGGCGCCAGCAGCGAAGTCTCGGCTCGCGGAACGTTTTCGCTTTCGGTCGGCGGATCGCGGGTCCAGAGTACGGATTGGCTGTTCGACGGCAATGACAATAACGAACTGACCGCCGGCGGCATCTCGATTTTGCCTTCGATTGATGCCATCCAGGAATTCAAGGTTCTGACCTATAACTACTCGGCGGAATACGGCACGCGCGCGGGTCCGACCGTACTGGTGACGACAAAATCAGGAAGCAACGCGCTGCACGGCTCTTTGTTCGAGTTCTTGCGTAACACCAAGCTGGATGCGCGAAGTTTCTTTGCCTCGAGCCGGGAACAATTCAATCTGAATCAGTTCGGAGGGTCGCTCGGCGGCCCGATTCAGAAAGACAAAACTTTCTTTTTTGCCGACTACGAAGCCAAAATGCAGCGCCATGGCATACCCTTCGTGGGACTGGTTCCGTCACAGGCAATGCTGGGTGGCGATTTCAGTGCGGATCCTTTCGGTGTGGCTCGACCGGGAACTTTCAATGGAACCACGAACTTGGATCGCTTCGGTGATCTTACCAACCCCTATAGCCTTACTCCCTTCCAGTGCGATGGTGCGGGAAACGCCCTTCCGGCTCTGGGCGATGGAACTCAGGCAGGGGGTGTGTCCTGCAACAAGATCCCAGCCAATATGTTCGACGCGGTTGGCGCAAAGATGATCAAGCTCTATCCGGCCGCCAACGCCAATAACGGCCCACTGGGTTTCAACTACACCAATGTCCCGGTCAGAAGGCTGAACGAAGGCAAATTCGACGTCCGCCTCGACCACACCTTTTCCGGCAAAGATTCAGTGTTTGCGCGCTTCAGTTACGATCAGGCCGTCTCGTTCGTGCCCGGCGGTTCCCCGGGATTCGCGGAGCAGAACCCTTTTGCGAGTACGCAGGACATCACCAACCACGGACGAAACGTGGCCCTGTCGGAAACTCACATGTTCACCGATCGCACCATCAACCAGTTCAACGCTGGCTTCAATCGAATTTTCAATCACATCAAGTCTTTCGGAGACAGCACCTGCAAAGCGGCAACTCTTGGCATTCAGGGCGCCGATCTGGGGAGCAAATGCAGCGGCATCACTGGCTATCCCGCGAGCCTGAACCAGTCAACCAAGGACTGCATCGGTTGTGGTCTGAGTTCGACCCAGATGTCCGGTTATTTTTCCCTGGGGGATCGCGGTTTTGCTCCCTTCCAGGGCGGCACCAACGTTTACTCCGTTTCAGACACCCTGGATATGATCCGCGGGAAACATGACGTCCGGGTGGGCATGGGGTTCCGCGCGAACCAGATGAATGTGCGGACCAATGGCTTCCAGGACGGCTACTTCATTCTGAATGGCGGTTCCGGCTCCTACACCGGGGACGACGTGGCAGACCTGCTCCTGGGCCAGATTACCGGTGGAATTCACGACCAGACGTTCGATGGCGCCACCACGGGACGCCGCTGGAAGATGTTCCGTCCGTTCGTGCAGGACGACTGGCGGGTCACTCCGAATTTGACGGTGAATATCGGTGTGGCTTGGGCCCTGGTGACGCCCGAAACCGAAGCCCAAGGTCGCCAGGCGAATTTCAACTTCCTGACCGGCAAGTATCTGGTGGCAGGAAACAGCCCGCAGGCCGGTTGCGCCATCTGCATTCACAGCGACGGGGCTGCGGGCGTCCAATTCGACAAGAGAGCCGTAGAGCCGCGGATTGGATTGGCCTGGAAGCCGTTTGGAAGCCAGAACACCGCCATCCGCGCCGGGTATGCGATCTATCACGATTCGGCCTGGAGCCAGGGCGCGCAGGGCCTTTGGCAGAATCCGCCCTACTACGCTGAAATCGATCAGTTCAATTTCTTCCCCAGCCATCCCTGTCCTTTCGGCAATGCCACTTCGGCGGCGCCAGTGAACTGCGGGATTCAACTTGGTTTCCTTCAACCCAATCTTCAACCCATTTCCGCGCAGCCCGACCCCTCCACTTTTACCGGGACCATCCAGTCCCAGAATCTCAATTTCAAACAGGGAACGGTGCAGCAGTTTAACCTCAATGTTGAGCGCCAGTTGCCGGGCAACGTTGTCTTGACGGCTGGATACGCCGGCTCACGTAGCTCCCGCATCCTGGTGGACGGATTGAATATGAACGTGGGATCTCCGGCAGCGTGTGGCGTAGTGGTCGGCTATACCTTCGGCTGCGGCCCGAATGGAGCGTCCTTTATCGCGCCGTACGGCACGTTCACCACGGTTGCCAATATTACCGACAATGGCGCCGCGCGCTACGATTCGCTGCAAATCAAGGCAGAGACGAAGAGCGTGCGGCACGGTCTTTACGCCCTTCTGGGCTATACCTGGTCCCGCACCTTCGACTCCGGCTTTCCTGACGGAGCCGGCACCACCCCGGGTGCGATCTATTGGCCGCTGCCCGGAACTCAAAGAGCCGATTGGGGCTTGTCTCAAATCAACCTCAATGACCAATTTACCGCCAGCATTCTCTACGAACTGCCGTTCGGCAAAGGCAAGGCGTTTGGCAGCAACATGGGCGGCATAGGCAATGCCATCCTGGGTAACTGGCAAGTCAACGTGATTGAAAAGGTCACTTCTGGATTCCCCCTGTTCGTAGTCGCCAGCGCGAATGGCAACTTCAGTGGCTCCGGAGTGAACTTCCAGTGGAACGGCTCCAGCTTGAACCGTCCCAACGAAGTGGGTGACCCGAACAAGGCGGGCCCCGTGGCCGCGAATCCAGGTTGCGCTGCGCCCGCACAAGTGCATACGCTGGCGAATTGGTTCAATCCATGCGCTTTCGAGGACGCACCAGCGGGAGAGCTGGGAAACTCCAGCCGCACGCCGCTTTATGGTCCGCGCTTTGTGAACACGGATTTCTCCGCCATCAAGAACTTCCCCTTGTCGTTCCGCGAGGGAATGTTTCTGCAATTCCGGGCCGAGTTCTTCAATCTCTTTAACCACGCGCAGTTTTATCTGGGTGGCGGCGCCAGCCAGATGCAGGACGTGGATTCGTCGTCCAGTTTCGGAGTCGTAAACGGGACCGTGAACAACCCCCGCGTGATTCAGTTCGCTCTAAAGCTCAACTTCTAGGGCACGCTGATTGTGCGATCTCAATTCGGGCAGGTTGAGCAAGCTGGAGCAATCCGGCGCCATGTTCAGTCTGCCCTCCGTTTTTCTGTCGAACCCGAGGCCCAATGACAAGATGCAGCAGGTTCGCCCTGGCATTCCTGTGCGTGCTGCTGGCGAGTTCCTCCGGCTGGACCCAGCAGCGGCGCAAGGTAATCATCAACCAGGACGGCTCCGGGCCGGGCGGCAGCAACATGCAGACTCTCGCGCTCCTGATTCAGTCACCCCAGGTTGAAGTCCTCGGGATCACAGTGGTCAGTGGAAACCAGTGGCGTGACGAAGAGGTAGCGCACACGCTGCGTCTGCTTGAGATCATGGGGCGCACCGATATCCCGGTAATGCCCGGGGCCGTCTTCCCTTTGGTGCGCCGCCGCGAAGAAACGCAGATGTGGCAGCAGCGTTTCGGCAAAGTGGCCTTCGCAGGCGCATGGGATGAGAGATGGTGGCACGATCCTTTTGTCGTTCCGCCCCTGCCCGAGGGCCAGCCCACGACCAAACCTTCGGACGAAGACGCGGTTCACTTCCTGATTCGCAAGGTGCGCCAGTTCCCGCATGAAGTGACGATCTACGAAGGCGGCCCGATGACCAATCTGGCGCTCGCCATCTCCATCGATCCTCAATTCTCCGAGTTGGCGCAACAACTGGTCTTTATGGGCGGAAGCCTGGCACCCCAGACCGACGACCCTGAGTTCGTCAGCAATCCTCGACACGAATTCAATTTCTGGTTCGATCCGGAGGCGGCGCAAATCGTACTGCGCGCGTCGTGGCAGAAAATCGTCTGCACCCCGACTGACATTTCAGTCAAGACCCGCCTCACGCCCGCGATGATCAAGCAGATCGATGCCAGCGGGACACCGTTGGCACATTACATCGCCCGTTTTTACCAGACCGGCCAGGGTGGCGAGTACATGTGGGACGAACTCGCAGCCGCCGCCTGGATCGACCCTGCCCTGATCACCCGGCAGGAAACTCGTTACATGGCCGTAGGCCTCGACCGAGGCGCTGGCTACGCCAACACTCTGACCTGGACAGAGAAAGACAAGCCGAAAATCACGGTGCAACCGGTTGAAATCCAGTTTGATCTGGACACGGAAAAGTTTTATCGGATGTTTATCGGCTTGATGAGCGCCCCGACGCGGGCCCACTGATCCCAAAGATCTTATCCACAAAAGACGCCAGGAACTCCGCCAGGATCGCAAGGAATTCCATTGCGCACTTTGCGAGGTCTCTTGCGTCCTTTGCGGTAAGGCTTCTAACGAGACTGTGCCCCCGAAGCCGGACTCCGCAACGTATACACAAACTGCCGACTCTCACGCCGCTCGCGTTCCACTTCCTCGTCCTTGCTCTTCGATATCTGGTTGTAACGTTGAAGCTCCTCGTCAGCTTTCAGTTTATCTCCCGACCGTTTGTAAATCTGCGCCAGACGGTAGTGTGCCTCCTCCAGTTGCGGGCTGGCGTGGATCGCATCCTGATAGCTGGAGATGGCGCGGGCAAAATCCTTTCGCTCAGAGTAAAGCACGCCCAGCTGCAGAAACCCAACACCGAGGTTCGGATCAAGTTGGACGGCTCGCCTCAGTCGGGACTCTGCCTGCGCCACGGTTTCGCCGTCGTCCGGCCCCTTGCGCCGCTTCCAGAGATTGACTCCGTAGTAGTAATTGGCCAGCGCATTTTCTGGCTGCAGCTTCGCAAACCGTTGCAGCCTCTCGACCGAGCATTCTGACTGACTGGTTTCGACACTCTGTATCTTGCCCAGAAAAAGGTACGGCTGCGGGTCGCCGGGGTTCAGGTCGGAGGCTTCGCACAGCCGCTTTGCGGCTTGATCGTACGAACCGTTGCTGTACCAGGCCACCCCCAGCGCCACCAGCATGCGGGGGGATCGCGGGAACAGACGACTACCCTTGCTGAAGACTTCGATGGCCGGTTCGGCCGCGCGATGCAGCAGAAGCTCGGCTCCCCAATCGAAAAAATTGGGTTCACTGGCGTTCAGTTGCGCTGCACTCTGATACTCGCGGACGGCTTCGAGGGGATCACCCACTTTTTCTGCGATGTCGCCGAGCAAGTGATGCAGCTCGGCCTGATCCTGTTGGGTAAAACTCGGCTGCGCCTTCTCCTGAGCGGTCAGCAAGGCTCGCACATTGGTGCGTGCCTGCTGATATTGACCTGCGTCCGCATAAGCGAGCGCCAGCAGGTAGGAATTTTCATAGTTGGCGGAATTGACCTGTGACGCCCGCTCCAGATAGACAACTGCTTCCGGAGCCTTTCCGCGGTCAATCAGTAACTTCCCCAGACGGTGATTTGCATCGAAGCTTCCGGGTTCGCGCTCCGCTATCGCACGAAGAGTCATTTCAGCGGGGTCGACGGACACACTCGATGCTGGCGGCAGGCTACTGGCCGATGGCTTGTCCCCGGAGACGCTCAGAGACGCGATATCTTTCGCCAGAGATTCCTTGGTTCTTACAATCGTATTCGAACCATGCCCGCCAAGATTGGTACCATCGGTGACGCCGGCCACGGTGAATTGGGGCTCATCGAAAAACTCTGGCGGTCCTTCTCCTGGTTTACTCAGCGAAGACGCTTGAGGACCCTTAGCGGGTTCGAGCGTCAGATCAAGTCTCTTCGCTTCCTTCGGTCCCAGTATGCAGGGGCCAACTGTGGCCTCGATGTATCCGGCCATCTCCACGCGCAACATATAAATGCCTTCGCGAAGACCGGAGAAGCGATAACTCCCATTTGCGTCTGCGTGGGCGGATAGAATCTGCGTGTAGTCCTTGACCTGCAGATATACGGTCGCACCCACAACCGGGTGACCCGTTGAATCTCGGACCGACCCTTGCAGGGCAGCCGAATCGGGACGATTCCGAGGTGGCCCCTGAACCGCTTGCCCCTGAATCGGAAACAGGGTAAGAAGCGCGACCACCGTCAAAAGGCAGCTTGCTACCGAGATTCCCAGACACCCGAATTGTTTCGCGGTCACGCGGAAACAGCCCATAGGAGAAAGCAGAAACTGCAAAGATCAATACAAAGCAATCGCGCGCCCATCATTCTAGTCGCTGGATTCGGCGTCCGCAATCAGAGCGGTGGTTCAACAGTCTGAAACGCTTTCTTCACCTTCGATCAGGGAAAACATACGTAACACTAAATGCTGAGAGGTGGCGGTGTTTCCTGACGGGCGTTACAATGCAAGGTCTTCCAGAACAGGCTCAGGTTTCCTCACCAACGGTCCGAATGCAATTCGGGAATCCTGATTAGCCCGCGAAGATGAATCACAAGAAGAATCCGTTTCCAACTCCGAGGGGAATGATGAAATTCGGCCGAGTGTGGGTTGGGGCAGCCCTACTGCTGACATGCCTCATGTGCTGGGGACAGGAAAAACGCAAGATCATCATCGATCAGGACGCCGCCGGACCCGCCGGGACCGACCAGCAGTCGATGCTGCTGCTGATCCAGTCTTCGCAGACGGATGTCCTTGGCATCACCGTCGTAACCGGCGACGCATGGCTCAAGTCCGAAGTTGCGCACACTCTGCGCATGCTCGAACTCATCGGTCGAACCGATCTTCCGGTGGTGGCGGGAGCAGAGTATCCGCTGGTCCGCCGAAAAGACGAGACCGAACTCTGGGAGCAGCGATACGGTTACTACAGTTGGCTGGGCGCCTGGACTCCCAGGCTTTATCATCCACCAGACCAACTCGGAGATATGCCGGAAGGCAAGCCCGCCGCCAAACCGCTTGATGAAGACGCGGCGCATTTTCTGGTCCGCATGGTCCGCAAATATCCGCACGAGGTCACGATTTACGCGGGCGGCCCCATGACCAACCTGGCGCTTGCCATCTCCATCGATCCCGAATTCCCACAGTTGGCCAAAGAACTGGTCTTCATGGGCGCCAGTTTGAATCCGCAAACTACTGACCCCGAGTTCATCAACACTCCGCGGCGCGAATTCAACATCTGGTTCGATCCCGAAGCGGCCCACATTGTGTTGCGCGCGCCGTGGAAAAAGATGATCTGCACGACGGTGGACATCTCAGTGAAGACCAGAATGACGGCTGACCTGGTCAACCGCATCAAAGCCAGCAGCTCGCCGGCGGCGCAGTACGTCGGCAAATATTCCCGCCTGTCCGGCGAATACAGTTATCTTTGGGATGAGTTGGCGTCGGCGGCATGGATTGATCCGAGCCTGATCACAAAGACAGAAACCCGCTTCATGGACGTGGACCTGGGCCGCGGCGCGGGCTACGGCAGCATCCTCAGCTGGAGCGATCATGACAAACCGAAAATCGATCTCCAGCCCGTGGAAATACAGGTCGATCTGAACACCGAAAAGTTCTACAAGGTGTTCGTGGACCTGCTGAGTGCGCCCACGCCACCGAAGCCTTAACCCGTGGCGCCAATGGGGGCCGGGCGAGATCGCCCCGTCCTCCATGAGTGATCACTAGTGCAATTGCCGGAGTGCCTGTTGCGCTGCCGCATGCCCCGGATGCTGCTTCAGCAGATTGAGCAAGACGCTTCTAGCCTTGTCTGGCGTGCCTTCGAGCGCGTACACCCGGGCCAGGTTCATGTACGACTGATCGAAGGCCGGCGCAACCCGAATGCATTCTTCGAAGCTGGCCACTGCTTCATCCCGCTGTCCGGTGCGCAGGTAGAGTACGCCGAGGTTGTTCAGCGCTTCGGGATAGCCCGGGCGAGACTTCAACGCCCGCTGCAAATATTCATAAGTCCGGACATTGTCGTTGAGCTGCGCGAAGACCATCCCCAGACTGTAGTTCGCCTCCGGATCCCGGGGACCGACCGCCACCGCCCGCTCCAGCACGACGCGGGCTTCATGCCAATTTTTCTGCTGGCGATACGCGTTGCCGAGGTTTTCCAGCGCGATCAAATGATCAGGATTGAGTTTGAGCGCCTCCTGGAAATACGGGATCGCTTCGGCAGTGTGCCCTTCGCGCGTTGCCAGAAGACCAAGGTTGTTCCACGCGTTGGCCAGAGTGTCGGGATAGCTGGCTTGTAGTTTGGTCGCGTGCTCGAAGTTTTCGCGCGCCTCGCGGGTCTTCTCCTGTTTCAAATAAACGCTTCCCAGCCCATAGAGAGCCTCGGCACTCGCTGGGTCATCGCTCAGGGCCTGCCGAAATGATGCTTCGGCCTGGTCAAGATATCCTCGCTGAAAATATACCGACCCGTAGTTGAGATAATTGCGCTTGAAGTCCAGGGTGTCGATTACACCGGAAAATGGCAGCGCTTTGCCCAGTCTTTCGGCTGCGGTTCGCGGAATGTGCTGAAAGTCCTGCTCGACATGTTCCGGATTCGCCGGGCCCTGGTAGACCT
>Ga0210384_10003631_pt1 | contig 17750 bp, 11 predicted proteins | sample IncBWH2MmetaG_FD_160574 | JGI IMG/M metagenome (GOLD analysis project Ga0210384, IMG submission 160574) | Forest soil microbial communities from Barre Woods Harvard Forest LTER site, Petersham, Massachusetts, United States - Inc-BW-H-2-M | ecosystem: Environmental > Terrestrial > Soil >...
GCGTCGATCCGAATTACATACGCCGAAGCGCTCTACGACGAAAAGGAAAACAAAGGCAATCGCAACGAGATCGCCGGCAAGCACATCATCGGTCTCTCCGATCAATTCCTGCCCGATGGCCCGGCCCGCACCTACTCACCGCTGAGTTGGAGGACCTGGCGCTATCTGCAAATGGATGTGACAACGGGCGAGCAGCCGCTAGAAGTCGAACGTCTCCGCATCTGGTTTACGGCGTTCCCTTTCGAGCAGCACGCACATTTCGACTCGGACGACCCCGCGCTCAAATCTATTTGGGAAGTGGGTTGGCGAACCGCGCGCCTCGATGCCCACGACACCTACATGGACACTCCCTATTGGGAGCGCCTGCAATACATCGGCGACACGCGCATTCAGTCGTTAATTTCCTACACCGTGGCTGGCGACGATCGGCTGGCACGGCAAGCCATCCAGGCATTCAACGACTCGCGCATTCCGGACGGAATTACCCTAAGCCGCTATCCAACTTCCTTGGCGCAATACATTCCGACATTTTCTCTGTTGTGGGTAGGGATGGTCCACGACTACTGGATGTATCGCGACGACCCCAATTTCGTCCGCGCACAAATGGCCGGAACGCGCACTGTGCTCGAGTGGTTCCTGCAGCGCCGCCGTCCGGACGGTTTGCTGCAAAAGTTGCCCTGGTGGGAGTTCGCCGATTGGGCCGAAGATTTCGACTTTGGCGTGCCGCCCGAAGATGCCGATGGCGGCTCGGCAATAATCACCCTGCAATTTATCGAGGCGCTTGGCTACGCAGGCGAACTCGAAGACGCATTCGGCGATACCCGGCGAGCGGCGGCTTATCGAGACGCTGCCGCGCACGCTTCCGAAGCCGTTCGCAATCGTTGCTGGAATGGAAAGTACGGTCTGCTTGCCGACACACCCGCGCAGAAGCACTTCAGCCAACACGCGAACATTCTCGGCGCGTGGCTGGGCGTAATTCCTCAAGATCAACAGAAGCTGGTATTGCGAAAAATCCTTTCGAAGAGCGATGAGGGATTCAAGTCCGAGGGAGAGCTACCGCCCATCTCGCTGGCCACATACTATTTCCGATTCTACCTCGCGCGCGCCGTGCAACACGCCGGCATGGGCGATGAGTATATCCGCCTACTGCAGCCCTGGCGAGAGATGCTGGCACTCGGCCTCACCACTTGGGCCGAAAAGAACGAGCCCACGCGCTCTGACTCCCACGCCTGGAGCGCCCACCCAAATTTCGATCTATTGACCATCGTGGCGGGTGTTCGCCCGGGCTCCGGAACCTTCAGCGCAGTCACCATCGAGCCTCATCTGGGCCCCCTCAACCACGTCTCTGCTGTGTCTGCGCATCCGAAGGGCGAGATTCAGGTGGAATACACGCGAGAGGCCACAGGAGTAGCAGCATCGATCACGTTGCCGCGAGGGATTTCAGGAAATTTGATCTGGAGCGCAAAAGAATATCCGCTACACGAGGGCAAACAGCAATTGACGCTTCCCTTGCGGCCGTACTGACCGTTGCGCAACCAGAAGCGGCCGCGCGGCGAGGATGGTCAAGATTAGAGTGGCTCGGCCGCGCAACCGCAGTGTTCTACTCGAAAAACACCACCACACCCCAGAAGTTGCGCGTTGTCGTGTATCCACTTTGGGGCGGCTTTAGGCCGCCCATCTTGGCGTTCGAGGGGCGCGCTATTTCCCGACAGCCGCATCCGAAGGCAGTTTCGACCGCAAACACCAGCGAAGCTCCTGGCTAATTTCCGAAATTTCCATGCCGGGCATCACGATGAACTTGCACGAAAGCATCTCGTGAGGCTCATCCTCGTCGGGCAGTTGGCAGGTCACGCGGCAATACTGGCAATCCTGATTCCAGCAGAAACGCCCGTAAGGGATGGTCTCCGGGCTGAGAAACTGAAAACAACGCAACAACGAATTGCGCTCCGGCACCTGAAACTTCTTGCCGAAGATGCTGATCTCCACGAGCTTTTCGTACGGGCGGAACGGTTCCGACATTATGGGCCTATCCTTTGTGCACCGCGTAAAAGACCTGAGGTGATGGGTCTAGCGAAGTGCAAGTCCCCGAGCCAGGGCGAGGAATAAAGCACCTTCAGATTAAATGCACGGGGTATGGCGGACAACGAAGGGTTCAAATCAACGTAGCGAATCTGCCACGGGGCCGATTTGCGCTTTGGATCGAAGGCCGTCGAACAAATGAACTTGAGGGTGCCCCATCCTTTGCGCCGTTTGCAAAGGGTGGGTTCTGACAATCGAAGACAACGGAATCAGGGGACCAGATCGAAGAACTGGCACATCCGCCGGAATTTCTCGTAGCGGGTGTGAATCAATTCCTTGGCAGTCTGGCTGGAAAGCGCGAGCAGCTGCCGCTCCAGCACATCCCCAAACAGCGCAGCCGCAGCTTCGTGATCGTTGTGCGCGCCACCTTCCGGTTCGGGAACAATTTCATCAATGATCCCAAGCTCCACCAAATCCTTCGCAACAATCTTCATCGCAATGGCCGCGGTTTCCGCCTTGGCGGCATCGCGCCAAATAATCGTCGCGCAGCCCTCCGGCGAAATCACCGAATAAAATCCATTCTCCAGAATGTTCACGCGATCACCAACAGCGACGGCCAGCGCGCCACCCGAACCGCCTTCGCCGGTAACCGTGGCGATCACCGGGACCGGCAAGCGCGCCATTTCGCGCAAATTCCGTGCGATGGCTTCGCCCTGTCCCCGCTCTTCCGCGTCAATGCCAGGATACGCGCCGGGAGTATCGATAAACGTCAGGATCGGCCGCCCGAATTTCGCGGCCAGTTGCATCACGCGCAACGCCTTGCGGTAGCCTTCCGGCTTAGGCTGCCCAAAATTCCGCACGACCCGCTGCTTGATGTCTCTTCCCTTTTGATGGCCGATGATAGCCACTGGGCGTCCGCGAAATTTTGCGAGTCCGGTGATGAGCGCCCTATCGTCGCCAAAGCTGCGGTCACCATGAAGCTCGATAAAATCCGTGAACATGTGCTGCACCCAATCCAGGGTGTAGGGTCGCTGGGGGTGGCGGGCGATCTGTGCGCGCTGCCACGGGCCCATGTGAGCGTAGAATTCCTGGCGCAGTTCGGCAACTTGTTCTTTCAAGCGGACCAGTTCCGCGTCGCCATCCTCCGTGGGAGCTAGGCGGCGCAGGTCGTCGACGTCCTTCTGCAGGCGGTCGATTTCCTTCTGGCGCTCCAGGGTCACCGCGCCCTTTTTATTTTTGTCCGCTGCGGACATCAGTTCAGCCTCTGAACGCTATCTTCGCCACAGACCCGTTGCACGGCAGCCAGAAACTCCGGAGACACACGGATTTTTTTCTGCGATTGCACCACGGCGGCCGAGCCGTCCTGCGCGAATACTTCAAACACTACCGTACTTGGACCCGGAGCGGAGGCGAACAATTCCTGTAGTTGTTGAAGTGCAACGTCGCTGAGGCCTTGGAGGTTGAGGCGCAGACGGAATTCGGAGGGAGTGACGCGCCCGGCCACATCTTCCACGCGGCGGGCTTCCTGCAGCGAAAGACGCGTCCCCGCTTCTTCGATCTGGATTTTTGCTTTAAGAACCAGCGGAACGCCGGGCTTCAAAAGCGCTTCCAGGCGGGCGAAACTCTCGGGGAACGCGAGGAGTTCCTGCACTCCTGTCATGTCTTGGAGGGTGAAGATAGCCCAGCGAGCACCCTTCTTAGAACGCATTGGGCGAGTGCCGACGATCAAGCCCGCGACAGTAATTTCCTTGCCGTTGCGTTGGCCTTCCACCTCGTCCAGCGAAAGCACGCCAAGTTCTTTCAGCCGCGAAATGTATTTCTCCAGTGGGTGCCCAGAAACATAAAACCCCAACATGGCGTATTCGCTGGCTAGTCGCTCCTCTTCGCTCCACGGCGCCGCATCGCGCAATTCGAAATGCACCTTCGGCTCCGGCGTGTTGCCGCCAAAGAAAAGACCGTGCTGTCCGGATTCCTTCGAACGGGCAGCCCTCTGTAGGGCAGCGACGGCGTCATCCACGGAGGCCAGCATGCCTTCGCGCGACCCTAGCGAATCCATGGCCCCGGACTTGATCAGGCTTTCGAACACGCGCTTGTTCAGGAATCGCGGCTCGACGCGTTCGCAGAAGTCGTACAGCGATTTGAATTCACCCTGCGCCAGCCGCGAATCGCGAATGGCTTTGGCAGTGCTTTCGCCAACGTTCTTGATGGCGGCAAGGCCGAATCGGATGGAATCGCCCACGGGTGTGAAGTACAAATCGCTCTCGTTAACGTCCGGCGGAAGGATCGAGATACCCATTCCGCGCGCTTCGTTGATGTACTTCACGGCTTTTTCCGCGTTGCCGGTTTCCGATGTGAGCAGCGCAGCGATGAATTCCACTGGGTAGTGCGTCTTCAGATATGCCGTATGATACGCCAGCAACGCGTAGGCGCACGAGTGTGACTTGTTGAACCCGTATCCTGCGAATTCTTCCATCAGGTCAAAAATGCGTACAGCCTTCTTCTCGGGGATCTTGTTTATCGAGCAGCCGGCCAAGAACTTTGCTCGTTGCGCGGCCATTTCTTCTTTTTTCTTCTTGCCCATCGCGCGCCGCAGCAAGTCCGCTTCGCCAAGCGAAAAACTCGCCAGATGGTTGGCGATCTGCATTACTTGTTCCTGATACAGGATCACGCCGTAGGTCTCTTCCAAAATCGTTTGCAGCTGTGGCAGTTCGTAGCTGACTTTTGTCTTCCCATGCTTGCGATTGATGAAGTCGTCGATCATCCCGCCCTGAATCGGCCCGGGACGGTAGAGAGCGTTCAGAGCGGTGAGATCTTCAATGCGCGTCGGCTGGTAGCGGCGCAGAATGTCGCGCATCCCGTGCGATTCAAATTGGAAGATCGCGGTGGTTTCGCCGCGCGAAAAAAGTTTGTAAGTCGCTTCGTCGTCCAGAAGCAGATTATCCATGTCCAGCTGGGTGCCGCGATTCTGCTGCACCGACTTCACCGTGTCATGAAGCACGGTCAGCGTCGTCAGCCCGAGAAAATCCATCTTCAGCAGGCCAATACGTTCCAGCGCGTTCATATCGTACTGCGTGGTGATTTCGTCGCGGTTGGTCTTATAGACGGGCACTAGCTCGGTGAGGGGCTGCGGCGAAATGACCACCCCCGCCGCATGCGTAGAGGCGTGACGCGCGAGCCCCTCGAGCCGGAGCGCCACAGCCATCAAATCCTTCAGGCGTTCATCGCTGTCCACCGCTGCCTTCAGCTGCGGAGATTCCTTTAGCGCGTGCTCTAGCTCGATACCTAGCGTCGTGGGAATAAGTTTCGCCAGACGGTCCACTTCGCTGTATGGAATGTCCATCGCACGGCCAACATCCTTCACAGCGGCTTTAGCCGCCATGGTCCCGAAAGTGATTATCTGCGAAACATTTTCGCGCCCGTATTTCTGCGTGACGTAATCGATCAACTCGCCACGCCGACGCATGCAAAAATCAATGTCGATATCCGGCATGGACACGCGTTCGGGATTCAAGAAGCGTTCGAACAGCAAGTTGTACTGCAACGGGTCGACATCCGTAATCCGCAGCGCATAACTCACCAGGCTGCCCGCAGCGGAGCCGCGCCCGGGGCCCACGGGAACTTCCTGTGCTCGCGCATAGTGGATAAAATCCCAAACGATCAGGAAGTAGCCCTCATACCGCATCTTCTTGATCATCTCGATTTCGGAAGTCAGTCGGCGCTCGTATTCGGCGAGCGGATTCCGCAACGCGCCCTGCTGCGCGAGGCGCTCCAGATACGGCACTCGCTGACTAAACCCCTCCCGGGCGACCTGTTCGAAATAGCTCCCGGGCGTATGGCCTGCCGGCACTTTGAATTCCGGCAGAGCGTTTGGAATACGATCGATCTTTACGTTGCAGCGTGCAGCAATATCCACGGTGCGGCTGAGGGCATCCGGCACTTCGCGAAACACCTGCGCCATTTCCTGCGCGCTCTTGAAATAAAATTGGTCCGTCGCGAACTTCATCCGGTGCTCGTTGCTCATCGTCTTGCCGGTCTGGATGCACAGCAAAACTTCCTGAGCATGCGCATCGGAATGGTGCAGGTAATGGCAATCGTTGGTTGCGACGAGAGGGATACCGGTCTCTTTCGAGAGCCGCACCAACTCCCGATTCACTCCCTTTTCCACTTCCAGGCCCTGATCCTGAATCTCCAGGAAGAAGTTCCCTTTCCCGAAGAGATCGCGCAGCCGATAAGCGTTTTCGCGAGCCTGTTCATACTTCTGTTCGACCACTGATTCCGTAACCGGCCCACGTAGGCAGGCAGACAGCGCAATCAGTCCCTTGCTGTGTTTCGCCAGCAGGTCGTAGTCGATGCGCGGTTTGTAGTAGAAGCCTTCCAGGAAGCCCGCCGAGACCAGCTTGATCAGGTTGTGATAGCCCTCCAGCGACTCGCACAGCAACACCAGATGATTGGTACCGCGCGTGCCGACCTCCATCTCATCGCGGTCCGGATTGGGAGCCGATTTTTCGCCGCGATCGTGCCGGCTGCCCTTGGCCAGGTAAACTTCGCAGCCGATGATGGGTTTTACGTCGCGCTTGGCGGCTTCATAGAAAAAATTGGCGGCAGCGAACAGGTTTCCGTGGTCGGTGATCGCCACCGCAGGCATTTTCTGCCGCGAAGCTTCATCCAGAAGTTCGGAGACTTCGCAGGCGCCGTCCAGAAGGCTGTAGTCGGTGTGGACATGCAAGTGAACAAACTGCGGATTACCCATGGAATTACATTTTAAAACGGGCGCGAAATAATTGCGAACGCCATTTGCGGTTTTGCACAGGCCTTATCTTACGACCTAAACGCAACCGCGATTCCGATGCGGAATTTGCTAACTGGTCATCAAGACCGGAAAACCGGCACAGTTTGTGCCGCGCAACGGCAACTGTGCCGGCATTTGGCCGGTAATGGTTTTGCGCCGGATCCGGCTTATGTAGCGGCGGCCTTCTGAGGCGGACGCATTCATTTTCCCAAACGGCGGCCCGGCTTTACTTTGTGGGAGCGGCTTTACGCTGCCCATCTTGGGTTCGCGCGCGCACCAGCCTAAACCCTAGCGACGCCCGACGCCAACAGCTACTTCTTGCCCTTACTCTTTTTCGCCGCAGCCGCTTTCATCCCAGCCTGGAACTTGGCCTTGGCTGCGCCCTTTTCCGCCGCTGTTTTCGATTTCGGCGCTGCCGCGACAGCAGGCGCCTTCTCCCCGCTCTTGGTCACTTTCTTTTCTTTTTCCTTCTTCTTCGGTTGCTCCTTAATCCCAGACAGCTTCCGCAAAGTCTTGATCCGTTCTTCCGGCGTTTTGCCGCGCCCATTCAATTGAATCGCGAACACTTCCTGAACGATATCGTCGAACTTGGCTCCACGAGGCATGCCTAACGCTTCCAACTCGGTAGCCACTACCGGAAGCGCCATGCGAATCGGCCGCCACTTGTGCAGGAACGCCTTGATCTTCGAAACCGCCGCCGAATTATTGGACTCCGCAAGAAGGTACGCAACATATTCCATGGGCAACTTCTCGATGAAGCGATACGCATCGATCGGCGTCTTAACCTTCTTGCCGACCAACTCCTTTTGCACCTCGTGGACCTTCTCGGGAAACGATTCGACAGCGGCAACTTCCGCCGCTCGGAAGCCCAGCTTGGACAGCAGGTGCGCTCCCTCTCTTTCTTTCAAGCGGCCAAGAATCGCCAGCAGCATCGGAGTAGCCAGGCGCGGCCGATAGCCCGCCATGAAAAGCTCGTCGCGAACTTTGATCAGCCGGTTGATGGCCTCGTAGTCCGGATGCTTTTTAGCCAGCAACGGGTGAATCCGGTCGAGAAGTTTGTGCGACTCCCATTCCTTCAGTGCCAAATGCGGCCGCTCTTCTCGGCTAAGCGAACGCAGTTCCTCGCCGCCATCTTCCGGCGTAATAGTGGTGTGAAGTTCGCGCTCAATCGCCAGGTTGAACCATTCCTGCGTGCGCGATTCCAGGTGATAGCCCATGCGCGAGGCTATCCGCAGCACCCGCAACAACCGCACCGGCTGATTGGTAAAGCTGTGAATGGTCAGCGCGCGTACTTCCCCGTGCTCGATATCTGAAAGACCGTTGGTCGGATCAAGCAACAGCCCGCGCGATGCCGGATTCAGCGAAATGGCGATGGCGTTCAGCGAAAAATCGCGCCGGCGAAGGTCCTCCATGATGGTGGACCAGCGAATCTCCGGCTTGGTGCCCGGGCGAACATAATGATCGTCGCGCGCGGCGGAAATGCTGCCTTCCACATCGTTGGCAAAAAGAATTTCGACGTGGCGCAGCTTGTCGTCTTCGGAAAGGACCTTTGCGCCGCCCTTCTCCAGCTCTCCAATCATCTTGGTGGGATTGCCTTCCACCGTAAAATCCAGATCGCGCAGCGTGGCGCCAGTGATCAGGTCGCGGACGGTGCCGCCAGTGAGATACACATTGTAGCCCAGCGCGGCGGCGAGCTCTTGGACCCGCAACATCGCAGCGCGCTGTTCCGGCGAGAGCCGGCTTTCCAGCAGAAACATATAATCAGGCATTGCTTTGGTTCCTTCCGCTGCGGGAGGACGTTCCTGCGAACTCCAAGCCCGCGATGAGTTGTACCCGCGCTAGGCGCGGGGGTGATGCGCCTTGTAGACCTGCTTTAAGCGCTCCTCCACGACGTGGGTATAAATTTGCGTCGTAGAGATGTCCGAATGGCCCAGCATCAACTGCACGGAGCGAAGATCCGCGCCCCGCTCCAGTAGATGAGTTGCAAAACTATGTCGCAGCATGTGTGGCGTTAGCGCCACGCGCAAGCCGGCTCTCCGGCCATACGCTGACAGAATCTTCCAGACGCCAACGCGGCTAAGTGAGCCTCCGCGGCGATTGATGAACAACATATTCGTGGAGATTTGTTTCCCTTTGCCGACAAGTTTCGCCCGCGCTTCTTTCAGATACCGCTCCACCAGAGCCAGCGCCTTCTTCCCGATGGGAACGAGGCGCTCCTTGTCGCCTTTACCGACGCAGCGGACACATCCCGCGGAACGGTCCAAATCCATCACGCGAAGATTCACAAGTTCAGAGACACGCAATCCGGTCGAATAAAGAACTTCCAGCATGGCGTGATCGCGCAGCCCGATCGGTGTTTTATCATCGGGCTGGGCCAGCAACCGCTCTAGTTCTTCCAGACGCAGATACCCGGGAAGTGAGCGCCGTATTTTCGGAGATTCCAGATTCAATGACGGATCGCTGGTAATCAGCTCCTGGGCTAGCGCGAACCGGAAAAAGTTCCGCATAGTCACCTGATGCCGCGCAACGGTTCTGCTTTCCAGTTTTTGGCGGTACAAGCTAGCTAGAAAGTCCACAAGATCATCGCGACTGATTTTCTCCAGCGCGAGTTTTCTCTTCTTCCCGAATTCTTGGAACTTAACCAGATCGCGGCGGTACGCCGAGACGGTATTCGGCGACAACCCCTTCTCCACTCGGACGTGGGTCAGAAACATCGAAATGGCCGCGGAGATCTCCATCAGCTTGCCAGGCTTTCCGCGGCGCCGGGTCGTCGCATGGCGATGCCGTAAACTTCCTCGATCTCAGGGCACTTGAATACGTACGTAAGGCCGATATACAGGAGCGTCGCGCCGGTGATCATGGCGATAAACACCATAAGCTGCACGAAGAAAGACATTTGTAGTGTGTAGTTGGCGTAGTGGTTGGCCACCAGGCAGCCGGCCCCCATGATCACCGCGCAAATGGAAATCTTCCCCAGGGAGCGAAGAATCTTCAGGCTGCCGAGTGAGCCGTAACGCAGCCGGAACACAAAAAACAGCGCGGTGAAGTCAAAAAATGTGGCAAGAGCAGTAGCCAGCGCCGGCCCGCCGTTCTGAAAGCGCTTGAACAGATACTCCAGAAATATCACGTTCAGCAAAATGTTCAGTGCCAAGGAAATGCTCGCGACGATAACGGGAGTCTTGGTGTCCTTAGCGGAGTAAAACGCCGGCACAATAAGTTTTACACACGCCATGGCCGGGAGACCAATCGCGTAATACAGCAGTGGCCGCGCCGTCAAACGCGTAGACGCGGCAACGAACTGCCCGTGCTGGAACAGCATCCGGATGATCGGTTCGCGAAGAGTCATCAACCCAATCGCCGCTGGAACGGTAATATACGCAACGATGCGCACCGCAAACGTCAGCGTCCGCTTGAGCGCCTCAATATCTTTCGCTGCCGCCTGGTGCGACATGATCGGTAGGATCGCGGTGGCTACAGCGATGGCATACCCACCGAGCATCAACTCCATCACCCGATCCGCGACATACAAAGCCGTCAGGCTGCCGCGCGGCATTTTGGGCGAATTCGCGAAATACGTGTTAACGAAGAAATTGATCTGTGCGATTCCCAAACCAAAGAACCGCGGGAACATCACTCGCGCGACATTGCGAATGCCGTCGTGAGCAAAGGAGATCCCAAAATCGAAACGCATCCCGCGCCTGACCAGTTGCGGCACCAGCACCAGAAACTGCACCGCGCCACCGACCAGTACGCCCACCGCGAGCGAGACCGCCGGGCTCTTGAAATGATTCCAAACAATGGCGGTTGAGAAGATAATTACGGTCAGGTTCATGAAAACGGTAGTGGCAGCCGGTATCGCAAAGTACCCAAAACAGTTCAGAATCCCCATCCCCAGTGCCGCCAAGCCGACGAAGAACAAGTAAGGGAAGATGATGCGGTTCAGCGCCACGGCCTCATCCCAAGTGCCAGGTATTTCATCCGTGGAAGTGAAGGTTTGGATCACATGGGGGGAGAAAATGACCCCGAGAACCGTAATGACCGCCAAAACCAGGGCCAACGTCCAGAAAAGTCGGTTCGCGAACTGCCACATCTCCTCGGGAGTGCGCTCCCGCATGTAACTGGTAAAAACCGGGATGAATGCCGCGGACATCGTGCCTTCGCTAACTAAACGCCTGAAAAGATTGGGGATACGATACGCCAGAACAAACGAGTCCGCCGAGAGAGTGGTTCCCAGTAGGAGGGTGATACGCTGGTCTCGGACATAGCCGAGTATTCGGCTGGCGACGGTGACAAGCGAGATAATCGACGCCGACTTAAGAATCTGCTTCTTTTCTGTCAAGGATTGACTCTCAGGAACCTAAACCCAGTAAAAACAATAAGTTGACAGGAAAAACAGGCTTAACTTAACATAACTTTTGAACTTAGGCAATCCTTTCATCGCACTAGACGGAATTTCGCATTGAAAACTAGAGCTCCAGCCTCTACGCACAAAAAAGTTGTCGTCGAACTACTGGACCGCAAAGTTCTGCGGGGATATTTGAACCCCGCCAGGCTGGGCGAACTCGATACCCTCGATCTGCTCACACAAGACGGCGCGCACGAGGCAGTGCCCACCACCAGCGTTCGAGCGGTATATTTCGTCCGCGACCTGAAAGACGGTTTTTCCCCGGAGCGGAAGAGTTTTCTGAGCCGCCCGAAGCTGGATGGCCTGTGGGTGAAGCTGCGCTTCCGTGACCAGGAAACTCTGGAGGGCGTGATCGCCAACGATCTTCTGGCCTACGCCGACAAAGGGCTGCAGATCACCCCGCCCGATCTAAATTCCAACGCAGACCGCATCTACATCCCGCGCACGGCGCTTTCCGAACTCACCGTGCTAGGCGTCGTTGGCATCGCACGCCGCAAACCCACTGCGGCACCGGACGTGCAACCGCGACTCTTCACCGAGTAGCCAGGTCCGTCCCTCCCATCTGTACTTCCCTGTTTGGCGTATGGGAGACTCAATCTTGCTTTCCCTTTGCGGAGGTATTCCCGAATGAGAGTGCAGGAGCTTGCGGAAAAATTGCGTTGCCGGTTGGAGGGCGACGCGAATAGCGAAGTCACCGGCGTTGCCGGCATCGAACACGCCCAGCCAGGGCAGGTAACATTTTTAGCAAACCGCCGCTATGCGCCGGCCTTGCGGACTACTCGCGCCACCGCTGTATTCGTCGAAGACGGCGTGGCGATCGAGCGCGAGTCCGGGCTCGCTCCGCTCACGGCTCTGCGCACCAGAAACCCGTATCTCGCGTTCGCGCAGGCTCTCGAACTGTTTTACGAGGTGCCTAAATACGCTGCGGGCGTGCATCCGACAGCAGTGATCTCCCCGACCGCTAAAATCGGTGCCAGTGCGCACATTGGCCCGTACTGCTACGTAGAAGAAGGCGTGGAGATCGGCCGGCGCGCCGTGCTACACAGTTTCGTAACCATTTATCGGGACGCGAAAATTGGCGTGGACTTCTTCGCGCACGCCCATGTCGTGGTCCGCGAAGGCTGCCGCATCGGCGATCGCGTGCTCCTGCAGAACGGTGTGATTATCGGTGGCGACGGTTTGGGCTTCGCAAAAAACGCCGACGGCTCATGGCGCAAAATGGTGCAAACCGGTCCAGCGGTTCTGGAAGATGACGTGGAGGTGCAGGCTAACGCCTGCGTCGACCGCGCCACAGTCGGGGAAACGCGTATCGGCCGAGGCACTAAGATTGATGACCTGGTACTGGTGGGGCACGCCTCGCGCGTGGGCGCTAACACTATGTTATGTGGTCAAGTAGGCCTGGCCGGCTCCACAAAAATTGGCGATGCTTGCATCCTGGCAGGCCAAGTCGGCACCGCGGGACACCTGACCATCGGCGAAGGCACCGTAGTCACGGCCCAAAGTGGCGTACCAAACGATGTTCCTCCGCGCACCCTGTATTCCGGCTATCCCGCGGTGGAAAACCGCCAATGGTTAAAAATGATGGCAGCCCTCACCCGCCTCCCAGACCTGCAAAAACGAGTCCTCGAACTAGAATCCGAGCTGGCCGCGCTGAGAAAACCGTAATTTGATTTACGCCCCGCCGGGAAATCCGATCGGCCGCTGGTCTGGCGGCAATCCCGCGGCCAACTCATCATGTAAACGCTGGTTCAACTCCTCCCGATGCTCCAGCGTGTACTGCGTGGGATCGATCGGCTTCAGAAACTCCACGACAATCTTCCCTGGATAAATGTTCAGCTTGCGCTTCTTCATCACCCGATGCGCCCCTGAACAAGCCACCGGCACAATCGGCACTCCCGACTTGATGGCCATCACTGCCGCTCCCTTCTTGAATTCCTGCAGTCGGCCATCCGGACTTCGAGTGCCTTCGGGATAAATCAGAAACGACTGCCCCTGGCGCAGCGATTCCGTCGCTTTCTCCAGGCTGCTGATGGCTGATTCGCGGTTAAAACGATCCACCGGCACAAAATGCGCCAGATGGAACGCCTGCCCAACGATGGGCCACTCGAATAGCGAGCGTTTCAGCAAAATGGCGATCCGCCGTGGAATAGAAGAAACGATCGCCGGAGCATCCGCAGAACTGGTATGGTTTGCCGCGAAAATCAACGTTCCGCTAGGAATGCGCTCGGTGCCCCTCACTTCCACCTGTATTCCCGCAGCTCGCACGAAGAACATCACTCCCCGGATAGCGGCGTAGTACAGCGGATCAACATTCTTCGTGACGTAGGTATAGACGAGCAGCGGTGGACCGACAACCAGGATGTACAACGTCAGGCCAGCAACTAGGAAGGCGGCTCGCAGCATCGGCAGAAAAACTCTGTCTGATGCCGGGGACTTCGTCAAGCGAATCGCAACGGGAAAAGGAGAGGAGAAATCAGCGTTTATTCGCCGTGATCGGGTCGGTAGCCCCGCGCAGCATACCCTCGCGTAGATGCTGGGCTCGGTCCACGGCATTTGGCTCCTCCGCCACCTGAAAATATTTTCCGCGAACTTCGCCCAGTTTGAAATCAACCGTGTCCTGCTTTTCCGAATCACCGTGCCGGACCACCAGGTGAACTTCGTCGCCTGGCTTGTGCTGCGAAGCCCACTGTTGCGGCCGCCGCGGTGGTTCGATGGAGTTCCAGCGCAAGATTTCATCGCCGGTGCGCAAGCCCGCCTTTGCGGCGTTGGAATCCGGGTCCACGCTTTGCACCTTCCACGGACCGCTAGGATCGCGCTGCGCCGTAAAACCCAGCGACGCCTTCACCAATTCGCGCATGTGCAGTTCCAGACCAACCCGTGAGAAATATTCGCGGTACGGCAGGGGCTCCGCGCCAGAAACGTAACGCGAGAAGAAGTTCTCCAGGGACGTGCCAGTAATCTTTTCCGCGGTCCGTTGAACGTCCTGGCTATCGTGATAGAACTTCCCGGCGCGAGCGAAATCCACGTTCATCCCGCGCAGCACATCGTCGAGGCTGTGCTGATTGTCGGTGCGGTCGCGAATCTCGATGTCGAGAAGAACGCCAAGCACCTGCCCCTTCGTGTAGTACGAAACGCTCCGCTGCGGCTGGTTGTACAACGCATACTTCTCCAGCCACGCGTCCAGGCTGGATTGCTCCGCGCTCTGCCAGTGCTCCGCGGGACGCACTTCGAGTTCGCTGATTTGCGAACTCAGATCCTGGTAAAACTCTTGCTTGTTCCAGATGCCGCTGCGAATCATGGCGTAGGATGCATATGTGTTGGTGACGCCTTCGGCAAACCACAGCGCACGGGTATACATCTCGCGCGTGAAGTCCACCGGCTCTAGCGTGCTGGGGCGAATACGTTTGACATTCCACAGATGGAAAAATTCGTGCGCCGAAACATTATCCAGAAACGCTCCGGACGGAACGTAGATGGCCGTGGCGTTCGCGTGCTCCATCCCGCCACCGCTGCCCAGTGCGGCCTTGCCGATGTGAAATAGAAACGTGTATCGCTCGTACGGCGCGCCATCCATCAGCTTGAGTTCGTACATGCACAGCTTGCGCAGTGATTCCTCTACGTCGCGGCGCTTCCATCCGTCGCCGTGGATCACAACACGAACCGGCGGAGTCATATCGTGAATCGTAAATTGCTCGAATTTGGAGGCTTCAATTGGCGCATCCGCCAGCGCGTCATAACTCGCCGCTTCCAGTCGAAAATCGTGCGCTGCAGACCCTTGCCCAGCAACAACCGGCAACGCCGATGCAACATTCCATCCAGTCGGCATATCGTTTAGAACGAGAGTGCATTTTTCAGCGCGCCGCTCCGGCACGTACAGCAGAATCATCGCCGGATTGATAAACGCATGCTCTTCGTTCAGTTGCGTGTTGAACGGTCCCGGGTCATCCCAGAACGTTGCGTAGCTGACCGTGATCGTGCCGCTCGCGTGAACATCCCAAGTCAACTTGTCGAGTTTCTCGATGGCAACGGGTTGCCCGCCCGCGTGCGCTTCTACCTGCTGGACATGGCTGCTGAAGTCGCGAATCTCGTAGAGCGCATTCCATGCAGGCATCTGCACCTTGAGTTCGTCCTGCACGCCCGGAATTTCCATGGTCACGCGCAGCAGGTGCTGCTCCGGATGCGCCAAAGACACCGTGTAGTGAATTTCTCCCGCGGCGGGTCGCGGGGCGAGGAGAAAAAAGGGAGTGAGAGCGAGTAGGAAGTGGAAGCGAGCCCTGAGAATAAAGTCTGTCACTTAGCGTGAGCCTCTGCCGGAGTTGTTCGCGCGGCAAGTTTCTTCAGAAGTCTATCGCACAAGCCATCGAAGCTGCCATTGGACATAACCAGTAGCAAATCGCCTGGGCGCGCCGCGGCAGCGAGAAAATCCGCTATGGCCTCTGCGCCCGGAAGCACCTGCGCGGGTTTGCTAAGCGCGCGCACGCTCGCGGCTACAGTTTCGGGGTCAAGGCGCTGCTCGTCGGCCAGTTGTCCAGCCCGATGCACGGCACCAAGAAGCACGCGATCACCAAGCGCCAAAGATTGCGGAAGCGCATCCTGAAAAACGCGCCTGCGCATGGAGTTCGAACGCGGTTCAAGAATGGCCCACAGCCGGCGATTCGGCCAGCGCAGCCGCGCGGCCTCGATAGTGGCTTTGATCGCCGTGGGGTGATGCGCAAAATCATCCACAACCAGCACACCGTCGACCTCCCCCTTCAGGTCCATGCGGCGTCGAACGCTTTGGAAAGTCTTCAGCGCCTCCACGATCGAAGCAGCGGAGATACCCCGTCCCTGCGCAACAACCAGCGCGGCCAGCGCGTTCAACACGTTGTGCTTCCCGGACGCAGCCAAGTGAAATTTGCCGAACTCTTCACCCTTGTACAGCGCACGGAAAGCCATTCCGTCGCCATCCACGCGGACGTCCGCGGCGGTCCATTGATTCCCTTCCTCAAAGCCGTACGTGATTACCGGGCAGAAGGCTTTCTCCGTGGCGTGGTGCAATGCCTCGCCCGCGTCTGGATCGCCCCAGACCACCACGCGTCCGCGCCGTGGCACGAGGTTCACCAGCCGCTTGAACGCTAGTTGGTACGTCTCGAAGTCGGCGTAGATATCCGCATGATCGAATTCCAGCGAGGTGATGATAAGATCGTCTGGTTGATAATGAAAAAACTTGGCCGCCTTATCCCAATAAGCGGAGTCGTATTCATCGCCTTCCAGAATAAAATCTTCGCCACCCGCCAGTCCGTAGCTCTTCCCGAAATTTTCCGCGATACCGCCAACCAGGAAGTTCGGCCGCGCGCGTGCTACGTGAAACAGCCACGCGAGCATGGCGGTTGTGGTTGTCTTGCCGTGCGTTCCACTGACTACAATCGAGTGCTTTCCGGGAAGAAATTCCTCTTCGATAATCTCCGGCAGTGACCGGTGCGGCAGCTTGCGATCGAGCATCTCTTCCACTTCGACGTTTCCACGCGAAATGGCGTTACCCACCACGATCAAATCCGGCGCAGGGGTGAGCTGTTTGGCGTCAAACGATGTAAAAAACGAAATTCCCAGCGACTCCAGCAGAGTGGAAGCCGGCGGATAAACTCCCGCGTCGGATCCAGTCACCCGATAGCCGCGCTCCCTCAGCATGCCCGCTAGCGGAGACATCGCCGAGCCGCCGATACCGATCATATGGATATGCTTCACTGTTCCCTTGGAATCTCGTTGCGCCATTTTCACTCAATCACCGCTGGCTCCAAGATCGTCAACTTCCCTTCGCCTTCCGCTCTCAATCTTGCTTGCACGCCCAATGGCACCGTCAACATTGGCCGCGGCGTGTGTCCTACGGCAGCGCCGAAAACGATAGGCACCCCCAGCGGCTCAAGAATCCGTTTACAAACCTCGCGAACGGTCGGACTCCCGGCCACAGGTGGCTCGCACTTTGGAAATTCTCCCAGAATCACTCCGCGCACGGAGTGAAATTTTCCCGCCTGCTGTAAATGCATCAATGCCCGGTCAACCTGATACGGCTTCATCGCGCAGTCTTCCAGCACAAGAATCGCGTCAGTAGTATCGAGTTCCCAAGGGGTCCCAAGGGTTGTCTGCACCAACGTGAGGCAGCCCCCAAGCACTACGCCCTCCGCAGCTCCGGCCTTCAGCACTTGGCCGCGAAGAGTGACCTCCCAATTCCCTTGCGCGTTCCCGATCGCTTCAAGAAAAGATGTCTCGTCATACCCGCGCAACTTGTTCGGCCCAGTATTCAAGCCCGCCGAAACCATTGGCCCGTAAAACGTCACCCATCCAAGCATCTGCCAAACATAAATCTGCAAAGCCGTAAGGTCACTGAAACCAATCACACACTTCGCTTCCGAAAGTTTGGATTGCAATTCCGCGCTGAGCAGATATGTCGACCCATATCCGCCGCGCAAGCCGATCAAGCCGGAAACGTTCGCACGATTCAGGGCGCCCAGGAATCCCTGCAGCCGCACGTCTGCAGGCGCGGCGAAGTAACCGCTGGGC
>Ga0210384_10003632_pt1 | contig 17746 bp, 16 predicted proteins | sample IncBWH2MmetaG_FD_160574 | JGI IMG/M metagenome (GOLD analysis project Ga0210384, IMG submission 160574) | Forest soil microbial communities from Barre Woods Harvard Forest LTER site, Petersham, Massachusetts, United States - Inc-BW-H-2-M | ecosystem: Environmental > Terrestrial > Soil >...
ATAGGGCCGCCGGAATGCGGGTGCCGTTGGTCGTGATTGGGTATGCCTTCAGCGGCGAGTTTGTCACACAGGCCAACACGGTATTGACCAGCTATCCTGCGCAGGCGTTCGCCCGCGATGGAATTGCCGTATTGCTATTCAACTACCCAAGGTTCGAGGGCTGGCAAGGCGCGAATTTCGAGCGAGGTTCCCGTGCATTTGGCTATGGACCTGTGGCCAGCATCCAAGCCGCAATAGAACGGCTCGACACCGAAGGTGTCATCGATACCCGTCGTGTCGGCATGCTAGGACATAGCCTGGCCGGCTTCTGGGTTCAGCTCGCCATCACAAGGACGAAGTTGTTCAAAGTCGTCGAGATGCATAACGGTGGTACCGCCTCTGAACCGGGTATGTATTGGGAGTCCGGAACCAGGCAGCAGCGAGAATTGCAGGAGCACGTCATGGGCGGTCCGCCCTATGGCGAGACACTAAAGAACTATTTGGGCTATTCGATGACACTCAATGCGAATCGAATTCACACGCCTGTGCTGATGGAGTATGACGCTCTCGAGGCACTTGCGGGAATGGAGTATTACGAGGCGATGCAGCATTACGGCGTTCCAGTGGAGTTTTTCGTGTACCCGAATGACGGCCATATCACCGAGCGCCCGGAGCACCGCTTTATGTCGCTTCAACGAAATCTAGATTGGTTCGAGTTCTGGCTTCTGGACAAGGAAAATGACGCTGAGTCGAAGACCGATCAGTACCTGCGCTGGCGACAGCTCCGGGCTGTCTCGAAGGGAGATATGCAAGGTGACGTGCCCGATGCACGGGTCAACTGACCACGTATTCGCAGCGTTGCAACCGACAACCGATGCCACCACGTTGTTGGTAGTCAATTTTGCAGGGTTTCCAGCCGCGCAAAATTTCTCACCCAAGCCTCGACATAGAGCTTTGCAAAAATGTCGCCGACCATTGCGGTGGATTTGACAATTCTACGCGATAACACAGCCTCCACTTTTTTTGGATCGAGCAACCCTCGCTGAACGAGAATCCCATCGAGGAGAAAAGCCTTTAGAAATTTGGAATTATTCTCCACCACGTCCTTCGCCCATGTACCAGGGCCCCCTTTGCCAAGGCCACGGTTGAGAACTTCCGCGGGAAGCCTATCCGCAAACGCGGCGCGAGCCACCGCTCGGTCTTGCCCCGAACTGCAATGCAAGTAGCCGGGAATGCGAAGTGCGACTTCCGCAAGCGGCTGGCTTACGAGTGGAGCCACCAGCTGCGGGTCATCGGGGGCTGCAAACGGTGAATGATACGCCGTGGAGGTGACCGTAATGAGGCCGAACAGCAGCTTGTGCGAGTCCGGCGACAGGTCTTGCGCTTGCTTCAGCCAAGGATGGAGGAATCGGTCCGCTATCTTGCAGTAGTGCTTCTCGGCGTCGGAGGAGGCAAGCGACATCGAGCTGGCGCCCTCTACACCATATCGCCTTTGCAATTTTCGTAGGGCGCTAAAAGCACCGTATTCGGCTAGGCTCTTGCTCTCTTGGCGGGTAAGCGCCAACGTTCGCCAGAAAGACTGCTTGGTTAACATAGCGTAGGCCGTCGCCACGGATAGGAAACGGGGGCCGATTCCATTCAGCCGGATATACTCGAGAAGAATTCCCGCGCCGAGGTTGCGTCCGAAGATATTGTCGCCCAGTTCCCCATTAAAAACAGCAGTCGCATTTGAGTCGCGAGCGAGCGCAGTGTTCCGAGCTTCCACGTCGGGGGCGGAAAAATTCAGTACCGGCCGGACGGTGAGATTGCAGTCGCAAATGCGACGAAGGTCTAGGCGATCATTCCTTTCGTACTCAACCAAGCGGCAGTTGACGCTTTGTGCCATTGGCCTAGCGTAGGCTCGCTCATCACCACAACCCCTGGAATGATAATTGACGGCGGTCAACGACGGCTTATGGGGAGTTCGCGCCAATGCGCTCAGCACGATCGATGAGTCCAACCCGCCGGACAGATTGACGAGAATACGGTTGTGTGCCGACGATAACGCGGCAACACTATGGTCGACGGTGCTGCGCATTGCACGAGTCGCGTCGGAAAAGTCGGTGAACGATCTCTTCTTCAGAAAACGGCGAGGGTCCCAATACATATATTTGGTGCAGCCACCGGGAGTGCACTCGATGCCTTCTCCGCACTCAAGAGCCGTGATTTCGTTGATCGCGGTTTCCTGTGTCAGATAGTCTCCGCCGACCACTTGAGCGGCTATGCTGTCCCAGTTGATCGAGAGCTCCACCAACTTCAGCGCCGCACAGTCTTCCAGATACGAAAAGAAGACGTTAAGCGTCCCCTCTTTGAGGTGGAAGCAAGCCAGGGGACTTACCGGGCCGCGGAGCACCAGCGCGCTTGCGCTTTCGGGATAGTGTAGAAGTGCTACATAGTATCCCCAATACCGAGAGATGAGCGATTGCCCCTTCGACTGAAGGATCTCCTCTGATGCATTGCATGACATGCCCTCGACAGGCTTCGCTGGGTTTTCATTCGAGCTATCTGCGGATCGGAATAGCTGGCCAAAAACGACTCCGCGTTGGTCTTGAAGCAATATCGCGGAACTTGCGGCCGGTTCACCTTGGATGTACGCGGCGTAAAATCCCGGTCGATCTGCGACACACCGCCAAGCGTTGGAAGAACTCTTCTGACGCCGCCTCACCTCGCTAATGGAGCGAGCGTCGGAAGGGCTCCGCGGGTCGCCAATGACGATAATGTAGCGGAACACGACGTGCTAGTTTGATTCGCCGACGGTCAAAATGGGCGTGAATGTCTGAACGTGCTCCGCCGTATCATTGAGAACAAATTCACCAATCTGAACCCATGCGTGCGCAAGGAAGGGCTTGGTCGACACGCCGATCACGAACGTGCACGGGATCTTCTTTCTCGAGAGGAAGAACGCCAAGACCAGCGAGTCAAACAAACAACGCCGGTCCGCCGTGTAGAACCAAATGCGTAGCCTAAGAAAAGCTGTCAATAACTTTTTGGCGTCGTCCAAGATTGGGCTGCGTTGGGCACCGCGGATCGAGCGCTGCCGTTGGGACAGCATACCGATGAGCGATGCCAGCTGGTCATCCCGGAGGCGAAGGGACACGGTCCATAAGGACATCATGAATTGCATAAGATGCTTTGCCGGCCTTCCGCTCCACTCGGTGGCGGAGCCCGTTGTCATCGCTGCCACGGGGATCGGAAGAGTGTTCGACCGTTTGGGCGCGGGCGATGTCGTCAGAATCCCTCGATCGACCAGGGAAGAGATCAAACTCTCGGATCCCGTGATCGTCGCGTCGGTCGCGACTTGATCGGGCTTGTCTGAATCGGGCCAATTCGGGATGCTGTTCCGCAGGTGCGGCAAGTACTCCGCGTGAATTCCGATGTACGCGCCGGTGGCGAGTTCCAATATGATCGCACCGTCATCCAACTCGCAGCAGTAGGAATGCGCGCTTAAAAAGCATATCCGGCGCGCCGTAGCTTCCGAGCATGCCTCGACGGCCGGTTGTCCGTTACGCTCTGCCAATGAGTTGTGTTGCATCGTAAAAGATGGGCGTGCAGCATTCGCTGCACGCCCGCAAGTCAGGAAGCTCATTCCTTAGTCGTAAATATGCGCAAAATCGAGATACACCCCCGTAAAGGTGTCTTGGGTCGTTTCAGTCACCCTGCCGAGTTCGATCATCATGAGAAGATTCCTTCTGTGGAAGTGATTGAGATACTGCTTGCTGTCCGCGGTAGCCTGGTCAACGTGCGCGTGAACATCGGGTCGCGTCAATGCCATTCTTGTGACACATGCACTGACGGTGTGCACTCTGCAAGGCAGAATAAAACAGTGGGCTGCTGATGCGTGCGAGAGATGCGGCTGCTATCAAAAAAAATGCAAGAAAACATCGATTAATTTCAGCGCCTTAGATGCCTTTATTGTTTGTCGTTCAAGGGTCACTGTTTCACCTTTGCAAAAAATCGAACGACGAAGAAAGCAAACGACTGCGATGCAAATTGGAACGTCCGCCGTGACGCGAAGTACCACCCTTAAAGTTGATTGAAGCGGGTGGCAGCAATTCCGGTGCCAGGACTAAGGGTGAGATGGCGACGGGAGCTCCCAGCCCGACGCGCGTATCTAAGGGGAAATTCCAGGCAGCACACGCAAGCTGAAGAGCTGCGGAGAGACCGTTCGATGATGACGCATGGCCTGCCCCAGAGTCGCTCCCGTGACCGAAAACCATCGCCCCATTTCGGATAGGGTCGCGGCGCCTGAGCGCAATCCGTACCAAGCTACCAGTGCTCGTCCCAGTACACCGACGTGCGTCGCGGAGTAAATATCGCTCGGTGCTACGTTCATCAAATGCGCCACGCCTTCGATGATCTGCTCCCGAATTGGTGGCGCAGGTGGAGCAGCGGCTAATCGCCGCGCCCTTTGGACGAACACTCTGTCGCCCACAATGCGAGAATCCAGCGGCGAGCCGTTCGATAAGAGATTCGCGACATAAGGGGTTTCATCTTGATCCATGAATTGCCGGTATCCTCGCGGACCGTGGTAGCCCTTCAACTCCAGCTCGGACCTTAAGGTGGCGGTAGTGGTAGGGACGTGTGCAAATTCACCCAAATATGCTCGCTCGGAGCCGAACGGATAATCCAGTCGGCGCCGGCAAAGACCGGCCAATATCGGGCTGATATGCGCGCGGCGCACCACATGTGGCAAATATTCGGGCGCAACGACCTTGGAGCCGTAGCGCGCACCGAACACGCCGCGATCTCCCGCGAAGCCGCCGTCACGAAGGTATTGCGAATAGCGGCCGCATAAGCGCTGCATGAATGATTGAAGCGATGCGCCGGCTGCCTGAAGAACGAGAATGCCCGAATTGGGCTCCAAGCAGTACCCATGCAGAATGGTGCCGCACTCCGCGCAGGCATCGGCGAGCAGGAGTTCGAATCTGGACACATGCGGAGCATATTGACGGGGCGCTTGAGGGAAACGCCTAATAGTGTGAGCATCGAAAAATATCTGTGACCCGTTCCGCCCGCGCACACGCACCTGGTGGATCGCGCCCTTGAAATCTAGCCGTTGGTGCCGCGGCATTCCGTTTGCCTGGTGGATCTCTCTGGTGACAACTTCCTGACCGTGCCGCCGTCTGATCTGAAACTCAAAAATATTCCATGGGCCACAAATTGCGCGAATCGCTGGTCGAGTCAACATGGAAATCGCAAGGGGGCGACAGACAATATAGTGTGGGGCACTCGAATGCCCGGTTCCGTACACTACCAACGCATGTACCGGCAGCCTTCAAAATCGACCGATTTACCGAATATCGTGATGCACCGGCAAATCCTTGATTGGTCCCGTTTGCCGGAAGCTGCTCGATTGCGGCGAGTCTCTACTTAGCGCGAGATTCTTCCTTCATGTTGATCGGCGACTTAGTTGTTCGGTTATTTTGCGGAAACGCGTCGGATTCGACGCCACTTGTTCGGTTATCTAACCCACATGTTGACCCTAAGGATTGGGGTGTGTATGTCAAAATTTCAACTTCCCGCCCTGAGCACGCTGATAGCATTCGAGGCTGCGGCGCGGCACGAGAGCATCCAAAAAGCAGCCGATGAGTTGCACGTCACTCACGGAGCGATAAGCCGGCACATACAAAAGTTGGAACTGCAAATCGGACGCGCCCTATTCGAGCGCCAACACCGAAAAATTGTGTTGGCGGCTGATGGAGAGATATTTTTGCGCGCGGTTACGACGGGATTTACTCATATAGAGCGCGCCTTCGTGCAATTGAGTGGAAACCGGAAGCCGAACAGGCTGGTCATTTCCGTCGATCCAGACTTTGCCGGTCTGTGGCTGGTACCGAGACTCGACGAATTCTACGCAATCGTGCCCAACACGATGGTAGAGATTCGCGCGGGAAAAGGCGTCAATTCGTCGCGGGACCCTCGCATTGACTGCGCCATCCACTATGCAGAAGCTGGGTCGGAGATCGAGAACGGCGAGATCCTATTCAGATCCAGTCTATTCCCGGTTTGCGCGCCGAGTCTTGTCAAAAGACTTCCATTGCATTCGCCTGAAGATCTCAAACACCACGTGTTGCTTCATGATCGATCGTTTGCCGAATGGAAGGCGTATCTTCAGAATTGTTCGCTGAAGATCGACGTCAACGTGGGGTCGAGTGTTATTTTTAGCGAGACGGCCCTTTGCTTGGATGCAGCCGCGCGCGGGCAAGGTGTGGCCATGGGTGATGATTTCCTGGCTGCACTGCATTTGTCGGAAGGGCGCCTCGTAAGACCGTTTGATTCGGCGCTCTATTCGCGGAACGCATATTATTTCATCGCTCCCAAAAAGGGCCCGCGGCAGGCTGCTGTCACCGCCTTCCGCAATTGGCTAGTTCAGAGTATCGATCGTCTTCGTGACAACTAAAGCGCTCGCTGTCGCGGCGGCGAGTAATTGATCACTGATCTCTGACCATGCTTTTGCGTGACTATTAATTACGCAAAATGCGACAAAAGATCGCTTGAGGCGCGCCGACCCTTTCGGCATTCTCCATGAGCCCGCTAGAGTTTCGCGCTTTTCTCGCCAGGCATGGTGCGGCATTGAATAGTGGGCCGGTTGCTGCAACGGACGCACAAGGAAACGCTATATGTACACCGCACGGACGACGACCGACAAGGACGGTTCCCATGAACAACTATTCCGGGAGGCCGACGCAATTTACGAAGGCTGGTGCACCCACCCCGCTATCGCCGCGTTGCAATCGTTCAACCGGCACTTTTCTTCCCGGCCTCTGACACGATCCGAGCTTCTTCTGTTCTTGGCCAGCATGGCGGCTTTCAATCGCCACACGATTGGCGGGATCGCGATCCTCGCCGGACGGTTATCCGATCAGATTCTGCCGCTTCTACCCAAGGTTGGCCATGAGATCGGAGCCTGCGTACTCGACGCGGCAGTCGACGAATATGGCTTGCGAGAAACCATCACTCACTTGGAGCTGGCGCGGAACTTTTCCGCATATCTGGGAATCTCCACGGAGGAAATCGAAGCGCGTGAGAACGCATGCTCCATGGCCGTCGAACTGGGTGATGCCCTATTCTCTTGGTACCGGGAGAGACCGGTTGCCTTTTCTCTCGGTGTGCACACCGCATCGGAGATCACCAGCGTCGAAGAGTTCATTCCATGGCACGATATTTTTCTCAAATTTCCCCAATACCGCTTATCGAGAGAGATGCCGGAGTTTGCATACCTGCGGGCGCACCACGTTCACGAGCCGGATCATATTAGTAGTGCGAAGCGGTGCGTTACGCGCTACCTGGATGTGCTTCCGGGGGAGCACGGCCGTCTGCGTGAGGGGGCGCAGGCATATCTGAGGCTGTATAGAAGAATGTTTCATCAGCTGAACACAGAAATCTTTGGATAGCGGCGACACGAGCAGCACCCACAGCTGTAACGGTCGGAATATATGCCGGCACGACTGCAGAACTCTGAGGCGACATCGGATACCCGAATTCGGTATCTGGTGAGATCGACGGTAGACCCCTTGGCGCAAGACGGACCGAACGTGGTTTTCAATCTCAGTGGATCGCCCAAGAAAATATCGCCGATCTATGTGTACGACAAGAGAGGGACAGATCTCTTCGAGCGGCAATGCGCCACCCCAGAATATTACTTGCGGCGCGTTGAATCGCAATTGTTGAGTTGGTACGCCGGCGACATCGTGGAACTCTGCGGGTTTCTTCCGATCGTCGAGTTGGGAGCGGGAACCTCGGAAAAGACGCGGATCTTATTGGCGGAATATGCAGAGCGGGGAACGCGCTGCGATTATTTTCCAATCGATGTCGACACTGAGACACTGTGGAATTCGGCGCAAGAGCTAGTTTCGGCCTTTCCGTTTCTTTTTGTTTATTGCCTGGGCACGACGTATCACAAAGGGCTGCGCGCGCTGCCGCCCTACCCCGGCGCAAGATTGTTCATGTTTTTGGGCAGCTCTCTCGGCAACATGGAGTGGCAGGAGATCGGCGACCTGCTATCGGAACTGTTCGACAGCGGCCGGCGGGGAGATTATTTTTTGCTCGGTGCCGATTTGGACAAGGATCCGGCCATCATTGATAGGGCTTACAACGATTCGGCAGGGTATGGCCCGCGTTCGACGCTCAATATGCTCGAGCACCTCAACCGACGCTACGGCGGGAATTTCGTCACGGATAATTTCCGGTATCGATCGAAGTATGATTCGCGTATGAGAAGGAACGAGGTCCGCATCGAGAGCCTGGTAGATCAGACCGTGACCCTCACCGCTCTCGGCATTACCGTATCCTTCGGCGCGGCGGAGTTGATCGACGCGGAGGTGATGTGGAAGTTCGATCCAGAGGAACTGGGTTCGGTACTGGACCGAGCGGGCTTTTCAATGGTGCATCGATGGATTGAGCCCATCTACCGTTACGGGCTCTTTTTGCTGCGGCACAAGTGACATGCGTTGCCCGACTCAGGAGATCATTCATCTACACTTGCGGGGGTGGCGGCCCCAGGCACTCGTGAAGGATGTGGAGGATTGGCACGCCCTGTCCGCCATCGCCAAGCGCATGCTCTTTTGGACCGGCGGATGGATTCACGGTTTCCGATGCGAAGGGAATGAAATGAGCTTCGCCATGCAGGCGGGACATGCGTCGACGGGCGCGATAGCCCATCACATTTCGGGCTCCTATGCCATTCATCTTCGACGACGACGCGGATGGACTGGACGCATTTTCAGCCACTATGTCGCCATTGCTATCGATGCCGAACTGTTCTTGGACGACTTGGTGATTTGGCTACATCGCCCGCCCGAGCCCGATAAGGCTGACGGCCGGCGAGCGGAATTCTGTTGGACCGGCGACTCGGCATACCTCAGCCCCAAATCCTTGACATGGATTACGACCGAACGCGCGCTGGCCGCATTGAGTCCGAGCGGCGCGGGCAGATCGGCGTACATTCGCCGAAAGACGCAGCCGATCGCTCCGGAGATCGTGGCAATCTTGACCGGCCGCGCCTCTCGTGGATCGCGGCAAGCGTCGGAGGACGTACATGCAAGGCGCGCGGCGAAACGCCGGAAATCCCCGGAACGGTCGACTATCGAAGGAATCGCTCGATTCGTCGCCGAATACAGCCACATCTCGTACGAAGATATGCGTTCGGCCTCGCGTAAGCGAGCCATAGTCAAGGCGAAAGTCGTCGCCGCCGTGCTATGCGCGCGGAACGGTGCGTCCGTGTCTGCCGTGGCGCGCCTATTCGGGCGCAGTCGATCGACTTTGATCGAGCAGGCGGACCGCTATCGCGAGACTCAGCCACAACTCTTCGCTCATGCCGAACAAGCACTCGAGGCACATCTGGAAAGGGAAACCGGACGGCATGACGATCAATCTGCTCGGCTACCCCAAGTTCATTGCGACCGTCAATGTGCCGGGCCTATCCGCAGCGCTGCGATATACACCCAGGCTCGTGCCAATGGAGTTGAGCACGGGATAGCCTCCCTCAGCAAACGATAGATCGGGGCTTTCCTTGACCTTGTTCCGCAGCAGGCGCTGCTGCAGGACGAGGGAATCCAAGCCGTTGATCGACTGCCTCACCAGGTCGCGCGCGATCTGCGCCACATCCGGGTAGTGCGGTCCGTCGACCGAATTGGCTTCGTATTCCATCGCGATCGCCAAACATCCAAGCACCGATTCGGCTTTGGACAGGTTGCCGCGTTCAGTCTCGATTGCTTCGTGCAACCCTTTGGGAACAGGCACTCCGTAGACCTGTTCCACGGACTGAGTTCTTACCGGGCGTGCGCTCCGTCGAACTCTGGACGCCGATCGCCGGGTAACCATAGTCACACCTCGCTTCAAGGTATTGCATTCAATGAAACGTTATAAAACGCGTACAGTAGTATACCTGTATATATAACCAGCTACATCTTTTTTTGAGCATTTTCGCTGGTCTGCGCGCGAGTGGTGCGGAGGTCATAACCATCTGAAATTACTGGATTATTGTCGCGGCTAACCCGAGCCTACTTGTACGCGATTCCTTCCTAACGCCTTGGCCCGGTAGAGCGCCGCATCCGCATCGGCCAATAGTCGGTCGGCAACCGCCTTCAAGTCCGTTTCGTGCCGTCCAGGGGCGATCGCCGCTACCCCGACCGATACGGTCAAGCTGCGTTCGATCTGCGAGGTAAGGGCAAACGGCACCGCGGCAATGACTTCGCGAATGCGCTCGCCAAGCTTCGCGGCCTCGGCCGCGTTCGACTCCGGCAATAGAATCGCCAATTCGTCGCCGCCGAAACGCGCCGCAGTGTCCATGCTGCGAATCTGGGTCTCCACACGCTGCGCAATCTCTTTGAGCGCATTGTCGCCCGCCAGATGTCCGTATCCGTCGTTGATGCTCTTGAACCGGTCGATGTCGATCATCAGGCAGGCGATGGTTCCGGCGCGGCGCTGCGCGCGCGCCAGCTCTTCCTTGAGCCGTTGCTGCAAATAGCGCCGATTGTGCCAACCCGTCAGGAAATCAGTGATGCCCGCGCGCAGCAGGCGCGCGCGATTGACCGCATTCTCGATGCATACGGCCGCGACCGCGCCCAAGTGCGCGAGAAAATCAGTTCCGTGATGACGCGTGAAGCGCGAGGGATCGCGGCTGCCGAAGCACAATGCGCCGGTTGCGCGGTCCTTGCGCGGGAGCGGCACCAGAGCGGCGCTCTTGAGGCTCGACGTGCCCGGAAAGAGGAGATGGTGATCGGCTCCTACGAAAGGACCGAGCCAGGGCTTGTTCAGCACGGCCAACTGCGGCGCGAGGCCGACCAACGAATCGACGAAGAAAATTTGCTTGAATTCCTCGGGCCGATCGCCGCCGGCGATGAGTAGATGCCGGACCTCGTGCTGCGGATCGAGCAGCACGACGCTCACGGCATCGAGCGAATAGGACTCGCGCAAACCGTCGACCATGGCGTGCAGCAGCTGCGCCAGGCTGTCGGCCCGCAGCAGAGTCAATTCGCGCGCTTGCGTGCGCTTCAATATGGTTTCGTTGTTCGCGGCCTCCGCGGTCAATTCCTTGAGGCGCTTTTTGAGATCTTCGTTCTCCTGATTCAGATCATCCATGTCCGATATCCCCAAGGTCGCTGTCAGCCCGCACGCGCCGCCGCCCGCACATCCAAGTATGCTCGGCCGCGATTCATGATGGCTGTGAACTCCCCCGCATTACCCGTCTTCACCGTTGCGACCAGGCGGGCGACCGCTTGCTGCAAGGCCAGCAATGACTCGCCGCCGTAGTCGTTCAAGTTCTGGATTTCGAAATACAGCTCGGGACTTTCGGCGGCGACGCGGCTCGCCACTTCCAGCTGGGCATCGAACGTAGTGCTCGACAGCTTCGCCAACCTGGGCGCCGCCTCGCCGCTGTCGGCCAGCGCCGTGAAGAAGGCAATATTGAGCGCATGGGACAACCCCAACACATAGGCAATCAATCGATCGTGCTCGTCGAGGCCCATGACGACGCGTTCCGCCATCGTCGGCGCAAACAGTTCCTGTGCTTCCTGCAGCGCGTCTTGGTCACCTAAGTCGATGAAGATCACATGCCGACCCGACAGCAATTCCGTGTCCGGTCCGAACATAGGGTGCAGCGAGGTCACGCGGCACCCGGCCTTGACCAGCGCGTCGAGTCCGGCGCGCAGCGGCGTCTTGAGCGAACCCAAGTCGAAAATCAGGCCACGCGGCACTCGCCGCGCCAAGACCTCGAGCAGGCGCGTCGTGACGCTCAGAGGCGTGGCCAGGACGATCAAGTCGAAATCCAGGGGATCGTTCTCCCACTCAGCGACGGTATCGAATCCCGGCAGACCTCCCATGGGATCGGCGATGGCGACACGGAAGCCCTGCGATGCCAGAAATTCTGCGAACCATCCCCCCATCTTGCCGTGACCACCGATCACCAACGCGCGTTTGCCGCTGCCGTGAGCCTGGGCGGCAACCCGTGCCTGCTCCTGGGTGGTCAACGAGGATTGTATCAATTGCCGCAACAACGATTCGACCAGGTCCGGCGAGACGCCCAACCGCGAAGCCGTATTGCGACCGCGCAATATCACCTCGCGCTCGCGTCCGAAATCGCGGGTCGCGCGTCCGGTGGAGCGCTTGACGGCTGCCACCTGTTCGCTCAACGCCTGACGGCGCGCGACCAATTCCACCAGCTGGCCGTCGAGATCAGTCAGGGCGGTGCGCAATTCATCGAGATTCATTTGAAAAGAGTCCCCTATTTTAACCGTTCCCGTTTTACTGGGCGCCCACGGCTACCGCAAGCGCACGGGCGCGGCTACCATTCTCGTATGAGCAGCAGCATAAAGACACATTGGACGGAAACTCTGCCTGACCCCCTGCCGGGGAATCCCCTCACCACCGTGGCACAATGGCTGGCGCAGGCGCGGGCAGATGCCGCCCAGCCCAATCCCAACGCCATGGTGTTGGCGACCGTGGACGAACGCGGCCACCCATCGGCGCGAGTCGTACTCTGCAAAGAGATCAACGCGCCGCTGGGCTACATCATTTTCTACACCAACTATCGGTCGCGCAAAGGTCGGGAACTCGAGGCCAACCGCAGGGCCGCGGTGGTTTTTCACTGGGATCACCGCCACCGCCAGGTACGCGCCGAAGGCGTGGTGGAACCCCTCTCGGATGCTGAGAACGACGCTTATTTCCGTACCCGGCCATGGCAGAGCCGGCTCGGCGCCTGGGCGAGCGACCAAAGCCAACCCGTGGAATCCCGTCAGGCGCTCGAGCGCGGCGTAACTGCCATGGCTCGGCGATTCGGGATTCCCTACGAAGGTCCAGGCGCGGCTGAACCCGAGGGTGTCACCGTGGACGTGCCGCGGCCGCCTCATTGGGGCGGATATCGTCTGAAAGCGGACGCTGTGGAGCTCTGGGTGGAAGGAGAGTTCCGCATCCACGACCGCGCATTGTGGACGCGAACCTTGCCTGATCGGCCGGATACTCGCTCAGCGGAGCCCTCGCCCTGGTCCGTCACCCGCTTGCAGCCTTGAGCGAAGGCGTCATTGGATGACGTCGACGTCGTGAAAGATCTTCGCTGCTGAGTCCAGAAAGGCACGAACCTTGGGCGCCATATGGCTGCGGCTCAAGGTAACGAGTTGCACCGGTAGAGCCTCCGGCTCGAAATCCTGCAGTAACCGAACCAGCGACCCGGCGGCCAATTCATCCGACACCTGATAGGACAGCACACGCGCAATGCCGCGGCCGGCCTGCGCAGCCTGCAGCTGTGCCTCGACATCGTCAACGAGGAGGCGCGGTGAAAGCCGAACGACTGAGCCTCGCCGTGGCGGACCGAAGCGCCATTCCCGCGCAGGCGAGCGTGCCATGCCGAAGATTGTGTCGTGCGCCGCTAGATCCGCGGGAGTTCGAGGCACGCCGCGCCCTGCGAGGTACGCCGGGCTCGCTACGACGACGCGCCGTACGCTACCGACTTGCCGCGCAATCAAGCTCGAATCCGCGAGCGGACCGATGCGTACCGCGAGATCGAGTCCCTCCTCGATGAGATCAACATGGCGATCGTTCAGTGAGAGTTCGACGCGTATGTCGGGGTACTGGTTGAGGAACGCCGACACGATGGGCGCCACATGGCGGCGGCCGAACTGCACAGGCGCAGTGATGCGCAGCACGCCGCGAATCGGCGCCTGCGAGCCGCCGACCAGCATCTCCTCGTAGTCAGCAAGCCATGAGCGTGCCCGTTCAGCCAGCTCGCTGCCGGCTTCGGTCGGCGCCAGCCGCCGCGTGGTGCGATCAACCAGGCGCAGGCCGATGCGATCCTCCAGGGAACTGAGCGCGCGTGTGATGGCGGGCGGCGATCGCCGCAGACGCCGTGCGGCACCGACCAGACTGCCGGCTTCAACGATTGCCACGAATATGGTCAATTCATCCAGGCGGTCCATCAATTATTCCTATCTGTGGAATTCTGACTTTCAAGAAAGGCAGGTTTAATACGATAACTGCAATAGTAGACTCTACCGGGCGAATCGCCAACAACCGAGGAGTAAACCGCCATGCCGACCCCCGAAATCACTCTTCATGGGACAGAATTGTCGGGGCACTGCCATCGCGTCGAACTGATGTTGCGGATGCTCGGCCTGCCTTTTCGATACGTACAGGCCCCGGCCGCGGTCCGCAGTTCACCGGAATTCCTCAAACTGAATCCGCTCCGCCAGATCCCCGTTTTGCAGGATGGCGATCTCACGCTCGCGGACAGCAACGCCATTCTGGTCTACCTCGCCAAGCGCTATGCGCCGGGCAGCCAATGGCTTCCGGAAGAGCCGGTCGCGTCCGCGCACGTACAGCGCTGGTTGTCCATCGCCGCCGGACAAGTGATGTATGGGCCGGCGACTGCGCGCATGGTCACCTTGTGGAGCTTTCCCGGCGATCTCCCGCGCGCGAAACAGATCGCCGCAGCGCTCCTCCGCTTCATGAACGATCATTTGAGCACCCGGAGTTTTCTCGCCGCGGACCACGCAACCATCGCCGACCTGGCTTGTTATTCCTATGTCGCGCACGCGCCCGAGGGCGGCATTCCGCTCGGCGAACATACGTCGGTGCTCGCCTGGCTGCGCCGTGTCGAAGCATTGCCGCATTTCAAACCCATCCCGCCGTCGCCGATACCGGCGTCAACGTGAGGCGGCGATGGACGGCTCGCCCTTCAATCCCGATGAGTTGGCCGCACAGGTATTGGCAGGCGGCGGGCCCCGCGGCAGCGGTATCCGGGATTTCATGCCTGAGCAGCACCGGCACTTCTTCGCTCAGCTTCCCTATCTCTTCCTCGGTACAGTCGACGCGGCCGGTTGGCCGCTGGCGACCCTGCTGACAGGGCATCCGGGCTTTGTGCAGTCCCCGGATCCGGCGACACTGCATATCGCAGTCCTGCCCGATGCCGGTGATCCCGCGGCCAAGGCTCTCGCGGCGGATCGGGAAATCGGCATTCTAGGTATCGATCTCTCGACGCGAAGGCGCAACCGCGCCAATGGCCGCATACAGAGTATCGAGGCAGGCGGCATCACCGTCGCCGTCAACCAGAGCTTCGGCAATTGTCCGCAATACATTCAGAAGCGGGTCGTCGCCTCTTCTCGAGCCGAACCGGCCGAAGTTGTTTCGACTCCAGTCGAATCCTTCGATCATGTGGATGAAGCGGCGCAAGCCGCCATCGAACGGGCCGACACATTCTTCGTCGCGAGCCGCTCTCGCGCCGGCAGAGGTGCCGCCTACGGCGCCGATATCTCGCATCGCGGCGGCCGGCCGGGTTTCGTCCGCGTCGACGGCGACGTATTGACGATTCCCGATTTTCGCGGCAACCGCTATTTCAACACGCTCGGCAATCTAGTCGCTGAACCCCGCGCCTCGTTGCTGTTCGTCGATTTCGAGACCGGCGACCTCCTGCAACTGCAGGGCAGCGCCCAAGTTGATTGGAAGGCCGCCGCGGTGGAGCAGATTGCGGGCGCCGAGCGCCTGTGGCGTTTCCATGTCGCGCGCGGCTGGCGACGCAAGGCTGCCTCGCCGCTGCGATGGGTCTTCGTGGAATATGCTCGTACGACATTGCAAACAGGCTTTGCGCTCACAGCCTAAGAGCCATCAGAAGAACGTCCTGATACCGATTCTCCAGCTTTCGGCCGCGCACCCTTAGCCCTTCCTGCTTGCGGACCCTTATGCATACCCGCATTTTAGTCCAACTCCGACAGCGCGTCCGCCAGCCGTACCAAATCGCTCTCGTCGTTGTATAGGTGAGGCGAGACACGCACGGCGCTGCCACGCACGGCCACGTGGATCTGGCGTTGAGCGAGGTGCCGGCGGCACGTCTCCGGGTTCATGCCGTCCGGCAAGTTTACGCCAAAGAGGTTTGCGCATCGTTCGCCCTCGTCCGCTATTTCGAAGCCAAGGGAGCGCAGCCGATCGACAGATCCTCGCTCAATGTTCAGCAAGTATTCGCGAATACGGGCTGGCTGCCAGTCGATCAGCAAGCGGCATGCCGCCTCCAGCATGGCGATCAATATTGGGTTGGCGCGCAGACTCGTGTCGAAGCGCCGCATCCCCTGCGCGTAGCGATCTTCATAGTCAACCAGGCGTGCGAAATTCTCGCTGCCCGATCGCATCAACCAGCTCTCCTCCAGTGGACTGGCTTCGAGGAAGCGGTCGCTGAAGACCGCGAAGCCAAGCCCGTAGTTCGAGAGCATCGACTTGTAGCTGTGCACCACCAGAGCATCGGGCTGCAGGCGCCGAACATCGAATGGCATCGCTCCTACCGTTTGGGTGCCATCGACGACGAATGCGGCACCCACTTCTCTGCAACGTGTCCCGATACGGTCGAGATCGAAGAGCGTCCCGTCCGTCCAATGCGCAGGCTCGACCGCAACGAGCGCGGTGTTCGAGTCGATCGCACGCACAACGGCGTCGTTCCACAGCGCCCCTCGACTCGCGCTGGTCGGCTGAGAAGACCACGGAGCCGCAGGAGCATGCACCGTGCGCATTTCGACACCATGACTTCGCCAGTTCCGCCACGCGTAAACATTGCTGGGAAACATGTCGCCGAGCATGACGACGTTCTGACCCGCCTTTGGCTGGAGATTCTTGGCGACGATAGCCGTGGCGTATGCCACCGTTGGGACAAACGCGACGCGTTCCGGGTCCGCGTGAACGAGTTGTGCGCACAATATTCGCACCCGTTCGGCAGGTTCAAAGAAGTCCTGCGCCGTCAGTCCAATGGGCGAGGCGCGGGCGGCGAGCGCTGCCACGCCCGCCTGCTCCACGGGCCGCGGCAGGGGGCCCATGAACGCGCTGTTCAGGTAGCAATGACTGTCGGGAATCGAAAACAGGTCTCGCTGGCAAACCAAGGGTATGGATATCGATGGCATAGGTTGAAGGTGAGTTGTGTGGGGATTCGCTCTATGATCGCCTGATGGCCCTTCCGCATCTATCAGGAAATTTCAATCGAGGCTTCGCACCATGAACGTGGACCTTGGCTGGGCGCGGGTTTCGCTGCTGCCGTCGGCGCCTTATTCGATCCGCGAGAACTCACCCTTGTGCGTAGTGGGCCTCGCGTTCGAACGGCAGCGTGGAGTGCACGCCATTGGTGGCGATCGGCGTCAGGATTTCGATGCCTGGCCTGGAGAGCTGGCACTAACATCCCCGAATGTGGAGATCTTCTCAGAATCCGAGAAGGGCGGGGAGTACCTAACCTTGCACGTGGCACGCGCCGCTTCTGATCCGAGCGGCGAAGTTCCTTTTGGCGCACCGCGCGCGGTCATCCGCGGAGATCGGCGTGCGGTGCAGCTGGGTTGGCGCCTGCGCCGGTTGATCCTGGATTCGCAACTGCGAGCCGGGCTCATCGAGGAGCACGCGGCAATGCTGCTGGAACACGGATTGTCCCGCCTAAAGCCGCCGCATCGCGGGTCCGGCTGCTACGACCTCGAGCGCAAAGCGCATTCACGGGTCTTGGAATATATCGATGACACACTCAATGGCCGGCTGGGTTTGGAAGAGCTGGCACGTGTTGCAGGCATGCCTCTGCTGCGCTTTCTGCGCAGTTTCGCAGGCGCAGTAGGCAGTACGCCCCACGCCTACATCACCGAGAGGAGGTTGCAACGGGCTCGCAGGCTGCTGCGCTCGACCGACGAACCCATTGCAGCCATAGCCGCCGACTGTGGATTCACGCATCAATCGCATCTTGGCGCGGTGTTCAAGGAGCGACTGGGGTTGAGCCCGCGCCAGT
>Ga0210384_10003633_pt1 | contig 17742 bp, 12 predicted proteins | sample IncBWH2MmetaG_FD_160574 | JGI IMG/M metagenome (GOLD analysis project Ga0210384, IMG submission 160574) | Forest soil microbial communities from Barre Woods Harvard Forest LTER site, Petersham, Massachusetts, United States - Inc-BW-H-2-M | ecosystem: Environmental > Terrestrial > Soil >...
GGCATCCAGTAGCGAAAGGAAATCGATAACGCCCTCGCGATAACGCAATCTGGCGATGTCGGCAGCGCGCTTGCTTTCTTGAGCCTGGGTGTTCAGTTTTACCAATCGCTCCTGTTGCGCGTGATAGTTGGAGAAAGAGTTTTCCGTTTCCTCGAGCGCCCGCAGCACGGTGTCCTGGTAGGAAGCGAGCGCTTCGTCCGTGGCCGCATTTGAACCTCGCACACGCGCGCGAGCGCGGCCGAGGTCGAAAGCCGACCAGGTCACACCGGGCGTTGCCGTGGACGCAAAGGATCGTGTTGTGAAGAACAGACTACCGCGCCCTGCGAGAAATCCCACAAACGCAGAGACGCTGACTTCTGGGAATAGTTGAGCAACGGCGACTCCTTGACGTTCGGTAGCCGCAGAAAGACGGCGCTCCGCCGCGCGAACATCGGGGCGGCGCCTTAGTAAATCGGCAGCGTTTCCGATGGGCAAAGCTTTGTCAATCGGAGCGTAGTTCCGCGGAGAAAGATCTGCCGAAAGCTCCCCGGGCCTTGCTCCAGTAAGAACGGCCAGCCGGTATTCCGCGCGCTTGGTTTCGAGTTCCAGCAACGGTATGGTCGCATCCGTAGCCGCGACGCGTGCTGCCGCGCTGGCCACGTCCTGTTCTTCGCCCACGCCTGCATCGCGCCGCAGCTTCGTCAGACGCAACGTGTCTCGTTGATTCTTCAGGCTGCGTTCGGCAACGGCCAGGCGCCATTGTGCCCCACGCAATTCAAAATAGTTCCTCGCAAGTTCCGCCACCACGCTGACCTGTACATCGCGTAGATCCGCGTCGAAGGCTTGATTGTCGCTTCGCGCTGCAGCCACTCCATGGCGAACGCGCCCGAATAAATCAATCTCCCAAGAAGCATCGAAGCCGGAACGAAAGGTATTGATGGTGACAGGGTCATCAAAGAACCCAGGTAACTGTTGCTTCGCGTAACTGTAACTCGCGTCGACGGGAACTGTGGGGTAACGGTCCAGCTTTCGCTCGTCGAAAACAGCGCGCGATTCCGCCAGTCTGGCACGTGCTATGCGAATGCTGTTGTTTGCTGTAAGCGACTTTTGCACCAGCGAATCAAGGACAGGATCCTCGAATTGCTCCCACCAACGCGTATCGAATGGCGCATTTGTCAAAAACTGGGGATCAGCGGCGTGGTAAGTAACCGCAGCGGGTTGTGGCGCTTTGTAGTGCGGGCCAACTGCGCAGCCGCTGGCACCGAGGACGACCACCAACAACAATGAGTATCTCCATGAGCGCGGGGACATCGATCTAGGCCTCCGCCGAAGTGGTGGGAGAGAGTCCCGCAGTGGCGGTCGATTTCTTGCTCGCGCGGCTTTCCACAAATCGTTGTACTAACACGTAGAACACGGGAGTCAGCACCAATCCAAACCCGGTAACACCAAGCATCCCGAAAAACACCGCAACACCAATGGCACGTCGCATTTCGGACCCGGCTCCAGTCGATAGCACCAGAGGAATCACTCCCATGGTGAAGGCCAGAGAGGTCATTAAGATTGGCCGCAACCTCAACCGGCAGGCTTCCAGCACCGCATCGACACGGTTCATTCCCTCCAGTATCTGTTTCTCTCTGGCGAACTCCACGATCAAGATGGCGTTTTTGCAGGCCAACCCGACGAGAACAATCAGACTGATTTGCGTAAAGACATTGTTATCGCCATCGAGCACCCAGACGCCCGCGATCGCGGAAAAAAGGGTCATAGGAACGATCAAGATGATCACTAAAGGCAGGGACCAGCTCTCGTACTGCGCGGCAAGAACCAGATACACGAGGAAAACAGAGAGTGGAAAGATGTAAACCATGGTGTTACCGGCGAGAATTTTCTGGTACGTCAGTTCCGTCCATTCGAACTTCATTCCATTGGGCAATTGATCGGTCAGCACTTTGGCCATTGCGGCCTCCGACTGGCCTGTGCTGTACCCAGGTGCAGCGGCGCCATTAACCTCCGCGGCTGGAAATCCGTTGTAGTGCATCACGCGGTCGGGCCCGTAGACGGGCTTGACAGTGACCACCGATCCCAGCGGAATCATTTCCCCAAGCGCGTTTCTGGTGCGCAAGCGATTGATGTCTTCCGGTTGCAATCGGTACGGCGATTCCGCTTGCACGTTCACCTGATAGGTTCTGCCAAAACGATTGAAGTCGTTCACATAGAGCGAGCCCAGGTACACCTGCATGGTGTCAAACACATCGCCAAGCGGAATGCCGTAAGTTTTCGCCTTTTCGCGGTCGACGTGCGAGTCGATTTGCGGCACATTGATATCGAAGCTTGAAAACACCCCGGCCAGTCCCGCTGTTTGGTTCCCTTGTTGTAGTGCGGAAGTGGTTTCCTTATAGAGTGGTCCAAGTCCGAGACCGGCGCGGTCTTCGATGTAGAGCTTGAATCCGGCCACCGTGCCCAACCCTTGCACTGGCGGCGGTGGGAAAATGGCGATAAACGCCTCTTGAATGGAACCATATTGCTTGTTCAAATCGGCCGCGATGGCATTCGCTGACAAGTCCTTAGACCTTCGTTCTTCGGAGGGAGTTAAAACGGCAAAGACGATTCCGGAATTCGGGCTGTTGGTGAAGCCGTTGATGGATAGTCCCGGAAATGCGACGGCGTTCTGCACGCCAGGATGCTTCATAGCAATATCGGACATTCTTCGAATCACATCCTCGGTACGATCGAGCGTCGCGCCATTCGGCAGCTGCGCGAAGGACACCAGATATCCTTTATCCTGAGTGGGAACAAATCCCGTCGGCACACGCGAAAACCCAAGTACGGTCAGGACAATAAGCCCGGCGTAAACCAACACCGCGATGGCGCTAGACCGCAGGGTATGAACGACCAGCTTTCCGTAGCCGCCCGACGCGCGGCCAAAGACGCGGTTAAACAACTTGAAAAACCAGCCAAGCACGAAGTCAATCGCACGCGTAAGGCGATCTTTCTTAGCCCCACGGGGTTTCAGGAGCAACGCCGCCAGAGCCGGACTCAGCGTGAGCGAGTTAAACGCTGAAATCACCGTGGAAATGGCGATGGTCAGTGCGAACTGTTTATAGAACTCTCCCGAGAGCCCCACGATAAACGCCGTCGGCACGAATACGGCGCACAGCACCAAAGCGATAGCCACGATCGGTCCACTCACTTCTTGCATCGCGCGTCGCGTAGCTTCATGCGGTTCGTGCCCCAGCTCGATATTTCGTTCGACGTTTTCGACCACGACGATCGCGTCATCCACGACGATGCCGATCGCTAGAACCAGGCCGAACAGCGATAGAGTATTGAGCGAGAATCCCAGCAAAAGCATGATCGAAAACGTTCCGATCAAGGAAACCGGGAGCGCCAAGAGCGGAATGATGGAGGCCCTCCAGGTCTGCAGAAAGATCAGTACCACGATCACGACCAGGATCAACGCTTCGACAAACGTGTGACCCACAGCGCGAATCGATTCGCGCACAAACACTGTGGGGTCGTAGACAATTTTGTAGTCCACGCCCTCCGGAAAGGACTTCTTCAAACGTTCCATGGTCTCGCGCACCTGCTGCGATGTTTGCAGGGCATTCGATCCGGGCCGCTGGGAGATCGGAAGGGCCGCGGCCGGCTTGTTGTCCAGCAAACTCCGCAGCGCGTAAGTGCTGGACCCCAGTTCCACACGGCCGACATCGCGGATGCGGGTAATCTGACCGTTTCTTGCCGCGCGCACAATGATGTTGCCGAATTCTTCCTCTGTGGTGAGTCGCCCTTGCGTGTTTACCAGCAATTGAAACGCAGTGCTTCCGGTGTTCGTCGGCGGAGCGCCCAGCACGCCCGCCGCAACCTGAACGTTCTGCTCGCGAATGGCCTGCACCACGTCCGACGCCGTCAAATTGTGCGAGGCCAATTTGTTCGGGTTAAGCCATACGCGCATGCTGAAATCGCCCGCGCCAAAAACCTGCACGTTGCCGACTCCAGGAAGCCGGCCTAGTTCATCTTTTACCTGGAGAATCGCGAGATTGGCCAGATACAACATGTCATAGCGGTTGTCCGGTGACTCCAGGTGTACAACCATCAGCAAATCCGGAGAGGTTTTTTCGGTGGTTACACCAAGCCGCTGCACTTCTTGCGGTAATCGCGGCAGCGCTTGCGCCACGCGGTTCTGCACCTGAACCTGGGCTTTGTCGAGGTCCGTGCCCAGGCCAAAGGTAATTGTCAGGGTCATTACGCCGTCAGCGGTAGCCTGCGAAAACATGTACAGCATGCCTTCGACCCCGTTTATTTGTTGTTCCAGGGGCGACGCTACAGTGTCCGCAATCACCGTAGGATTTGCCCCTGGATAGCTTGTGCGCACTACGACCGTGGGCGGCACAACTTCCGGATACTCGCTCAACGGCAGGCGGAAATAGGCAAGCGCTCCGATCACAAAAATGACGATGGAAATTACGGCCGCAAAGATGGGGCGTTTGATGAAAAAATTAGAAATGTTCATGGTGGTCCCGGATTATTCGTGTGCTTTCGGCTGGCGCGGGCGACTTTGGTGTGCCACAGTCGCTGCCTGCGTCGATCCGTCGCCCATCGGGTTGACTTGTCCGGTCATGGAAACCTTCTTGGGGGTCACCGGAGCTCCCGGGCGGGCGCGCTGCAGGCCATTCACCACAATAACGTCGCCTGCATGCAATCCATCACGCACCACGCGCAATCCGTCTGCCATGGGGCCGAGCTTTACAGCTCGATACTCCAAGGTGTTGTTCTGGGCCAGAACAAAAACATACTTTTGGTTCAAGTCCGTGACAATGGCCTCGTCCTTTGCCAGGCACCCGCCGTATGCGCCTCCACCTTGCAACCGGATGCGCGCAAAAAGCCCCGGTGTCAGTGCCAGATTCTTGTTCGCGAAAGTCGCGCGCAAACGAATCGTCCCCGTCGAGGAGCTCACCTGATTGTCCACAAAGCTCACCTGCCCGACACGCGGAAATCCCTCCTCGTCTGCCAGACCCAGTAATGCCACACTACGCAGATCGTGTGAATTGGTCCCGCGGCTTTGCGTCACCCGTGCATATTTCAAGTAAGTTTGTTCGTCCACATCGAAATAAACATAAATGGGGTCAAGCGATACCAAAGTGGTCAGAGGCACAGCTTGCGCTGGTCCGCTTTGCACCAAATTGCCTTCGGTCAGTTCCGCGCGGCCCACGCGTCCGGTGATCGGCGCCGTAATCCGGGTGAACTCCAGATTCAGTTGTGCTCCACGCAAAGCGCCCTCGATCGACGCGATACGCGCATCGGAAGAATTCCTCGCGGCCGCCCGTCTGTCGTACTCCTCCGTCGACATACCGTCATTGTTGTGAAGGCGTTCCGCGCGCTGAAAATCATTTTGTGCACGTGAAAGCTCCGCTTTCGCCTGAGCCAAATCTCCCTTCAGCCGGTCAACTTCCGCCTGGAAAGGCCGCGGATCTATTTCGAACAGCAAATCACCCTGCTGTACGATTGCTCCTTCCTTGAAATTCACTCTCTGTAAAAAGCCCGAAACTCGCGGCCGCACCTCCACGACGTGCACCGCTTCCAGCCGTCCGGTGAACTCATCGGTGTCGCCCAATTGTCTGCAAACGACCTCGGCTACGGTGACTTCCGGCGCTGGGGGCGCGGATGCCTTTGACTCAGCCCTATCGGAACACCCGGAAAGCGCCGCCAGGACTACCGCCGCGGCTCCGATCATAAAAAATCGGCTGGACCGATAGTTCTCTCCCTGGCCGTTATTGCTTTGCTCCGTAGTTCCCAGTGTCATTTGTTTGTCCCGATGAAATTCCCCAGTTGCCTAGTAGGATTGGGATCGGCGCGCAACATGTCGGGGACCGAACTTGTTCTTTCGCAGGCGCTCTGCGTATTCGGTATAGATGTGCGCCACTTGGGAGCCGTTACTTAAGATTGGGCAAGACCGCATACGTTCGAACAACCTGGTATACAATATGGAACCACGGCCGGTTATGACAAAACAGCCTGCACTCTGCCCCGTCGAAACCACCGCTCGCATCGTTGGTGGCCGCTGGAAAGCTGCCGTCCTTGATCAGCTTTTTCGCCAAGAAAAGCGCTTCTCCGAACTCAAGCGCAACATTCCGGGTATCACCCAGAGAACGCTCTCTCAACAATTACGCGATTTGCAAGCTGCAGGAATCGTGGAGCGCACAGTTCATCCCGATTCGCCGCCTCGTGTGGTCTACGCCATAACTTCGTTGGGAGAATCTTTGCGGCCCCTTCTTGAGACGATGTGTCACTGGGGAAAGTCACACGCCGCCGCAATGGCCCTAAAAAAACTTCGCGCTTCTGACCGATAGTTAGCACGACTGGTCTGACGGGCTTTCAGAACGCTCCTGCAGTGTGCGCTTGCGCAACCGGGATCAGGCAGGCGGACGGTGCAGTCGCGTACACGCGGAAGGCACGTTGCATACTGGTGGGACTTGAGCTGTCGAGTGTTGAACTCACCGACGTGATTCATTGTCACGGCAGAAACCAAGAGCTGCGGACCATTTGGGAAGCGCGGATACAAGGGCGCTTAGCGCGAATTTCCGGCGCATTAAGCGACTAGAATAATCGTGGCTATGGGCTGCAGCGGGCATCATCACTCTTTTGCTCACAGTTGGGCTAGCGTCTTTGGCGTACTGACGTAGCTTGAGGATCTGGAGCTGGCCAATCTTGTAAAGAGCCCAACCGGTGAAAGCACTGTGGACTAGTTCTGGCGGAACGGCGGAAGCTGCGGAAGCTCGTGGGTGATGGCGATTTGCACGTGGTGGCAGGGGGACACCTTCCTGGTCAACTGTAGTGCGCTTTGCGAAGTCGCCCCTGTTGACCATAATCTTGCCTGGGCCCGATCCATCCTGAGGTCCGAAAGGCCGGGGTCATTTTGCAACTGTCCCTTGGTGTTAAGGATTTGTCCGTATTGCCGTCGAGAACGGCATGCGAGAACATACGCTCCCCGTCATTGAGGTTTGGAGCCGAACTGACACTGGAAAGGCCCGGACCAGTCCGGGCTTTTCTATTGGTTTCCGTGAACCTCGTACCTTCCTTTACTCGTAATTTCCCCGTCGTACCGCATTCAACGGATTCGGTCCAAGCCTGCACGGCGCGAAGATTGAGCTAAGCACTTCGTTTACACCTGACGTGTCGACATTGTGCCGGGGAGAACTCCGGTGCCTCCGGGTTCTCCCGCTCAAACCTGGGTGGCCCGGCCAATTTGCTGGTCGCCTCGTTGGTGCGAACATGCCTACGAACATGCCTACAATTCCCGTTCTGCATGCACCCGGTTGCCGGGTCTCCCTGTCTCCAGTATTGACCCGACCCACTCTTTTACGATGTTCGCTGTATTGCCACCTAAAATCGCCCTAGGGCAAAATTTTGGGTGTCACTGAGGTTGAGAGCCAAACTGACATCTCGGAAAGGCCCGAAGGGATGCTTCGGGCTTTTCCTTTGTATGGACAATCCGGGCCTGCGGCTCCTCCTGTTCGGGGCTCCCCACATACAGGATTCCACCTATCGCGCTTGGTCTCCCCCGCTGCCAACCTTTCGGGATGCGAAGACGCAGGTGGCGCAAATACGGCTACGTCGAAGGCTGGTCGGGGTTGGACACATTTTTGACGGTGTCGAGGCGGGTTCGCGGATTCTTTTACGGATTGATTGTGTTCGGCGCGTTGCTGTGCGCGGTCGTTCTTCTCATCCGATCCATGCGCCAGTTCTAACGAGTTCAGCCGTCTTGTGAGTTACGACTACCGGTTTTTAGGCGACAGCCTGGTTCGCCTGTACCCGGATTTTCGCCGAGTGCTTCTTGGCAGCCTTGGAATCTTCTGCTTACCGGCAGCGTACAGAACGGGTTTGTTCGCGATAGCAATGTCTTTGCCCTGCCTTCTGACGCAAGGCTTGGGCTGCCGATTGCAGACCGCTAACTCGTACTCCAACTTTACCATTTGTTTGTTCGGTTCTTCTCTTCAGGTCGAATTCCCTGCAAATATGCTCATAAATCTCTTGTCGTCTTGCATGCTCATTTCGCGATGCTAAGTACGGTGGCGGACCGAGCTGACTGTCCCCGAGGTGTACCGTCTGGTTCTAGCCCGCTACGATATTTTCAAATTGGTGGACGGTAAGCCAATCTGGGGCTGTACCGCAAACTCAGCAACAGAACTTAAAATTCGAATCCGGCTCCTGAACAACGATTCGGTTCGTGAGTGTATGGTGGTGGACCGACTCACCGAAGCGCAGCATCTTGGATTGCCACCGGTTTCAGACCGAGCAAGAAAGCAATCAGGCAAAAATTTTGTCGGCCTTTGGGCGTCCGTGACTTTCCGGTTGCTATGACTGTCTGCCGCCACCTCGCGAGGGAGTATCCTCGGCCCAAACCGAGGGCGTATGGACTGCAGATACAAAGTAGAAGTAGGTGAGGAAGGCTATGTGGTGGCAAAAGCGCAACGGTGCCTAAAGGAAGATGCGCTGTGGGAGACGTCGACACTGTTGCGAGACTTAAGCATCAAAGTCCTGATGCAGAGACACGAACTTAACCGTGAGACGGCCAAATACTGGATTTCGAACGCCACAGAATGTGCGGAGTGATTTGCGGTTTATCACCGCAGCAATCGTTCACTCGCTGCCAGCATCCGCTCGATATGAACTTCCTTTCGTAGCTCGCCGGATCCTAGTCGGCAGTGTTTTCGTTTGGCAACACCGCAGAAGGGGCAACGGATGGACAGTGCTTTTCTGGCCAAAGAAGCACGGTGAAAGTTACGCGAGTTCACTTCGCTCCGAAACATGTTGCGCATTCAAGAACTTCTGATTGCTGACGGAGTTCATGGTTACAGCAGAGGTAAGAAAAGGCCTCGGAGGGCCGGGAACTTTCGACGAAAGTAGTCCAACGCCGGGCACCTTGTCCATCCAAATCTGGACATCCGTTATGTCGGGCATGTCGGGCAAGAAACAAAACGAAGATCACTACGAGCAGGAACACGGCTCCGATAGTCAGATTTGCGAATTGTTGATTTGGCGGAAGAGCGCTCTTGATTCGCATCGCAGCGATATTGTGCGCCTGTCTTGGAGTCGTCAAGAAGATTCGGAAGCCTTCAATAGTTGCCAATACGAATTACGGGTATGCCGATATCTCAAACTCGCGACGTTGATATAGCCCCTTGGTTTGGCAGTTTGGGCAGCGCAGTTCGCTTCGTCTGACGGGAATTCCGGCTTCCTCTCTAGCGCCACATGCTAAAAAGGGCTGGGATGCTCCTTCGGGCGGAACATAGTACGCCTGCGCTAAACCCGATTTACAAACCCTCGTGTCGCTTCCTGCTGCCTTTGGATTTCGATACCTTTGCCTTGAGATGCCCAATCGTTCCTATGCAACTGATACATCGGACTTTCGAGCGCACGCTATCTTTTCGATTTGGGGCGAGTCTTCGCCCTCGTAAAACATACCGCGCCAAAAAATTGCAGTTTGGGTTTGTATAACCGCGATCCTCTGGACCGTTAGCGCCAACCCGGGTATGCCTATGAGCACAAACGGGTCCGTGCGCGGCATTACAATCGTGCGACATTTCGTTACCATGGTCCTCTCTTTGCCCAGTCCGAACACGCGTTCCAGGAAAGGAAATTGTCATGAAGCGCGCTCGCTTCCTGTTCACCGCAATTCTCGGCGTCTCGCTCCTGTTCGTCGGCGCATGCAGCAAGACGAAACCGGACGACCAGCAGGCGATTCGCATCGGCGTGATCAACTATTTGAATTCGCTAAAAACCCTGAATGTCAGCGCCATGGATATCACCGTGACGCAAACCACCCTGAATGGCAATCAAGCGGAGGCGAAAGTAGAAGTTCGTCCGAAGGGAAGCACTGGCGGCGACCCGAGCATGCAGCTCACCTACAACCTGGAAAAGCGCGGCGAAGAGTGGGTCGTTGTGAAGAGCCAGCCCAGCGGCGGCACGATGCAGCATCCTGGGCCGGGACAGATGCCGCCGGGCAGCGCCATGCCTCCGGGTCATCCGAATGTTTCCGGCAGCGGTGCGCAAGCGCCAAGCGGCCACTCCGACTTTGGCGAAATCATGAAGAGCACGCAACCCCCGCCACAACAGGCACCACAGAAGCCGTAAGCCCGATGATCCGCAGCCGAAAGAAAGACCCGAGCGGCCCTAAATGGTTTTGTCCTTGGAATAGCAAAGCTTTTCCAGGTTGCATTCCACACACCTGGGTTTCCGCGCGATGCACACGCGGCGGCCATGCCAAATCAGTTGGTGCGAAAACTTTATCCATTTATTCTGCGGAATAATCTTCATTAAATCCTGCTCGATTTTCTTCGGATCCTCGTGTTTCGTGAGGTCCAGCCTCCGCGAGAGCCGAATCACGTGGGTGTCCACTACCACGCCGACCGCGATTCCGTAGCCGCTACCGAGGACAACGTTGGCCGTTTTGCGCGCGACACCGGGCAGTGTCAGCATCTCCTCCATCGTCTGCGGAACTTTGCCTCCGAATTGTTCCACGATAGCCTTGCTCGCTCCCATAATCGATTTTGTTTTGTTGCGGAAAAACCCCGTCGGGCGTATTTCCGCTTCTAACTCCGCGGGATTCGCATACGCGAAGGCCTCGGGGGTGGTGTATTTCTTATACAACTCCGCGGTCACCTGGTTCACGCGCACGTCGGTGCATTGCGCTGATAGAATCGTCGAAATCATTAACTGAAACGGATTTTCGTGCGTCAATTCGCAAACGGCTTGAGGGTAAGCTTCGTCTAGCCTGTCCAGAATGGCCGCGACACGCTCCGGGTCGGTGCCTCGCGCTTGCCCGCGCGCACCCAGTGCTTTTGCGGAAGCCACGGCTTTCCGCGCACGGGCTCGTTTCGTGCCGATGCTGCCCGTTTTTTGCGGCTTTTTCTTCTTACCTAGTGCCTTCTTTTTGGCTGCCATGTCTGCCTCAAATCCCTATCCCAGAAATTCCAGTAACCGGCGGAACGCTTTTCCGCGATGGCTGTGCATATTTTTCTCTGTTTCGTCCAGTTCCGCAAAAGTTTTCCCCCACACAGGGAAGTAGAACACCGGATCATATCCGAAGCCGCCGCTGCCGCGCGGCTCGTCCAGAATTTCACCGTCCACTTTGGCGGAAACGACGGCCATGGGTCGCGCCTCGTGCACCAACGCAATCACGCAAACGAAATACGCCCAGCGCTCGGGCCCACGTTTGTCTCGCATTTCCTTCAACAACTTCGCTATTTTTTGTTCGTTGCTGGCGCCGGGTCCCGCGTAGCGCGCCGAAAATACGCCAGGCGCTCCGCCAAGGGCCGGTATTACCAGGCCGGAATCATCCGCGAACAACAATCCTTTGGCGTGTTTGCCGTAATACAATGCTTTCCCTGCGGCGTTTTCCGCGAATGTCGGTGCGGTTTCTTCGAACTCCGGAATCTGCTCGAAGCCGGGCAGAAGTTCCAATCGCAGGTCGCGTCCAGGGTGCTGCGCTAGCCCGCAATATTCGCGAAGCTTCCCCTCGTTTCCCGACGCAAACAATAGTTTTCTCGGTTCGTTCGGCACGTGAAAATCCGTGTATTATCGACTGCGTCCCAAAAACCTGCCGGGCAGCATCGCGCGTTGCTCTTCCGCCAGCCGGCGAATCCCGGCTGACGCCAGCGCCAATAAATCCTGCATCTCGCTTCCGGTGAACGCCCGGCCTTCCGCAGTCGCCTGAATCTCCACGAAATCCCCACTCCCGGTCATCACTACGTTCATATCCACTTCCGCGCGCGAATCTTCTTCGTAGCAAAGGTCCAGCAATGCCACATCATCCACAATTCCCACACTGGTGGCCGCCACCGAATCAATCAACGGAGAGCGCTTCAGAATTCCCGCGGCGACCAGGCGTTCCATGGCCATGGCCAGCGCCACAAATGCGCCGGTGATGGACGCAGTACGCGTGCCGCCGTCGGCCTCTATCACGTCGCAATCGATCCACACCGTTCGCTCGCCCAGGCTCTCCTGATCCATCACCGCTCGCAGCGATCTCCCGATGAGCCGCTGAATTTCCAGCGTTCGCCCAGTCTGCTTTCCGCGTGTAGCCTCGCGCGCCGTGCGTTCCTCCGTGGCGCGCGGCAGCATGCCGTACTCGCTGGTGACCCAGCCTTTGCCGGTTCCCTTCAGAAACGAAGGCACGCCATCGTCTACCGTAGCGGTGCAAATCACGCGCGTCTTGCCCAGTTCCATCAATACGCTGCCTTCCGCCTGCGAAATAAAATCCGGCGTAATCTTCAACTCCCGTATCTGGTCCGGGCTGCGACCATCGCTCCGCATTAATTTCCTCCTTTCTTCCATCTCCTCAGCCGGTCGCTTTCAAGGCTTCTCAGCTGGGTTTGCCGGATTCATCGCTGGTGGTGGCTCCGTCGTGGGCGGCACCATGCTCAGTATTTTCGTGTTCACCGGAAAAGTCTGCGTCAAATCCAGATGGCCCGCCAGTGTATCCGCTTCTTGCCCATGAATCAGAATTTTCAGCCGTTGCACTTGAGGAATATTGGCCTCCAGCGTTCGCGCGATGGAATCCACCGCCAGCTGCTCGCTCTGAATGCCGGACGGAATAGATGTGCCGATCGCCTCCGAAAAATCTGCCACGGCAGTGCCGTCGGGCAGCAGATAAAGTGCCAGCAGCGCCGCATCCGGCGGCAACGTCCGCGATTCTGGATCGACGGGCCCCGCCAACAAAGTGTTCAGCACCTGCTTGGCGCGTAAGGCGGGATCGCTGGAAAGAGGAAGCTCGACCGTCACGGGACTCAACTTGCCATCCTGCTCGCGAGTTCCCCAGAACATTTTCGCTTTCACTCTCGGATCACCGCTGGCCACTGGCGCCGGTGGTAACAACTCGCGCCTGGCTTGCTCTGCGGTTTTCTGCGTCAGCTCTTTCGCCTTATTGACCTGATGGCGCAAGGCAGGGAAATACAGCGCCGCTCCGATGACCGCAGCCAAAAGAACCATCGCCAGCCAAATCTGCCAGCGTGTATTCATCGATGGACTCCCGGCGCGGCGGGCGCGATCAACGGAACGACATAGGTGGGCTTGAACGCGGTCACCGCGCGGGCAATCGCTTCGGCGACGCCCGGAATCATGCGATCCAGCGTCGTGCGGTCGGCTACGGACACACTGGAGATTTCCACAGCAATCGCAGGCGCGGCGGTCGTTCGCAATTGCCGCACCGGTGCTACTTGCGCTTCCGCCGGCGAGCCCTTGAAGCGTCGCGCAAGTTCTGCCTGCACCATATTTCCCAACTTGTGACTCAGAGTGGTAAACGGCGCTTGCGCTCGATCCCAGATGATGAGTCCGGATCCGTCATTGGCCGAAGGCAAGTCTGGCATGGTGTAAACCCGAGCTGTTCCCGCCAAGCCAGTGGAAGCCACGTGCAGGGAAATGAACACTGCTCCGCGCTGCGCATTTGCGCGCGCCGAACGGTCGTCGAAGGAAGGGTTTTCGTTCCCTTCGCGTGTCTGTACTACCTGAAACCCCTGCGCTTCCAGAGCCTTGCGCACCTGCGCGGCGAACTGCAACACCACTTCGCTCTCCCGGATACCTTCTGTGCCGCGTGCTCCCAGATCCGTTCCGCCATGCGCTGGGTCCAGCACCACCACGTTCAGGGTTCCAGGGGAGTTCGTCTGCGGCGCTCCAGGTGGGGTCTGGGAAGGTGCAGGCCACACCACAAGGAAGCTCAAAGTGGCGAGCAACACAGAACTGAGGATGTAGGAGAGGTTTTGCTTCCGAATTGTCACGTACAGCAGGATAGCAAATCTTTCGCCGCCCCCGCGTCCACATCCGCCGAAAGGTAATCACGGTTGCGGCGGATCAGCTATGCGCTCAAGGGGAATCGCGGGCGCCCGGATGCCCATGCTCGCAAACCCAATCGCTTCGCGGTTCTACTCGTCCTTTTCCAGATATTCCTCGGGCACATCGTCTTCCGGCACTTCATGCGTGTGCACTTCGCGTTCGTCCGCGTTGTCGGCGTCTTCTACGCCCTTCACTACTTCAGCTTCGAACGCGTTTCCTTCTTCGAGCAGTTCGTCCACGCTCTCCGAATTCGCGCCCGCACGGTTGGTCAGACCCTGCAAATCTCCGGATTGCCCGCCCGAGCGCGCGCCTAGTCCCACTGGCGTGAACTCCACGGTATCTACGCTTTCGCTGTTACCGCGAACACGCTTCTTGCCGGCAGGTTTGGTCTTCACAGCTGCTTTCTTGGGCGCCGCTTTTGTCGCCAGTTTCTTTCTTGGAGACGGGGCGGCTTTCTTGGCAGCACTGTTCGCTGCAGCCTTGTTCAGGGGGGCTCGTTTCTTGCTGGCGCCTTTTTTCGGCTTGCTGGGTTTCTTTTTATTTTTCTTTTTAATAGCCATACGCGCAGTGTACCACCGCTCCGCGGAAATCCAGTCGTCGGAAATGGCCTGTGAGAGGATGGCATTTGCAATCAGTGCCTAGAAACCACTGCAAATTTCTGTCGAAGGGTTCGACTGGCCGACACGGGGACATTCAACCTATGTACATCCGCCTGTTCGCCTATCGCTGAAGTCCGCCGTAACGCCAGAGCCAGTACAACGCACCAAATCCGAAATTCGCTCGTTGCAGGGGCAAATTCCCGGCCTGCAGGAAACTGCCGTGGGCGTAAACATTTCTCCTCGAGGCGAGGCTACGAATTCAGAGGCATGATGAAATTTCCCGACAAGCAATCTCTGGAGAGTTACGGCGCGCATCCGGTGCATCAAGCGTTGCTGAAGTGGTTGATGCCGCCATTGAGCCAATAGAAGTGGACTTCAGACGGTTGAATAGGGCCCCTGCCGGCGAAGCTAATCCGTCCCCTGATCCGGGGGCGCAAGCACTGCGGCGGGCAGCGGCGTGTGCTCCGGCAACCTGGCTCGCTGAATATGCGACGCAAGTCCGAGCTGCTTGAGAATCCAAATCGCGTACCAGTTGAAATCGATTTCGTACCACCTCAGCCCATGCCGCGCCGAAGCTGGATGCGCATGGTGGTTGTTGTGCCAGCCCTCACCAAATGTCAACAGCGCCACCCACCAGCTGTTGGTCGACAAATCACGCGTCTCAAACCGTCGCGAACCCCACATATGTGTTGCCGAATTGACCAGCCAGGTCGCATGCAAACCCGCAACCATCCGAAAAAAAATCCCCCACAACAAAAACGGCAACCCACCCACGGCATACAGCAGGCCGGCAAGAATCAACATAGGCACAAAGTGAAATTCCGTGATCCACACGTGAAATTTGTCCTTGGCCAGGTCCGGCACATAGCGGCTCAGCGTCGAAGCATCTTGCCGCAAAGCATTGCCAACCAGGATCCACCCCACATGCGCCCACCATTTGCCGTCACGCGGAGAATGCGGGTCCCCCTCTTCATCCGGAAATTGATGATGCGTGCGGTGTGTGGCCACCCACAGAAGCGGGCCACCTTCCATGGCGGTTGCTGCGCAAAGCGTCAGGACGTATTCCAGCCACTTGGGCGTCTTGAAACTGCGATGGGTGAGCAGCCGGTGGTAACCCACTCCGATTCCAAGGCTGCCACCTACCCAATATAGAAAGATCGCTACAAACAGCGCGTTCCAGGTAAAGTAAAACAGCGCCACCACTGCCCCAGCATGGAACAGCAACATAAAAGAAGCGATCAACCAGTTTGGCTGGTTCTTGTTGGACTTTTTTTGGGGCGAACTGTTGAACCGCAAATCACGCATAGTGGGTGTGGTTGGCGGGCGAAGTCTAGCCATTGGTGCGCAGGAAAACTGTCTAAAAAGGTACACTTTCCCCTTTTCCACCAATTTTCTTCGCAATCGCTTGAAGCCGGATCGGTCGCCGTTTAGCGCGGGCGCGCACGCCATCGGGAACTGTGTGACACCGATGAGGAGGTGAGAATGTAAGCGCCATTGTACTCGTGATTCGCTTGAGAACTCCAGACGAAACAATTCCGCGCTGTAGGAATCGCCTCAGCCTGCTGTGGTATAAAACGTCGTGTCGAGCCGCGGCATGTTTCCGCGGCTGGACGCTATCGAGGAGTGCGAATCGTGCATAAGAATCTTCGCAACTTATTATGGGTTACGTTCCTCGGCCTGGGGGCTTTTTCTCCTGACCGGTCTCTCGCGCAATCTTCGGACTCCAGCGGCAGTAGCAAACAGGCGGCCGTGCGCGTTTGGCAGGACGCCATCGAACTGCCTACCTACCAAGAGGGCTTGCCGGACGAAAATCCACCCTTCGATCAATTTGTCACCAACGACCGCTACAACTATCCCTATACGTTGCGCGAAAATCTTACCAATCGCGTCGAGCCCCGCCGTTGGCGCGCCCTCAATCTCGAGAATGAATACCTGAAGTGCGTGATCCTGCCGGATCTTGGCGGTCATTTATACCGCTGCCTGGACAAGCGCAACGGGGCGGAACTCTTCTATGCGAACCCGTCCTTGAAATTTGCGCGCATCGCCTACCGCGGCGTTTGGGCCGCTTACGGGATCGAATTCAATTTTCCGGTTTCGCACAACTGGATGACTGCTTCGCCGGTCGATTTCTCCACTTCGAGCGCTCCGGACGGCAGCGCGTCGGTTTGGGTAAGAAACATCGATCGCGTCTACGGCATGGAATGGTGTGTGCAGCTGAAACTTCATCCCGGGCAGGCGATCCTCGAACAGGACACCACGCTGTACAATCCCGGTAGTGTCCGCCATCGTTTCTATTGGTGGACAAATGCCGGAGTCCAGGTCTGGGATGACTCCCGGTTGTACTACCCGCAGGAGTTCAGCGTTTTTCACGGATTCACGGATCTGGATACCTGGCCGGTGGATCGCACCGGCGTTGATCTCAGTGTCGTCGGAAATCACAAGCACGGTCCGGTCTCGCGCTTCAGCTTTGCCAGCGGCGAGCCATACATGGCGGTTTACCATCCCAAAACCGACGCAGGAGTGGTGCATTATGCCACCCGCACCGACCTGCCATCGAAAAAGGTCTTTTCCTGGGGCAGCGACGCCGAGGGATTGGAATGGCGTAAGGCGCTTTCCGACAATGAAAGCGCCTATGTAGAAATTCAGGCGGGACTGTTTCGCGATCAGGAGACCTACGGTTTCCTCGATCCGCAGCAGGCTATCCACTTCACGGAATATTGGATTCCCGTCCGCGAAATTGGAGGAGTAACTCGCGCGAATCCGGAAGCAGTGCTGAATCTCAAGCGCACACCAGCTGCCAAGCCGGATGCGATTTCGCTCGATGTCTCCCTCAACGTGACGCGCAACTATTCAAATGCAAAATTGGAACTTCGCGATGCATCGCGAGTTGTTGTCACGGAAAACGTTTCCCTTACGCCGGGCGCGACATTTCAAAAACGACTCTCAGATTTGCCGACGGCAAAAACATACACCGTCGCGCTCACAGACGAATCCGGCAAGCCCATCCTGACGCACACGGAAGGGAAGTACGACTTCACGCCCAAATCCGAAGTGCCCAAAGCCCTGCCACCACCGTACGCGTACCCACCGGTCGAGAAGCGCACCGAGAGCGATTTTCTGGAATTGGGAACCGAGCAGGAACGCAACGGAATGGTGCTGAATGCTATTTCAACCTACGCCGACGGCCTCAGGCATTTTCCGGAAAGCGTAGTCTTGCATAGCGCCGCCGGACGCCTGGACGTCGCACTGAAGCAATACCCGCAGGCCATCGAGCAACTTTCTCCGGTCGTGACGCGCGTCAGCAACGACAAGGAGGCATCCTACTACCTGGGACTGG
>Ga0210384_10003639_pt1 | contig 17731 bp, 14 predicted proteins | sample IncBWH2MmetaG_FD_160574 | JGI IMG/M metagenome (GOLD analysis project Ga0210384, IMG submission 160574) | Forest soil microbial communities from Barre Woods Harvard Forest LTER site, Petersham, Massachusetts, United States - Inc-BW-H-2-M | ecosystem: Environmental > Terrestrial > Soil >...
CGTTGTGGTCGTGAACGGCGGGGCGTCGGCCATGCAGATCCAGACCGACGCGAATCTGATTGTCACCATTTTCGTGCAGAAATAGTTGGCTGGGATTGTGTGCCCGGGGCGGGAGTCCCGGGCTTTTTATGCGCGGGCGCGGTGGCCGACCCTTTCTGAATTGTTTTTTCCAATTCCCATATTGGAAAGATGGGTGCCCCACCCTTGGCTTTTGCAAGGGTGGGTAGCCATGTTGCCGGCACAACATTTCTTCGTTCCACTACCCTAACATTCCCACTACCCACTCTTCGCAAAGTGCGCGAAGAGCCTGCCCTGAGCGTAGCCGAAGGGGTGGGGCACCCATCTGTCCGGAATTTAAGGGTACAGAGGTCAAGAGCCCGAGCCACCCGTCCAGCTAGTGCAATTCAAGAGAAGCCCTGTTCCCATTGGCTGACCCTTACAATGATTCTGACGCGAAGGAACCTGCGCAGAGATTTCCTGACGGAGAATTGGGAACATGCCATATGCATTAACCGTAATCGCAGCTGTCTTACTGGCGATCTTCTTCTTATTAAGGTGGAAAAGAAGGCCTGCCGCGAGAGTCGAAAGCGCCACTCCTGAGCGATACGCGATTCCGGTAACAGCTGAAATGCTGGAAGCAGAGCAGCAGGACAACGACGAAGTAATGAGACTTCTGGAAGCCACTATTAGAGCGTCCGGTCTCTTTCGAACTGAGAAGATTCCGGAACTGGTTTCCAGGCTACGAAGCGGATCGGAGCCTTTCACGCGGGTAAACACGAAGATTGCATTTGAGGGCGACCAAGTGCTTAACGTCGGAGAAAAGCGAGCAATTGGCTTGAATACTCGAATGAAGTATTCGAAGGCATTCATCGAATATTTCGATCCGACAGCTCTCAAAACGATCGAACCTAAATCAGTCATCGAGGACATGCACCTAAGCGCATACCACCGTGTTGCGCGAAAGAGGGATCTGCTTAGGCTCAGAGAATTAGGCTTCGTGAAGCGGGTCAAAATTATTCCCGTCGGGGATGCAGGGGATTGCAACAAGGTCAAGCGTTTCAAAAAGGTCCATGACCTAACTCAGGTACCGGATTTGCCTCTGCCGGGTTGCACCGCGCCATACTGTCGCTGCATGTACGAGCCGATCATTTCTGACTGACTATGAGGGGGCGGGGCGGGTGACCCACCCTTCGCCGATCTTGATTTAATTTCCATAAACGAAACTTCGGCCGCGCAAGAGAGATCCATGGCTAGGCCACCCGCCTACTCCTTAGCAACACCCTTGAGCTTGAGGAGGTAGTGCAACCCGCTCTTGGCTAGTTGGTCTTGTGTTGCGAGTTGCGATTCGCGCATATCAGCGAGCACTTCAGCTGTCTTGGCCAGGAACTTTGCAATGGCAAGGTGCGGTGGCATAGTCAAAAAATTGACCGCCAGCTCAGGCATTGCTTTAGACATGTCTACAGCTCTTCGATACCAATGTTTCGCGGGATCTTTTATTACGGCTTCCAACTCTGCGAGCTTCGGATACACGTCCGTTTGAACTAGAAACCTTGCATGTTTTTGTACATCGGCAAGAGTAGTACTAGTTTCGATCACACCGTTCAGATCTTTTGCCAGCCGCAGCATCGCAGCTCGGAAAGGCTTCAGGTGTGGGGCAAGTTCTTCACGGAAATCACTAAGGGCCGCAGGTTCGAGTGCCGCCAGCTTCGGCAAGACCAAGCTGACACTTTCCATTGTCAGAATTGTTGCAAGCAGCTTTGCGTTTGACTTGGCGTCGCCGGGGATTCCTGGAACTGGCAAACCCTCGATATCGTTAATGAGCGGGAGACCGTTGCGCGCTGCAAATACGAGCGCATTTGCCGGATACGTGATTGAGTCAGGGGCACTGACCTGAAACTCCAGTGGATCAGTAGCACCGGGAAGGCCCTTTATCCACGGACCCGAATGTATTGGAATTACGCCCTCGGGGCGCGGCCCGAACACCATCAACTCTAGTTGACTAACGACGTCATACACGCCTGGTTCGAGCACCTCCATACCCCCTGGCCGTCCCGGGAAGATACAGAGATCACGAACGTGCTTCAGCTGTATAGCAAACCCCATACACTCCAGCATCTGGCGCTGATTAGGGTTCAGTCTCCCCAAGGAAGAGATTCGCTGAATCTCGTCTATAACAGCTTTCTCATCGAAGCCACTCGGGGGCATGTACACGCCAGGGAAATAAATCCGATCAAACACGAGACCGAGAATCGATAAGACCTCCGGATCGCGTGGGACGGGCTGCGAGTAGTAGACGGCTTCAAAGAAATCTGGCCTGTCTGGTTCTGGGGCGCTCATACAGTTTCTAGAATAAACTACGGTCACCCATAGTCGGCGATCACTTGGCGAGTCGGCGCCAACCCGGAACGGTCACGATTTAGGTCCTACCCCCGTTTGACAACCGCACTTTCCCCCCACTACCTTCAGACTATTCGCCGCTAGTCTCGTCTACAGGTTGTGGAGGTTCCATGAAATTCCGGTTGCTGCCTCTTTTCGGCGTTGTTTTCGCACTGCTCACCGTATCCGTCGCGATTTCCAGTGCTCAGGACGTCGCTTCCTTTGCCAAGCGCGTCACCGTCAAGACTCTACCCAACGGCCTCACCGTCGTCATTTGCGAGCGCCCCGAGGCTCCCGTCTTTTCTTTCTTCACGCACGTGGATACGGGCTCCACGCAGGAAGACGTGGGCAAATCCGGACTGGCGCACATGTTCGAGCACATGGCGTTCAAGGGCACGGACAAAATCGGCACCACCAACTATCCTGCTGAAAAGTTAGCTCTGGAAAAAGTTGAGACCACCTATGCGGCCTTCGACCTCGAACGCCATAAGCGCGTCGGGCGCGACGAGCAAAAGCTCAAAGACCTGCAAAAGGCTTGGGAAGACGCCACCGCTGACGCCAACCAGTACGTCGTGCTTAATGAGTTTGGCCAGATCATCGAAAACAACGGCGGCGAGGGCCTGAACGCTTTCACCGACAACGACGAAACCGGCTACAACTACTCCTTCCCTTCCAACCGCGTTGAGCTGTGGGCGTATCTCGAATCGGAACGTTTTCTGCATCCCGTTCTGCGCGAGTTCTACAAAGAACGCAACGTGGTGATGGAAGAACGCCGCATGCGCACCGACAGCGCTCCTATTGGGCGTTTGGTGGAACAGTTCGAGTCCGCTGCGTTCGTCGCGCATCCCTATCACCGCCCGATTGTCGGCTTCATGTCGGATCTGCAATCGTTCTCCGCCACCGACGCGCAGCGCTTTTTCGACAAGTACTACATCCCCGCCAATATGACGGTCGCGGTCGTTGGCGACGTCAAGGCCGCGGAAGTCGTGCCGATTCTCGAGAAGTATTTTGGCCGCTTGCCTGCGAAACCGAAGCCGGCGGAACTGAGCACGGTCGAACCGCCGCAAATGGCTGAACGTCGCGTGGTCCTCTACGATCAGGCGCAGCCCTTCTTCATCGAGGGCTACCACCGGCCTGATTACCGCGATAAGGATGACGCCGTTTATGACGCCATCAGCGATCTTCTGTCCAACGGCCGCACGTCGCGCCTCTACCGCAGCCTGGTGCGTGACAAGAAAATCGCAGCTCAGACCGCCGGTTTCGGCGACTTCCCCGGCCAAAAATATCCCAACCTCTTCGTCTTCTATGCTGTTCCACTTCCAGGCCACTCCAACAAGGAGATGGAAGACGCCATCCACGCCGAGATTGAGCGCCTGAAGAATGAGAATATCTCGGATGACGAACTAAAGATGGTGAAGACCCGCGCCAAAGCTGGACTCCTGCGCAGCCTCGCTGAGAACGAAGGCTTGGCACAAGCCCTCAGCACCACTCAAGCCCGCTACGGCGATTGGCGCGAACTCTTCGCTGGCATCGATCGCATCGACAAGGTCACCAAGGAAGACATTCGCCGCGTCGCCAACCAGACGTTCATCAACACCAACCGCACTGTCGCCGTTATTGAAAATGCGCCCGCCGCGAAATCCCCCGCCCACCAAGGAGCCGAATAATTATGCGTCGCTGTTTCTTCCTCCCGCTTCTTGCGATTCTCGTCCTAACCACAGCCGTTCCACGCTCGTCCGCCCAAGCGACCACCTGGAAAGACGTCAAAATTCCGGCGCTCCACGACTTCAAGCCGCAACAGCCCAAGCGGATTGAGCTGCCCAACGGCATGGTCATCATGCTGCAGGAGGATCACGAACTCCCGATCATCGATGGCTTCGCGCGCATTCGCGGCGGCTCACGCGACGAACCCGCGCAGAAAGTCGGCCTCGTCGACACTCTCGCCGACTCCTGGCGCACTGGTGGAACAAAAACAAAAACCGGCGACGATCTCGACGATTTCCTCGAAGCGCGCGCCGCCAAAGTCGAAACCGGCGCTACCGTCGACTCCACCAACGTTGCTTTTTCCTGCCTCAAGGCGGACTTCGATGACGTCTTCGCCATTTTTACTGACGTCCTGCGCAACCCCGAATTCCGCCAGGAAAAAATCGACCTCTCCAAGGACAGCGCCCGTGCCGATATATCCCGCCGCAATGATGACGCCGCGGGCATCGCCCAGCGCGAATCTACGAAACTCGGCTATGGGGCACAGAATCCTTACGCGCGCCATCCCGAATACGCCACCATCGACGCTATCTCGCGCCAGGACTTACTTGACTGGCATAAGGCACACGTTCATCCCAACAACATCCTTCTAGGCATCACCGGCGATTTTGATTTCGCCGCCATGGAAGCCAAGCTCCGGAAGGCATTCCAGGAATGGACCAAAGGCCCAGCCGCCGCCAGCGCCAAGATCGAACTCCAGCCCACCAAGCCCGGCTACTATCTAGTCGAAAAGAAGGATGTCAACCAAAGCAACATCTATATGGTCGAACTCGGCACCAAGCGCAGCAATCCCGACTACTACGCCATTACCGTGTTCAATGAAGCCTTCGGCGGCGGATTCTCTTCGCGCCTCTTCAGCAATGTGCGCTCGAAAAAGGGCCTCGCCTACAGCGTTGGCGGAGGCGTCGGCACGTCCTTCGACCACGATGGCCTCGTTCGCCTCGCCATGGGCACGAAAAGCTCCACCACCATCGAAGCCATCCAGGCTCTCTACGACGAAATCGACGGCCTCTCCACGCACCCTCTCAGTGACGACGAAATCCATCGCGCCAAGGATTCCATCCTCAATTCCTTCATCTTCAATTTCGATTCGCCCGCCAAGGTTTTGCGCGAACAGATGGCCTACGCCTTCTACGGATATCCCTCGAACTACCTCGAGCAATTCCGCGCCGGCATCGAGAAGGTCACGCCCGCCGACGTAGCCCGCGCCGCCTCCAAGTATCTCCACAAAGACCAGCTTGCCGTGCTCGTCGTCGGCAACCCCGCCGAATTCGACAAGCCTCTTTCTACTATTGGAACGGTCAATACTCTGGACATCACCATCCCGGAACCTGCCGCTGAAAAAGCGGGCGGCGCTGCGGACACCAAAGATTCAGCCAAGCCCGCCGCCTCCAACCCTGAAGGCAAAGCTCTGGCCGCCAAGGTAGCCGCCTCCATCGCCAGCCCGGCCAAGCTCAAGTCGATTCACTCGCTCAAGTCCACCTTCACGCTCACCCAGAAAACTCCCCAGGGTGACATGGCCATGCCAGCCGTCGTCTCCATCGTTTTCCCCGACCACATGCACGTGCAGTTGCTAACGCCCGATGGCGCCCTCGCCATCGTCGCCACTCCCGAAGCAGGCTTTATGTCCGCGCCGGAACGTGGCGTCCAAGATATGCCAGCAAGCCGCAATCGCGAGTCCCTCGAACAAATCAAGCGCGATCCCATCTACCTCGCCCAGCACGCCGACGATCCCGCCTTCACTTTCACCGCCTCCACCACCGAAAAAATCGGCGATGTCGAAACCAAAATCGTCGACGTCAGCGGTCCTGGAGTCGCCATTCGCTGGTATGTCGATCCCGCCACCGGACACATCCTCCGTGAAACTTACAAGACCTCCGGCCCAACCGGCCCCGCCGAAGGCTCCACCGACCTCTCCAACTGGAAGACTACCGACGGCGTCAGCGAACCCACCCTCCACACCAACAAGATGAATGGCCAGGATTCCAGCACCACCGAATTTACCGCCGTCGAATTCAATCCGGCCATCGATCCCAAGCTTTTCGAAAAACCCAGCGAGTCCAAGCCCGCGCAGTAGCTAGCTTTCCACTCTTGAGACGACCGCCTCTCCGGAAATGAGACGTGGGATTGCAGACTGCTGATTTCAGATTGCAGAAGGAGCTTACGGCTCGCGATTTCCACTTCTGCAATCTGACTTCTTGTTCAGGGATGGTTTGTCCCAATCTGGCCTACTGCGCCCCATTCCGGCACCCTGCCCTTCCCCGATGACAAAAACTGGCAACTGCCACCAAATGCCACTATCCGTGCTGGTTACCACTGCACCCTGGCCCTTGAAAACATGGGAATTAGGACAATGCCTATTCTTACCTTGGTAACTTTCTGGAATGGCGCGGCAAGTGCAAACATAGCAGCCGAAAGGTCGCGAAAACGACCAAGATTTCAAAACGTTCCAACAGAGAGAAGAGGGGAAAATTTAGATGCGTAAACAGAAGGGTTTCTCACTAATCGAACTGCTGATCGTGGTCGCGATCATCCTGATCATCGCCGCGATTGCTATTCCGAACTTGATGCGCGCTCGTATGGCGGCCAATGAATCATCCGCCGCTGCTGCGGTCCGCACCATCAACACAGCTCAGTACGAATACCAGTCGAAGTTCCAGACCTCAATCGGCTACGCCGCTAGCTTGACTGCTCTCGGTTCTCCTGCTGGTGCGGCTTGCGTTCCTGATCCTGCAGGCCTCGCTGGCGATTGCCAGTTCGACAGCGTGCTGACCTCCGGCAAAAAGGGTGGTTACACGTTCACGACCACTGTAGTTGGTGCAAACCCGGCCACTGGGTACACCGTGATCGCCAGCCCGACGACACCGAACCAGACGGGTTCGCGTTGGTTCTGCTCCTTCCAGGACGCGGTTGTACGTGGTAACACCGCGGTCATCGGAGCTTGCGATGGCACCATCCTGCCCATCTAGTCTTGATTTGACGGGTAGACATAGAGGTTGAAGCAAGTGTGAAGGAGCACCGGGCAACCGGTGCTCTTTTACTCTTTTGGAAAGGACTTAGGCGAAGAAGGACGCGCCTCTAAGAGTTCGGCAAGTTTGTCAGACTGATCCTACGCAGAGCGCAAAACGACAGTTTTGGTCAGATTCACCTCGTACGCCTCAACTGAGGTCTGACCAATTCTCTACGCGAGCAGCCAGACTGTTGATTCTACGCGGGTTCGTTGTAACCGGCGACGGTGACCAAAGTACACAGAGATGGCCCAGAGAGTGCATCTGGAAGTACTTCATAGCCGCAAAGATCGCGAACCTGGCACAGAAAACGAAGAATAGAGAACAGACAACAGAGAGAAGAGGAAAGCACAAGATGCGTAAGCAGAAGGGTTTCTCACTAATCGAACTTTTGATCGTGGTCGCCATTATTCTGATCATCGCCGCGATCGCTATTCCTAACTTGATGCGCGCCCGTATGGCGGCCAATGAATCGTCCGCTGCCGCTGCGATCCGCACCGTCAACACAGCTCAGTACGAATACCAGTCGAAGTTCCAGACCTCAATCGGCTACGCTGCCAGTTTGACTGCTCTCGGGTCTCCTGCGGGTGCGGCTTGCGTTCCCGATCCTGCCGGCCTCGCTGGCGACTGCCAGTTCGACTCCGTACTGACCTCTGGCAAGAAGGGTGGTTACACGTTTACCACCACTGTGGTGGGTGCAAACCCGGCCACTGGGTACACCGTGATTGCCAGCCCGACGACACCGAACCAGACGGGTTCGCGCTGGTTCTGCTCCTTCCAGGACGCGGTTGTGCGTGGTAACACCGCGGTCATCGGAGCTTGCAATGGCACTATCCTGCCCATCTAACGTTAGTTAGGCGGTAAGTGCATGGAGGTTGAAAAGTGTCTTTAGGAGCACCGGGCATCCGGTGCTCCTTGGCTTTTTGAAGATTCGGTGTGGCTGGGCACTCGTATGTTGTTCAGTCTGAAACCAGTAGTGACGCAAGTTGCAAATGACAATTTTGGTCAGATTGCACCCAACCCTAGTCTCTCGGTGCAGGAAGAACACACTTGTGGGTCGTAACTCATTGATTCTAAATAGGCCATGGTCGTAACTCCTGTTACTGGCAAACTACTCGGAACGGCCCACAGAGTGCAAATAGATTGGCAGGCCTGGAACTTCGAGTCCGGCCTCAAAGTCGGGATAACCCAAATGCACAGGGGCAATCAGCGCGGGTTTTCGTTGATCGAATTGTTGATCGTGGTGGCGATCATCCTGATCATCGCCGCGATTGCCATCCCCAATCTGATGCGCTCCCGCATGGCTGCCAATGAAGCTAACGCTGCAGCTTCTGTCCGCAGCATCAACACGGCACAATACGAGTACTCATACAAGTTCTCGGCCACCATAGGCTACGCTCCGAGCCTGGCCGCGCTCGGTTCTCCTGCAGCTGCTGTTTGCACTCCGGATCCGGCTGGCATTGCAGGCGACTGCGACATTGACTCCGACCTCACCGCTGGTCAAAAACGTGGTTTCACATTCACGACCACCGTGACTAACGTCGGCGGATTGAATACTGGCTACACCGTGATCGCGTCCCCAACGACGCCAAACCAGACCGGAACAAGATGGTTCTGCTCGCTCCAGGACGCCGTAGTGCGCGTCAGAACTTCGGCGATCGCCGCGTGCGACGGCACGGTCTTGCCACTTTGAGTTCAACCTATCCGCGCTCTTGTCTTTTGTTGGTGCCCATTACCAACGTTACGTTGCACCCCTCGGGCTCTTGCTGCATATAATTTTCATGAGCACCACAACAAGCACGCAAAGATCATTGAAGAGTGTCTGCAATGTCCGCCATCGAAATTCTTGGAATTGAAAAAACCTACTCCGTGGGCTTTTGGCGCAAACGCCAGAAATGCGCACTCAAGCCCCTTCATCTAACTGTCGAAGACGGTGAGGTATTCGGCTTTCTCGGCCCCAATGGCGCCGGCAAGACCACCACGCTCAAGCTTCTCATGGGCCTGATGTATCCCACCGCCGGGTCCGCTCGCATTCTGGGCCTGGAGATCAACGATCCACGCATGAAAGCGCAGATCGGCTTCCTGCCTGAGCAGCCTTATTTTTACGACTACCTCACCGCGCGCGAACTCCTCGACTACTACGGCAGGCTTTCCGGCGTTGCCGCGAAGGAACTCCCGCAACGCATTGCCGCAGTGCTCGACCGCGTCGGGCTGAGCAGCTCCGCAAATGTGCAGCTCCGCAAATTCTCCAAAGGCATGTTGCAGCGCGCAGGCATTGCCCAGGCCATTCTGCACGACCCCAAAATCATTTTCCTCGACGAGCCTATGTCCGGCCTCGACCCCATGGGCCGTCGCGAAGTACGCGATCTCATGGTTCAGCTCAAGCAGGAAGGTAAAACCGTTTTCTTTTCGACCCACATTCTCTCGGATGCTGAAGCTCTGTGTGACCGCGTTGCTGTCATTCACCAGGGAGAGCTTCGGGGCGTGGGAGCTGTCGACGAACTCACCGCCAAAGTGCAGGGTAAAGTTGAAATCATCTGGCAAGGCGCGACGCTGCCAGCCGCGCTCAAAGCTCTGGGCGCCCAGGGCCAAATCACGGCAGATACCGCGCGCGCCGAAATCGAGGATTCGCAGCTGGACGCGGCCATCGACATCTTGCGCCGGGAGCACTGCCGCTTGATCTCCGTCAATCCCGTGCGCGGCACGCTGGAAGAATTTTTCATGCAAAAAATGAAGGCGCCGGACCATGCCAGCGCGTCTTCTGAGAAAAACACCGCCCACAAAGGAGCCTCGGCATGAACAGCCGCATCGCCGCCATCGCCTCCAACACCTTTCGCGAAGCCGTTCGTGACCGTGTTCTCTACAACCTGATTGGATTCGCCGTACTTATGGCGGGCGCTTCCATTCTCGTTGGTCAAATTTCCGTCGACATTGAAAAACTCGTCGTCATCAATCTGGGCCTCACCGCAGTTTCTCTTTTCGGGGTGATCATCGCCATCTTCATTGGCATAGGCCTGGTCTCCAAGGAAATCGACAAGCGCACTCTGTACACCGTTCTCTCGCGGCCCGTACAACGCTGGGAATTTATCCTGGGAAAATTCTTTGGCCTCGCCGGCACGCTGGCCGTCAACACCGTTTGTATGGCCGCCGGCGTCTTTCTCTCGCTGCTTTACGTGGCCCATCATTTGATCAAGGACGATGTGTCCATCTTGGCCGCGCTTTACTTCATCGTCCTCCAGTTCCTCATGATCACGGCTTTGACTTTGTTGTTCTCATCTTTCTCGTCACCCCTGCTCTCAGCTTTGTTCTCTTTTTCCTTGTTCGTGATGGGCAACTTCTCCACGGATCTACATATGTTTGCTGGAGTGGAAAAGGGACTGAACCGTTGGCTGGCCATCGCCGCGTCGTATGTCGTCCCGAATCTTTCAGCGTTGAACGTTATCAGTTCTGTCGCACATGGAGAACCTGTTGCTGGCCGGTTAATCCTCGCCAATACCGCCTACGCGCTGTTTTATTCAGCCATGGTTCTGTGCGGCGCGGTCTTGATATTTGAGCGGAGAAATCTCAAATGAAGCCTTCGCGCTCCGTCACTTGGATCGCCGGATTACTGCTCAGCGTGTGCTTCACCGTCTCCGCCACGCTTGTCCGCGTCGTGGACCGTCTCTATCCGACGACAGCGATCGAGGATGTTCTGTATTTGAAGTCATCCAATCTCAAGTGGATGAGCCTCGGCTACACCGGGCTCATGGCCGATATCTACTGGACTCGGGCCGTGCAATACTATGGCACGAACCATGTACTGGACACGCGGCACTACGATCTGCTGGCGCCGCTTCTCGACATTACCACCGACCTCGACCCCAAGCTCATCGTCGCCTACCAATATGGCGCCGCCTTCCTGGCGCCGCCGCCCCCCTCGGGCGCTGGATTGCCTGACCAAGCCGTTGCACTTATGGAAAAAGGAATCCGCGCCAATCCGGACAATTGGAGGCTCTACCAATGTCTGGGATTCGTTCACTATATGGATCGAAAAGATTATGCCGCTGCGGCTCAGGCCTTCCTGCGCGGCTCCGCCACTCCCAATGCGCACCCGTCACTCAAGATTCTCGCCGGAAGAATGGCGGAAAAAGCGGGCGATATGGAAACAGCGCGCATGATGTGGGCCGTCACCTATGACACTGCGCAAGCCGAGTCCATCAAGGAAAATGCGGCCCAACACCTCATCGCCATCCAGGTCGCCGAAGATGCCACCGAACTGGAAAAGATCGTCGACCTCTACCGCGCGAAAACGGGACGTCTCCCCACCAGTTTCCGCGACCTTGGCCAAGCGAACCTGCTCGCGGGGATACCTCTCGACCCGCTCAACCAGCCCTACATCCTCACCGCCGATGGTCACATCGAAGTCCGCCATCCAGAAAAGTTTAGGTTCCTGGAAAAGGGCTTGCCGAAAGGCTACACCCCTCCACCCAACGCCAGAAACTAAATCTTGTTCCATAAATGGTTCGTATCAGGGCATGGCTTCAGCCGTGCCGAAAGAGACACAAACATGCGGGCTTTAGCCCCTGAGGACCTTAGGCGTGCTCAGAAAATCATTTATGAAACAAATTCTGTGAATTAAAGGTTCTCTCTGTTCACGCATCCATCTCATACGCTTTCTTCAGCCACTGCTTCAGCTCACCGTCAATTTCCGCCTTCGACCGAATCTCTATCCGCCGCGTAAGTCGATCTTTCTTCTCATACCCGCCGGTATCGATCAGCCGTTTCGGGGTCTTCATGTTTCCCAGCGCCAGCCCGACATCAATGCGCGTATTCGTGGAAGGCTTGATATTCGCAAACACATGATTCCGGTACAACGGCACCATCGTCTTCCCCGGCGACGCCTTCACGTCCTTGCCCAGCGAGAATCCCAGATGCAGCAATTGCTCATAGAGCGGACGCAACTCCGCCCGTGGCCCGGCGTATTGGTCCTCCACAAATTTCTCCGCCGCTAGCAAATACGCTTCCGGAGAGTCCTCCTCTTCGCCTTTCCCATCGGCGCGTTCCGCCAGCCACGAGGCCGTATTCGTGCCCAGTTTGTATTCTTTCTTGAGCCATTCGCGCCGCTCCTTCTCGGTGGGCGGCCCAGACTTCTTCACGAAAGCAATCCACTCCTCCAACGACCGCCCCGTCCTCTCGGGAAGTTCCCTCTTCCATTTCGCCACCATACCAAGACCAGGGTGAACGCTGTACAAACTCTTCGAAGTCTTTGACTTTGCGCCAGCCATCGTCAACCTCCTAAAAGGCTTTCCATAATAATCGACTTTGCATTCCTGACGCATCGTCGCAGCATTCGCGCTACTATCGCTATTCGCTGCATCCAACCCAATAGCCTTGATCAAACTCAATGACCAAACTCAATCACCTTCGCGTGCTTCTCACTATCGCAATGTGCTCTGCACTCGCGGCAACTTCTCCTGCAAGTCCCGAGGCTCCGGACGTTCAAACCTTAGCCACGCGTGTCGACAAGCACTACAACGCCCTACGCACGCTGCAGGCGGAGTTTACGGAGACGTTTCGAGGCAACGGAATGGAGCGGACTGAGTCGGGCACGCTGTGGATCAAGCGGCCGGGGCGCATGCGGTGGGAATACCGGCAGCCGAGGGCTAAGTTGTTCATAACAGATGGGAAAACGGCGTGGTTTTACGCTCCGGGCGACCGTCAAGCACGCACCACCCCGGCCCGCAAGCTCGACGACCTGCGGTCGCCGCTGGCCTATTTGCTGGGGCGTACCAAGCTGGAAAGGGTTTTGGAGGGGCTGTCGCTGGCGGATGGCAGTCTGGCCCAGACGCCGGGCAACTCCGTGCTACGGGGCGTCCCACGGGGCCTGGCGGGGCATCTGGCCAGCGTGCTGATGGAGGTCACTCCCGAGGGGAGAATCGACCGCATTGTGGCGGAGGCGGAGGACGGTGCAGTTACGGAATACCGCTTCCAGCATTTTCAAGAAGATAGCGCGATCTCAGATGCGCAATTTCGCTTCACTCCACCGACGGGTGTGGAAGTTCTCGAGGGTGGGCTCGATCAGTAGCTGTGCAAATCGTGGCCCATGCCGGAGAGGTAAAACCGGCGTATCTTGCTGGTGGCTATGGAGTTAGAGCTAAAAATGCTTGTGCTAACCACTTTTTGCTCTCGCGATGGCCGCGTAAGTGCTGATGGTTGTTGCACATAGGATAGTTGCACGATCTGGATTTTGGGTCGATGCTAGACTGGGAAGTAGTTCACTAAGGAACGTGTCCGGATGGCCGAATTTGTTGTGAAGATGGCCGATGAACGGGGCCGCGTGATGCAGCAGGTGGAGCGTGGATACTCGCCCGCCGAAGTTCACGAACGCTTCGTGCAGCAGGGCTATCTTGTGTACTCGGTGAAGCCGCAGGGGATTTTGAGCGGCGGACAGATTCATCTGGGCAAGCGGCGCGTCAAACTGGAGCAGTTTGTAATTTTCAATCAGCAGTTTTTGACGCTGCTCAAAGCGGGATTGCCGGTGCTGACTTCGCTGGATTTGTTGATCAAGCGCCAGTCGAATCCTTACTTGCGCGGGCTGCTGGACAATGTGCGTGACCGGGTGAAGAGCGGCGAGTTGCTGTCGCAGGCGTTCGAGGCACAGGCGTCGTTCCCGAAAGTGTACACGACGACTCTCGAAGCGGGTGAGAAGAGCGGCAACATGGAAGAAGTGCTGGGCCGCTACATTACGTTCCAACGGCTGGAGATGAGCTTCCGCAAAAAGCTGGCGGCGTCGCTGGTGTATCCCGTGCTGCTGATTGGCATGGTGGCGATCATGCTGCTGTTTCTGGTGACCTACGTGGTGCCGGAGTTTGCCAAGTTATTTGACAATATGGGCGCGAAGCTGCCGACGCCGACGGTAATCCTGCTGGCGGTGGGGACGGCGGCGCGCGACTACTTTGTCTGGATCGCGGCGGGCGTGGCCCTGACGGCGGTGCTGCTCTGGCGCTGGAGCCGGTCGGACCGGGGAGCGGAGTTCATTGACAACCTCCTCATCCGGATTCCGCTCGCCGGTCAAATCCTGCTGAAATATCAAGTGGCGAATTTCTCGCGCATGATGTCCACGTTGCTGGCGGGCGGCTTGCCGCTAGTAGCAGCGCTCGAAACGGCTGGGCCGGCGATGAGCAGCAGCGTGATTCGCAAGGGTGTGGAATCGGCGGTGGAGGAAGTGCGAGGTGGCCAGCAGCTTTCCAAGTGCATGGAGAACCAGCATGTGTTTCCGCAGTTGGCGATTGAAATGATTGAAGTGGGAGAATCAACAGGGGCGCTGCCGGGCATGTTGACTTCCGTGGCGGAATTCTATGAAGAAGACGTACAGACGGCGCTGGCGGCTGCGTTATCGTTGATTGAGCCGGTGATTTTGATTGTGATGGCAGTGGTGGTGGGTGGGGTGTTGATTTCGCTGTACTTGCCGATATTTACATTGGGGTCGGGTTTGTCGCAGCATTGAAGTATGTTTTGGGAATGGTTTTGAGTTTCGCAGTGTCTAAAGTCTAAAGAAGGTGGCGAAAAATTCGCTTTTTGAGCTGGGTTCTTCCCTCAGGGGCTAAAGCCCGTGAAGAGGTCGAGGCTTGATCGCAGCGCTGAAGCGCTGCGCCGCCCAAAACGAAAGCAACACCGACCGCGAACGCGGTTTAAGATTGGGTTTTGGCAGGGAGTATATGGCGGCTGGAAAACAACCTGAGGTTCCCGCGGCGGCGGAGATTAAGAAGCCGGTTGCAGTGGCTGGCACGAATGGCAACCGGGCCGTCGATCTCCAGGCTGAGATGGAGCGCGCGCAGAGTCTGGCGCGCCGCTACCGCTTTGAGTTTATCGACCTGCGCAATTTCCAGCTACAGCACGACCTGTTCCGCAAGATTCCCGTCCACTTGATGTTCTCCTACAACTTCATTCCGCTCGAGGAACTTTCCGACGGGCGGTTGGCCATTGCTATCGCCGATCCCAGCCAGTTGATGATGATCGACGAGATTGGCCTGAAACTGGGCAAGCGCATCATCACCAAGGTTGCCACGCTGGCGCAGATCAGCGACATCCTGAAGAAGACGGAGCAGTCGCAGCGCGTCCTCGAAGACGCGAGCGAAGGCTTTACCTTGCACGTGGTACACGAGGATGACGGCGCGGACGAAAACATTTCGATGGACCGCCTGACGGCGGAAGACGACATTAGCCCGATTATCCGTCTGGTCGACATAGTGATTTTCACCGCCCTGCAACGGCGCGCCAGTGATATTCACATCGAGAGCCGCGACGATTCCGTGGTCATCAAGTACCGCATCGACGGCGTGCTGCAACAGGCGATGGCGCCGCTGAGCCGGGAGCATCAATCGACCATCATTTCGCGCATCAAGGTAATGAGTGAGCTGGATATTTCCGAGCGCCGCGTGCCCCAGGACGGCCGGTTCCGCGTGCGTTATGGGCAGCCGGAACGGCCCATTGATTTCCGCGTGTCGATTATGCCGTCGATTCACGGCGAGGACGCTGTGCTCCGTGTTCTCGATAAGGAATCGATGAGCGAGAAGTTTCAGAAGCTCACTCTCGAAGTTGTGGGCTTCGGCGAAGACGACCTGCGCCGCTTCCGCCGCTACATCAAAGAACCGTATGGCATGGTGCTGGTTACCGGCCCAACCGGCTCCGGTAAGACGACGACGCTGTACGCGGCAATTAATGAGATCAAAACAGACGAAGACAAGATCATCACCATTGAAGATCCGGTGGAATACCAGTTGCGCGGGATCACACAGATTCCGGTGAACGAGAAGAAGGGACTGACATTTGCGCGCGGTCTGCGGTCGATTCTGCGTCATGACCCGGACAAGATCATGGTCGGCGAAATCCGCGACCAGGAAACGGCGCAGATTGCCATCAACTCGGCGCTGACTGGACACCTGGTATTTACCACGGTTCACGCGAACAACGTCGTTGACGTGCTGGGCCGCTTCCTGAATATGGGCGTCGAGGCCTACAACTTCGTATCCGCATTGAATTGCATTCTGGCGCAGCGGCTGGTGCGCCTAATCTGTGAATCCTGCAAGACGGAATTGCATTACCCCGCCGAGATGCTCGAAACCAGCGGCCTCGACCCGGTGCAATGGGGCCCGGTTCCATTTTATGAAGGACAGGGATGCATCGAGTGCGGTGGAACGGGATACCGCGGGCGAACCGCGATTCACGAGTTGCTGGAACTTAGCGACCGGATTCGCGAAATGATTCTGGACAAACGTCCGAGTTCGGAGATTCGGCGCGCGGCGCGCGAAGAGGGTATGCGGTTCCTGCGCGAATCAGCGCTCGACCGGGTGCGAGCGGGGTTGACGACCCTGAAGGAAATTAACAAGGTTACGTTTATTGAGAGTTCGCGATAGAGCTTTCCGCCCTGTCGCTGTGGAGCGCGACAAGTACGGGGGCACCCCCTTCTTGAAGAGAAGCAGACACTAAAGTTCTAGGACTCGGGAGTGCTGCTGGCGCTATTGCGTGGATCGCGCTGGCGGGTTTGAATTTATAGTAGCGTTAGGAGTTTTTGCATGGCGGATGTACGGCCACGGATTGCTTGTGAGATTGCGGCGGACCGGGTGCTGGCTGGACGGGTTTCGGATTCCGGGCAGATACTCGAGGTCTATGCGGCGCGCGAGCTAGCGCCGGGTAGCGTTGTGCCCGACCTCACCGAATCGAACATCCGGCAGCCGGAGGCACTGCGCCAGGCTCTGCGGGAAGTATTGGATGAAGTTGCGGGTCGTTCGCGCGACGTGATCGCAGTCTTGCCCGATGCGGCGGCGCGCGTGATGCTGCTGGACTTCGACGCCCTGCCGGCGAATCCGAAAGAGGCCGAAGGCGTCGTGCGTTTCCGGCTCAAGAAATCACTGCCTTTCGACGTGGATCAGGCCAAGGTTTCTTACATTGCGCAACCGGCCAAAGACTCGGGCATTCGCGTGGTAGCAGCCGTGGTTCTGGCGAAGGTTTTGGGAGAATACGAGACCGCTTTTCGCGAAGCGGGTTACAACCCCGGCGTGGTGGTGCCTTCGATGATAGCGGCCATCGGCGCAGCGGAAGCATCCCGCCCAACGCTGGTGGTCAAGGTGGATGCGCGCAGCACCAGCATCGCGCTTCTGGATCAGGAACAGCTTTTGCTCTTCCGGACGCTGGAAAACATGCGCGGTGTGACCATTACGGGCGAACAACTGGCGGAGGAAGTGTATCCCTCGGTGGTGTTCTTTCAAGACACGTACCATCTGAATATCGAGCACATTTTTGTATCCGGCTTGCCCGATACGGGCGGGGCGGGTCCGGCGCTACGGGCGCAAACTGGCGCGGAGGTGCATGAGCTGGTTGAGGCTTCGCAGTTGGGAGCTGGCGGCGGGGGGTCGGCGCCGCGGTGGCGGATGGCTGGAGTTGTGGGGGCGCTGGTTACATAGCAAAACCCCGTCCTGTCGCTGACGCGACAAGGACGGGGCACCCGGCAAGACTGATTAAGGAAAGTTGATCTGATGCGGCTGAATATCAATCTCGCTACGCAGCCTTATGAGGACAGTGGGCGCTTTTGGCTGCGCTGGGGC
>Ga0210384_10003640_pt1 | contig 17731 bp, 14 predicted proteins | sample IncBWH2MmetaG_FD_160574 | JGI IMG/M metagenome (GOLD analysis project Ga0210384, IMG submission 160574) | Forest soil microbial communities from Barre Woods Harvard Forest LTER site, Petersham, Massachusetts, United States - Inc-BW-H-2-M | ecosystem: Environmental > Terrestrial > Soil >...
CGCTGCGCGTAATAGTCAACCGTCCTCGGACTCGCCAGCGCCACTTCCATTGAGCACTGCAACCCGGTCAGCGGCTGGTTCAGTCCATGCAGCAACTGCTCCAGCGGACTCCGTCCCGCGCTCGGCCACTCGCGCCCCGTTTGCGCCGCAGCCGCCTTCACGCCGGCACCCGCGCTTCTCCGCTCAACTCATATCCCACCCCACGCACCGTATGAATCAACTTCCGCGGATGCCCATCATCCACCTTCCTCCGCAAATAATTGATATAGACATCCACCACGTTCGTTGTTGTATCAAAAGTGAGGTTCCAGACGTGTTCAATGATCATGGCGCGCGAAACCTGGCGGCCGGCGTTTCGCATTAGATATTCCAGAAGTGAAAACTCTTTTGAGGTGAGGTCGATCCTGCGGCCGGCACGCTCGGCGCGGTGTTCGATGCGGTCGAGATGCAGGTCTTCCACCACCAGCACGGACTCCGACGGCAGGTGGCTGCGGCGCAGCAGCGCGCGGATGCGAGCCGAGAGTTCGCTGAAGGAAAACGGCTTGGGTAAATAATCATCCGCGCCCGTGTCCAGACACTGCACCCGGTCTTCCACGCGGCTGCGCTGGGTCAGCACCAGCACCGGCAGACTCGGCCGCTTCAGCCGGAGATGCCGCAACACGGTCACGCCATCCAGCTTTGGCAGGTTCAGGTCAAGGATCACCAGGTCATAGTCAAACTCGCTGCCCATCGCCCGCGCCTGTTCGCCATCTTCCACCACGTCCACTGTATAGTGCTCGCCTTGCAGCCCCTGCCGCACAAAGCTGGCCAGCGCCGTGTCGTCTTCCGCTATCAGAATCCGCATGAGTGGTCCTTAATCACTAAGCGATTCTAGTTAGAGGAAGCTCAGTTGAAACGAAAAAGCCGCAAGCACGAAGGTGTATGTTTGCAGAAACGGAGCCGGGTCCTTAAACGGGAGTCTAAGCGCTACCTCCACTCAGCTCTCGTCGAACCCCGTCGGTCAATCCCTCCTCCCATGCCTTCCCAGCTAATCTGATTAAAGAAGATGAAGTCTTTGCTCACGCCCGGCATTTGTCTAGTGGTCATTGCAGTGTTGCTGCACACTGGATTGGTTACGCCCAGCCCGCTTCTCATCGCCTACGCTTTCTACGGCGTGCTGGTCGCGGGGCTTCTGCTGGCGTGGCGATTTCATTCCAGCCGCATCTTTTTTGCGTTGCTGATTCTTTTTCTGGCGCAACAAGCGGTCGGATACTTCTCTCAAGGACGCATAACGGCCAGCGGACCGGGAAGCGTTGCGCTGGCGGCAATCGGATTACTGCTGCCGCTCAATCTTGCTCTGCTCTCATTTGAACAAGAAAAGGGATTCACTTTTTCCAGCATCGCTCCGGCAAGCTTGCTTCTCTTTGTTGAATCCGTGATTGTTGCGGTGCTGTGCCGGCCCGTCCCGTCGGGAATCGCGCACGCGGCGCGGCACGCCATCGCTCCGCCGCCGCTGCCCTTTGCCACGCTGCTGGCGTTCTCTGCAGCCGGCCTCGCGTTGCTGACGCGCTATATGCTCTTCCGCAAGCCGACGGAAAGCGGGCTCTTCTGGGCTCTCTCGGCTTGCATGTTGGCGCTGCGGTTCGGAGGTGTCGGGCGAATCCCGGAAGCTTATTTCGCAGCCGCGGCGTTCATCCTGTCAGGAGCGATCGTCGAGACTTCGTATCTGCTCGCCTATCACGATGAGTTGACAACCTTGCCTTCGCGACGTGCGTTCAACGATGCGCTGCTCCGGTTGGAGCCTCCGTACACGATTGCGATGGTCGACATTGACCACTTCAAACGCTGCAACGATACCTATGGCCACGACACCGGAGATCAGGTGCTGCGCATGATCGCCTCGCGGCTGGCGCGCGTGAGCGGCGGAGGACAAGCCTACCGCTACGGCGGAGAAGAATTCGCCATCCTGTTTTCCGGGAAAACGACCAGCGATGCGCTGGAGCATCTGGAAAAGCTGCGCACCGATATTGAAACCAGCAAGCTCCGCCTCCGTGGGCCCGACCGGCGCCAGGAAGCGCGCGGTCCCGATCGCCGCAACCAGCGTACACGTGGCCGCGGCCGAGCCGGAATGGCGATTCGCGAGCTTAGACGGCAACCATCCCCATTGCCGCCGTCGAACGAATTGTCCGTGACTGCCAGCATCGGCGTGGCGACGTCGAAACGGGAAAATCCCGCAACTGAGGAAGTGATTCAGGCGGCCGACAAAGCGCTCTACCGGGCCAAAGCCGCCGGCCGCAATCGCATCGAAACCGAATCGTCGACGCGGAGACGCAGTCGCACCAAGGCCGCTGGTATCGCCTGACGTCTAATTCACATAAAATTTACGGAGAGACGAGTCAGAATCAGAAGCGTCCCAGAACCTTGGGGATAGGGCAGGAACGTCGGGGTAAGAACGTCGGGCCCGGTTCGCCATGTAAACATGACGCCCCGGGCTCGCACGTTTTCGCAAGCACCACAGGCCGTGCGGTCAGCCCGCGGTAGTAGGAGGTGCAGAATCTCGCCGTCCGCTGCCGGAGCAAGCCGGGCAGGTTACGCGGATAAAGGCCACGCCATCGGACTTGCCGCTGATGTCCACTGGCCGGGCAATGTATCCGGCACCGCCGCAGCGCGGGCAGTCATTCGGATCCACTCTTCCCCCTCAATTGCTAGGAGTTTTTCATCAATTTGCCATTGCAATGATAGAAAGTGATTCCTGTTACGAAAGACGAACAGAATCCGCTTGCTCAACGTCTCGATATTCGGTTTTTTCTTGTGGATGCGTCCTTCTTCAGGTGGGAGGGAGCAAGCGTCACGACCACGGCTTTCGAGGTTGGAGTATTGCTCTTCAAGGCCACGCTGCCGATCGGAACCAGCACGTTGGCTTCGGGAAAATACATGGCTGCGCAACGCCGCGGAATATCGTAGCGGACCGCGAGAACGCGGTAAGCAGTCCGCAACTGTTCTGCACCATCACTGTGGAAATGGCTGGTGACATCGAGCGGATCACCGCTGCGCCAACCTCGCTCTTTCATGTCCTCGGCATTCAGTAGAATCACGCGCCGCCCGTGGAAAATGCCGCGGTAGCGGTCGTCAAGACCGTAAATGGTGGTGTTGTACTGGTCGTGGCTGCGTAGCGTAGTGAGCAAAAACTGGCCGGGCGCAAGATGCATGGGCTCAATGGGCGAAATGGAGAAGTTCGCGCGTCCGGTCGCGGTCGCGTATGAATCCTCGCGCGCGGCGTTCGGAAGATAAAAGCCGCCACGCTGGCGCACCTTGCGGTTCATGTCGTCGCAGCCGGGGATAACTCGGGCAATCAGTTCGCGAATCCGGTCGTAGTCTTTTACCAGGTGCAGCCAGTCCAGTTTTGTCCTTTCTCCCAATACTGCAACCGCCAGATGAGCAACGATGGCGGGCTCGCTCATCAAATGCTCCGACGGCGGTTCAAGATTGCCGCGCGAGCTGTGGACGATTCCCATGGAATTCTCCACCGTCACAAATTGCCCACCTCCGGCTTGCAGATCGCGGTCGGTTCTCCCCAGACACGGCAGGATCAGCGCCTGCTCGCCCGTAATCAGGTGAGCCCGGTTCAACTTGGTCGAAACCTGCACGGTAAAACGGCAGCGCGACAAAGCCTTGGCGGTAAATTCCGTGTCGGGAGTGGCCGAGAGAAAATTGCCTCCCATGGCGAAGAAAACTTTCGCGTCACCGCGATGCATTGCCCGTATCGACTCCACCACATCCCATCCATGCTTGCGCGGCGGCTCAAAGCCGAGCGTATCGCGCAGGTTGTCGAGGAAGCTGTCGGGCATCTTTTCCCAGATGCCCATGGTGCGATCGCCTTGTACATTCGAGTGTCCGCGCACCGGACAAACGCCGGCCCCCGCTCGTCCCATGTGTCCGCCCAGCAGCTGCAGATTCACCACTTCCTGAATGGTCGCCACCGCATGCCGTTGCTGCGTCAGCCCCATGGCCCAGCAGGCGATCATGGCTTTCGACCGCATGATTACGGCTGCGATCTCTCGAATCTGTGTTCGCGGGATGCCGCTGCTTTCGACGATCTGATTCCACGATGTGGAGGCGATCGAGTTGCGAAAATCTTCGAAACCGTAAGTTCTATTCTCAATAAACGATCGCTGAATCACTTGCCCCGGCCGACGAGTCTCTTCCTCGAGAATTTCCTTGCAGAGCCCTTTGAAGAAGGCGAGGTCGCCACTCAGCTGCACACGCACGAAATGTTTGGCAATCTTCGTTCCCGAACTAAACATCCGGAATATTTCCTTGGGATGTTTAAACCGGCTCAATCCAACCTCAGCCAGAGGATTTACGCTCACGATGGTTGCGCCGCGCCGCGCCGCCTTCTGGAGGGTAGCCAGCATGCGAGGATGGTTGGTGCCCGGGTTCTGCCCAATAATAAGGATGGTGTCGGCGAGATCGAAGTCTTCCAGCCTTACCGTTCCCTTGCCAACTCCGATCGTTTCCTTGAGCGCAGCCCCGGAGGATTCATGACACATGTTCGAGCAGTCCGGAAGGTTGTTGGTGCCAAACTGCCGCACAAAAAGCTGGTAGAGAAATGCCGCTTCGTTACTGGTGCGGCCGGAGGTATAAAAAATCGCCGCGTCCGGGCTGGGCAGAGCGTTCAATTCCCGCGCGATCATGGCGAAGGCATCGCGCCACGAGATTTCCTGGTAATGGTTCGACCCCGCAAGCCGGACCATGGGATGAGTGAGTCGTCCCTGATGCCCCAGCCAGTAATCCGACTGCTGCGAAAGTTGCGGGATGCTCCATTGCCGAAAAAAATCCGCGGTAATGCGCTTGGCCGTAGCTTCTTCCGCAATCGCTTTGACGCCGTTCTCGCAGTATTCGTTGAGCGCCCGATGCTGGTCCGGATCAGGCCACGCGCAGCCGGGACAGTCAATTCCGTCAAACTGATTCAATTGCCGGAGCGCCCTGATGCCGCGCGCGAGGCCGGGCTCTTTGAGTGTGACCTCCGCCGCCTTGAGCAGAGAAGTAAGTCCGGCGGCAATCCGCGCCGGTTTTGCAATCCGGACCGCCTCTTTTTCAAGCGGCGGCTGCGAAGAGAGAACTTCCGTGTTCTGGGGCGCCTCCGGTGTGAAACCGCTCTGCGCCTTCTCCGAGCTTCTGATCCCGGATTCCGTCACTGTCCGCGGCCTCTTCACCGGCTCTAAGTTTACGACAAAGCGCAATCAGCCAGATTGAATGAGGCTCTTGGACGTTCGGTGCAAATAGAATTACTTACCGGTGCGCGGATCCCATACGGGATTGCCTTTGGGATCGCGGAACAACAGTGTGTCTGAACCCTTCACCAGCGACCGGGCTAGAATCACGTCTGAGGCTTCGATCTTGACCTTTGAGCCGGTCACGGCAATCTCGTCTCCCTTGCTGAAACTGATACCTATCTCGTCCTGAAATGGTTTGGGGCATAGGTAAATGTGAATTTTGTCGTCTCCGCTCTTGACAATCAGTTCGGTGAAATCTTTCCTGGTTCCCCAGGTGAGCACATTGATTTCGTCCACGATTCCCTTGGTCTTGGTTTCTGTCTGCAGGTCATATTTCGGCACGGAATGGTCCGCTGGTGCCGCCTTTTGCGCAAGTGCCGGAAGCGCAGACAAGAACAGGAACAACGAAGCTCGAACCAGTATTATTTTGACGGCTCTGTTGGGCGGAAAGAAAATTACCTGAGTGGCTAGCACGGCTCCTCCTTATGGCTTAGGAGAACCAATGAAAGACAGAAGGATCGTACACCCTCGCAATGTCACCATGCCAGTCAGAGTTATGGCACCGCCTGAAGCGTGAACTGAACGTGGTAAAATGAAACTCCGCACGCCGGAGAGGTGGCAGAGTGGCCGAATGCGGCGGTTTGCTAAACCGTTGTACGGGCTAACACCTGTACCGAGGGTTCGAATCCCTCCCTCTCCGCCACGCAGTCTGGGCTGCAGAGAATTCTCGCCTTTACTTCCCCCGAAATGCGCGAATAATGCCCATTTTTCGCGATAATTCCTCAGCAAACCGGACTGCAGAGAACGGACTGCTTACCACTGAACGCGGTCACTGAGCTGCCTTTTCTCTGGAGGGCACATGGACAGTCCGGTTTCACTGAGGGCATTAGGCGAATGCAATGCGATCAGAAAACGGGGATTCGGCCATACCGAGTTGACTTTTGCAAGGACCCAGAAACCGAGGTCAGCAATAGGCGCTATTTGTCGCCGTTCTGCGCGACTGACGGCCGATCAGTCGGACGCTCTCTCGTCGGCGCGTGAATTCTGATTATTCGAGTTCGCTGTGCGCTCGTTGTGTGCCGGATTTCAGGTTCAGGCATTCGCAAAGGAGCACTCGGCACCGAGGCAGTAGCGGGCATGGCCTGGGATCTACCCTTCAGATAGAATGTCGCACAATGCTGAGATCCAAACATCGCATTCGGAAGCAGAGAGTAACCAATGCATGATCTCGCCATGAGCAGAATGAGTGGAAGGAGTTCGCTCGACCAATCCCTTTGGGCAATGAGGTGAGGTGGTGCCTCAAGATATCCGCAAAGAAGCCTGTTACTCTTGTTTCTGCTACTAACCGGAATTCTCTCCTTTTCAGTTTCAGCGCTCGGATCCGGGAACAAGACGGACGCATCATCAAAAAATCGTAGTACCAAGTCTACTGGCACCAGTTCCCCGGCGTCGGTGCCTCCTCAGCCAACCGCCATTCGAGTGGAATCAATTCCGCCAATACATCTCCAGTCGGATGATGGGCACTCACCAAGTATTTGGCCCCCGATCGTCGGTCCTATTTTTGCCGCAATGCTTGCCTTCTTGGGAGCGTGGCTCGGGCTGAAGTTTTCTCAGCACAATACTGACAAGACAGTCCAAAGCTCATTGAGGGCCAACACGGCCACGCTTTGGCAGAAGGCTAATGAGGTCGAACTTCGAAGTATTGAAGAAAAGCTGGGCAACTTCTACAGCCCTATCATGACTCGGCTGCAGGCGGATCACATGCTCGCTCAAGACATCAGGTCACGACAGCCAAAGGGATATCGGCTGCTCACGAGTTTATTTGATCGGAACTGGTTGGCTAACTTACCCAAGGGCGATCAAAGACTTGTGGCCTTAATTTGCGAACATGCAGGGAAGTTGGAGGAGTTGATAATCAACGCAGGCAGCGTCGATCCCGTGTTAATCCCGTATTTCAGTCGAGCCGTTGCGCATTTTCGCATTTTGCGACTTGCATATGAAGGCGTTCTCGGCAACGATCCAAAAAGATTCGAACTGTATGTATATCCGAGAGCCTTGGACCACATCTTGATCCTCGAAATTAAGCGCCTGAGGTCACGCGTGGTTGCCCTGCGTGCTGAACCGAGCGGCGCACCGGGCCCAATCGCCCCTCTCATCGTGCCGAAAGACGAGAAATACGCCCTTGATCCTTGGCCGGATCCCGATGGTCGCATCCTAAGCGTGACTGGTTGGAACTGGTACAGCACATCAACAAGCGTTTCCTTTCGATGCAATATAGGAGGATTCAGTGAGGCAGAGTAGTTTCTGACCAAATAGGAAGCGCGTGGCAAAAATACCCGGACACTATGCCGCAGTTCCGGATGTGCTTGTTCATCGAAGTCACCATACTGCAAAAACGATAGTTTTCGTCCGTCTGTAGCGATCTTGACCACGTTGTACTCAAGCTCGCCGACTATTTGACGTGACGCAAAGATGACAAGCCGGAGCAACGCACCAAGCTGTTCTTCAGCCGAGCGGTGTACATAGAGGGCGTCTGGGAACTTCTTGCCAACCGGCGCGGTTTGACAAGCTTCCCGCACCAGTTCAGGATTCCCGATGCGAAACAGGAAACTTTCTCCTTCCCTAAGAGCCGCTGAATAGGAAGGCCACAAAGTTTTGATGTCGGCTCGCAAATCCTGAGGTAACAGCCGAAACGGAATTTCCTTAAGATTCCTCAGTCGCGCCATAGCCATGTAAGTAAGAATGTCCTCTCTCCGCCGCTGCCGACTTTCCTCGATTGCCTCCATGGAAAGCGCATGTCGAGCAAGCCGCTCAATTCGCCCCAACGAACCGAATCTTTCTTGGAGATCCGGGTAACCGTCAAACTCAGTTGCGATCGGGGCTCGACCCAGTGCCGAGGTGAGCTCGATGTATTTCCGTGCGACTGCGTCCTGCGCGAAGTGCTCGATGACCTGCTCGCGCGATGTTTCTACTCGTTTCTGGGCTAGGGAGACGAGGTAGGAAGACTCCACTAGTTCGTCGCGAAAGACATAAGCGACCCCCAGGCCGGCCATGTGAGGACGCCGGCCCAAGACCTGTGCAACGTAATCCCTGAACTCACCCTGGGTTATACAGTTTCTGAAACGACCCGCGGCTGGTTAAGAGGCCATCGGAAAACTCCACTGCCGTTTCGAGGCTATGGTCAACTCTGACTGCAACAACCAGAACCCGGCTTGCGAGATCGAAAGCCGTACGAAGGGTTTCTTCCCGTTCTCGGGGATCTTCGATAACATTCAGAACGTATCCTAGATTCACCACATCCGCCGGCTGAGGCGCTATCGTCGGCTGATAGTGAGGATCCCAACCCGCCGCGTCGACCCCGATTGATTTTAAGTATTTGACGTCCTCTCCGCGCCCACACCCGTAATCGAAGACGGAGGTCTCAGTCGTAATCACCCCCTGCAACAGAGCCAGCGTCACAGGCTTGGAGTGCCGGAACCGAATAATGGCGGTCTTCTCCCGGCGGATGCTCGGTTGTTCAATCTGATCCATTGACACTACCAATTGTATTTCTTAGCGGCCTGGTAGCCTTTTTCGGGTGCTCTTACAGTGCCGCGATCGAGCCAACCGTTCCTAAGGGGGGTATCATGAGCGACAAATCAAGGACATCAACAGAAACTCCGGTTCGTATGGTTAAGAAGACGAGTGTTGCCCTACGACAGTGCCAGCGTTCAGTCGACAATCTCCGCGGAGCGAGTGAATGGGCTGGCAGACATCGCTTAGAGAGACTTGAAGCGGGCACCTACGATTTGAGGGCGCGCTTGGAACTCGTAGCCGCAGACTTGAGAAGCTTGGTTGGGATCCTACGCGCGCAGCTCGCAGTCCAAGGCGCAAGCGAAAGCGATCTTCGTGAATAACGAGATGCTCCCGAGACTCTTTCTGCAAGAGGAGAACGGCTAACGTTTTACGGGTCAATGGGTTGACACTGTCCACAACTGTATATACAGTTCAACATATGAACGCGGATAAAGCCCAAAAACCGAGACGGAACAATTGCCCGATCAATGTCCTTATCAGGCACGACCAGAAGCAAAGGCTGGACTCCGAAGTGCCACGAACTCACGTCAACCAGTCTGCGATGGTCCGCAAAGCACTTGATCTGCTCTTCGAACTGATGGATAAAGGACAGCTAAAGCTCGGATTCTCGGAGCTGGACCACGGAGGGACCAATGAATCGTCCTCTTTCCGCAACTAGAGGCCCTTCTCGACCGAAGCCAACTGAGAGCGGCCCCAACGACGCTGATCTGCAGGACCAGCCTTCGCGGGGAACCGGACTGGTTTCCTTTTCCGGTCATGAAACCTTTACGTTGCGCCATGGTTGGTTGAAGAAGGCGGTCGAGGCTGTGGCAGCCGACGCACAGATCTTTTCCAATGACGACGCAATGGTCGCTCTCGGCGTTGGAAAGAATATGGTGCGCTCGATTCGGCATTGGGCGCTTGCGACGGACACGATCGAAGAAATCTCTGGAACGCGCGGTGCGAACGTACGAGTGACGTCATTCGGAGAGATGATTTTTGGGTCGCAGGGGGCGGACCCATTTTTGGAAGACATCAACACGCTGTGGCTTATCCATTGGAAGCTAGCAACAAACGAGCGGCGCAGCACAGGTTGGTGTTGGATGCTCAGCCTGCTTCGAACCGATGAGTTTACTCGCGATTCCTTGTCGGAATTATTCAAGTCGGAATTGAAACGCAGAAATCTCACTGGTCCGAGCGATTCCTCCCTTCGGCGCGACATCGATTGTGCGCTCCGCACTTACATAGGGACACGCGCGAAAGGCGAGTTGTTGGAAGAAAGCCTGGAGTGTCCCCTGGTGGAACTTCAGCTCATGACGGCGGATGCGGATGGAGTGCTGTTCCGGTTTAACCGAGGCCCAAAGCCTTCACTCAGCGATCAGGTCTTTCTTTATTGTCTGTTGGAGTTTTGGCGTGCCCGTGGGTCCGGTGAGTCTTTGGCTTTCTCGGAAATTGCTTTTGCCGCCAACAGTCCCGGGGCAGTCTTTAAGCTAGATGAAAACACGATCGCGAGTCGTCTTGAACGGTTGAATGACGTTACGAGGGGCTCGGTGATTTATGACGAAACCTCTGGTCTCAAACAGGTCTATCGGCGTTCTAACCTGAGCGCCCGGACTGCATTGAACAGGCACTACCAGGAAACCCTTGTTACAGTTGGAGACTGACATGAGATTAAATGAGATGGTAACGATTGCCCCTCGTTACACTCGTTCGATCAACCTCGAACGCGACATTGAAGATGCATCCGCTGTCGCCGGCTATGTGCTGACGCCGATTGGGGTGGACTTCATTCAACGCGTTGAGCGCGTGCTAACGGGCGCGCCCGAGCCACGCTCCTGGAGCATTACTGGACCCTATGGATCCGGAAAATCAGCTTTTATTTTGTTTCTTGTGAACATCCTCAGCGGCACTCGCGGAGCCGGCGCCGCCGAATCGATCAAGATACTGAAAGCCGCTGCGCCGGAGCTAGCATCCCGTCTGACAGACAAACGACGTTTGGATGCCATACGGCCGGCTGGGTTTTGCCCAGTGCTGGTCAGCGGCTCTGCAGGTTCGCTTGCTCCTCGCCTCATCGAGTCCGCAATCCGTGACATCACTCGCTACAGCAGGAAAGCGCATCGATTCCCGGCCATACAGAAGCTGCAGAAGCTTCAAAAGAATATCAATCGCGGCGGCGCGATCGATTTGGCAGTGTTGGTTACGTGTCTCAGGGAGATGAGCCAGGAACTGCGCAAAGCCGAAAGTTGTCAGGGCATCCTCATTGTTGTTGACGAATTAGGGAAATTCCTCGAGTTTGCTGCACATCATCCTGATGAAAATGACATGTTCTTATTGCAGCTCCTGGCCGAGGCTACAGTCGGTGCTGCTAAGCCTGATCTGTTGCTCATAACCATTCTGCATCAGGCTTTCGACCAATATGCGTCTGGACTGCGGCCGGTTTTGAGGAACGAATGGGCTAAGGTGCAAGGCAGGTTCCAAGACATTGCGTTCCAAGATCCGCCGGAAGAATTCCTTAGGATTATCGCCAGTGCCATCGTGAAGCAGCAGTCGTCGTTGGTGAACGCTTACCGGAAAGAAGCTGCCGAGCTTGCGGCGACGATCTTTGGATTGGGCTGTGTGCCCGCATCTCTCACAAAACGACAGTTCTGCGAATTGATGTCGGAATGCATACCTCTTCACCCAGTCACTGCTCTGGTCCTCGCGCGTTTATGTCGAAAGTTTGGTCAGAACCAACGCTCCCTCTTCTCGTTTCTGACGTCCCGTAATGCCAGCGGCTTTGCGACGTTTTGCGAGCGCGACGTCGCGCTCGGCAATCCCTCTTTCTTCAGTCTCGCCGAACTCTACGACTACACTGCCGATGCTTTGGGCAGCGGCCTGAATATAGGAGAGTCTGGCACTCGTTGGGCAGAGGTCACGGCTGCCCTTGAGACTCGCAGAGATCTGTCTGCCCGAGAGATCGAGGCAGTCAAGGCAATTGGATTGCTGAACGTAATCGGTCCCGGTGGTGATCTGAAACCTTCGCGCGAACTGCTGCAAGTCATCCTAGGGGCAAAGGAGACGCGCGCAATATGTGAAACGCTGGAAAAGCGATCAATCATCGTCTACCGAAAGTACAATTCGTCTTTTGCGCTGTGGCTAGGAAGCGATATCGATTTTGACGAACGGCTTTCGGCTGCAGCACGTCGGTTATCTCCCAACGCAAGCCTCGCAGCAAGAATCGGCCTGCGGTATAGTGCGCGACCCCTTGTCGCCAAGCGCCACTCGTTCGCTACCGGAACACTGCGCTATTTCCGGATCCGGTTCGCAGATGTTTCCACTTTCAGTCGAAGCTTGGAACGAGATGACGACGCGGATGGCATCGTGGTCTATGCGCTACCCAACAATGCGGCAGAGCGGCAAGAACTCACTAAGTTAGCCACGAGTTCTGAGGCCCGTGACCGCGTTGATGTCATCGTGGCAGTTCCTAACAATGTTGAAACGCTGGCTGGGAGCTTTAGGGAGCTTGAGCTGCTGAAGTGGGTTGAAGCGAACACTCCGGCGCTAACTGGGGATCCCGTTGCGCGCAAAGAATTGAGAGCACGCTTACAGGCCGCGGAACTCAATCTGGAGGGTGAAATCAACCAACTGTTTTCGCCCGTTTCCTCGTCGGCGACCGCTTGGTATCATCGCGGCATTGAACAACGAATTCGGTCCTCGCGCAGCCTTTCCCGGTTGCTCTCTGAGATTTGCGACGACGTTTACAACAAAACGCCGCGCATCAAGAATGAGTTGCTGAATCGTCGAATTCTTTCCTCGGCCGCAGCAAAAGCAAGGCGCAACCTGATCCAGGCAATGATTACCCAGGCGGACCAGCCCAATCTCGGGATCTCCGGTTTCCCACCCGAACTAAGCATGTACCGATCCTTGCTTGAGGCCAACGGTCTCCATCGCACGGGTGACGGGGGCTATTTCCTGGCGGCACCGTTTTCGGATTCCTCCGTACACCCGTCTTGGACTGAGGTTGAACGGTTCTTCAATGAAGCGGAGCTGGAAAAGAAACCGATCGGGGAGCTATTCGCGACGTTGCGGTTGCCTCCTTTCGGTATGAAAATGGGTGCAATCCCGGTTTTGTTTTGCGCCGCCGCGATCGTGCACGACACTGAAATCGCTATCTACGAGAATGCAGCCTTTGTTCCTGAAGTTACGGTGGAGGTTTTTGAACGGCTGCTTAAGTCTCCCGAGGTGTTTGAATTACGCTCCTACCGAATCGAAGGGGTTCGGAAGGCCGTCTTCCGGGAATACGCAAAGCTACTCGGTGCAGCGACAGTCGAGAGTGATAACCTGATCGCGATCATCAAACCGTTGTATCGGTTCTTCAATCGGCTGCAGGATTACACCAAGCGTACTTCCACCTTATCCCCCAAAGCGATCGCAATTCGTGAAGCGCTGCTGGCGGCTAGGGATCCGGACCAGATACTGTTTAACGATTTACCTCTCGCGTGCGGTTTCGAACCGTTTGAGGCCTCTAAAACCAAGCCGGCCAACGTACGTGACTTTTTTCACGAATTGCAATCGGGGTTTTCCGAGTTGCAGAAGTGCTACGACGATCTCCTCTATCGTCTTCAACAACTTCTTTACCAAGCGTTCGACATCAAGGGTGCTAACGCGCGTACCATTCTGCAACAAAGGGCACTGGCAGTAACGAACTACGCGGTTGAGCCCCGGATGAAGGCTTTTATCATGCACATGTCAGCGGACGATCTAGAAGATGTGGCGTGGATTGAAGCCATAGGAGCGCTTTTAGCAGGAAAACCACCGAAGACTTGGAACGATGCTGATCGTGCTCGCTATGAGGTGTCGGTTTCTGAGCTATCACGTAGCCTTAGACACATCGAGGCACTTGTATTCGAGCTGGCACGCCCTGAGGTCGTCAGTGATGAAGCAGCGGAAGTGTTTAGAATTGGGATAACTGATCGCCATTCGAAAGAACTGGAAGCGGTCGTCAGTGTTGCATCAAGAGACAGCGCTAGTTTGGCCAGCACGATTATTGATTTGGAAGCCCTGCTCGAAAAGAGCGGAGTCGCCGACCGGCCTGCGCTCTCACTTGCTGCTCTCGCCGCCGTGTCCAAGAACTTCCTATCGCGGCTCGGACAGATAACCGAAACGAAGCAAGGTGAAGCGATAAATGTCCATAAAAGGTAAGCGACACATTCTAGGTCTTTCCGGCGGCAAGGATAGTACCGCCCTTGCAATTTATCTGCGTGATCGGATTCCGGATATGGAGTACGTCTTCTGCGACACGCAGAAGGAGTTGCCGGAGACTTACGAATACCTGGATCGGCTGGAAGCCTATCTTGGCAGGCCTATCAGACGCCTGAATGACAAGAGGGGGTTTGATCATTGGCTGAAGGTCTACGGAAACTATCTTCCATCATCGAGGATGCGGTGGTGCACCCGAATGTTGAAGCTGAAGCCGCTAGAAGAGTACATCGGCGACGATCCGGTCCTCAGCTACGTTGCCATCAGAGCGGACGAGGATCGCGACGGCTATATCTCGACCAAGCCGAACATCGAACCGGTCTATCCGTTCAAGGAAGACGGAATCACGGAACCCGACGTCAGACGGATCCTTGAGGATGCGGGTCTTGGCCTGCCGAAATACTACGAGTGGCGCACCAGATCTGGATGTTACTTCTGCTTCTTCCAAAGGAAGGCGGAGTGGATCGGGCTGAAGGAACGCCATCCGGAGTTATTCGAAAAGGCGAAAGCCTACGAGAAAATTGACGCTGCAACAGGTCAACGATATACGTGGAGCGAACGCGAGAGTCTGGAAGAAATCTCGGCGCCCGCACGTGTCGCTGACATCAAACAAAAACATGAGAAAGCAATGAAGTCGAATGCGGCAACGATGAAAGGACAAAGGCTCTATCAGATTCTTGGTGCCGCGCTTGATGATGAGGATGATACCGAGCCATGCTTAATATGCCATCTGTGAAGAGGCACGTTACAGTCAGTTGTTTATTCTGTGGGCTGCGCGAAGGAAATGCTAGGCCCATCACCGCCCGTACTCCGTCGTTCTTTGCCGTCGAGGACAAATACCCCGTCAACGTGGGTCATACCTTGGTTATCCCGGCTCGTCACGTTGCCCGCATGCGCGACTTGACTGTAGCCGAGTTCGCCGAGTTGAAGCAGATTCTGGAGATTGTCCAGGATCAATTGACCGAGCACAACGCAGAGGGTTTCAATATCGGGGTCAACGAGGGAGAAGTAGCGGGCCAGACTGTGTCCCACCTCCACATTCATGTCATCCCCCGTTATAGTGGTGACGTTGCTCAACCGCGTGGTGGCATTCGGAACCTAAAGTCAGCTCTGGTAGCGTACTGATGCTCGAGTCCGTTAAGAATCGATTGCGTTCTAGCGGACAACTAACACCCGAAATTGAGCGTCGGCTCGCGGAGTTTGAGAGGATCTGCCTTTCTGAAATACGCGGAGAAGCGCTAAGAGCGGCGCTCTTGGATTACCTAGAAAACCACTGTCCCCTCGAGTTCTTCACGGCCCCCGCTTCCTCTTCTGGCACCCGGCATCCCCAATGGCAATCGCTGCCGGGCGGGATCCTGCTCAACACGGTGGAGTGCTGTATTGGAGCCGACCGCAAAATTCGGATGTATCCCAGCCTCCTGCCTGACCCTTCAGCGGAATCACTTGGAGACGTGCATGACATTATTTACGTAGCAACAATTTTGACTGACACTTTCAAGGCTGGCGATTTTGGGGAATCCTGGAAGAAGTGGTCGCACCATCTCAAGGCCGCCGCGCAGTGGCAGGAGGTCGCTAGGAAACACGCGATCGCGACATCCGTAGCCGATTCCATTGCTTCGGCGATCCGATGGCATCTCGGGCGATTCACTCCAGATTGGCCGGCTGCTCGTGATCCACGAACTATGGATGTGGTCGATTTCATCGTTCACGAACTCGATATGGATTTTTCGAACCGGAGGTTGTCTGACGTGTTTGAAAGGCGTTTGGGAGAGAAGCCGAATGCGCCGCCTTCGCCGTTCTTAGACAAGGAATTCGATTCCGCGGCTTCGTACTTGCAGCACACGGAAGGAAAGTTAACGAATCTTCTGGTGTTCTTTGCAACTCTCGTCGTGGCCGTAATTTCAGCGTCCTACTACATCGGCAGCGGCGATATGTTCAGGACGCTAACGTTCTGCGTGACTCCTCGTTCGTTCCTGATTGGTTTGTTACTCATTGCCTTTGCCTTGATCGGGCTCGTGTTTGTGGGTGTTTACACAGAATTACGGGTACGCAAGATACGCATGTTGGAAGAGATGGCAGCGATTCGTAGCTATCAAATCGCTGCGGCTGCTTGCAACGGGGAGGATATCCGGCAGGCAATCAGGATGGTATCAAGCGTTCCCGAATGCCCTCCCTATCTTCGCCGGCCCAGTGAGGACTGGTATACGCTCTTGCTCATCACAATTTCTGGCGCCGTCGCCTTCGCCGTCGCACTCCCTTTCTGGACATTTTGGGCTCTCAACGCATTCGGGCTTCGTTCCTTCCCGCATCAATACTTGGTCTGGTTCGCGGAGGGAGTGTGCGCATTTCTCCTGGTTGGCTATGTAGAGTTCGCTTGGTTTACCCGATTCTGTTATCAGCTCGACCTCGAGCGCCGCGAGCAATTCTCCCCCGCGCAATACGTATTCTTTTCCAAGCATGGTGAGTCGTTCCCATGGCCTCTCGCGATGTTAGACCGGCTCGCCTCTTGGGTTGAGCGATCCTACGCAAAAGCAAGGTCGAAACCTGGCGGCAAGAGCTAGGACTATACCTTTGCCATTTTCTTGCGCCCGTTCCGCTCCGCCATGTGCATCCTGCTCAATCAACGGCGGACGCCGACTGAATAAGGATCGAGATCCTCAACAGCTTTCAAACGCCCGGCAGAAATGCTATATCTTTAGGAATTGCCGATGCAGTTCCGCCTCAAAATTGCTCGCGAGAATAACAGACCGAAAATGGTAGGCCCACTCGACTTGTCCTAGCAGCTCGTGGAGGTCATCGTCGAGTTTGGCAAACGCTACAGCCTTTCGCAATGGAGCCGATGATCTTGCGATTGTGGGATCTGTCACGTTGTTGCCGTCGACACCCACCAGTGACCAGAATCCGTCGTGTTGCAAATGGAAGAACGGTAAGGCAAAAGTGCTCGAATTGTCGGTTCCAAACAAGAGCCGCCAATACGCATCGAAGGCCTCTTCCATGTAAAACGTCGGCTCAACTCTGTTTTGTCGTGTTGCATTGTCACGATACGAATCGATTACGCACAATAACAGCAGGGGCTTATGCGGAGCCTTGCCCATCGTGGCTTCAGTCCAACGGCCTGGGATCGAGTCACGATGCAGATTTTGAAACTTCCGTATAAAAACACCTTCACTATTCATTGGATAGCTCCAATCCGCATGGAAGTCTTACGCCATGCCCAGGTTCTTTCGGGAGGCGCCCAGCGCTGCATTTTGCGTGAAGAATCTGCATCCGGCATGTTCAGCGCATAAGTCCGAACATGCCGGACGATGGCGTTTATTCTTTTTCCGCCAGCTTGCGCGTCGCGGCGCCGAGAGCCAAACCCCACTGCGAGCGCAGATTATCGAGAACTTCGCCCTGTGTCTTGATGTTCTCGTCGATTTCCTTGTTTCCGTCGAAAAAGCTCTCTGCCTTGGCATGGCTGAGAAGCAACAACATGATGGCCCGTCGCACCTTGCGCTGCTCAGGGCTGCTTGTCCCTAGATCCACGTCCGAGTCTTCGTTCATCGCTTCAACGCTGCCACAAAGTGGAGCGATGATCTCGGTGTAGAACGGGTGGTTGATGTTCAGCTTGATCAAAATGCGATCTGGCAAGTAGACGGGCTCGAAGAAGATGGATTGGGGATAGCTAACCGGCACGATGCTGT
>Ga0210384_10003642_pt1 | contig 17727 bp, 14 predicted proteins | sample IncBWH2MmetaG_FD_160574 | JGI IMG/M metagenome (GOLD analysis project Ga0210384, IMG submission 160574) | Forest soil microbial communities from Barre Woods Harvard Forest LTER site, Petersham, Massachusetts, United States - Inc-BW-H-2-M | ecosystem: Environmental > Terrestrial > Soil >...
AATACGCAGAATCATCACTTCGGTGGCTTTTATCAGGGCGGCGGCAGTCTGTCCTGGCTTTAGCTGCATTTCCCGCGCGGAACGTGCGGTGATAATCGACGTGATTTGCTGGTCGCCAATCGAAATTGTAATCTCTGCCATCAGGCCGCTAATCTGGACGGCATCGATTCGCCCCACTAGCTGATTCCGTCCACTGACGTGGCGCACGAGGTCCTTACGTTCCCTGTCTGTTCTGCCTCGTGTTCTGAAGAGAAGCCGGTCCAGCTCACTTTGCGGGATGCGGTGATGTCCTCCGGCGGTGCGGATGCTGCGAATCTTCTTCTTGTAAATCCACTGCTTAATCGTCGGGAAGCTGATCCCCAGTTGCAAAGCCGCTTCACGCAGCTTCAGTAATTCTTGGTTCTTCAATCCGGATTTGCCGTTCCTCTGCATCGGAACGAAATCCTACAGTCAACATCCCGTGCGGTCAAACCAGCTTGCCTCCATGTCGCTCCAGCGCTGAGTTTTCATAATAAGTATATAACTGTACATGATTGGACTATCAAAACGTCTCTAGTATACACTTCTAAGTCTTTTAGTAATCGCTTGATTGGAGCACCGAATGAGCAAAGTGCCTCTGTTTGCCGTGGCCGTCATTCTTTGTTGTTCGTCAACATTGACATTTGCGCAGGACGGATACTTCTCGAACTGGTTTGCCCGAGTGGACAAAACCAAAGATGAGCAGCCTCACTGGGTTACGCCGCTGGCTACAACCACTCCGCGACTGGAGGAAGAATACCGCTACGACCAGTTGTGGCAGGAAAACGCGAAGGGCATCACCACCAATAACTATGACGGCGGCAAAGGGCTGGAATTGATCCCGTTCGAGAAGGTGGAGGTGATTTTCAATGTGCCTCCTTATCTCATGCACAACGATCCCAAGGTCCGCGATGGATTCGGCGACGTTGCATTTCTGGTGAAATACCGGTTGTTCTCAGAAAACGAGGAGCACGGTAACTACATTCTTACGGCGTTCCTGGGTTGGAGCCTGCCGACGGGGGACCACAAAAATGGAGCGCCGCACGCGGTGATTACGCCGACGATCGCCTACGGAAAAGGACTGGGGAACTTCGACCTCCAGGGTACCTTCGGGATTGGGCTTCCAGTTGCTGATACCGACATTGTCGGACGAACCTACGTCTGGAATAACGCTTTCCAATACCGGGTACTTCGGAAGTTCTGGCCTGAGGTTGAGCTCAACTCGACATTCTTTCAGGACGGGAAGAACGACGGTCAAAAGCAGAACTTTGTCACTCCTGGCCTGATCATGGGACGCTTCCGCCTTTGGCGGAGAGTCGGGTTTACGATCGGTGGGGGATACCAGATCGCTACCACCCATTTTCATACCACGAATCACAATGCCATCTTATCTATTCGGTTTCCGTTCTGAGCCCTCGGACAGTTTGTTTTGCGTCGAAGATGCCTCGGTGCTTAAGGCCCCGGGGTAACTACAAAGCCTCGGGGAAGTGTCAAATAGAATGAGACTTACTAAGGTTATCCCCGATTTTCACGGCCTAGAACGCTTACGGTGTATAATTTGATCGAGTTGCAGTTTGCGGATGGTCTCGCAATGTTTCTAGCGTCATGCCGGGATGTTCGGCGATGTCGGAACTGGCGGGCAGTGCTGGTTCTGGTCGCCATTTGTTCTCTATCCGTCAGCCTTGCCACTCGCTACACCCGACTGAACTCCGAGAGCGGCAGCGTAAAGATCGTAAAATCCCAGTCGCCGGATGTTAAGAGACAACACCTGGTTCGGGACGCCCTGAAATGGACGGCGCCCACTCCCAAATTCACTCTCGTTCCCGCAATACGGTCCCATGTTCACGTAGTCTCGGCGGTCTTCCCGGCTACGAATCTCTCCTCAGAGAGCTGGCTCTACAACCGGCCTCCTCCCTCCTGCTGACCTTTCCTTGCCATTGAGCCGTAAGTGTTGAGGTTGGTTCCCCACACGGGACTACACCTTTTCAACTGGTTGCGGTTGGCTGCGGATCTAAGTCCATAAACCCGGCATTGATGCATCCGGCGCGGCCTCTTGGTAAGCAGTTAAGCATTAAGGAGAGAGAGTCATGAAGTTACCTAGTAGAAGGTCCGTCCTAAGCTGTCCGGGCGCTGGGTTAGCACTGTTCATCCTGATCGTCGCGCTGGCAGCGATTGCAAACGCGAAGGACCAACCGCGCGAGCCCGCCGAACAGGTGGCAGTGGTCGCACACTTGGCCCTGCCCGGTGCTGCGGTACAACAGATGTTCGTGCAGCAGCAAGGTAGCAAGCAATACCTGTACATCCAACAAGCCTCCAGTGAGGGTTACACCCTTGTCGACGTCAGCAAGCCTTCTCGGCCAAACATCATTAAGCACGAGGCTCGGCTGAACACAGCCTCGGAAGGGCAGTTAGAGATGATTGGGGGCGGGTTGGCTTTGGCTGAAGCTCCAGACAAAAGCTCGGGAACGGCAAACACTCACCATGAACTTGTGCCTGCTAAGGCCGCAGGATTAGGCGGCGGGCCACGCACGGAGTCGGTGCGGGTGCTTGATCTAAGTGATCCGGCCAACCCCAAAACACTGCAGGCCTTCGACGGAGTTACCAGCGTCCTGGCTGACGATGGGCGCCGGTTGATCTACATCACAAACGGTGAGGGGTTGTGGATATTGACTCACAAAAAGGTGCGACCGGCCTTGCCATTGTGCGATTCGGAATCGGTCTTTTCTCCAATTGCAGACTGCCAATAAAAAAGTGAACGGCGACCATTCGTCGCCGGTCCGCTTGAAACAACGGCTCTTGCGAGAGGAAATTATGAAGAAGACTTTGATACTGTTCGTGCTCGTTCTCGGTGTGTTGTCGATACATCTGCAGGCGGCGACAAAAAGAGTGTATCAACCGGCAACCGTCGTCAGCGTGGAAAATCACCTGACCGAGTCCAATTATGTGGGCGATAACCCGTCGGATGCGCCCCTGCAGTCGACGGTGTACGCCTACGATATCGGCATACAGTTGAACTGCGTCGAGTATGTTGGCCGCTACCTGTCAGCATTCGATTACTTACCATCCGTCTTCACTCCTAATAACACCATACAAGTGAATCGGCAGAAGCACGTCCTGTATGTGAGTCTGCCGGGCTCCCGGGACGTGAAGATGGGCATTGCTAGTCGCAGCAGGGGAAAAGACGCGCCCTGTTTGACTAACAACTAACTTGTCGGGGCGCGGCTCACTGTCGACCGTGCTCCCGAATAAATTCGGAGGCAATCGTGACAAGAATCTTGGGTTTGCTGATTTGTTTCTTTCTCAGCGTAGGTACTTTTACAGCGCAGCTAGGTGCTTCAGCCCGCCAGTATCAGAAAGCTGTGGTAGTGAGCGCGCAGAAGTACGAGCCGATTACTCCCCGGCGAGGTAAGCATACCGACGCTCCGCCGCCTGGAACGGAATACGACTATGATGTCGCGATTCGTTTGAACTGCTCAGTGTATGTAGGACGCTACCAATCAGCAATTGAGTATTTACCCGCTGTGTTTTCGCCGAATCAACCGGTGGAAGTCAGCCTGGAAAAGCAGGTGATGTACGTCAAGGTTCCCGGCAGTCGCGATGTCAAAATGGGTATTGTCGAGCGTCGCAGCGAGTCAGCGGATTCTTGTAATGGCGCCGCTAATCTGCGCCAGTGAGGTTCAAAAATGAGTGAATGCAAGAATGAGTAAGCGATCTACCCTAATTCTTGTTGGAGCACTCGCAATCGGGGTGGTTCTGGTCTTGCGCTTCTCGGGCAAGAGCGCAAACGCGGAAAAAAGCGAGGCTTCGCTTCGACCTGTCGCGGTGGCGCTGGCACGAGAGAGTCCTATCTCCGACATGATTACTCTGTCCGGAGAATTCCGCCCCTTCCAGGAAGTAGATGTACACGCCAAGGTCGCAGGCTACATTCGCAGAATTTATGTCGACATCGGAGATCACGTAAAGACGGGACAGACGCTTGCAATTCTCGAAGTCCCGGAGTTGGACGCGCAACTTCAGGGCGCCGAGGCAGCGATCCGGCGCAGCCAGGATGCGATTCGTCGAGCGCAAGGAGATCTGAAGCGCGCCGAGTCTCTGCATCAGGCGACCCACTTGGATTACACCCGCCTCAAGCAGGCATCCGACGCACGTCCCGGACTCATCGCAGAGCAGGAACTGGACAACGCGCAAGCTAAGGACAGGGAGGGCGAGGCACAGATTTCCGCAGATGAAGCTGCATTTTCCGAAGCTCGGAACCAGTTGGACGTTGCCTCTGCGGAACAGAAGCAATTGAGCGCCATGAGCGGCTACGCGCGGATCGTTGCTCCGTTTGATGGGGTTATAACCAAACGCTATGTGGATACCGGCGCCTTGGTCCAGGCGGGCACCAGCTCGAATACCCAGGCAGTGCCGGTAGTAAGTGTGGCACAAACTGATCTCTTCCGGCTGACGCTTGCCGTGCCGGAGTCCGCCGTTCCCATGATCCGCTTAGGGACGACGGTGACGGTCCACGTGCAAGCTCTCAACCGCGACTTCGAAGGAAAAGTAGCTCGGTTCGCTAACTCGGTCAATCAAGAAACGCGCACCATGCATACGGAAGTCGACGTACACAATCCTGGCCGAACCATCGTTGAAGGTATGTACGCAGAGGTCAAGCTTACCCTGGCCAAAAGCGATCGTGCGCTCGCCGTGCCAATCCAGGCGGTAAGCCGGGAGGGTTCGCACACGACAGTGCTGGTAGTGAATTCGAACGATCAGATCGAAGAACGCGAAGTCTACTTGGGGATCGAGGGAGCAAATCAGGTTGAAGTGGTTGCTGGCCTCAAGCCAAACGATCGCGTGGTAATGGGCTCGCGGAGTGATTTTCGGCCAGGAGAGCGGGTGGATCCAAAGGTAATAGCGGATAACAACGAGGCGCAATACTGATGTCAGGCTTCGCTATCCGCTATCCGTTCTTCATCATCGTTGTGTGCCTAATGGTCGCGATCGTGGGAGCCGTCACTCTGGTGCGGATGCCAGTCGATCTGTTTCCGCCAATCAACATTCCTGTAGTCGTGGTGGCAACTTTTTATTCCGGCATGCCGCCGGAGCAGATCGAAAGAGATATCACCAATCCCTTCGAGCGCTTTTTCACATTAGGCAGTGGAATTGACCACATCGAGTCACGTTCGCTTCCCGGGGTCAGTCTGATTAAGATTTACTTCCAGCCGGGAAGCGATGCCAATGCGGACCTCAGCACAATTTCCAATCTTGCGATGGCCGACCTGCGGCGGTTGCCACCCGGTACCCTTCCGCCGGTAGTCCTTAAATTCGATGCATCGAGCCTTCCCGTCTGTCTTATTACTTTGAAAGGACAAGGGCTGAATGAGACGCAGTTGCGCGATCTGGGCCAATACAATGTGCGCAACCAAATCGCCGGCGTGCCTGGGTCTTCGGTGCCGCAGCCTTTCGGCGGTCGTTATCGGCAGATCATGGTCTACGTTGATCCGCTAAAGCTGGAGGCTCACCAGCTTTCGGTGATGGATGTCGTCCGTACCGTCAACGATAGCAACCTGATTCTGCCGGCCGGCGATGTGAAAATCGGGCCCGTCGACTACAACCTTTACACCAACAGCCAAGTTCCAAAAGCAACCGACATTAACGAGATGCCGCTTAAGACTGTTGGGCAGTCTTCCGTGCTGGTGCAGGACGTGGGACACGCCGTAGACGCACAGCAGATTCAGACCAACATCGTGCGCGTGGACGGTCAGCGCTCGGTGTATCTGCCGATCCTGAAGCAAGGTGGTGATACCAACACCATTGCGGTGGTTGACGGTGTTAAGGAAGCAATCGCGAAGTTGGTAGATGTTCCCAAGCAGCTGGTAGCCAGGGTTGTGTTCGACCAATCGGTCTTCGTCAGAATGGCCATCGAGAACTTGCTCCACGAAGGCGCCATCGGGCTGCTGCTTACGGGATTGATGATCCTGCTCTTCCTCGGCAGCATGCGAGCCACGGCTGCGGTATTTCTGTCTATCCCACTCTCCGCGCTGGCGGCATTCCTGGCCATCGGCGCGTTCGGTGGCACAGTCAACACTATGGTGCTGGGTGGGCTGGCGCTGGCTTTCTCGCGGCTCATCGACAACTCGGTCGTGGTGCTGGAAAACATTTTTCGGCATTTGGAGATGGGGGAGACTCCCGAAGTGGCGGCGGAAAAGGGAGGCCAGGAGGTTTCATTAGCAGTGCTCGCAGCTACCTTAGCTACTGCCATCGTTTTCTTCCCCGTGATTTTTCTGTATGGCGTGAGCCGGTTCTTGTTCGTCGCCCTCGCCGTCGCGGTTGTCCTTTCGCTTTTGGCTTCCTATGCGGTGGCCATGACGGTGGTTCCGTTGTTCTGCGCCAAGCTGATTCGTCGTCCACACTTGACTCACGAGCACGAGGTTCCTACCGGCGGGTTTGGCAGGATCGTAGCTGGCTTCAATCGTTATTTCGAGAAGTTGGTGCGCTACTACGACCACACGCTCAACGGTTCCTTGTTGCGGCCCGTTGCTACAACGATCGGGCTGGCAGGCATTTCGATGCTGAGTCTCTCGCTGTATCCGCTCCTGGGCGTGGCCTTCTTTCCTCGGACCGACCCAGGCCAGTTCGTGATCAACGTCAAGGCCCCCTCGGGCACACGAATCGAGCTCAGCGAAAAATATGTAAAGCAGGTGGAAGACGACATCCGTGAGGTCGTGCCTGCCAACGAACTTAGCATGATTGTCTCCAATATAGGTCTGACTACTGACTTCTCTGCGATCTACACGCCAAACTCCGCGCCCCATACGGCTTTTGTGCAGGTCAGCCTCAAGCAAGATCACAAAGTTGGCAGCTACGAGTACATGAGAAGAGTTCGTCAAAAATTGGCCAAGGACCTGCCTCAGATCAGTACATATTTTCAGTCGGGCGGGTTAGTGGATTCAGTACTGAATATGGGCATGCCGGCCCCCATTGATGTTCAGGTTAGTGGCAACAACCTGGACCAAACTTACGCGGTGGCGAGTGCGATTGCCTCGCAGGTGCGGAAGCTTTCCGCGGTAAGTGCCGTCCTCATTCCTCAGGACATCGATTATCCTGCGCTGCGTCTGGACATTGACCGCGAGAAGGCCAGCTTAGTGGGACTTTCGCAGAAGGAAGTTGTCGATAACATTATTACGGCACTAACCTCAAACGGTATGATTGCCCCCGACTATTGGATTGATCCCAAGACCGGAAATCCCTACATGCTGACAGTGCAGTACGCGGAGGACCAGGTCAAAACCTTGACTGACCTGAAACAGATTCCGCTGCGGGGCGCAAGGAGCAGCGCGCCTACTACCTTGGACACAGTGGTAAATGTGCACATGATTCCGTCCCCCACCGAAGTAGACCACTATCAGTTGTTCCGCGTCATTGATTTGTACGTGTCTCCGAAGGGCGAGGACTTGGGCCGGGTATCCTCGCAAATCGACCAAATCATTCAGAAAACCGAACTTCCAGAGGGCGTGCGTATCAACGTGCGTGGTTCGGTGCAGGAAATGCGCTCTTCATTCAAGAGCTTTGGGGTTGGGCTGGTGCTGGCGACGGTGTTGGTTTACCTGGTACTGGTGGCTCAGTTTGCTTCTTTCCTTGATCCTTTCATCATCTTGTTGGCAGTTCTTCCTGGTCTGGCTGGAGTTCTGGTTCTGCTGCTGATCACAGGAACGACCTTGAATGTCATGTCGCTGATGGGACTGGTAATGATGGTGGGCATCGTGGTTTCGAACAGTATTTTGATCGTGGAGTTCGCGAGAAATCTTCGCGTCCGAGGCACGCCTCTGAAGGAGGCGGTGGCGGTGGCCTCGCGTCTGCGACTGCGTCCTATTCTGATGACCTCTCTGGCGACTCTCCTGGGATTGGTCCCCATGGCTATGAAGCTGGGGACCGGCACGGAAGCTTATGCGCCGCTGGCGCGGGCAATTATTGGGGGGTTGCTGGTTTCGGTCGTAGTCACGGTTTACCTGGTGCCCGCTGCGTATGTATGGCTCCATGGCAAGCAAGAAACTGGCGACGGAGCCCTGCCCGCATGATTAAGAATGCGCCGCTGCTCGTTCTCGCGGCTATGCTGCTGCGGATCCATTGTCCCGCGCAGACGGCTCTAAATCTGCGGACCCCGTCGAGCTTACCGTCGGCGCCAATGCCGCAGTTAAATGCGAGTGAGGGTGGCCTGTCCGGGAGCACTCAACAGGTATCTCCTGCCTCAAGTAATAATCAACCAACATCCTTGTCGTTGAAAGAAGCCGAAGCTTTGGCTTTAAAGAACAATCCACAAATCTCTGCTGCTCGGCTGATTGCTCTCGCCTCGCAACAGGTAGCGCGAGAAGCGCGTTCTAATTTATGGCCAACCGCGACGGCCGACCTGACAGCTGTAGATTCTCGTGACAACAGTCGGATTACGGCTGGCGGGCTTAACAATCCCATCATCTATCAACGCGCCGCGGCCGGCGTCGTTGTCAGTCAGTTGATCACCGACTTCGGACGGACGAGAAATCTGGGTGCGAGCGCAAGCTTCGCCGCTAAAGCTGAAGATCAGAACGCTGTGGCCACTAAGGAACAAGTGCTTCTGGCGGTGAATCAGGCTTTCTACAATGCCTTGCAGGCACATGCTATCTTGACCGTCGCGCAGCAGACGGTGAGTGCTCGGCAAACGGTTGCTGATCAAGTAGGGGCTCTGTATCAGAGCAAGTTGAAGTCTCAGCTTGATTTCAGTTTCGCCAATGTCAATTTGGCGCAGGCTAAGCTGCTTCTTTTGGACGCGGAAAACAATGAGAATGCCGCGCTGGCGACTGTTTCCGCGGTTCTCGGGTATGCAAACGCGCAGAACTTTCAATTAGTTGAGGACACAACTCCGGTAACGGCGCCACCAGGCAATGTGGATGAACTACTTTCACAGGCTTTTGTGAATCGTCCAGAAATTCTCGCGCTCGGTTTTCAGTACCAATCCGCGACTAAATTCCAAACCGCAGAACGTGACTTGATGCTGCCGAATATCCGGGCGCTAGGCGCGGTAGGCGACACGCCAGTGCGCAATCCGGTTCTTTCTAATTGGTATGGCGCGGTGGGGGTAAATGTCGAAATACCTCTGTTCAACGGCTTTCTCTATTCGGCACGCTCGCGGGAGGCAAGTCTAAGGGCACAGGCCACGCAGGACCGGTTACGCGATCTGCGCGACCGAATTTCGCGTGACGTGCGAACCAGTTGGTTGAACGCGAACACCGCCTACCAGCGGCTCGCTGTTACTCAGCAACTGCTCGATCAGGCCAACCTGGCACTCGATCTCGCTCAGACACGCTACAAGCTAGGATTAAGCTCCATCGTGGAGTTAAGTCAGGCACAGCTTCAGCAGACGCAGGCCCAGATCAGCAACGTACAAGCCGGTTCTGACTACCGTCTGGCTTTGGCTGTTTTGCGCTACGAGACTGTCGGGATCTAAACGATAGGGTCTCGCCCGTCATCTCTCGAAGATAGCCCAGCCGGGATAGGACTATTGACAGTCTGCGATCGGGTTAAAGGCCGATCCTGAGTCGCACGGTGGCAGCACATGCGTCTCTTTGTGCTTCAGGACCCACAGCCCGTCGGCGTTGGTGATGTAGATCAATTTGCGCGCGTCGTCAGCAAGAACACTGGTGACTCCCTCAAAGGTCTGCAGTGTCCGCGGATTCTTCGGATCACTTAAATCCAGCACTCTCACCGACTCGGTGGGACGCGCAGCATCCGTAGTTCCCTGTGGTCTTGCCTGCACCAGTTCGTGGCGGGAGCCAGCCGTACCCGAGCTCTCGGGTGCTGCGGCCAGGGCGATCCCTCCACCGAGCATTTGCAATCTCGCACCGGAGCCCTTGCTGGGCAAGACCATGCGGTTTGTAACATTCGGCCGATACGGTTTTGTGACGTCGATGATCGTATAAGCCGGTTTGGCAGCTTGCTGGATGTATAGGTATTGCTTGCTGCCTTCTTGCTGCAGGAACATCTGGTTTACCGCAGGTCCCGGCAGCGGCAAATGCGCAATGACTGTTGCTGACTGCGCGGGCGCTTCTTTGGCCATCGCACACTGCATGGTCAACCCTAAAAATGCGCCCAGTGCTACTCCAGCTCCAATCCGTTTCTGCCAGCTTGCCTTATTGATCCTTTTCAACCGGCTACCCTCCTGGCTCGCAGCCTTTCCATGCTCGGTAAGACATTCAACGAGTTTGCGGATTACATCATCCGGCTCTCCGGATCATTGCTGAGCATAGACCCCGATGCAGCCGTTCGCAGTCTGGGTCGTGCAGATTCCGCCCGCCTGCAGAGGCACGAACACATGATTGTTGCTGGGATCAACGGCTATGCTGTGGGAATTGCTATTCGTTGTAACGTTCACCAGCCATTGATTGGTTCTGGCATCAATGACGCCCATCACCGGACCCGCGGGCATATCTCGGGCCGCGAGGTAGTATCTGTTGTCGCCTGGGTTGTACCAGACTTCGTCCACGCCGCCCACGTTGTCGATAGTTGCGATGATAGCGCCGGTGGTGCCGTTGATCACGTACTCGTTGGGCGGGAAAGCTTCTCCATCGTGGTCCGCACAACCGACAAGGAAATTGTCGCCCGGCCCCTGCACGACGCTAGTTGGCATACAGTTGGGCATGATGAAGCTGTTGACGACGATTGGGCCGTGCGCGGTGCCGATGCCGGGGTCGATCTCATCTACCGTTCCGACTGTCAGGTCAGGCGTGGCATTAGAATTGGTCACCAGGAAGTGCCCGGTGTTGGGATTGAACGCCGAACCACCGATCCCAGCCACGGCGAAGGCTCCAAAAGGAGCTCCGGCGAAGCTGAGTACGGGCCCGTGATGGCAAGGGACATTCGCGCCCCCGGCTCCCACGCCTGTGCCGGAGACGCCGCTCGGAACGGAAGCCCCGCCAAAGAAGGCAAGAGAAGGGTCAGGACAGGCAAAACCGTTTCCACTGTCGACCGCGACCGTGTTGTCAACGGGGAGGGCATTGTCGTAGTAGATCTGACCAAGAATGCAGGTCGGAAAGTTGGTGGGACCATAAGCCTGCTTGGGATTGACGGGAAGGCAATGTGGATCGCGAGCACCTACTGCCGTGCGTGCGACGACGGCGCTCATGTCGATGAGCGTAACGAACGGTAGTCCAGGGTCACCATTTGCCACCAAAAGAATTTTGTCCTTTTCGTCCCAGGACATCTCGTCGGCGCGCAGGTCTCCGCAGGTGGGATCGGAAAAGGCACGCCCGTTTGCAGAGGCGATGCAACCTGCGATGCCAGTTGAATTAGCGATACCAGGGTTAGGTCCACCGTCATAGTCACCCGATTGGCCGGTAGGGACCGTAGCGATGACCGTCGGTGGATTCGCGGGCGTGTTCGTCGTCAAATCGAAGACCACCACGCTGCTGCTTCCGTTGGCAACAAAAAGGGTCTTGCCGTCTGCAGTAAGAGCTTCGCCGTCTGGAGCTGACAATGGATTCACCCCGTTCGAGCGCGCCGCGCAGCATTGCGCCCCCGGAAATCCACCAAATAGGTGGTTTGCACCGAAGGTAGGGATGGTGAATGTCACCCCTCCCGGAATCTTCGTTCTGCAGCCATAGCGGGTGAAATTCCCGAAGGCTGTAAGCATTGGTGGAATGATGTCGTTGCCCGCCCCGTCCTTGGCGCAAGGGCTAGCTAGATTCCCCGCTGCAGCTACACCGTTGACGCCTTCGATAGCGTTGACCGCGATATCGGTGTTGGTGTCAATCACAGCCACGTCCAAGCCGACGCGGTCCGATACGAAGAACCTGTGACTGACTGGGTCTACTACACTAATGTCGAACGAGTTAAACGGGCCTCCGGGTTCGCCCGTAGGATTGTGCTCCGGCACCAGGATGACGTCGATATTAGTGTAACCGTCGGCCGTGGTTGTGCCGCATACCGGACAGTTCTTCACTGAGCCGCAGCCGCTGGCCACCACAAACAGCACCGTGAGAAGAAAGGAAAACAGGACTCGGTATTTCATCGAATCTCCTCCTGCGTTTTTCCATGCCCTACCGGCCGCGGTTTCAAAGCTGCGATCAGGCTTGCCGCGCAACCTTGAACGGCCTCATCCATATCAGCAAAATCGGCAAACGTCGATGCGACGCAAAGCACGGTGAGCCCCTAGAACCTGAACTGCACCCGGTTCAACAGCACAAAGAAATTCTGTGGTACTTGGCCGGTGATACTCGGACTCGACAACCGATCCACACTGAGGTTGAACTGGTACTTGATCCAATAATTGAGATACCAGTTAAGCCCGCCGGTGAATTGTTCGGTGTGCTGAGAGAATGTGGGTACGAACCCCGGCGTCAAAAAGTTAAGCTGGTTTAGGCCCGGTTCTTTCGCCTGTATCCGGTCATAGCGGAACGCCACTTCCCAGGCACCCTTGCCGTGGCCTCCGGCGCCTGTCTCCGAGCTGAGGAACGGGTGCTTCACCTTCGGAGTGCCGTTTTCTGGGCGGGTTTCTCCTGTGAGCAAGTAGGTTACTTGTCCATACCCGGCCTTGGCGACGACGGGGGGTAGATTGGTGAATCCCAGTCCTCCGGCCTGTTCCGACCCCACTCCGTTACGCAGCTGGTTAAGCTGATCGTATTCGCTACGTATCGCCCAGGGACCATGAGTCCAGGTGAACTCTCCGTTGTAGCGGTAAATGTTGCCGTTCATCCGGAACTGGGGGAAGAAGGTGTAGGCAAGGTCGGGTAAAGCGGCATTAAAGGTTAACTCATTGGAAAGGCCTCGGCTGCGGCCCACCGCGATTGATCCACCGAAGGCAAATCCCTGAAACAAGTGGTCTTTCTTCTTCCGCCAGGGATAGAAGCGAAGCCTGCCCACAAACTCTGGCTGGTTCGTGGTGTCGTTGGTAAGAATTCCTTTACCGTTAAACGCTCCCGCCCAGTATTGAACAACACCGCCAGACAGATCGCCGTGAATGGTGATGCCAGGACTGCGGAAGGCTGTCGATGCAGATGGGTACAGAAGCGAGGCCAGCGACCGTTCCACAAAGTCAATGTTAGTGACCGCGGTTAGGGTTTCCTGAGCAAAAGGCTCCTTGAACTGGCCAGCTTGCACCTGGAATTGCGGGATCGGCTTGACGTTGATGAAGAGGTCACGAAGAACCACGCCATTGGTGGCAGCCCCGTCGATCAGCAACGCGAAGTCGTAGTATTTGCCATAACTGCCCTGAAAACCGAATCGCGCGCGCCGGATGACAAACGTGTTTGAGGGAGCGCCGTCGCCTTTGTAACCCCGGTAATCACTCTGGACATATCCGTAGGGCAAAAGCTGGAACTGACCGTCCGGACTGCGAATGAAGAAGTGCTCTCCGTTCCATCCCGCGATCGGGGCCGGTTCTTTTTTTGCGGCAGGCTGCTGCTCCAGGAGAGCCGGTTCCGCGAGCACAGGTTGCACCAGGGTGGCGTTTATCAGGCGAGGACCGTTTGCCGCCTGAGAATCAGCCAACCCAGCATTGGAAGCCTGCGAGTTGGCCTCGACCAGGCGCTGAACCATCGCTTTCAGTTCATCGATGGTTTGCCGCTGGGCGGCGACTTCGCTGCGCAACTGCTGGACTTCTTCTTTGGTTGCGCCCGCGGCAGCCGACGTCGCAGGCTGGTCAGCGGGTCCAGTACTCTGAGCATGAGCCGGCGAACCTAGCGCGGCGAAAATTATCACAAGCAGGAAAAACGTTGGTAGCGAGCGCATGGTTTCCTCTCCCGGGTAGGTTTTGCAAAACGGGGCCTGCCCTGCGGGTGGCGGAATCAAGGAATGCGCTCACCTGTGGTTCAGGGCAACGGACGAGTGGAATGAGACGTCTGCGTCTGAATCGCCACAACATGTAAGTGATATGAAAAGCGGACCTCTTGGTCCGGGGCGGTTGTTTATCACAATCTAAAAGGTGCTGTCAAGAAAACTCTGACTAGGCCGGTCAGAATGGGCTTCTGGAGGCGAAGGCCTACAGTTCCCTAGTGTCCGTCACCCGTATTGCAGTGGTGATGGTGAGCCGACCGACTAAGGAACTACCCCTAACACGAACCGGCCAACGACGCATGGCGACCCGCGCCACCAGAGCTCGTGGTCTTGACTATCCGAGTACAATGTGCCGGTCCGCTCGAAGGCCGTGGGTGCAAGAGATTCTAAAATCCGACCTCGGACAAATTCGGAAAAGCAGAGTCTACGAAGAAGTCGCCAGACAGATTCGATCCCGCATTCTGGAGAAGCTGCGACCCGGTGACAAGCTCCCTCCGGAACGCGAACTCGCGGAGACACTCAGTGTCAGCCGCAGTTCGGTAAGAGATGCTATTCGAAGCTTAGAATTGCTGGGCCTGGTCGATCCCCGTTCAGGTGCTGGAACCCTGGTTTGTGAAATCTCTACCGATCGCGTGGTCAATCCCCTGGCTAACTCCTTGGTGCACCGGCGGCAATGGGTGATCGAGCTTTTAGATTTCCGCAAAATGCTTGAGCCTTCGCTGGCGTCGCGAGCGGCAAAGCGCGCCTCCCCGGTGGAGATCGCCGAGATGGAACAGATTCTGGTTCGACAAGAGGAGAAGGTTCGCCGCGGAGAAATTGCCACCGACCAGGATGCCGAATTCCATTATGGCATCGCCATGGCATCGGACAATAGCGTGGTGTTGAAAGTGCTGGACATTGTGATGGATCTACTGCTCGAGACGCGGGAGCGTTCTTTGCAAGTGGGGGGCAGGCCGCAGAAATCGCTAGCGGGTCATCGGCGGATCCTCGCGGCGATTAAGCGGCGCAACGCGTCAGCTGCCGAGGATGCCATGCGCCAGCACATACAAGACATCGAAGACATCGTGCTCGGGAAGCTGTAGAGGAGACAACCGATTTCGGCGGTGTCTAGTAATCAAACCAAGCCCTTCGGCCACAGACCTAGTTTGTCCAAACGATATCGGCTTTCTTTGCGGTTGCGTGCTCTTTCTTAAAGACACGTGCCACGTCGCCAAGAGGCACGGCATTCGATTCTGATACCACATCCCAGAGAGGCCGCTCTCCCCGAGCATAGGTATAGCCGTAGGCTCCGTCTCCCAGCAAATTCTGCTCCAGACCCATCGGTTGACGAGAAGCATGTTGCGGGTGGCTAGGAAACGCAAGGGGCTGGGGTTCGGCGTTTAAGAACGAAACAGACTGTCCAAAGGCTGCGCTGGCACATAGAAAGAACAACACAAATAGTGAGGCCTTCATCGTGATCATCAATTCTTCTCCAACCTTAGAGAAATCTTCCAGGGGAGACTTCCAGGGGGGAATGGGAACGTGTGAGTTCCTCCAGCCTGGTCTGGCTCCAAGAAGAACGTAAGCAAACCCAATACCAAACCTGTCAGGCTAAGGTGTTCAACTTTCGAAAAGATGCAGGGTCGCGACGCAATTGTTTGCACAATTGTGGAGGGTGGATGCCGCGCATCAGCGAAATTGTCCCTCCCGCCGTTCTGCCCCGAAGTCGCTAACCCTTTCCGCAGCTGATAGTCCAACTCAGTGTGGATTGGGGCCAATCTGGGTTTCAAGATGCGTATCCTGTTGGACATATGCGCCCAGACCGTGCGCACCCTGTGGGCGCACAAGCTGCGCTCCTTCCTCACCATGTTCGGGATCGCCTGGGGAGTTGGCTCATTGCTCCTGCTCGCCGGTGTGGGAGAGGGCTTCCGCAACGGCAACCGGAAGCAATTGGAAACCTTCGGCAAGAACATCATTTTCTTCTTCGGCGGACGCATGCCGGCGGTCGAGGGCAGCTTCAATTCGATGAAGTGGTTCAACCTGACCTACGATGATTATCTGGCGATAAAAAACGAATCCAAGTTGGCACAGAACATTTCGCCGCTGATTGCCCGCGACGACATTCGCGCTGTTAGCGAGTACACCAGCACCAACGGCCAGGTTTCCGGCGTGCCGCCCATTTACAACCAGGTTCGGACGATCCCGTTGCAGGTTGGGCGTTGGATCAACGATGACGACAACGCCGAACGCCGGCGCGTGTGCGTGCTGGGCCGGGAGATGACTCGCAATATGTTCCCCGGCCGTCCCGCGGTGGGCAGCTCCATCTTGCTCAACGGGGTTCGCTTCGAAGTGATCGGTGTGTTATCGATGATCGGCCACGAAGAGCACAACGCGACCAATGTCCGCATTTTCGTGCCGTTCAACGTCATGCGTGAGCTTTTCCCCCTCAAGGGTGACAACTCGAAGGAAGGCAATGCAATCTCGTTCATCAACTATCAGCCCCGCACCTTCGAAGAGAACGAGGACGCGAAGGATGAGCTGCACAGGATTGTGGCCCGCAATCACGGCGGCTTCGATGCCAGCGGCAAGGACACCTGGGAAGAATGGGACACGGTAAAGAATCAGAAGACCATGGGCAAGATTTTCACCGCTATGGATTGGTTTCTGGGCGGCGTGGGGCTAGTGACTCTGGCGCTGGGCGCGATCGGAATCATCAACATTATGCTGGTCGCAGTGACCGAGCGCACCCGCGAGATCGGCCTGCGCAAAGCTCTGGGAGCCACCAATCGAAACATCATGTTTCAATTCTTTCTCGAGGGCGCGTTCCTGACGCTGCTAAGTGGCGCAATCGGTGTCGGCGGTGCGATGTTGGTTGTCCGCCTGCTTTCGGGCGTGCAACTGCCGCAAGGCTTTGACACCCCGAAGATCGTGCCGGTGTCGGCGATTGGCGCCGTGCTATCGCTCGCGCTTGCGGGCATTGTTTCTGGCCTCTACCCCGCCCGCAAAGCTGCGATGCTCGAACCGGTTGAGGCTTTGCGCCAGGAGTAAGTCATGACCCGGGATCTGCTGAAGGAAGCCTACGGCGCCATGTTGCACAACCGCCGCCGCACGACTCTCACCATCCTCGGGATGGCTTGGGGACTTGCTACCGTCATTATCCTTCTGGCTTTTGGCTCAGGATTTGAGCGCGGCATCAATCTAGTCTTCAGTTCGTTTGGCACCGATGTCATCGGGGTGTTCCCGGGACGCACCTCGCTGCAAGCGGGAGGCGCAAAAGCCGGCAGCGAAGTGCGGCTAAAGCTCGCGGATGTGGACTACGTCCGCAACGAAGTGCCGATGGTCAAGGGCGTAACTCCTATCTTTGACAAACAGAACGGTGTGAACATTCAGCACGACACCCGCACTTTTACCAATCTCTTCTTCACCGGTGTGTATCCCGTATACGAGCGCATCCGTGGCTTCCGGGTGGATACAGGGAGGGGTCTGAGCGAAGAAGACGAGCTGGAGAGGGCCCGAGTGGCGGTGATTGGTGATGAAGCCAAACGAAGGCTCTTCTCGGGTCAGTCAGCGCTAGGGCAGAGCATCCGCATCAACGGCATGAGCTTTCAAGTAGTGGGCATCTACCAACACAAGGTGCAAGGCGGCGACAACAACGACAACAGCATGGTCGTCATCCCCTTCAGCACCATGGGTGATCTCTTTGACACGCGGTACATTACCGGCATGTTCATGGACTACGAGGGCGAGGATCATCGCCAATTGGCGCGAGTGGTGCGCTCCGTCTTGGCTGGACACCACAACTTCCGTCCCGACGACCACCGCGCGGTTTTCCTGGCTGATTTCAAGGAGGATTACGACGACTTCAGGGTCGTGACTGCCGCTTTGAAGATCCTGCTTGCCTTCATCGGCGCGCTGACTCTTGGCATCGGTGGCATCGGGCTGATG
>Ga0210384_10003644_pt1 | contig 17708 bp, 16 predicted proteins | sample IncBWH2MmetaG_FD_160574 | JGI IMG/M metagenome (GOLD analysis project Ga0210384, IMG submission 160574) | Forest soil microbial communities from Barre Woods Harvard Forest LTER site, Petersham, Massachusetts, United States - Inc-BW-H-2-M | ecosystem: Environmental > Terrestrial > Soil >...
CAATCTTTCCAGCATGCCGTTTACGCGGGTGTTTCGATCTTATTCGCTGATGTGTGGACAAATTTAGCCTTGGGCGGATTATGACAATCCAGAAAACCAGCTTGGGTCGAAGTGTATTGATTGGAAGCTCGCTGCTGGCGTTTTCCTGCTTTCAAACGGCAGCGCAGACGACTGCGGCGCAATCCGCGGCGGCACAATCTGCCGCGGATCAGGCGAAACGAGTGCCGGCGCGAGTCATGGAGGCGGTGGACGATACGAATCGCGTGACGCTGCAAGGGAGCGTACATCCCAAGGCGCGCGCGGAATTCGATCGTGGCGCCGTAGCCGACGCGCAGCCGGTGACACGGATTATGCTGCAGTTGCAGCGCAGCGCGGAGCAGGAAGCAGCGCTCAGGCAGTTGATGGATGAGCAGCAATCGAAAGGCTCAGCGAATTATCACGCGTGGCTAACGCCAGACGATTTCGGCAAAAAATTCGGGCCCGCGGATTCGGACGTACAGGCCGTGACGGACTGGCTGACGTCGCGCGGATTCCAAAATATCAAGGTGGCAAAGGGCAAGATGGTCGTGGAGTTTTCCGGGAACGTCGGGCAAGTGCGCAACGCGTTTGGCACTGAAATCCACAAGTACAACGTGAACGGGAATGAACACTTCGCAAACGTAAGCAACCCGCAGATACCCGCCGCGTTAGCTCCGGTTGTGCGCGGTGTCGTAGCACTGCACAACTTCCGGCACGAGCCACATGCTCACCTGATTGGTACCTTCCAACGTACGAAAGCGACCGGTGAAATACGTCCGCTCTTCACTTACACCGATAGCAATGGTCAGTTTTTCGGCGTCGGTCCGGCGGATTTCGCAAAGATCTACAACGTGCCTGCCGCGGTAAACGGAACTCCCGCGGGTCAGGGACAAGCAATCGCAATTGTTGGACGAACAAACATCAATATTCAGGATGTTCGCGATTTCCGGACCATGTTCGGCTTGCCTGCCAACGATCCCGTTATCGTTCTAAACGGCCCTGACCCGGGCATTGTGTCCACCGGGGAAGAAACGGAAGCAGATCTCGATGTCGAGTGGGCGGGAGCGGTTGCCCCGAACGCAACAATCGAGTTAGTGGTAACAGAGACGCCGCAAACCAACGCCAGTGATGGCGTCGATCTTTCCGCGCTGTACATCGTCGATAACAATCTCGCGCCGGTAATGAGTGAGAGCTTCGGATCCTGTGAGCTTGCCGAAGGCGCAGCAGGTAACCACTTTGAAAGCACCTTATGGGAGCAAGCCGCAGCGCAGGGGATAACCGTTTCGGTGTCCGCGGGGGACAACGGCTCGGCAGGTTGCGATGGGACAAGCGCGACTCAAACGGCAGCCGCTGGCGGAATTGCCGTGAGCGGAACGGCATCGACCCCGTTCAACGTTGCTATTGGCGGAACAGACTTCGACAATACGTTGACCAATTATCCCGCTCAATTCTGGAACACGACGAACACTACCACGGCCCCGGTCGTACCGGCCTCGGCAATTTCCTATATTCCTGAAGTGCCGTGGAACGATTCTTGTGCGGCAGGCGGTTCCTTGACTGGCTGCGCAACCGTAAAAAGCGGCGGAACCGACCTTGTGGCCGGAAGCGGAGGTCCGAGCACTTGCAGCATCCAGAGCTCATCCGGCACATGTCTAGCGGGCTATCCCAAGCCATCATGGCAGAGCGGACCAGGTGTTCCGCCAGACGGCGTACGGGACATCCCGGATGTATCTTTCTTCGCTAGCGATGGAAACCACAAAAGCTTTTACATCATCTGCCAGTCTGACCAAGACCCCACCGGAGGATCCGGATGCGATCTAGCCACGAGCGCGACATCGCCAAACCACAACTTTCAAGCTGTTGGAGGAACCTCGGCTCCCACACCCGCTTTTGCCGGGATTATGGCGCTTATCAACCAGCAGACGAACCAGCGCCAAGGAAATGCGAACCCCGTTCTGTACACGCTTGCAGCGAAAGCAGGAAGTTCTTGCACAAGCGACGCATCGGCAGTCGCTAAAACAACTTGTATTTTCTACGATGTGAATAAGAGCAACAATTCTGTAGCGTGCCAGGGCGGAAGCACAAACTGTAGCAACTCGACTTCGGGCGCATTCGGAATCCTGGAAGTTGCAGGTGGGACAACCCCTGCTTTCAATGCCACAACTGGATACGACCGCGCTACTGGGTTGGGCTCCGTGAATGTCGCCAATTTGATCGGTGCTTGGGCCTCGGCTGCAAGCCGCACAGCCTCGGCCACCACTTTGGCAAGCACAACAACATTTCCAATCGCGCACGGAACACCTGCAACCTTCACAATCAGTGTGACCCCTTCCACCGCGACCGGAGATGTGTCTCTGATTGCCTCGCCGCCCGGAGTCCCAGTTCTGCAATTTGGGGTTGGGCCACTCCCGCTAGTTAATGGGACCGTGACTTTTTCCACTAACCTCTTACCCGGCGGGACATACCCGGTCCTAGCTCACTATCAGGGAGACGGAACGTTTGGCATCAGCGATTCTCATCCACCGATGACCGTGGCCATTAACGTAGAACTGAGCAAAACGGCCCTTAGTTTCGTGACCTTCGACGCAACTAATACTCCCACCTCTCACACAGGCAATGTTGCGGTTGCTTACGGTTCCCCTTACATTCTGCGTGTGGACGTGACGAACTCCAGCGGCACACCGTGCGCTGGTAATACGCCGGTAACTACAACGTCGATCCCATGCCCGACCGGAAAGGTGACGCTGACAGATAACGGAACCGCTTTGAATGACTTCAATAACGCGAATACTTCGACCTTAAATAATCAGGGCTTTCTCGAGGATCAACCAATTCAGCTTCCTGCAGGAATGCACAACATCTTAGCTTCGTACACCGGCGACAGCAGCTATGGACCGAGCACTTCAGCAGCGAGCCCGCTATCAGTGACCATTAACAAAGCTACGACAGCGGCGGCGGTTTCCAGCAATGTGACTAGTGTTGTCTCGGGCGGGAGCGTGACGCTGACAGCTACGATCTCCACCACGAGCAACGGCGCTGGGCCGACGGGGACAGTGCAATTCAAGAATGGCTCAAACAATTTGGGCGCGGCGGCAACCTGCACGCCCACGGCGGCGACGGCCTCGAGCTCGGGAACGGCGCTGTGCACGGCGACGTTGACCACGACGCTTTCGCAGTTGGTTCCGTTGACGCCACCCCAACAAAAACTGCGGATTCCAGGCGTGCCGCTATGGATTGCCGCGTGGTTCTTACTCCTGCTCTTCGCCGTCGCGCGCCATATTGGGCCATTACGCCGAAAGCGGCCGCGGTTGGGATATGCCGCCGCAGGGCTGCTCCTGTTTGCTTGTCTCGCCGCGGGATTCGCGGGCTGCAGTAGCACGGGCAGCAGCTCCAGCAACGGAGGCGGAGGCTCGCACACGGACAGCATCACGGCCGTGTATAGCGGCGACGCGAATTACGCCGGCTCGACATCGTCGGCAACCACAGTCACAGTTCAATAACACTAGGTACAGCAAGTCTAAACGGCCCCGATGATCGGGGCCGTTTTCTTTTGCGAGAAAAACGCAATGCCGCAGGCAGAAAGTCTGCAGAACGGCGCAATTTGAAATATCAGTTAGTTGGAAAATGGCGGAAAGAAGATGTTCCAAAACGTCGGTGAGGGTGTGGCGAATTCCACCGGAACCAGCGAACCTTCCTGATTCATTTGCGGCGGCCGGATGACCTTCGCATCAACCTTGACCTTAGTGGCTGGATTCTCGACCGTAACCTTCGTGCCTTCGCCGATGCCTTCCTTGAGTATAACCATGGCGCCGCCAGCGCTCACAGTGTGCGTGTTGCCTTGCAGTACTTTGCCGGCGACGTGAATGACTACGGGCATGCGCACCAGAACGCGCTGCGAGCGGCGACGCTCTTCAGCGGTGGGCTGTCGCGTGACAGCCGGCCGCGCGGAAGGATGCGGCATGGCCGGCTTCAGACTCGGTGTTGGCGGCTTCACAGTTCAAGCCCCCAGAAATCCATAGCAGGCGCGACCAGTTCCACGCCGTATTCCCAACCGCCTTCGGGACGCTCCTCGCTTTTCCAGACGATTACGGCGGCGTTGCTGGCGTTCATTGGAACATTCGTGAGCGCTACGCGATGTTCAAGCGGGAGATCGTGCTCCAGAACAACCATGCAGCCATACGGGTTGACCACGCGGGTGTGCGCTTCGGCATTAACGCGCTTGCCGGAGGGCAAGTCCCACTCCAGGCGCACCGGAACCCGCGAATTCATCCGGTGGCCGCGACGCTTCTCTTTGTAGCGCGCTTCCGCGAGCTTTGGCTGCGGCTTGGGTTCTTTCTTTGGTTCTTTGGTCTGGACGGACATACCTGCCTCTAAATGGCATGCTAGAGTTGGTGGCCGAAACGGTCAATGGTACGCAAGCGCGTTGGCGCAGTACTGTGTAGCTGGCCAGAAGGACAGGGCTGCGCGAGGGTACAGGACAGGTGCCGAGAAATCTCATCGTGAATGCGGACGACCTCGGCTGGACCGCGGGAGTGAACCGCGGCGTAGCCGAAGCGCATCGCAAAGGGATTGTGACCAGTGCGTCCCTGCTGGCGAATGGCGCGGCGTTTGCCGAGGCGGTGGAATTGGTTCGCAAGTCGCGTGGACTCGGCGTGGGCGTCCACTTGAATTTGAGCGATGGACCTCCGGTTGCGGCGCCCGAAGCGGTGGCGACGTTAGTGAACGCTTCAGGCGAGTTCGAGGGCGGACCTGACGGCTTGCTGCTGAAGATCGCTACACGCGGACTCGCCATGCGCGAAGTAGAAACGGAGTGGGAAGCGCAAATCGCGAAGATTCGCGCTGCGGGAATCCAGCCTACGCACCTGGATGGACATAAACATGTCCACATGCTGCCCGGACTGTTCGAGATTGCGCTGCGGCTAGCGAGGCGGCACGGCATCGGCGCGATTCGCGTGTCGCACGAAGCATCGAGTCTACGGTCGGCGCTTTCCACGGGCGAGTTGCGCGCCTCTGTGGTGCTCAAGCAGGGAGTGCAAGCGCGCGGGCTGAAGTTGCTGGCGCGGGACGCCCGGGAGCAGGCAGACAAGGTGGGCGTGTCAACGGCGGACTATTTTTGTGGGATCGCGCAGACCGGCGAATTAACCAAAGAAGGTGTGGCGCGCCTGTTGCGGAGCTTGCCGGAAGGCACGACCGAGCTTATGTGTCACCCAGGCTATGCGGATGAGGCGCTGCGGAAAACCGCGACGCGGCTGCAGGGCTCCCGCGAAAAAGAGGTGGAGATTCTAACGGACACGGAGATACGAAATCTTGTCGCATCTCAGGGGATACGCCTGATAGACTATGGATTCGTGGGCAGCGCAGTATGAGAAGCGAATCAAACGTCCGGTATTCCATCGTCGTCCCGTTCTACAACGAGCAGGAGAATATCCCACCTCTGTACATGAAAATTACCGAGGTGATGGACTCCATCGGCGAGAGCTATGAGCTGATTTTTATCGACGACGGCAGCCGCGACAATTCCTTCAAGGTGCTTTCCGATATTTACGAGCATGATCGCCGCGTGAATTTGGTGCGGCTGCGGCGCAATTTTGGGCAGACCCCGGCGTTGAAAGCGGGCTTCGATTTTGCGCGCGGCGAAGTGATCATCTCGATGGACGGCGATTTGCAGCACGACCCCGAAGAGATTCCGCGCTTCCTGGAAAAAATCGAGGAAGGTTACGACTTGGTGAGCGGCTGGCGCTACGCTCGGCGCGACCATTGGTTGTTGCGGCAATTCCCAAGCCGCGTGGCGAACTGGATGATGGCGAAGCTTTCCGGGATCGAGCTGCACGACTTTGGCACAACGTTCAAAGCGTACCGGCGCGAAATTATTCAGGAGATCCAACTGTACGGCGAGCTGCACCGCTTCATTCCGGCGCTGGCGAGCTCGACAGGCGCGCGCATCACCGAAGTGCCCATCACCGACGGTGAGCGTAAGAGCGGAAAGAGCAATTACGGGATCGGGCGCACCATTCGGGTTTTCCTGGATTTGCTGATTGTAAAATTTCTGCTGGATTACTCGACGCGGCCATTGCAATTTTTTGGCTTGCTGGGCGTTGGTGGAACGGCCCTGGGGATGGCTCTGGCCGGCTACCTGGCTTTCGAAAAATTTGCGCACAACGTTAATGTCATGACACAGCACGGGCCGCTGATGCTGCTCGCTGTGGCATTGTTTATCAGCGGGGTACAGTTTGTGTCCATGGGATTGCTCGGCGAATTGATTGCGCGCACCTACTACGAATCGCAAAACAAACCGGTGTATGCGTTGCGAGAAGTGAAGAGCCATCGCAAAGACGTTGGCGATACGGAGCAGACTCGGCCCTCCGGAAGCTCAGAGCGCTAACGCAACGCGGTCAATGAACCTTCTTTTTCGTTCTGCCCCACTACCGTTTTAGCCCCACCTTGGACTTTGCTGTACCCTCAAGATAGAGTCGGAATCCAAGAGGTTTGGCGCGTCATGGAGGCGTTGTGAACCGCGAACAGTTTTACGCGATTATGGGCGGCGAGGGCACGCTCGATTACGAGCTGTATCTGAATACAAAGACGCTGTTTTCTTGCCAGACGAAATTCGGGGAGTTGTGCAACCCGGACGAGCTGCAATTTCAGCTGGTGCACCAGGTCGAAGAGCTGTGGATGAAGTTGATCGCGTACACGCTGCTCGATATTGACGACTATTTGCAGCAGGAAAATACCAATCGCGTGATGACACTTTTTCGCCGCGTGCACACTGCGCAGCGCTTGATGATTCAACAAATCGCGCTGCTCGAGATCATGTCGCCTAAGGAATACCAGGAAATTCGCTTGCGCCTTGGCAACGGCAGCGGCCAGGAGTCGCCCGGATTTCGCGTGTTGCTGAAGATGTACCAGCCGCTATGGAATTCGTTCCAGCATCACTATCTGGAAAAGCACGGGCTGACGCTGGAAAAAGTCTACGACACGGAGTACACGCACAGCGACGCCTACGTGATCGCGGAAGCGCTGGCGGAATTCGACGAGCTCTTCCAGAAATTCCGTTACGAGCACATGCAGTTGATTCACCGCACGATCGGCTTTGGATCGAAATCGCTCAAGGGCCGCCCGGTGGAAATTCTCGAAGAGGGCATGCGGCACAAATTTTTCCCGGAGCTGTGGGAGATTCGCTCGCACATGACCGACAGGTGGGGCGCCGAGTACGGCGTAAAGCGCGATCCGCTCGGCGGGCATCACTGATTCAGGTCTTTTTTTAATCGCGAACCATCTAAATTCTGGATCGCTAAGTGCACAGACTTCGGTACTTTCCACACAGGTAGAGGAGCGGCTTGCCTTCGTGGACGTCCAGGCTTTCCACCTCGCCGATAAAAATAGTGTGATCACCGGCCGCCTGCTCGGAAACAACTTTACAGGCCAGGTGCGCCAGCGCATCTCCCAATAAGGGCGTGCCTGTTTCTGTCCAGCGGTAACGCACGCCTAAGCGTATTTCGATTTCTGGATCCTCGACGGTCTGCGCGAAATATTCGGAAAGCTCTTTCTGATCTTCCCGTAGGATGCTCACGCCGAAACGCTTCTGCTTCTGGATGAGAGGAAGCAACTGGGCCTGATTGGCCACGCAGATCAGAATCAGGAGCGGTTTCAGTGACACGGAGGTGAAAGAATTCGCGGTCATGCCATGCACCCGGCCCGGTCCACGCGCCGCGGTCACTACGGTGACGCCTGTCGCAAATTGCCCAAGAGCGTGGCGGAAGTCAGAAGTGCTTGGAGTTGTCGGCGCCATCATGGAAGTTTCCGAAGATAACACAGACGCAGCGCAAGGTCGCGTCCTTGTGTCACGTATAATCATCGTGAACAACAGGCAAGAAGGAGCGGCACGATGGCGCGGACAATTGCGATTCTAGGCGGCACAGGGCCCGAGGGTTTGGGATTGGCGAACCGGCTGGCGCGCGCGGGTGAGCACATCGTGATCGGCTCCCGCGATGCGGCGCGCGCGAAAGAAACTGCACAGCAGCTCCGCGATCAAGTTGGCGGTGGCGCGCAAATTGAAGGCGCGGAAAACGCGGCGGCTGCAGCGCAGAGCGATATCGCCGTGCTAACACTTCCCTTCTCCGGCCAAGCCGCGCTCCTGAAGCAACTGAAAAGCATTTGGAAGCCAGGCACGATCGTGATTGACACCACGGTCCCGCTAGCCGCGACTGTCGGCGGATCACCCACCCGCATGATCGGCGTCTGGCAAGGCTCGGCGGCAGAAGCCGCGGCGGAATTGCTGCCTACCGGAGTCAGCATCGTGGCCGCGTTTCACAATCTAGGCGCGGAATTGTTGGCGGGAGACGGTCCAGTCGATTGCGACGTGCTGGTTTGCAGCGACGACGACAACGCCAAGAACGTCGCCATGGAGCTGGCAGTTAAGATTCCCGGAGTTCGTGCGCTGAATGGCGGCAAGCTCGAGAACGCGCGCATCGTCGAATCCATCACGGCGTTGCTGATTGGGCTGAATATTCGCTACAAGGTTCACAGCGCAGGCGTGCGATTTACCGGTTTGCCTGCGAAGTAGTGCTTGAGGTGGGATGCGTACGCTCCAAACTCTTGCGGTCCCACTTGCCCAGGTCCGCAGCCGCGTTATACGTGCTCTCGAGAAACTCCATCAGGGCAGCCTTCGGTGACGCCGCGCCCCTCACATCGTCATACATCAGCAAAAACTCTTTCATTTGTGGATGGTAGAAGGCCTTCTCGGGGCGAACGCGCTGTTCCGCAAAGCCCGCCGGCTCCGGCGCGGCATAGGAGTAGAAAGCGGGGCCCGTGATGTCCCCTCCACCTGGCCAGAATCCAGCGCTGCTGACTTCATGGGAGTACGCCTCCCGCGTGATGGAGTCCGCCCCGGGCCGCGGCGGTGCGGGTCTGCCGGAAAATCGAGTAACCGCCAGATCGAAACTTCCCCAGAAAAAATGTACGGGACTGTCCTTTCCCTGAAAGCTGGCGCGGAATTCTTTGAATACTTGATCGACCCATACCAGGATGCGCCAGAATTTATGGACCGCTCCCGGATCGTAAGCAGCATGAATACGATCTTGCTCAAATGGAATTGGATTGGGAATCTCGCAGGGCGTGGTCCGGATATCCACAATGACGCCGAGCTCGGTCAGCGCCGCCATGAACTTTTTGTAAAAGTCCGCAACACTTTCGGCCGCCAGGGGCATTGTGACCAAGCGGGCCTCGCTGGTCGTGATGGTGAGCTTATGGTCGATAAAATCGAACTGCACCTCGATTGTGCGTTGTTTGTAAGGCATCGCCGAGGTGGTCATACCCCGCGCGGTCAGGTAAAACGGCACGTTCCACCAGTGATTAACGAGCGGGGACAACTTCAGGCGCACTTTCCCGACAATCTGCATCCACATATGCAACGTCGCTTGCGTGTCTTTCCAAGAGTCGAAAGGTAACGCGGGCAAAGTCTCGTCGTCGCTGGCCCTACGAATAGCTTCCGCAGTCATAACCTCGTCCTCGCAACCAATGTACACCCGGATGCAACTGGTTATGTACAGGAGAAAGAAAGGTGCAACACAGCAGAAATATCTTGGCCGCTGTTATAATCAGGTTATGAAAGCACATGTTTGGGTGATGCCGAAACGCACTGTTCTTGATCCTCAAGGGCAGACCATCCAGCACGCTTTGTCCGGACTTGGCTACAACCAGGTCCGTGACGTGCGGCAGGGAAAGTTCTTTGTTCTGAATCTCGATGGCTGGAGCCGTGACGAAGCGCAGTCGCAACTGGAGCGCATTTCCAAAGAAGTGCTAACCAACCCGGTGATCGAGGAATATCGATTCGAAATCGTGGACTGAGCCCGGCCCGCCCCGCATACTAGCTCTGTTCGCAATTCGTCGTTGACGCCACGGTGGCGCTCCAGGAGAAACCGCATTATGTGCGGAATTGTCGGTTACATCGGGCCAAAAAAAGTAGTCCCCGTCATCATTGAGGGCTTGCGCAAGCTCGAGTATCGCGGCTACGACTCCGCAGGAATCGCCGTGGTCAATGACGGCAAGCTGGAAGTCCGCCGCGCGCCCGGAAAATTGCGAAATCTTGAAGAAGTCCTGCAGAAATCTCCCATCGAAGGCACCTACGGAATCGGGCATACACGATGGGCGACGCATGGCCGCCCAACCGAAGAGAACGCGCATCCTCATCGAGACTGCACCGGGCAGATTGTGGTGGTGCACAATGGAATCATCGAAAATTATTTGGAGCTGAAAGAGCAATTACAGCGCGAAGGCCACAAGTTCGTCACGGAAACGGACACGGAAATCGTTGCGCACCTGGTGGAAAAGAATTCCAAGAATGCGCCGCTTGAGGAAGCCGTCCGGCGTTCCCTGAAGGAATTGCGGGGCATCTACTCGCTGGTGTTCATGTCCGCCAAAGATCCGCACAAGATTGTGGCCGCGCGAATGGGACCGCCGTCGGTAATCGGCCTGGGCGAGGGCGAATTTTTTGTGGCCAGCGACATTCCTGCCCTCTTGGAGCACACGCGCGAAATCTTTTTCCTCGCTGACGGCGACATCGCCGTGCTGACGCAACAAGGCGTCTGCGTGATGGACCACGACGGCCGCCCGGTCAACCGCCCCGCGCAACACGTCACCTGGGACCCCATCATGGCGGAAAAGGGCGGCTACAAACACTTCATGCAGAAAGAGATTTTCGAGCAGCCGCGCGCCGTACGCGACACTTTGCTCGGCCGCATCTCGCAGGACACCGGAAAGATTTTCCTCGGCGACATGCAGATTACCGAGCAACAGTTTCGCGATTTCCAGCAAGTGCGCATCGTCGCTTGCGGAACGAGCTGGCATGCCGGGTTGGCCGGAAAATTCATGATTGAGCGCCTGGCCCGGATGCAAGTCGAAGTCGATTACGGCAGCGAGTTCCGTTATCGCGACCCGATTTTAGACGGCAAAACGCTAACCGTGTGCATCAGCCAATCCGGTGAAACCGCGGACACGCTGGCCGGACAGCGCGAAGCCAAGTTGAAAGGCTCGCCCACGCTGGCGATTTGCAACGTGATGGGCTCAATGGTCACCCGCGAAGCCGCGGGGACGATATTGACGCACGCGGGGCCGGAAATTGGCGTCGCTTCCACGAAAGCTTTCACTTCGCAATTGACTGCCCTACTGTTGCTGGCCGCGCATTTGGGGCAAGTACGCGGCAAATTGACCGGAGAAGCTGCCAAGACCTTGCTGCAGGAATTCACGCGCATCCCGCACAAGATCGAGACGATATTGCAAGCCGATGAGACTGGGTTTTACGAGACGCTGGCGCGGCAATTTTTCCGCAACACCGATTTCCTCTATCTCGGACGCGGCATTCATTACCCGATCGCGCTGGAAGGCGCGCTCAAGCTCAAGGAAATTTCCTACATCCACGCGGAAGGCTATCCCGCGGGCGAAATGAAGCACGGACCAAACGCGCTGATCGACGAAAATCTTCCGGTAGTTGTTCTGGCCACGCACGACGAGAACGATCCGGATTCGGTCACGCGCTATGAGAAGAGTGTCTCCAATATCCAAGAGGTACGGGCGCGCGACGGCATCGTCATCTCCGTGGTGACCGCCGGCGACCACCTTGCCCGCGAAGCATCGAACCACGTGATTGAGATTCCTCAAGCTCCCGAGCTCCTCTCGCCGCTACTGGAGATCATTCCGCTGCAACTGCTCGCCTATCACATCGCGGTGCGCCGCGGATGCGACGTAGACCAACCCCGCAACCTGGCGAAATCCGTCACAGTCGAATAAGCATTACCGCAGGGCCACAGCATTGCTGCGCCCCAGCCAGGCGCGATCTAATCCGTTTTGGCTCCCGCTGTCGCGAGCAGGCACCAACTTTTTTCGGTAAGATAAACCCATGCACGTGCATATTCGTTGGGCAGTTTTGTTTCTCGCGACCGCTTTCGCCATTTCGACGTGGGCGCAAACGGCGCCGCCCGCTCCTGCCGGAACCGCAACTCTCAGCGAAATTCGCGCGGAGGGACTGAAATCCTTATCCCAACCTCAAGTCGCCGCTCTGACCGGCCTGCAAACAGGCGCGCAAGTAGGAAAAGATGATCTGCAGGCCGCTGCGGACAAGTTGGTGCAAAGCGGTCTATTCGCCAAAGTAAAATACAATTTCCAGTCGCGCACCGACGGCGTCGCGGTTACCTTCCATGTGGAAGAAGCTCCACGAATTCCCTCCTACTTCGACAATCTGCCGTGGTTCGCGGATAGCGAGCTGAACGACGCCATTCGCGCCAAGCTGCCCTTTTACGATGGCACGCTGCCCGAAGCGGGCGCCGTAGTTGATCAAGCCGCCGAGGCGCTTGGACAATTTCTCGTGACGCACGGGCTGCAAGCCGCGGTCGAGCACCAGGTCGCGGCGAACCCAAATGGGGATGGCGGAGTGCAGCAGTTCCACATCAATGCGGAAGCGCTGCACATCGCGAGAGTCGAATTCAGCGATCCCGCGCTCAATTCATCACCCGCCGTTCGCCAGGAGCTTCCCGAACTGCTGGGCAAGCCGTATTCCCGTACAGCGATCGACATGTTCCTTACCGAACAGATTCGACCGGCATTTTTGCAAAAGGGTTTTCTGCGCGCAAAGCTCGGTCCACCGGAAGTGCGTCTGACCGGTAATCCAAATAAAAAGCTGCCCGAGCAAATTCCAGTTTTCGTGCCAATCGATGCCGGCGCGGTATATCACTGGAAAAGCGTGGAATGGAGCGGGAATAATGTCCTCTCAACCACCGCACTGACGAACGACGTCGGCTTGAAATCCGGCGATGTCGCAGACGGCATGGCTATTGAAGCGGGTTGGGAACGCGTGCGTGAAGAATATGGACGCCGCGGATATATGCAAGCAAAAGTGGAACCGATGGCGACCTACGACGACGCGGCGCACACCATCGCCTACCACGCACGCATCGAAGAAGGAAAGCCGTTCCACTTCGGTTCTATGACGATCACCGGACTCTCCGTCAGCGCTGAAAAACATCTGCGTGACGCCTGGCCGATTCCACAAGGCGAACTGTTCGATAAAGCGAAGTATGAGGAATTTCTCACCAAGCTCCAGGCGCATTCGACGGAAATTTTCAAGGGTCTGCCGATTCACTACGATGAAGTGGGCCACTGGCTGCAGCCTGACGAAGCCAAAGGAACAGTCGACGTGCTGCTGGACTTTAAGTAGGACACTCGCCTGCTATCGCGACGTGCCGCGAGGCTTTTCAAAGCGGCGATGCATCTCAACTGTGCGTTATACTGACTCTAATGAGTGCGTTCGTTCCAATTCGTATTTCGGACAATTCGGGGCTCACGCCGGAACAGAAGGAGGCTTCGCTCCTTGCTTGCCTCGCTGACGCGGGGTCTCTGGTTGTCGCGCTCTCCGGTGGCGCTGATTCGGCATACCTGGCTTGGGCGGCGCAACGAGCGCTTGGGCAGCGGGCGCTTTCCGTCACCGCGCTTTCACCGAGTTTCTCCGCGCACGACCGCGCGGCGGTCGACGAATTCGTTCGCGCATTTGAAATCCATCACGAATTTATCGAGACGCACGAGATGGAAAATCCCGCTTATCGCGCGAACGCTGCTGACCGGTGCTTCTACTGCAAAGATGAGCTTTTCTCCGTGCTCGATACGATGGCTTTGCAGCGCGGCTTCGCGGCCACTGCTTATGGCGTCAACGCGGACGACACACTGGATTTCCGCCCCGGTCATCGCGCGGCGAAGGAACATCGCGTGCTGGCTCCGTTGCTCGATGTCGCGCTGCGCAAATCCGAGATCAGGCATCTCTCCCAGCGCGCGGGACTGCCGACGTGGGACCGCCCTGCCTCCGCGTGCCTCGCCTCGCGCGTGCCCTACGGCACGGAAGTCACTCCCGAGCGGCTGACGCTGATCGAGCGCGGCGAAGCTGCTCTGCGCGAACTCGGCTTCCGGCAATTCCGTGTGCGCTTGCACGACAAGCTGGCGCGAGTAGAAATCGCGCCCGAAGAGATGGATCGCGCGTTCTCGAGAGAGACGAGCGCAGCAATCTCCCAAGCCCTGAAGCGCGCCGGCTTCACTTACGTCGCGCTCGACCTCGAAGGCTATCGCCAAGGTTCGCTGAACGAAACCCTTCCGCAACAGAAACGCTCTTGAGCGCATCGCTGCCTTCGGAACATAATTCCGCGGATTTTCGTATATTCCTTTAGACAGGCTTTAGACTGCTGCTTGCACGGTCGGGTGGCTTTGAACCGGCTTGGAGGAACGATGAAACGTCGCGAATTTGCGCCTTTGGCAGGATTGCTCTTTGCCGCACTGGCCAGCGCGGGCTGCGCGATGGGTCCATCGGCCAGCGGCAGTTTCGATCGCACGCTCAGCGTTAGCGGGCCGATTCGCATCGAGCTCACCAATACCTCTGGGGACGTTTCCATCACCGGCAGCGCCGACGGAAAAGTGCACGTTCACGGGGATGCTCACGCGTCCGGTGTGGGCTTTGAAAGCCCGGAGAAGCGCATGAGTGAATTGCTTGCGAATCCTCCCATCGAACAGCACGGCAATACCGTTCGCATCGGCGAGGAAATGCGCCGGCTTCGCAATGTGAATGTCAGCTATGTCATCGAGGTTCCGCGCGACACAGAAGTCGCGTCCTCGGTGCTCTCCGGCGCGCAAACAATTCAAGATGTGCGCGGCCCAGTAAAAGCCGAGGCGGCGTCGGGATCCATTCGCGTCAGCCACATCGAGAAGCAGACGCAGCTCTCGACGTTGAGCGGCTCTATTCGCGCTGACAATATCGGCGACGATATCCGCGCGAACAGCGCCTCCGGAACCGTAACAGTTTCCAATATCAAGGGAGATGTTCGCATCAGTGCGCTTTCCGGTTCTACCCAGATCACCAAGCCGGGCGGGCGCGTCGATGCATCGACCGCGAGTGGCTCAGTCGATGTCGAAGGCGCGACGAGTGACGTGAAAGCGCATGCGGCATCCGGGCGCGTAAACGTACAGGGCAATCCAGGCACAAGCAGCTATTGGGATCTCAAGACCGCTTCGGGCAGCGTGCAGCTAGATGTACCGCCCAGCGCGAGCTTTCATTTAGCCGCCGAGGCCGTTTCTGGCGAAATCAAGACGGACATTCCGGTGGTCGTCGAGGAACAGGGGAAACACTCGCTGCGCGCACGCGTTGGCAGCGGCAATGGCGGCCGTGTCGAGGTGCATACCGTCTCCGGCGAGATTCGCCTGCGCGCGTCGTAAGTGCGGCCTCTTTGCGCAATAACCGCGTGATGGCAGAACGTGTCATCAACAAAAGAAGTGAGGGACCTGCTTTTCTTTCGACCCCGCGCTCACTCGCCCGAGGCTGCCCTAAGTGGAAATTTCTCCGCGACTTCCCGCGCGGCCAAAATCGTATTCACGTGAATGCGCACCGTGTCCTCGACGCGCCGCGCATATCCTCCGGCGAGCGTGGTCACCACCGGAATGCCGCGCCTGCGCGCTTCCTCAAAGACGCGACGGTCGCGTTCCATTAATCCCTTTTTGGTCAGCATCAGTCCGCCCAGTTGGTCTTCGCAAAATGGGTCCGCTCCCCCGACATAAAACAGAATCTCCGGACGAAATTCATCAAGCGACTTTTGCACCGCAGGCAGCAACGCGCCGAGATATTCTTCATCGTCGACGCGATCCGCCATGTTCAGATCGATGCTCGAGGGCGGCTTGTGGCCCGGATAATTATTCAATTGATGAATGGAGATGGTGAAGACGGAAGGATCATTGCGAAAGATCGCAGCCGTGCCGTTGCCGTGATGCACATCCGTGTCGACGACGATGGCTTTGCGAATCGCGCCATCTGCCTGTAATCGCCGGATCGCCACAGCCACATCGTGGATTGCGCAGAAGCCCTCGCCATGATCCGGATACGCGTGGTGAAAACCGCCGCCAAGATTCGCGCCAAAGCCGTCGCGCAGCGCGCTCTGCGCCGCGGCAATCGAACCACCGGCCGCAAGCCAAACGGCCTCCACCAGTTCGCGCGAGTACGGGATTTCCAGCAGCATCACGTCGCTGGCGGTTAGAGTGCCGGTTTTGAGCTTCCGCACCCATTCCGGCGTATGGACGCGAAGAATGTCTTCGTCGCTTGCCGGTTCCGGCTGCACAAAATTTTCTGGGCCGGCAATTTTCTCCGCGACGAGCGCTTCTGCGATGAGTCGAAACTTCTGCGAAGGGAAAACGTGCGGGCCAAGATTCAAATCATATTTATCGTGGTAGATAACCTTGAAGGGAAGCATGTTTCTCGTAGGGGCACAGCATCGCTGCGCCCCAGCCAGGCAAGATCAATCCGTCAAGCGCAACCGCTGCGGTTCTAGTTTTCCCGCTCCAAAATAAAATCCGGCAAGGTCAGCAGCGCCCGCGCGTACTCCGAATCCCCATGCCCGTTTAGGCAAGCCTTCGCGCGACGCGCATACTCATGCGCAAGGTTGCGCGCGCGATCGAGTGCACCGGATTCCTGCACCAGCGCAACGATCGTCTCCGGCCGCACGGAATCAAATTCCTTTTCCTCGAGCACTCGCGCCACAAGCTCCCGGGCATCGCGATGTCCGTTTTCCATGGCGTAAATCAGAGGCAGGGTGACTTTGCCTTCTTTCAAATCGCTGAGCACCGGTTTGCCGAGCTGTTCGGCCGACGCCGTGAAGTCCAGCAGGTCATCCACCAATTGAAATGCCAGCCCCGCATAGCGACCATACTCTGCGAGCGCTTCTTCGCCCGCATCTTCAAGCCCGCCAAGCACCGCGCCCAGGCGCGCACAGCCGCTGAAAAGACATGCCGTCTTGTAAGTGGCAAGACGCAATGCGTCCTCTTCGGTCACGTCGATGCGGCCGATTTTTTCCAGCTGAATCAGCTCGCCTTCCACCATTTTTTGCGTGAGATCGATCAGAATGTCGAGAATTCTAAAATTGCGCTCTTCCAGCGCCATCTGAAAAGACAGCATGTAGAGCCAGTCGCCGACGAGCACGCTGCGATGATTGCCCCACCGCGAATTCGCTGAAGGCCGCCCGCGGCGCGTGTTGGCGCTGTCAATCACGTCATCGTGAATCAGCGTGGCGCTATGCAACAACTCGACTACGGCGCCGAGCCGAATCGCACCATCACTCTTCGTTCGGCCGGCGTAGCGCGCGGAAAGCAGCAATAGTGCCGGACGCAAACGCTTGCCGCCCCCGCCCAAAAGATAGCTGGTGATTTCGGAAACCGGCTCGAACGAGACGGAAGTTTGCCGCGCCAACTCCTGCTCGACGAGGACAAGGTCGTCCCGGACGAGATCAAAAATTTCCCTGGCCGTCAGCAGTGCGATGACTTTCTCCCTGGCCTGCTTCGATGCTGCGTCAAATGGCATTGGACAATATCATGAACCGCGCGTCTCCACGCAGGTTCGTTCACTGCGGTTCCGCTGTCACGGATCTTGCCGGCTGACCGGTCCTCAGGCTAAAGAAGCGCCGGAAATTCCCTGCCGTGGCCAACGCAACTTCTTCCGCGGCTAAGTTTCTCACACTACCGATGGCCTTAGCTACCTCGCCGACGTAGGCCGGCTCGTTGCGCTTGCCGCGGTACGGTTGCGGCGCAAGAAACGGAGAATCTGTCTCTATCAAAAGCTTCTCAAGCGGCAAAGCTTTCGCCACGTCGCGAAGATTCTGCGCTTTCGGATAAGTCGAATT